>Ga0315338_1003915_pt1 | contig 12356 bp, 9 predicted proteins | sample ASW8metaG_FD_204518 | JGI IMG/M metagenome (GOLD analysis project Ga0315338, IMG submission 204518) | Ammonia-oxidizing marine archaeal communities from Monterey Bay, California, United States - ASW #8 | ecosystem: Environmental > Aquatic > Marine > Coastal | place: USA: California | collected...
GTATGGCGCAACGAGGGTGTTGAACTGGCCACCACCGACGTTGTTGCCCTGGAACTCGAACAGCGTGAGGCCATCGGCGTCGCGTGCGTCACGGATGGTGCCCTGACGCAGCGTCTGCATGGCGTTCACAGTGCCGGAGATCAGCGAAGACAAACGAGTGCCCTCATCGGGAATCGGCCGGAAGGCGATCTCGTCGAGGTACGGAAGGCTGTTGCCCTGCTCGTCGGTCATCCAGTAGTTCTCGTTGCGCACCAACAGTGTTTCGTTGTCGATGTCGCGGTTGGCCATGATGAATGGACCAGTTCCCACAGGGTTCTGGGCGTAGCCATCAGGGTCAGACACGGCGAGTTCTGGATCGAACACGGTGCCGAGACCACGACCGGTGAGGTGTGCTGGGAACGCCGAGTTGCCGCTGCTCAGGGTGTAGGTGACTTCGAAGTCACCCGTTGCCTGAATGTCGATGACCCCCGCTGCCGCCAGAATGCCGCCGGAGATGGCGCCTTCCTGCTGGATCGGGAACATGTCTGCGACAGTCTGAGCGCTGAAGTCCTTGCCATTGTGGAACTGAACACCCTCACGGAGGTTCATGGTCCACACGGTGAAATCAGCGTTCGGGCTGATATCGGTGGCAAGCCAACCAGCTGGCTCGAAGTTGTTGTCGATCTCGAACAACTTGTCGTAGATGTTGATCATCATGTTGCGACACGGTGAGGAACATGCGTCCTCCCATGGGCGAAGGCCAGGGGCCTCGGCCTCGAGACCAACCGTCACGCGACCGCCGTAGCTAGGGCCTTGAACCGGTGCCTCTGTGGACGTGACGACATCGCTCTGCGTCGTCGACGTGACGGCTGCGGTTGTCGGTGCTGCCGTCGTATCACCAGAAGCAGCAGTCGTGTCAGTCGCGGAATCTCCGCTGCTGTCACCACACGCCGCAGCGATGAGTCCGAAGACCAGCAGGAGCCCAAGTAGCTTGCTCCACTTTCTTCTCATGGGTATTCCCTTTCGGGTTCATGCCCTCACGGGCAACGAATATTGCTCGAATAGTGTGATTGGCGAGTTTGATCCCCGCTGCGCCTCATCTGCACCTACGTAACGTGCGGTTGAGGTGGTTCAGCGGTGATCGGCCGGCGCCCTCCTGAAACTCCGACCTAGTCGTTGGCCAACGACACCTCCGCCGGTTGCGGGTCGATCAGGGGATGATGGCACGCGACGAAGTGATCGCTTGCGATCTCCACCATCTGTGGCTCCTCGGCTGCGCACTGCTCGTCGGCTCGAGGACAGCGTGTCCTGAACCGGCAGCCAGAGGGCGGGTTGATGGGTGAAGGCAAATCGCCTTCTTCAACGATCTCGAGGTCGAGGTCGGTGTTGGGGTCGGGCTCAGGTACCGAGCCGAGCAGCAAGGCCGTGTATGGATGAGCCGGATTGGAGTACATCTCGTTCGACTCTGCGATCTCGCACATCTTGCCGAGATACATGACCGCGACACGGTCGCTGATGTTCTTCACAACAGCGAGGTCGTGAGCGATGAACACCAGAGTCAGGTTGTACTCGACCTTGAGGTCACCGAGGAGGTTGAGGATCTGGGCCTGCACTGATACGTCGAGCGCCGACACTGGCTCGTCACAGATGAGCAGCGAAGGGTCGAGAACCAGGGCCCTTGCGATGGAAATGCGCTGGCACTGACCGCCGGAGAACTCGTGCGGACGCTTGTCGCGAGCCACGTCAGGGTCGATTCCAACTGCCTCGAGGAACTTGTCGGTGATGGCCTGTTTCTCTTCTTTGGAGTCCGGTCCCCAGACATCGAGCGGTTCGGAAACGACCTTGCCGATCTTGCGACGCGGGTTCAGTGACGAGATCGGATCCTGGAAGATCATCTGGATGTCAGTGCGACGGCGTCGAAGTTCGTCGCCATGCAGATCGGTCAGCTCGTCGCCGTTCAGTTGCACAGAACCGCCGGTGGGTGGCGGCAGCTGAATAATGGCTTTGCCGGTTGTCGACTTGCCGCAGCCAGATTCGCCGACGAGACCGAGCGTCTCGCCTTTCTTGATGTCGAAGCTGATGCCCGACACCGCCTTGACCTTGTTTCCTCCAGGCGCAGGAAACTCGACCGTGAGCCCTTCGACCCGCAGCAGTACCTCGTCGCCGTCGCGCAGGTGCGCTGTTCCCGTACCCGCCATCAGACGTGGCCTCCGAGCTCGGCAAGTGACTCTTCGTGGCGTCGAATCGACACGGCTTGGGGCATTCCTTTCGCCACGTTCTTCTCGAACGCTTCGCGGTTGGGTTCGGTGCCCACGGGGAAGTGACACGCGAACTCGTGGTTCGGGCTTGCTTCTTCGAGGACGGGTTCTTCGGTGAAGCAGATGTCCTGCGCGTACGCACAACGCGGCGAGAACGAGCAGCCCGAAGGTGGGTTGATGAGGTCGGGAGGTCGACCGACGATTGCGGCCAGCCTCGTGTGACTGGCGTGGCTCGTTCGCGGAATCGAGCGCAGCAACGCCTCGGTGTAGGGATGTTTCACATCGGCGAACAACGACTTCGTCGAGGCTCGCTCGACGATCTTGCCTGCGTACATCACTGCGATGTCATCGGTTCTGCCTGCGACGACGCCGAGGTCGTGCGTGACGAGCACCATGCCCATGTCGCGCTCGTTTTGTTCGCGGGCGAGCACGTTCATGATCTGGTGTTGCACCGTGACGTCGAGCGCGGTTGTCGGCTCGTCGGCGAACAGCAGCCGGGGGCCGCATGCGATGGCGATCGCGATGCAGACACGCTGACGCATGCCGCCAGAGAGCTGGTGCGGGAATGCGTTGAGGCGAGCCTCAGCCTCCGGAATACGAACTTCCTTCAGCAGGGCGAGAGCGGTTTCCTTCGCCTCTTCCTTGCTGAGGCCGAGGTGGTGCCGGAGATGCTCGGTGACCTGACGGCCGATTCGGACGACCGGGTTGAGCGAGGTCATCGGGTCCTGGAAGACCATCGCAATCTCTGCGCCCCAGTAATCGCGCATCTGCTTCTTCGGAACATCGAGCAGATCGACGCCTGCGTAGCGAACGGAGCCCTCGGTGTGAACGTTTACGCCGAGGTTCAGTCGCATGATGGTCCTGGCCAGAACCGTCTTGCCCGAGCCGGACTCGCCGACGATGCCGATGGTGCGCCCCCGGTCGACGGACAGATCGACGCCGTCAACGGCCTTGACCATGCCGGCCGGAATCTTGAAATGTGTCTTCAGCCCTTCCACGACAAGAAGTGGCTCATTACGCAGACCTTGCCCTGACGCCGAATCCGGCGTGGCCTGTGTGTCAGCAGACAAAGTCTCGCGTCCCCCTCGTTTCGACCCGACGCACGGCTACCGAGCCGTCCGACAACTGTGAGTGACGTGACCGTCGTCACAGCTGATCCGCGAACCTTACGGTCATTCCGAGCACCGAATCAAACACCTGGCTAAGTCGTCACCGAATCGTCACCGCCGATCGCTGCTCGCAGCTGAACCCGATTTGGCTTCGGTGGCAGCGACGCGGTAATGGGGGCGGTATCGCGGCGCGTCGGTGTGACGTAATGGCCTGGGCTTCGGACTCGGTATTTGAGCTGATACAAATCGTCCATGGCTTCGACTCCCCCTGTGTCCGACTGGACAAGCGACTACGACATTTTCGACTCGGGCTACATCAACGATCCCGTGCCCGTCTGGGACGAGTTGAGAGACACGTGTCCAATAGCGCACACCGATCGATGGGGCGGCTCGTGGCTGCCGACGAAGTACGACGACGTCCAGGCAATGTCGAAAATGGTTCCAGAGTTGTCTTCGACGAGACCACTCGTCACCGATCTTGCGATGGATGTCGACGGCGACGGCGGATCCAGTGAGGCACCAGTCATCAACGCTCCGCCGATCTCGGCCGATCCGCCGCTCGCCACGTGGACACGTCGGCTCATCCTGCCGACGTTCGCGCCTCGGGCTGTCGAGCGGTATCGCCCGTACACCGAGCAGCTGTGTCACGAGCTGGTCGACTCGTTCATCGAGAACGGTTCGGCCGATGCAGCCACCGACTACGCACAGCAGATCCCGCCGCGGGTCATTGCACACCTCCTCGGCGTCGACCCTGGCATGGCCGACGACTTCACCGACTGGGTGCGCGGAGTGCTCGAGCTCGGCCTGTCGGATCCGGTGATCCGGGCAGAGTCGCGCGAGAAGATCTTCGGCTTTCTCACCTCAGAGGTCGAAGATCGTATGGCGAACCCACGCGACGACTTCTTGTCGAACTTGCTCGCCCAAGAGCACGAAGGCGATTCGATCTCGCCGAACATCGTTGTGGGGATGGCGAACCTGCTCCTGGTCGCCGGTATCGACACCACATGGAGCTCGATCGGCTCAGCGCTGTGGCATCTCGGAACATTCGAATCCGACCGCCGCTGGCTCGCCGGAGACGACGAGTTGTTCCCCAGCGCGATCGAAGAACTCCTCCGCGCCTACTCACCGGTGACCATGGCCCGCGTGGCCACCGAGGAGGTCGATATCGGCGACGTCACCATTTGTCCTGGCGACAAGGTGCTGATGAACTTCCCTGGTGCGAACATGGATCCTAAGGTCTTCGAGAACCCGCACGAAGTGCAGCTCGACCGTCAGCGCAACCGCCATGTCGCTTTCGGAGCAGGCATCCATCGCTGCGCCGGGTCGAACCTCGCCCGCATGGAGATGGACATCGCGCTTCGGGTCTGGATGGAACGCATTCCCGAGTTCGTGGTGAGCTCGCCCGACGAAGTCACCTGGGCCGGCGGCCAAGTCCGCGGACCCCGCTACCTCCCGGTCACCTTCTGACTTTCACCGAAAACACACGCTCGGTGGGTTGCCTGCGCAGGAACTCCCATTGCAGGGCCCAGCTCAATCAGACCGATTTCTCAATCAGACCGATTTCTCGATCAGAGCGACTTCTCGAACCAGTGGTGTGCGTAGATCTCGTCGCTGAACCGGTCGATCTCGTGATAGTCGAGGCGGCGGTACATCGCTATTGCCTCGGTGAGAGCCCGGTTCGTGTCGAGACGAACAATCGAAGCCCCCTCGTCAGCCGCCAGCTGTTCGAGGTCGGCCATCAGCCGCTTCGCAACGCCACCGCCCCGTGCGTTTTCTGACACCCACACACGCTTGATTTCCGCGTACCCGATTCCGCGGTCGAACTTGATGCATCCACACCCGACGGGGTCACCGTCAATCCTCGCGACCAACACCGCTCCAGCCGGCCAGCTGATGTCCTCGACCGGCGTCTGCACGGCGATGTTGTAGTCGAAGCCTTCTTCGAAGCGATCTGCCAGCACCGCGTAATACTGAGCCAGGCACCACTGCGCGCCGTCAGAAGCGGCGTCCTCGAGCGCGTACGTCACGTCCATGCTCACCATTCTGCGTCGAGTCGACCACCTCGCGTGCGGTCAAGTCGACACATTCTGGATGGCGGCTCGCGATTTAGGTCGAGATGCGGAGATCACGGAACGCGACGCCCTTGTCGACAGCGATGTCACGAGGCAGACCGAGCACACGGTCGCCGATGATGTTTCGTTGAATCTCGTCGGTGCCGCCGGCAATCGACGACGAGAAAGAGCCAACGGTCTGCTTCGCGAGATCGCCTCCTGCAACATCATCGGCCGACCAGGCCTGCGAGCCAGGACCAGCCATGTTCATCGTGATCTCGCGCATCCGCCATTGGATGACAGAACCGAACAGCTTGCCGAGTGACCCGCCAGGACCAGGGGCGCGGCCCGATTGCATCTCGGCGCGGGTGCGCAACGCGAGCAACGACTTGGTGGTCTCCATCGAGTAGATGCGCATCATGTCCTGGCGGACGTTTTCATCGCCGAGCATGTCTCCCGCTTCCGCGGCAGCCTTGAGCAGCTTGAAGTTCGGCGTGCTGATGCGACCAGCTCCCGCCGTGCCGATGGCCACCCGTTCGTACATGAGCATCGCGGTTGCCTGGTTCCAGCCGTTGTTCAGCTCGCCGAGAAGGTGGTCTGCCGGGACGCGCACGTCGGTGAAGAACACCTCGTTGAAGTGGCTTCCACCGTCGATCTGGTTGATGGGGCGCACCTCGACACCCTCGAGGTCCATCGGGAGAATGAACATCGAGATACCGGCATGCTTCACCGCCTCTGGGTCGGTGCGCGCAATCAGCACTGCGTAGTCAGAGACATGGGCGAGCGTCGTCCATACCTTCTGACCGTTGATGATCCACTCGTCGCCGTCGCGCTCGGCCTTGGTCTGAAGACTCGCAACATCCGAACCAGCTCCCGGCTCGGAGAACATCTGGCACCACAACGTGTTTCCAGCAATGTTGTCCGGCAGGAACGTGCGCTTCTGCTCCTCGCTGCCGAAGTCGTTGACAACGGGGAGGCACATGCCGTGGCTGATGATGAAGTCGTTCGTCATCGTCGGGAACTTCGAAGCCACTTCGCGGTAGACACGATCGTGCGCTTTGGTCAGACCAGCTCCGCCGTAGGCCTTGTCATACACGAGGCCGCCGAGCCCCGCACCGGCGAGCTTGGACTGAAAGGCCTTGCATGCCGCGTAGTTGGCGTTGGGAACGGCGTGCTCAGACAGGAATGCCGTCACCTCAGCCCTGAACGTTTCGAGGTCGGCTTCGGATGGGTTTGTCGTGTCTGCGGTGGTGTCGCTCACTGGTCTCCTCCGAGGGCATCAAATGCGAGTTAGTTGCAGACGTTATGCTGAAACTTCTTCCGCGACACATCCAGCGCGCCGAAGATCCATGATTCGCCACGCGCGTCCACCCGATGCCCGTAGCACGATGAAGAGAGAAACCTCATGAGCAACATGACGCCGCGTACCGCCGTCATCGTCGATGCCGTCCGAACGCCAGGTGGCAAACGGAACGGCAAGCTTCAGGATTGGCACCCAGCCGAACTCGGCGCCCACGTGCTGAAAGCTCTCGAAGAGCGCAACGGGCTCGACCCAGCGATGGTCGACGACGTCATCATGGGCTGCGTCATGCAGGTTGGCGAGCAGTCGCTCAACATCGGGCGCAACGCCGTGCTCACCGCAGGCTGGCCAGAGTCCGTGCCAGCGACGACCGTCGACCGGCAGTGCGGATCGAGCCAACAGGCGTTGCACTTCGCAGCCCAAGGCGTCATCGCTGGCGCCTACGACATCGCCATCGCCGCCGGCGTCGAAGTCATGACCCGAACCCCAATGGGCGCATCGGTCGTCAAGGGGATGGGCATGCCGTTCCCTCCAGCGATGCAGGAACGCTACGAAGACACCGGATTGCCGCCCCAAGGCATCGGCGCAGAGATGATCGCCGACGAGTACGGCATCACCCGCGACGACCTCGACTCCTACGGAGCAGAGAGCCAGCGACGCGCAGCAGTGGCCACCGAAGAGGGCCGCTTCGAGAACGAGATCGTTCCCGTGCCGGTCACCATCGACGGGCAGGTCGAGATGATGACCAACGACGAAGGCATCCGACTCGGCACAACGCCAGAAACGCTCGGCAACCTGAAGCCGGCCTTCAAAGAAGACGGAAAGGTCACCGCAGGCAACTCGAGCCAGATCTCCGACGGCGCATCAGCCGTGCTGGTGATGAGCGAGGAGAAGGCCAATGAGCTCGGCCTCAAGCCCCGCGCTCGCTTCCACAGCTTTGCCGTCGTCGGCGCCGACCCCGTCACGATGCTGAAGGGCCCGATCCCAGCAACCGAGAAAATCCTCGAGCGCTCGGGTCTCACCATCGACGACATCGACCTGTTCGAAGTCAACGAAGCCTTCGCCTCCGTGGTGCTCGCGTGGCAGAAGGAACACAACACCGACCTGTCGAAGACCAACGTGAACGGCGGCGCCATCGCCCTCGGTCACCCGCTCGGATCGTCTGGCACGAAGCTCATGGCAACACTGCTCAACGAGCTCGAACGCACCGGCGGTCGCTACGGAATGCAAACCATGTGCGAAGGTGGCGGACTCGCGAACGCCACCATCATCGAAAGGATGGGCGACTGATGCCACGCATGAACCTGGAGGGCAGTTCCTCCATCGTCACAGGAGGCGCCTCCGGAATCGGAGAAGCGAGCGCCCGTCAACTTGCCGCAGCGGGAGCACGAGTCGTCATCGCTGATCTGAACGAGGAAAGCGGCCAGGCGGTTGCCTCAGAACTCGGCGGCCTGTTCGTCAAGTGCGACGTCTCGAGCGTCGACGACGCCCAAGCCGCCGTTGCAGCAGCTTCGGAAATGGGACCACTCCGGTCACTGGTGAACTCGGCCGGCCTCGGCTACGCGGCCAGAACCATCGACCGCAACAACGTGCCGATGGACCTCGAGCGATTCAGCTTCGTCATCAAGGTGAACCTCATTGGTTCGTTCAACATGCTGAGCCAAGCCGCGGCGGCCATGGCCCAGACAGACCCAGTCGACGAAGACGGCTCGCGTGGCGCTGTCGTCAACATGGCTTCTGCCGCTGCCTTCGACGGCCAGATCGGCCAGTGCGCCTACTCGGCTTCCAAGGGTGGCGTCGTCGGCATGACCCTGCCCATCGCCCGCGATCTTTCGGCCGCTGGCATCAGGGTCAACACCATCGCCCCAGGGCTCATCGACACCCCCATCTACGGATCGGGCGAACAGAGCGACGCGTTCAAAGCCCACCTCGGAGCCAGCGTGCTGTTCCCGAAGCGCCTCGGATCCGGCGAAGAACTGGCCTTCGGCGTGATGGAGTGCATCACCAACCCGTACATGAACGGAGAAACCATCAGACTCGATGGCGGTATCCGCATGCCACCGAAGTAGAGGCCATGTTCGACGCATTGGTTCTGAGCAAAGCTGACGAGGAATCGGCACCGGTTGCCGCCGTCACCCAACTCGACGACACGGACCTTCCCGAAGGCGACGTCGTCGTCGCGGTCGAGTACTCGACCGTCAACTACAAGGACGGATTGTGCTACTCGCCGAACGGCGGAGGACTGGTGCGGAACTACCCGCACGTCGGCGGCATCGACTTCGCTGGCACCGTCGAATCGTCGAGCGACGATCGATACTCCGCTGGTGACCGAGTCGTGCTCACCGGATGGCGCGTCGGCGAAGCCTGGTGGGGCGGCTACGCGCAGAAAGCCTGCGTGAAGGCGGACTGGCTCGTACCACTGCCCGAAGGGATCACCAACCGTCAAGCCATGGCCATCGGAACCGCCGGGCTCACTTCGATGCTGTCGGTGCTCGCGCTCGAGAACCACGGACTCACCGCCGGATCAGGGCCTGTGCTCGTCACAGGAGCCAGCGGAGGCGTCGGCTCGGTCGCCGTAGCCCTCCTTGCCGCTCTCGGCCACGAAGTCGCCGCCGTGACCGGTCGACCAGAATCGGCCGACTACCTCACTGGGCTCGGTGCGACACAGATCGTCGCACGCGAAGACATCAACGAAACCGTGCGGCGGCCCCTCGAAGGCGAGTCGTGGGCGGGTTGCATCGATGCCGTCGGCGGCGACATGCTCGCCAGAGCCCTCGGCCAGCTGAAGTACGGAGCATCGGCCGCAGCCGTCGGACTCGCAGGAGGAGCACACCTCCCAGGATCGGTCATCCCATTCCTGCTCCGCGGCATCAACCTCCTCGGCATCGACTCGGTCATGCAGCCCTATGAAAACCGGGTCGCAGCATGGGCCCGCCTCGCCAGCGACCTGCCGATGGCACAGCTCGAGGCGATGGTCGTACCGGCCACGCTCGCCGACGTTCCCCAGCTGTGCGCCGACATCCTCCAAGGCCAAGTCCGCGGCAGAGTCGTCGTCGAGCTGTAAATCACCGGCTGTGGCCATCCCGAGTCGATGGCGACAATGCGGCTGGGTAGAGCCTGCGTGGCGAATGAACGCTCTGCCAGAAGGGCACAGCACAGATACGGTTGACGCTGTGGCTGACATCGACTTTGCCGAACTGCCTGACGGCACGCAGGTCGCGTACAGCGTGATGTCGACCGGATTCAGTCAATGGTTGGTTTGGATCCCCGGCTTGCTCTACAGCATCGAGTCCATCGAAGACGACCTCCCATACGCGAGGTTCATGCATGGGCTCACTGAGGCGGCGAACGTGGTGGTCGTCGAACGACAGGGAATCGGCGCGTCCGACATGGTCGACTTCGACGGCGATGTCTACGAACAGTGGGCCAACGGCGTTGCGGCGGTGCTTGACGCGCTCAACGTCGCCCAAGCCACTGTTGCCGGATATGCGATCGGCGCGGCGACGAGTGTCGAGTTCGCGCTGCGATATCCAGAACGAACTACCAGCCTCGTCGTGATGCATTTGGCCATCGGCGACTACACCCAAGTTCAGGACCGTATGGCGGCGATCATCGCCAGAGACGCAGACGAGAGCGACCAAATGCTCGCGCTCACGTCACCGAGCCGGTACACCGACCCCGGGTACCACAGATGGAACATCGAGGCAGGACGTCGAGGGGCAAGCCCTCGGACGGCCACACGGTTCTGGCAAGCGGTGCTCGCAACGCGCGGCGACATCGTCGACCGCTTGCGTTCAGTGGCCGCTCACACGATGGTTCTTCAGCGCAGGGACTCCACCCTTCAGCCGCTCAGCGACGCCAAAATCATCGCCGATGCCATCCCGAACGCTGTTCTCCGAGTCGTCGATGGCGCCGACATGATTCCGAACGCCGGCGATGTCGACTCACTCATCGCAGAGATCACGCATTTCCTCACAGGCGAACGCCGCATTCCAGCTTCGGACAAGCCACTTGCCGCACTGCTGTTCACCGACCTCGTCGACTCGACGAAACAGGTCAGCGAGAGCGGCGATCAGCAGTGGAGGAATCAGCTCGACCGACACGACGAACTGGTCGCCAAGTCGCTGGCTGTTCACGGCGGGCTCCTCGTCAAGAGCACAGGCGACGGCATCTTGGCCACGTTCGACACCGCGAGCCGAGCGCTCGAGGGAGCGCGCGAGCTCCGGTCGGCATTGAACGAGATCGGCCTCGCGGCGCGCATGGGCGTTCACGTCGCAGAAATCGAACATCGGGGCGACGACGTTGCGGGTGTCGGCGTGCACCTCGCAGCGCGAGTGATGAGCGTGGCAACGGCAGGCGAGATACTCGTTTCAGATGCGGTCAGGCTCGTGACCCTCGGCGCGGAATTCCGGTTCACGCACCACGACACGGTTGAGTTGAAGGGCCTCGAAGGCACCTGGAACATCTTCCGCCTGTCGTGACTACCATCGAATATCCGGATCTTCCCGTCTCAGAACGACGGGACGAGATCATGACTGCCATCGAGAAACACCAGGTCACCGTCATTGCTGGCGAGACCGGTTCTGGGAAAAGCACCCAGCTCCCGAAGATGTGTCTCGAACTCGGCCGGGGCGTCGACGCCTGGATTGGTCACACCCAGCCGCGTCGGATCGCAGCCCGATCGGTGGCCGAACGGATCGCTGAGGAGCTCGGCACGAAGATCGGCGACCGCGTTGGCTACGCGGTCCGCTTCAACGACAGAGTCGGCCAGAACTCGCAGATCAAAGTGATGACCGACGGCCTGCTGTTGGCCGAGATTCAGCGCGACAGAAGTCTCAAGCGGTACGACACCATCATCATCGATGAGGCGCACGAGCGCGGCCTCAACATCGACTTCTTGCTGGGGTATCTGCACCGGCTCCTCCCCCGTCGCCCTGACCTCAAGCTCATCATCACGTCAGCAACAATCGACACCCAACGCTTTGCCGACCACTTCAGCGGATCCGACATCATCGAGGTGTCTGGCCGCGGGTTCCCCGTTGAGATGCGTTACCGGCCCCTCGACGACAGCGCCGATGGCGTGCCCCGCGACCAATCGGTCGCCATTGCTGACGCCGTCGAGGAACTCGTCAGGGAGGGTCCAGGCGACATTCTCGTTTTCTGCAGCGGTGAGCGCGAGATTCGTGACGCGGCAGAGACCATCTCCGAACTGAGGCTTCCTGCAACAGAGGTCTTCCCGTTGTTCGCGCGGCTCTCGTCAGCTGAACAGCACCGAGTGTTCGAGAAACACTCGGGTCGACGCGTTGTGGTCGCGACGAATGTCGCAGAAACATCGCTCACCGTGCCTGGCATTCGTTACGTCATCGACCCTGGAACGGCCCGGATCTCTCGATACAGCCAGCGCACCAAGGTTCAGAGGCTGCCCATCGAGGCAATCTCGCAGGCCTCGGCGAATCAGCGGTCGGGTCGCTGCGGGAGAGTTGCGCCTGGCATCTGCATCCGGCTGTACAGCGAAGACGACTACCTCGCTCGTCCCGAGTTCACCGAACCCGAGATCCAGCGGACCAACCTCGCCTCGGTGTTGCTGCAAATGGCTGCCTTGCGGCTCGGCGATCCAGCCGAGTTTCCGTTTGTCGACCCTCCGGAGCTGAGGAGCATC
>Ga0315338_1003916_pt1 | contig 12355 bp, 9 predicted proteins | sample ASW8metaG_FD_204518 | JGI IMG/M metagenome (GOLD analysis project Ga0315338, IMG submission 204518) | Ammonia-oxidizing marine archaeal communities from Monterey Bay, California, United States - ASW #8 | ecosystem: Environmental > Aquatic > Marine > Coastal | place: USA: California | collected...
AGGGGGCGGCCTGGTCGATCGCCGTGCCAGAACGGCAGCTTGGCTCGCTGGCCTGGTGCTGGTGTGACGATGACCCTGTCGTGGGTGATCTCTTGGATGCGCCATGTGGACGCTCCGAGCAGGAAGGTCTCACCGGTGCGGCTCTCGTAGACCATTTCTTCGTCCAGTTCGCCGACGCGCATCCCGTCTGGCAGGAACACGCCGTAGAGACCACGATCGGGAATGGTGCCCGCGTTGGTGACCGCAAGCCTTCCCGCCCCCTGGCGAGCCCTGACCGTGCCGCCGACACGATCCCAGACAATCCGTGGCCTCAGCTCGGCGAACTCGTCGCTCGGGTATCGCCCTGCCAGCAGGTCGAGAACCGACTCGAATACTTCATCGCTGAGTTCGGCATATGGCGCGGCACGCCGAACCACCGACAGCAGCTCGTCGGTGTTCCAATCCTCGACAGCGCTCATGGCCACGACCTGCTGGGCCAGGACGTCGAGCGGATTGCGTGGGTAGCGCGTCTCTTCGATCTGGCCGGTTCGCATCCGCTGGACCACCACCGCGGTCTCGAGGAGATCGCCGCGATGCTTGGGGAACACCTTGCCGACGCTCGGCGCTCCAACCTGATGGCCTGCACGCCCGATGCGCTGCAGGCCCGATGACACAGAGCCAGGCGACTCGACCTGAATGACGAGATCGACGGCTCCCATGTCGATGCCGAGCTCGAGTGAACTCGTGGCGACCAAGGCGCGCAGCTCGCCTGACTTGAGCTCGTCCTCGATCTGAAGACGTTGCTCGCGGCTCAACGAACCATGGTGCGCTTTGACGAGTTCGTGTTCTTCTTCGTACGACGTGCCGTCGTACTCGCCGCCACGATTGAGCCCTTCGACGTGGAGCTCGTTGAGGCGGCTGGCGAGCCGCTCCGACAACCGGCGCGCGTTGGTGAAGATCAGCGTCGAACGGTGGGCGAGAATGAGCTCGAGCAGCCGAGGATGGACTGACGGCCAGATCGACCCGTTTCCACTCTGTCCGCCATCGGGATCCTCGGACCGCGGAAGATCGCCCATGTCCTCGACCGGGACAATGACCTCGATGTCGAGCTCCTTGGTGGAACCCACGTCGACGATCGACACGTCACGCGCCTTGCCGCCGTCCTGACCTCCGAGAAACCGTGCGACCTCATCGAGTGGTCGCTGCGTCGCCGAAAGACCGATCCGCTGCGGAGACGTGTGGCAGATCTCCTCGAGCCGCTCGAGGGACAGCGCGAGATGCGTGCCACGTTTCGTTGCTGCGACGCTGTGAATCTCGTCGATGATCACAGTCTCGACGCTGCGCAGCGTCTCCCTCGCTTGCGACGTGAGCATCAGATACAGCGACTCTGGTGTGGTGATGAGAATGTCCGGCGGCCGCGTCACCAGCCGACGACGTTCATTGGCTGACGTGTCGCCGCTACGAAGCCCGACCGTCGGCTCGTGGACGGCGTCGCCGGTCCGTTCCGCAGCAAGAGCGATGCCCTTCAACGGTGCCCTGAGGTTCTTCTCCACATCGACCGCGAGGGCTCGAAGCGGCGAGATGTACAGCACCCGGCAGCGATCGGCCTTCTCGGGGACAGGTGCGTTCATGACCGTGTCGATCGACCACAGGAACGCCGACAACGTCTTACCCGACCCGGTCGGCGCCAGAATCAACGAGTGACGCCCATCGGCGATGGCACTCCAGCCCTGCTCCTGAGCGGCTGTCGGCGCCGGAAACGTCGTCTCGAACCAGGCGCGCACCACCGGCGAAAACCGTTCAAGCACAGACTCCTGACCCATCCAGCGAGCCTATAGAGAGGGTGGGACAGGAGTTCGCGCTCGAGCAACGGCACACCCAGTGCTCCCGACATACGACAGCCCCGCTGCCTCGGTTCAGCATTTCTGTCGCTGCGAGTTCGCGACACGAGCGCGGCACTGGTTCTGTTCCGTCCGCCGTGAGTAGGCAGGCGCTCGGATCGCTCATGCGCAGATTTTGTCGTCAAACGCGCGTCCTCGCCGCCCCACTCGCACCCTCCCAAGGAACTGGCGCGGCCGTGGCGGGGCAAAGCCTCCGTGGCGCCTGAAGGGCCCCAGAGGGACGGCATGCCGCGCCAAGGCAGCCGCGCTACCCCAAGCCACACCCAGCTGGGTTGCCGTGAGCCAACAAACGCGCTCCAGTCGGGTTGTCGTTGTAACAGGGGTCAGACCCTTGTTACAACAACGGCGCTCCTCCGGGGACGGGTGCCAGGCACCTGTTGCTGAAACCCCGTACGCGTGATCGGGTCGAACCCTCCCGACACACTCGACCCAGCGGCGCGGGCAAAGCCTCCGTGGCCTCTGAACGGCCTCGGGAGGGAAGGCATGCCGCGCCGCCCCTGTTCAGTACCCGGGTTTATCCCTCGAAACCGCAGCTCGCGTGGGTGCCGTCGCAGAAGGGTTTGCCGGCTGATTGGCCGCAGCGGCAGAACGCGACGACGGGGCCGCTCGCTTCGATCTCATTGCCGGCCTGATCGTTGATGGTGATGTTGCCTTGCACAAGGATCGGTCCGTTGTCGCGGATCGTCACGTTCACATCAGACATGGTTTCCCTCTCGAGACGGGTGGTCTCTGTCGCAGAACGACCATTGTTGTCGCTGCGGACTGGCTCGGCGAGTCAGTCGAGGAGTACGTCGGGAAGTGGCTCTGCGTGGACGATCACGAGTCGTTTGGTCGACCGGGTGAGGCCGACGTAGAGAGCCCTGAGACCCTGGGGCTCTTCACGGATGATGCGGGCAGGTTCGACGACGATCGAGCCGTCGAGTTCGAGGCCCTTGACGAGTCCGACGGGTACGAGGGCGACCTGCGAGTGGAGGCTTCCCGTGGCGTTTCGGCTCGAGTTCGTTGCTCGGCCGTAGTCGAGGCCTGATGTCGACAGGCGGGCGTCGACCTCGTCGAGCATCGATTCGGGGACGATGACGGCGATGCTGCCACCGTCGAGCGCAGCTGATTCTTCGCGGATGAGCTCAACAACTCGTTCGAGGCGCTGGTCGTCGGTTGTTTCGATGATGCGCGGTTCTTCGCCTTTCTGGCGGACAGCTGTGGGTGGCGTGAGCCATGGGGCTGCTTCCTCGAGTACGCGAAGGGCCAGAACGAGGTTCGGAGCTGGGATGCGGTAGCTCAGGGTGAGCTCGCGCATTCGTGGCGCCGATGAGCTGCGAGAGAGGTGTTCGAGTACGTCGGTCCAGTCGCTGGACGCGCCTGGCGATGTGGCTTGGGCGATGTCACCGACGATCGTGTAGGAGCCGTTGAGCGATCGTCTTGCGATCATGCGCAGTGCCATGGGGCTGTGATCTTGGGCTTCGTCGATGACGATGTGGCCGTATGTCCTGACGTCTTCGGCGCCTTTGTGACCTGGTCGTGGGCCGAGCAACGAGTGGGCCTCGTCGAGCAGCGGGACATCGGCGTCGCTCCATGAATACGACGCCATTTCGTCACCGCGATCTCGGTGAATCGCGCGCCACGCTTCGTCGGAGAAGTCGTCGCGGAGTGCGCTCTTCAGCAGCGATTCGGAGCCGTAGAGGTCGCGCATCAGATCTTGTGGTCGAAGGACCGGCCACATCCATTCGAGCGCAGCCCGGATGGTGGGATCGTTCTTGAGGCGATCGCGCACCACGCCGGCCTCTGGCCGCGAACGATGGCTTCCCGCCAGCATTCTGAAGAACTCCGATTCGATGAAGTTCCGTGCCGAGTTGTGGTTGCGGTACCGCCGTCTGGCTTGGCGGATGAGCTGCCGCGACTGGTTACGTGTGAAGCGCAGTCGTGCGACGCCATAGCCGACAACGAGGTCGTCGCGGAGCGCTCGTTCGCGGTCGCGGATGGCGCGCTTGAGCGCGTCGATCATGGCGAGGTCGCCTTTGACCGATGCCTCTGCTGGCGCATCGGTCCTGCGCACTCGGGTTTCGCCGAAGACGTCGTTGAACAGATCGGCGAGAACCGACATGTGCACTCCGGCTTCACCGAGGCTCGGCAGCACGCGCTCGATGTAGCGCAGGAACAGCCGGTTCGGGCCGATGACGAGGACGCCTTGGCCTTCGAGCGGGAATCGGAATGTGTAGAGCAGGTAGGCAGCCCTGTGCAGCGCGACGACGGTCTTGCCGGTGCCTGGGCCGCCTTGAACAACGAGCGCGCCCTTCAGCTCGTCGCGGATGATCTCGTCTTGTTCGCCTTGGATGGTGGCGACGATGTCTCTGAGCTCGCCGGTGCGGTTCTGCTCGAGAGCGGCGAGGAGTGCGCCATGACCTTGGTAGGTGTCGTCGAGTTGATCGAGATCGAAAAGTTCGTCCTCGAGGTCGACCAGCTGCTTGCCGCGGGAAACGAAGTGGCGCCGACGCACAAGACCCATGGGCTCTCGTCCAGTTGCCCGATAGAAGGGTTCTGCGACGGGTGCTCGCCAGTCGACGACCACGGGTTCTTGGTGTTCGTCGGCAACGGCGAGCCGGCCAATGTGGAACGCGTCGCCGGAGTCGTCATCGATGCGGCCGAACGCGAGCGATGCTGCTCCGAGCTGCAATTGGGCCAGCCGGTTGTAGATCTGCTCTTCGATGACGTCGCGTTCGTACCGAGCTTGGGTTGTGCCGCCACGGCCGACTTCCACCATGCCTCGAAGCCGTGTCGCGCGCTGCCGAGCCGCCTCGAGACATGCATAGGCATGGTCGATGTAGGCCTGTTCGGCTGCCAACTCGGGGTGTCGACTCAACCGGCTCATCCCTCTTTCAGTGCAGGAACTGCGTTATGGGGAAACATCAATCTTATCTGCGCCTCAACTCCAATCCGAACTCATCTCTTCCCGTCGTCAAAGCGGGCGTCGAGGTGCGACTGAGATGCTGAGGGTCGCCTGTTCCGGCAAGCCGATAGCGTTTCGAGTCGAATGACTTCCCGCCTCGGCTCCGATCATCCAGCGCACCGGTTCGCCGACAGCGCCTACCTCCGCGCATGCAGGGGCGAACAGGCGACGCATGTGCCCGTGTGGTTCCAACGACAGGCCGGTCGGTCTCTGCCGGAGTATCGAGCCATTCGCCGCGAGGGAAGCATTCTGGACACTCTTCGTCTCCCCGATGTCTCGGCCGAGATCACTCTGCAGCCGATTCGCCGCTACGGCGTCGACGCCGCGATTCTCTACTCGGACATCGTTGTTCCTGCCGAGTGCATTGGGTTCGGGGTCGATGTGAAGCCGGGCGTCGGTCCTGTGATCGATCAGCCGTTCCGTTCGAGAACCGATCTGCAGCGTCTCCGGCCCCTTGAGCCAGACGTCGACACGGCCCACGTGCTCGAGACCATCCGAATCGTCGTTCGTGAGCTCGATGTGCCGCTCATCGGGTTCGCCGGTGCGCCATTCACAGTCGCGTCGTATCTGATCGAGGGTCGTCCCTCACGCGACTACGCGAACACGAAGGCGTTGATGCTCGACGATGCTCCGCTGTGGCACGACCTCATGGAGCGCCTCGCCGACCTTGCCATCGCGTCAATTCGCTCGCAGGTCGAAGCTGGCGCCAGCGCACTTCAGCTCTTCGACAGCTGGGCGGGCGCACTGAGCCCAGACGACTACCGCGAATATGTCATGCCGCACAGCAGCCGCGTCCTTGCCGAGGTGGCCGACCTGGGTGTGCCACGAGCGCACTTCGGTGTCGGTACAGGCGAACTCCTCGACCAGTTCGCAGCGGCCGGCGCTGACGTCGTCGGTGTCGACTGGCGGATTCCGCTCGATGAGGCCCGTCGCCGCACGGGAGGAACTGTTGCGCTGCAGGGCAACCTCGATCCTGCAGTGTGTCTCGCTTCTTGGGACCACGTCGCCGCGCGTGTTCGTTCAGTGCTGGCGTCGAACCACGGTCACCCTGGCCACGTGTTCAACCTCGGCCATGGCGTTCTTCCTCAGACCGATCCTGCGATTCTCGAACAGGTCGTCGAATTGGTTCACGCCGAGGGAAGAACCGACGGTGGTTGACGTTGGATTGCTCGGCGCCATCGTCGGGCAAGTGATGGCCGACTCGGCAAGGGGCACCAAGGTGGTGTTCGTGGCAAGCGGCTCACCGTCTGACGACAACCGAGCCGGGGCGAGTGACGTCGCCCTTCGTGCCCGACTCGATGAAGGCATCTGGGAGATCGTCGGTTCGGTTCCCCAGGATGGCCTCTCCTCGCTGTTGTCGACGATTGCCGAGACATCGCCTGGAGTCGTTTTGGTGAGCCTCGACGGCGCTCCGCTCGCTGTGCCGGAGATCGATGAACTCGAGATCGCCGTCGTGGAGATCGACTGATGGCACGCAGGGCTGTGGTCATCGGCGGTGGCATCGCTGGACTCACCGCCGCGTATCGACTGTCGGCGGCTCGACCAGCCATCGACGTCATGTTGCTTGAAGCCGGGCCGCGACTCGGCGGCAAGATCAAGACCACTCCGTTCGCTGGTGTTCCGATCGACGAAGGCGCCGACGCGTTCCTCACTCGAGTGCCGTGGGCGATCGAGCTGTGCAAGGAACTCGGCCTCGACGATTCGTTCATCGCTCCGGCAACCGGAAGTGCGTTCATCGTCACCAAAGGCAAGCTCCGACCGATCCCTAAGAAGACCGTCCTCGGGGTTCCGACATCGCTTCGCGCGCTTGCGAAGTCCGGCGTTGTGTCGCCGATGGGTATGGCGCGGGCGGGTCTCGATCTCGTGCGCCCCGACAATTGGCCTGGCCATGATGAGTCGGTGGCCGAACTCGTCGCCAGACGCCTCGGACCGGAGATCGCTGAGCGGCTCGTCGACCCACTGGTCAGCGGCATCATGGCGAGCGACACTCAGAACCTGAGCGCCCAGATCGTGACTCCGCAGCTCGCAGAGGCAACGCGCAAGAATCGCAGCCTGATACGCGCGTTGCGCGAACAACGAAAGGCAGCAGCAGCTGCGACACCGGGTGCGCCCGTGTTCTACAGCTTCGAGGGTGGCGTCGGCGTGCTTGTCGAGCGGCTCGTCCGCGCCATTCCAGACGTCGACGTGAGGATGAGCACCCCGGTCAGTCAGCTCGAACGCACCGCAAGCGGCTACACGGTGCATGCGGGTGCAGAGACCTTCGATGCCGACATCGTTGTCGCGGCAGCACCGGCAAGCGCAATGGCGCCGCTGCTTCGCGAACACGCTGCTGAAGCTGCAGCCGAGTTGGCATCGATCGACTACGCCTCTGTCGCGCTGGTGACGGTCGCGTTCAGCGCCGATTCCGTTGGTCACGACACCAAGGGCTCAGGCTTTTTGGTTCCGCGAGGCGAATCAATGTTGATGACTGCATGCTCGTGGGGCCATCGGAAGTGGCCTCACTGGACCGGCAGCGACGACAACAAGCTGATTTTCCGCATCTCAACAGGCCGGTTCGGCGACGAACGAGCGCTTCACCTCGACGACGACGAACTCGTCGAGTCGCTGCTGGACGAACTGGGACCGTTGCTCGACATCCACGGGCCCGTCCTCGAGTGGCGCGTCTCAAGGTGGCCGAACTCGTTCCCGCAGTATCCGCCTGGACATGGTGCAAGCGTGTCGCGCATCGAGGCCGACGTTGCCCGCACGCTGCCGGGGGTCAGCCTCGCCGGAGCTTCATATAGAGGCGTCGGCATCCCCGCCTGCATTCGTAGTGCGAACGAGGCTGCCGCCAAGGCCATCGACCACCTCTCTACGCTGCCGGCGTGAGGTTGTCGGTGTCGAGCCTGACGCGTCGATCGCTCCGCACCCGGAGGGCAATCGGCTTCGGCGCAGGGCTCGTCACGGCGTTCTCTCTGCCACCGTGGGGTTGGTGGCCACTTGCCCTCATCGGGCTCGCCGTCATCTTTGTTCTCGTCGAGCCCGTCGAGTCGCGGGGCACGAGGTTTTCGCTGACGTGGTGGTCGATGCTCGGCTTCTTTGTCATCGGCCTCGTGTGGATGATCGATCTCACTCCTCCCGGGTATGTGATCTCGGTCCCGATCGTCGCGGCCATCATGGCCGCGCCGATGGCGTTCACCAGGCCAGGGCCGAGCTTCGCGGCTTCGTTCCCTGCCGCGATCATGCTCGGCGAGGCGTGGCGCTGGGTCATCCCCTTCGGTGGGGTACCGATGGGCAGCATCGCCATGGGACAGGCCGGAAGTCCATTGGTCGACATCGCGCGGGCAGTCGGGGCCCTCGGACTCATCGCAGCTGTTGCGCTCGGAGCGGTCGCCCTCGCAAAGGTTGCGACCAACGATCCACGCCCAGCCACGATCACCGCTTTGCTCGTCGTCGCGGCGACCATCATCGGCGTCGTCGCTCCTGACGGCGACGGCAACGGCAACACCCCAGTGGCAGTTGTGCAGGGAGGCGGCGAGCTCGGAACGCGCGCCGTGAACAGCAGCGAGGCAACCGTCTTCGAGCGTCACCTCGAGGCGGCGGAGAGCGTTCCATCGGGAAGCTTGTCGGTGTGGCCAGAGAGTGCCGTCACGGCCAACGCACCGTTCGAAGATTCACTCGAGCTCAGGCAACTACAAGATCTAGCCCGTCGGGGTGGGTTCACCATCGTCACCGGGCTGACCGAGCGCATCGATGCCGACTTCTTCAGCAACGCCGCCATCGTGATCACCCCAGACGGCACGATGGTCGATCGTTACGAGAAGGTGCATCTCGTTCCCTTTGGCGAGTACATCCCGCTCCGGTCGCTCATCGACCCGTTCGCCGACCTGTCGTTGATTCCTCGCACCGCCATCAAAGGAACCGGGGACGCCAGAGTCGACTCGCCTCACGGCCCGCTCACCGTGGCGATCAGCTTCGAGGTGTACTTCGGCGAACGAACTCGCGACGGCGTGAACGCAGGTGGCGAGCTCATCCTGAACCCGACTCTCGCATCGTCATATCGCACGACCCACGTCCCAGAGCAGTCGCTGGCGTCGGCCAGATTGCGTGCCGTCGAGTCGGGAAGGTGGGTGCTGCAATCGTCAACCACTGGCTACTCGGCCATCGTCGACCAACGCGGAAACGTCGTCGCGAGAACCGGCTTGAAAGAACAGAGAGTCCTCACGGCCGAGGCGGAGCGCCGCACCGGGACGACATGGCCGGTCCGAACGGGCAAGGTGCCGATCACCACCATCGCCGTGCTGATCCTCGCCATCGACACCATCGGTCCGAGGATCAGAGAGCGTGCACTCCGACGCTGACCTACGTGGAAGTGACGCTCGGCCGAATGGTCAGACCTCGAGCATGAGGGTGACTGGACCGTCGTTGCACAGCGATACGTCCATGTCGGTCCTGAACCGGCCGGTTTCAACCGCCACGCCGAGTGTCCGTAGCTCGGCCACGACTTGGTTGACCAGGGGCTCGGCTGTCTCGGGGCGAGCCGCGTCGATGTAGGACGGGCGCCGACCTTTCTTGGCATCGCCGTACAGCGTGAACTGGCTCACGACGAGGGCTGCGCCACCGGTGTCAAGCAGCGAGCGGTTCATCACCCCTTCCTCGTCATCGAAGATTCTCAGACCGGCGATCTTCGTGGCCAGCTTCACCGCGTCGGCCGTTTTGTCGTCGTGCGTGACCCCGACGAGAACGCACACGCCAGGACCGATTTCACCGACGCGCACACCGTCACTGTCGACGTTCGCCCAAGACACTCGCTGCACGAGACCACGCATGAGCCCAGCCTACGATCGCGTCATGCGCGTCCTTCGCCGTCTGATTCTGTTCCTGCTCGCTGGAAGTGTTGCCTGGACGTTGGCGTCCACCGCAGCACTCAAGAAGTGGAGCAGCGGCCCTCCACCACCAGCACGCAGACTCGACGGCACCGAGCGCAGGGTCATCACGAGCGACGGCGCCGATCTGCGCGTCGTCGAACTCGGCCACGGGCCCCTGGTGGTTCTCGCCCATGGCATCAACGGCCGACTCGACCACTGGTCCCCGATCGCCGAACGCATCGCCGAGGCCGGCTACCGCGTCGTCACGTACGACCAGCGCGGCCACCACGGCTCGACGATGGGTTCTGACCCGTTCAGCCCCCATGTGCTCGGCCGCGACCTCCTCGCCGTGATCGCCAGCTGCGAGACGACCGCCGCCGTGGTCGTTGGCCATTCGATGGGAGGCATCGGAATCCAGGGCGCGCTGGCGCAAGGACTCACGGACGTCGCGGCGAAGCTCGTCATCGTCTCCAGCGTCGAGCGTCCGGTTGCATCGGTGAAGGTCTCCCCCCGCGGTGCTGCTGCTGCGATCAACCTCGCGAGCCATCCGAAGCAGGGGCAGATGATGATGCGAGGTGGTTTCGGAAAGTCGGTGCATACCGACGACCTCGAGGAACTGCAAACATCGTTCGCAGCGATGGATCCTGAGGCGTTCGCCGCCGCGCTCACAGGACTCGCGTCGTTCGACTTCAGCGAGGAACTTCGCGCATGCGAGGCCGACATCCGCGTCATCTGCGGCACGAGAGACCTCGTCACACCGATCGTGAGGAGCAGGCGCATTGCCGAGCTCGCACCAAACGCGCAACTGATTGAGCTTCAGGATGTCGGCCACATGACGATCTGGGAAGCAACGGACGCCATCGTCGAAACAGTCTTGGCGACCGCCATTCCATAGTGCAAAGTACGCAGATGCATGGTGTACTGAGGCATGACGTTTCGGAGCGAGGTACGTTGAACCATGGACAGTGCAGCGTTCTTCGACTTCGACCGCACATTGCTGGCCGGCTCGTCCGGCCCGTACATCGCCGAGCACCTGCGCGAGCACGGCCTCGGACCTGACCAGGATGTTCCCGGCGCGTCCATGGCCATCGCAGCCTTCGATCGCTTCGGCGAGACCCCGATCTCGGCTGCACTGGCGCGGGCGTCGGTCAAGGCGTCGAAAGGCTGGTCAACCAGCGCTGTGAAGGCTGCAGCCAAGAGCGTCGCTCCCGTGCTCGACGACCTGATTCTCCCCTTCGCCAGACTTGAAATCGAAAAACACCGTCTCGCCGGTCGACGAGTCGCGATCGCCACCACCAGCCCACACCACCTCTTGAAGCCACTCGCAAAGCGGCTCGGAGTGAGCCTCATCGCCACCCGCTGGCTCAGCGAGGACGACATCTACACCGGCGAGGTCGACGGCACGTTCGGTTGGGGACGCGGCAAGCTCGCGCTCGTCAAGGCCTGGTCGGCCGAGCACAACATCGATCTTTCACGCAGCTACGCCTACAGCGACGCGATGAGCGACTCACCGCTCCTGGCCGCTGTGGGTCACCCGACAGCGGTCAACCCCGATCCGGCGCTCTCTGCGATGGCCCGGCTGCAGCGATGGCCGATCCGATGGTTCGATGTGCCACCTGGCGTCGTCAAGATCGGTGGCAAGGAGCTGCAGGACTGGTTTCGACCCCTCGCGACGCCTGCTGCATTTCCGTACGTCGACATCGACATCGCCGGCCTGGAGAACATCCCGTCCACCGGTGGAGCCATCGTGGCGTTCAACCATCGGAGCTATTTCGACGCAAGCGTCGTCGGCATGGCCATCGCCAGGAGCGGGCGCGCGGCGCGCGGTCTCGGCAAGAAGGAAGTATTCGATGCCCCGATCATCGGCTCGATGATGCGCGCCGTCGGCGGCATCCGGGTCGACAGGGGAACCGGCTCCGACGAGCCGCTGCGTGCAGCCGAAGACGTGCTCAGAGGCGGTGAGCTCATCATGCTCGCCCCAGAAGGCACCATCCCGAGAGGACCTGCGTTCTTCGAGCCGAAGCTCAAGGGCCGCTGGGGGGCAGCGCGTCTCGCAGCAGCAACGGGGGTGCCAGTGATTCCGATGGGTCTCTGGGGAACCGAGAACGTGTGGCCGAGGAGTCAACGGTTACCCAACATGGCGCCTCGCGAGCGACCAAGTGTCACCGTCACTGTTGGCCAACCACTTCACCTCGCAGGCGACGATCCGCAGATCGACACCGACGCGATCATGGACGCGTTGATCCAGCTTCTACCGGCAGTTGCGCGTACAGAGCGCACTCCGACCGAAGAAGAGCTGCTCCGCACTTTCCCTCCCGGTTACACCGGCGACCCCACCAAGGAAGTCGACAGACGGCCAGGATCCGACACCTGAACAATGCGGGCTCGATCTGCTCTGAGAACGTGCGTCGTTGCGTCAATTTGCGCCGGCCTCTTGGTCTTCGGCTCGACCCAGTCAGCGAGCGCTCACGCCGACTACGTCGGTTCGTGTCCCGGCGTTGACGAAGTGATGTCGAGCGTCGATCGCATCGAGATCGGGCTCGACAGTCGGCTGATTCAGACGCCAGCGACGCCGCCGACGATCACCCTCGTCGACACAGCCTCGGGCGAGGCGGTGCCAATTGGGGCAACGACGCTGTCCCGCCCAACGGTGCTCCAGAGTTCCGTCTCTGGCCTCGCCCCAG
>Ga0315338_1003917_pt1 | contig 12355 bp, 9 predicted proteins | sample ASW8metaG_FD_204518 | JGI IMG/M metagenome (GOLD analysis project Ga0315338, IMG submission 204518) | Ammonia-oxidizing marine archaeal communities from Monterey Bay, California, United States - ASW #8 | ecosystem: Environmental > Aquatic > Marine > Coastal | place: USA: California | collected...
ATATCGCGCTCGAAGTGACGTCCGAAGCCCTGCAGGAGATGTTCGACAAGGGCAAGGCCGAAGGCATTGACACCCGCGGCGTCGCCGACCACGAATTCGTCCATTCGATCTATTTCCGCGATCCCAACGGCTACATCATCGAATTGACGGCCAAGACCGAGGACCACGATTCCATCCTCGATCCCGCCACCAACAACGCCCGCGGTATTCTCGAAGGCTGGCAGGCGTCGAAGGCGGCGTCTTGAAGGGCATTATCTGCAGCCGAGAGATCATCAACCCCGCCGCCGAAACCTTCATCATTTCCGGCATTCGACAGAAACCGTAAATAACCGCGCCTTGTCGCCGGCGTTGGAAGGCGCCATGATCTTGCCCGGGGCCGCCGTCTCGGAGGGCACGCCCTAGCCTGAGAGGAATTTCTTGATTACGGCGGCGCCGAGGGCGAGTTCGATTTTTTCCGGGATTTCGCCCGCCAGCCCGGCCAGGCGCGCCGCCTCGGGCTTGGCCATGACGACACCGGCGACGATGCCGGTCAGGTCGAGGAGCGGCGCGCCGCTGGAACCCGGCTGGATGGGGACGGTGACGGAAACGAAACGCTCGTCGGCGACGGCATGGGTGGTCAGGATATGGCCCTCGGGGCCGACGTAGAAACCGACCCCCCGGGAAATCCTGTCCGCCCCTTCGTCCGGGCCTGTGCAGTTGTGGCCGAACCAGGCGTCCCTGCCGCCGAAGCATTCCCTGACCCTGGTGATGGCGTCCTTGGGGAACGGCTTTGCCGCGCCAGACGCGGTGGGCGGCATAGAGGCTCTCGGTGCCGCGGACCGCCTTCATCTTGGCGTAAAGGCCGTAATCCTACGCCTTCATATTTGTGCAGGCGTAAAAAACCTGGATCGTCCCCGGGTTCCCGGCTCCAGCCTCGGCGCCCTCGCCCTACGCGCAGCTAGCGTCTACGTTGCCGATGAAGTCGGAATACAGCTTTCCCCGACCGGTGGCGTACCGGCGGATGGTTTCGACCAGGATCATCTCCGATCAGGTTTCCGGGCTCTCGCTCCGGGGCTTGGGTTTCGGCGGCCCGGGTATGATAGGATCGGCGAAAGCGTTGGTAGACCGCAAGGACCAATGACATGGCCTATACCCTAGAAGCCTTCGCCGCCGATTGCCGCGACGTCCTGAACGCCACGCCGGCCCCGGAGGGGCCGGAAAAGGTGCGCCAGCTTCTGGAAACGGCGCTCAAGGACTCCGATTTCGTCAACGCCCATCTCGGGCCCGAGGCGACAGCGGAACGGGATATCCTTTACCAGGATCCGGATTTGGGTTTTTGCATCGTCGCCCACGTCTACGAAGGCGCGAAGACATCAGCGCCCCACGACCACGGGCCAAGCTGGGCCATCTACGGCCAGGCCGAAGGCGTCACCGAAATGACCGACTGGAGGCTCATCCAGGCTCCGGACGGCGACAAGCCGGGCCGGGTCGAACGGGTCAAGGCCTATTCCCTCGAACCCGGCCAGTCCCGGGTCTACCGGAAAGGCGAGATCCATTCGCCGAAGCGGAACGGCCCGACCAAGCTCATCCGCATCGAAGGCAGGAACATGGACACCGTCGAGCGGGACTGGTACGAGGCGGCGGAATAGGGGGCGCGGCAACGGGCATCCTGGAGAAGAATGGTGTCAAAGCCCCCCGGCGTTTACAAGCCGCGAGGCCACAATTAGGTTGGCCCATGGACGTGATCCAACCTTTGATTGCCAAGGCCAAGGAAAGCCCCCGCCGGGTGGTGTTGCCGGAAGGCGCCGACGGCCGCATCCTTGAAGCCGCCAGGAGGCTCAAGGACGACGGCATCGCCGAGCCGATATTGTTGGGCCCGGGGGCCGTCGACGGCATTTCCTGCATCGACCCCGAGACCAGCGAAGACCTGGACCGTTTCGCCGAGGCCTACGCGACCCAAAACCCGAAGATAGACGCCAAGGTCGCCCGGCAATTGGTCAGGAAGCCGCTTTATTTTGCCGGCATGATGGTGCGCCTGAGTGATGCCGAGGCGATGATCGCCGGCGCCGCCAACCCGACGCGCCGGGTCATCGAGGCCGGGCTTCAGACGGTTGGGCTCAAGGATGGCATCGAAAGGGCGTCGAGTTTTTTTCTGATCGCGGTGCCGGACTTTCAAGGGCAAGGCCCGAAATCTTTCGTCTTTGCCGACTGCGCCGTCAACATCGACCCGACGGCGGAGGAACTGGCCAACATCGCCCTGGCGTCGGCGGCCAGCGCCAAGAAGATATTGGGCGACCAGCCCCGGGTGGCAATGCTGTCGTTTTCGACCCAGGGAAGCGCTAGCCACGAACGGGTCGCCAAGGTCGCCCGGGGGCTGGAAATCGCCAAGTGCCGGGCGCCGGGGTTGGCCATCGATGGCGAGTTCCAGGCCGACAGCGCCCTCATCGCCGCCGTCGCCGCCAACAAGGTGAAGGGTAAAAGCCCGGTCGCGGGCCAAGCCAACGTGCTGATTTTTCCCGATCTCGATGCCGGCAACATCGGCTACAAGCTGACCCAGTACTTCGGCCAAGCCCAGGCGGTCGGGCCGGTTCTGCAAGGGTTCGCTAAGCCGGTGGCCGACCTGTCGCGCGGCGCCAGCGTCGATGAAATCATCGCCACCGCCGTCGTCGCGTTGGCCTTAGCCTAGGTGAATTAGGCAGGCTGTTGCGGCTTCATGTCGTCTGGATCGATACCCGCGACTTCGACCGGTGCCGTCATCGCATCGCGGCGGAAGGGTTCGCCAAGCTCCTGGTTGAGGATGACCTCGATAAAGGTCGTCACGCCCTGTTTCTGGGCATCGCAGGCTTCTTTCAGCGCCGAGGTGAGTTCCGATTGGGTGGTCACTGCCACCCCTTTCAGCCCGCATCCTTCGGCGACCTTGGCAAAGCTAAAATCCGGATTCAACTCGGTGCCGACGAAATTGTTGTCGTACCAAAGGATGGAATTGCGCTTTTCCGCACCCCATTGGTAGTTGCGGAAAATGACCATGGTAATGGCCGGCCATTCCTCGCGGCCACACGAGGTCATTTCGTTCATCGAGATGCCAAACGCACCGTCGCCCGCGAAACCGACCACTGGTGTATCCGGGCAGCCGATCTTGGCGCCGATAATAGCCGGGAAGCCATATCCGCAGGGACCGAAAAGCCCCGGCGACAAATATTTCCGACCCTCCTCGAAGGTCGGATAGGCATTGCCGATCGCGCAGTTGTTGCCTATATCGCTGGAAATGATCGCGTCTGTCGGGAGACCGGCCTGGATGGCGCGCCACGCCATGCGCGGCGACATCAGCTCCTTATCCCGCTCACGCGCTTCGGCGTTCCAGGTCGTGCCGGGGTCGTCTTCCTCGTGGTCCAGGCTACTGAGCGTTTGCAGCCAGGCCGACTTGGTCTGATGGATGAGGGCCTTGCGTTCTTCGCGGCCGTGGTTGCCGGCGTTTGAGGAGAGTCGCTCCAGTATCTGCCGGGCCGCCAATTTTGCGTCGCCGCAAATACCCACCGTTACCTTTTTTGTCAAACCAATCCGGTCGGCGTTAATGTCGACCTGAATGATAGCCGCATCTTGCGGCCAATAGTCAATGCCGTAACCCGGCAAGGTCGAGAACGGATTAAGCCTTGTTCCCAACGCCAGAACCACGTCGGCCTGGGCAATCAATTCCATTGCCGCCTTGGAGCCATTGTACCCCAAGGGTCCGCAAGCCAGGGCGTGAGAGCCCGGAAAGCTGTCGTTGTGTTGGTAGCCACTGCAAACGGGCGCATCCAGCCGTTCGGCAAGGGCGACGCAGTCAGCAATGGCATCGCCGATGACGACCCCGGCACCGGACATGATCACGGGAAATTTAGCCTCAGACAATAGTTTGGCGGCCTCGGCAATGGCCTCGGTTCCACCCGCGGGCTGTTCGATTCGAACGATCTGGGGAAGATCAATGTCGATCACTTGCGTCCAGAAATCGCGGGGCACGTTGATCTGCGCCGGCGCCGAACCACGGATCGATTTTTCGATGACGCGATTGAGGACCTCCGCCATCCGGGACGGATTGCGAACCTCTTCCTGGTAGCAGACCATGTCCCGGAACAGAGCCATTTGCTCCACTTCCTGGAAGCCGCCTTGTCCGATTGTCTTGTTGGCCGCCTGGGGCGTCACCAGCAGCATCGGCGTGTGGTTCCAATAGGCGGTTTTGACCGGCGTCACGAAATTGGTAACCCCCGGACCGTTTTGGGCGATGGCCATGGCGATTTTGCCTGTCGTTCGCGTATAGCCGTCACAAATCAATCCGCCGTTCACCTCATGCGCCACATCCCAGAATGTGATGCCGGCTTTCGGGAATAAATCGGAAATTGGCATGAACGCCGAACCGATGATCCCGAACGCATGTTCAATGCCATGCATTTGCAGGACCTTCACAAAGGCTTCCTCGGTGGTCATGCGGGTCATGGGGGCCTCCCTTAAGCGTGTTTCTTTTGCCGAAGACTAGGGGGTTTACTGGGTGCAGACAAGGTTCGAGCCTGTCATAATTACGCCAACGACAAACCGTTCGATACCGGGAGGACCCCCATGCAATACACCGCCAATACGCTGGAAAAACACTGGATGCCGTTTACTGGCAACCGGGACTTCAAGGCCGATCCCCGGCTTGTCGTCCGCGGCCAAGGCGTCCATTACTGGGACTACAAGGGCGGCAAAATTCTGGACGGATCGTCGGGGTTGTTCTGCTCCGCCGCCGGCCACTGCCGGCCCGAGATCGCCGACGCTGTGCACAAACAGATCAAGGAAATGGATTTCGTCGCCCCGTTCCAGTCGGGCCACCCGGCGTCGTTCGAGCTCGCCGACAAGATTTCGAAGCTGACGCCCGACGGCCTCGACCACGTATTCTTCACTAATTCCGGCTCCGAGGCCGTCGATACAGCGCTGAAGATCGCCATGGCCTATCACCGCGCTCGGGGCGAGGGGCAGCGTACCCGCTTCGTTTCCCGCGAGCGGGCGTATCACGGCGTCAACATCGGTGGCACCAGCCTCAGCGGCATGGTCAAGAACCGCGAAACCTTTTCCGGCTTGATGTCCAATATCGTCCACATGCGCCACACCTGGCTGGAGGAAAACCGGTTCACCAAGGGCCAGCCGGAAACCGGCGCCTATCTGGCCGACGACCTCGACCGGTTTGCCCAGACCTATGGCGGCACGACCATCGCGGCGTGCTTCGTCGAGCCCATCGCCGGGTCCACCGGGGTTCTGGTGCCGCCCAAGGGGTATCTGGAGCGGCTCAGGGAAATCTGCGACACCCATGGCATCGTGCTGGTCTTCGACGAGGTGATCTGCGGCTTCGGGCGCACCGGCAAGGCGTTCGCGGCCCAGTCCTTCGGCGTCACGCCGGACATCATCACCATGGCCAAGGCGTTGACCAACGGCGCCGTGCCGATGGGGGCGGTCGCGGTCAAGGACGAAATTTACGATACCGTCGTAAATGCCGCCCCGGAAAACGCCATCGAGCTTTTCCACGGCTATACCTATTCGGCCCATCCGGTGGCCTGCGCGGCGGGGCTAGCGACGCTGCAAATCTACGAGAAAGAAGGCTTGTTCGAACGGGCCAAGGAACTGTCGCCCTATTTCCTAGATAAGGTGTTTTCGCTCCGGGATTTAAGCGCGGCCACCGACATCCGGGGCTACGGTATGATCGCCGCCATCGACGTGGCGGGCGGGGAGGTTCCGGGGGTGCGCGGCATGCAAATCCAGAAAGACCTGTTCTGGAACGGCCTGCACGTGAAGTTCACCGCCGACACCGGCATCGTCGCGCCGCCGTTGATCGCCGAGAAGGAACACATCGACGAGATTGTCGAGATGCTCAGGGAAAAGCTGGCGGAGATTTAACCATGATCCGGGAACTGCACCACTTCATGGATGGCAAGTTGGTCAAGGGTAAAAGCGGGCGCTTCGGCGACGTCTACAACCCGGCCACCGGCGAGGTCAGCAAACGGGTGCCTTTGGCATCCGCGGACGAGACGAAAAAGGCCATTGCCGCCGCCGAGAAGGCCTTGCCCGAATGGTCGGCGACGCCGCCGGCGAAGCGCGCTCAGGTGATCTTCAGGTTCCGGGAGCTGTTGTTGGAAAACATCGACGAGCTGGCGGAATTGCTGTCCAGCGAACACGGCAAGACCGTTCCCGACGCCAAGGGCTCCGTCACCCGCGGGCTGGAGGTGGTGGAATTCGCCTGTGGCACCCCGCATCTGCTCAAGGGCGAGTATTCGGAAGGCGTGGCGTCCGGTGTCGATACCTTTACCATGCGCCAGCCGGTTGGCGTCTGCGCCGGGGTCACGCCTTTCAACTTTCCGGCCATGGTGCCCATGTGGATGTTCCCGGTGGCACTGGCCTGCGGCAACACCTTCGTCCTCAAGCCGTCGGAAAAAGACCCGTCCTGCGGGCTCCGGCTGGCTGAGCTGATGATCGAGGCGGGTTTGCCCAAGGGCTGCCTCAACGTCGTCAACGGCGACAAGGAAGCCGTCGATGAATTGTTGAGCAACCCCACCGTCGCCGCCGTCAGCTTCGTCGGTTCGACCGCCATCGGCCAATACATCTACGAGACCGGCTGCAAGCACGGCAAGAGGGTGCAGGCCCTTTGCGGGGCCAAAAACCACATGATCGTGCTGCCTGACGCCGACATGGATCAGACCGTGGACGCCGCCATGGGCGCCGCCTATGGCTCCGCCGGCGAACGCTGCATGGCGATCTCGGTCGCCGTCACCATCGGCCAAGAGACGGGAGACGAATTGGTCAGGCGCCTGGCGCCCAAGGTGCAGGCGCTAAAAGTCGGCCCCTATACAGACGCGGCGTCGGAAATGGGGCCCATCGTCACCCGCGAAAGCCTGGACAGGATTCTCGGCTATATTGACGAAGGCATCGCGGCGGGCGCAGAGCTGGTGGTTGACGGGCGCGACATTTCGCTGCAGGGATACGAGGACGGCTTTTTTCTCGGCGGCTGCCTGTTCGACCGAGTGAGCACGGACATGTCCATCTACACCGACGAGATTTTCGGGCCCGTGCTTTCCGTCATCCGCGCCGACGACTACGAACACGCGATCCAAATGGTCAACGAGCATGAATACGGCAACGGCACCGCCATTTTCACCCGCGACGGCGACGCGGCCAAGGACTTCGCCAGCCAGGCCAGGATCGGCATGGTCGGCGTCAACCTGCCGATCCCGGTCCCCGTCGCCTATCACAGCTTCGGCGGCTGGAAGCGCTCGCTGTTCGGCGATCACTACGTCCACGGCATGGAAGGGGTGCGGTTCTATACGCGGCTCAAGACCATTACCGCGCGCTGGCCATCGGGTATCCGCGCCGGCACCCAGTTCCACTTCAAAAGCGGCGCCGAGCACTAGGGGCCCGGGGAGACGGTCCGCCCGGGCGGGGGAGATCGACCGTGAAAGCGCTGTTGCAACGGGTCAGCGAAGCCAGTGTCAGCCTCGATGGAGAGGTGTTGTCGGCGATTGGGCCGGGGCTGGTGGTGCTGGTGTGCACGGATAAGGAAGATACCGAAGCGAACGCCGATTTCTTCGCCCGCAAGATCGCCAACATGCGGCTGTTCGCCGACTCGGACGGCAAGAGCAATCTTTCGGTCCTCGACGTCGGTGGCGAAGCTCTGGTCATCAGCCAGTTCACCCTCGCCGCCATCTGGCGCAAAGGCAACCGGCCCGGCTTTTCCGCCGCCGCCGAACCCGAGATGGCGGAAAAGCATTATCAATATTTCTGCCGGCAACTGGCCGCCGAGGGGGTGCCGGTGCGGACCGGGAAATTCCGCTCCTCAATGGCGGTCAGCCTGGTCAACGACGGGCCAGTGACGATCTGGATGGATTCCAAGGACAAATAGCCCCCAGATTCCCTCGGCGCCCAATCAACCCGCAACCACCAGGATCAAAATGCCGCCGGTGATGAAGATGATGCCGGCGAATTCCAGTTTGTTTATCTTTTCGCGGAAGAAAACCACCGAGGCGATGAAGGTGAAAATCAGCTCGATCTGCCCGAGGGCGCGCACATAGGCTGCGTTCTGGAGCGTAAAAGCGGAAAACCAGAAGATCGACGCCAATATGCCCGTCACCCCTACCAACAGCGACGGCCGCCAGTGGACGATGACGGCCATTAGCTGGTCGCGTTCACGGACTGCCAGATAGGCGCCCATCATCACCGTCTGTATGATCACCGAGACGGCGAGCGTGAACGCCGCCTGGATGATGAAGCCGTCGCCGCCCAGCGACAGTGCTCCGCCCCGGTAAAAGACCACCGACGCGCCCAGGAAGGCGCCGCAGACAAGCCCGATCACGGTCGGTTTTTCCCCCAAGCCGGTGATCAGGTTGCGGGCCGAGATGTGGGTCTCGGCCATGGACAGCGCCATGACGCCGATCAGGCCAATGGCGATGGCGAGGGCTGCGACGGCGCTCAGGGTATCTCCCAGGATCAACAGCCCCAGGATCGCCACCTGTGCGGTATCGGTCTTCGAATACGTCGTACCGACGGCGAAGTTCTTGATCGAGAACAGCCAGATCAGCAAAAACGTGAAGACGATCTGCGACAATCCCCCTAAGAAACAAAAGATCAGGAACTTTTTGCTGAACGCAGGTACCGCGTAGCCGCCGAATTCGACCAAGCCCCAGACGTAAAACACTGCGAACGGCCAGGCATAGAGAAACCGTACGTAGGTCGCGCCTGCCGTCGACAAATGCGCTTTCAGGTGCTTTTGCAGCGCTGAGCGCAGGTTCTGGAAGAAAGCAGCGGCGACGGTGAGGGGAATCCACAGTTCGAACATCGGCGGCGATTATAACGGTTGCGCCGGGCCCGTCACTCGCGTTTCTATGGCTTATCTCACCGCAATATTCGGAGAAAGACCCGTTGCCCAAAAGCCCGCCCAGGAAAGCCCAAGCCGTCATCATCGGCGGTGGCGTCATCGGATGCTCTGTCGCCTACCACCTGGCTAAGATCGGCTGGTCCGACGTAGTTCTGCTGGAACGCAAGAAGCTGACCTCGGGTACGACCTGGCACGCCGCCGGGCTGGTAGGGCAGCTCCGCGACAACCAGGACATGACCAAGCTGGCCAAGTACACGGCCGAGCTTTATCTGGGCCTTGAGGGCGAAACCGGCCAGGCTACGGGCTACAAGCAGAACGGCTCGCTTACCATCGCCACCACCGAGGGCCGCCTGGAAGACCTGAAGCGCCGCGCCGACATGGCCAAGGTGTTCGGGCTTCGGGTCGACGTTATCGGGCCTAAGGAATGCAAGGAACTTTATCCGCTGATCACCGTCGATGACGTGCTTGGCGGCATCTACGTTCCCACCGACGGCCAGGCCAACCCCACCGACGTGACCATGGCGCTGGCGAAAGGGGCGCGAAACGGCGGCGTCGGGATTTTCGAGGACACCAAGGTCTTGAGCATCACCCAAACCGGGGGCCGGGTCACCGGCGTCGAAACCGAGGCCGGCACCATCGCTGCGCCCTACGTCGTCGCCGCGGCCGGCATGTGGACGCGGGAGCTGGCGGCCGCCGCCGGCGTCAACGTGCCGCTGCACGCATGCGAGCATTTCTACATTCTGACCGAACCCTTCGACGGCGTGACCCCCGATTTGCCGGTGTTCCGGGATTACGACGCCTGTGCCTATTACAAGGAAGACGCCGGCAAGATGCTGCTGGGGGCGTTCGAGCCCGAGGCCAAGCCCTGGGGCATGGACGGTATCCCCGAAGATTTCTGCTTCGACCAGTTACCCGACGATTTCGATCATTTCGAGCCGATCCTGGAAAAGGCGCTCCACCGCATACCGGCGTTGGAAAACGCCGGCATTCAGACCTTTTTCTGCGGACCCGAAAGCTTCACCCCCGACAACCGCTATTACCTGGGCGAGGCGCCGGGGCTGGAGAGGCTGTTCGTTGCCGCCGGGCTCAACTCTATCGGCATCCAGTCGGCCGGCGGCATCGGCTTGGCGCTGGCCGAATGGATGCGGGACGGGCACCCAACGATGGACCTCGGAACCGTCGATATCCGCCGCGCCCTGCCGTTCCAGGCCGACCCGGAATACCTCCGTAAGCGCGTCACCGAGACCTTGGGGCGGCTCTATGCCGTGCACTGGCCGTTTCACCAGTACCGGACCGCCCGGGGCATCCGCAAATCGCCGTTTTACGATCGCCTGGCCGGACATGGCGCGTGCTTCGGCGAGGCTCAGGGGTGGGAGCGTCCCAACTGGTACGCGCCCGAAGGCGTGAAACCGGAATACGTCTATAGCTTCAGCCGTCAGAACTGGTTCGATCATTCCGCCGCTGAACACCGGGCGGTAAGAGAGAATGTCGGCCTGTTCGACCAGACCTCGTTCGCCAAGTTCCGGCTCCAAGGTCCCGGCGCCGAGGAAGTGCTCAACCAGGTCTCGGCCAATGACGTCGCCGTCGAGCCCGGCCGTATCGTCTATACCCAATGGCTGAACGAAAGGGGCGGAATCGAGGCCGACCTCACCGTCACCCGCGAGGCCGAGGACCGCTACCTGATCGTCACCGGAGCGGCGTCCCAGGTCCGCGACTTCCACTGGTTGGCTAGCCATATCCCGGAAGGCTTGGACGCCCAACTCACCGACGTTACCGAAACCATGGCCGTCCTCGGGGTCATGGGGCCAAAGGCCCGCGACCTGTTGCAGGGATTGACGAACGGGGATTTGTCCAACGGCGCTTTCCCGTTCGGTGCATCCCGGGAAATCGAGACCGGCGGCGGCAAGATCCGCGCTTCGCGGATTTCCTACGTTGGCGAGCTGGGTTGGGAGCTCTATATCCCCACCAAGGCGGCCACAGGCGTCTTCGACGCCGTCGCCCAGGCCGGGGAGGCCCACGGCCTGGTCCCGGCCGGCATGCACGCCATGCAATCGCTGCGGATCGAGAAGGCGTACCGGGCCTGGGGTCATGACATCGGCGATCAGGATACGGCCCTGGAGGCGGGCCTCGGTTTTGCTGTCGCCTGGGACAAGGCGGGTGGGTTCATTGGTCGCGATGCGTTGTCGCGCCAACGCCAAAAAGGCCTCTCCCGCTGCCTGGTCCAGTTCATCCTCGATGATCCGGAACCGCTGCTTTACGGCCGCGAGCCGATTTTGCAGGACGGCAAAATCACCGGCTATGTCACCTCGGCCATGTACGGCCACACGCTCGGTGGGGCCGTCGGGCTCGGCTATGTCAAGCACGAAGGCGTGCTCGACGACGATTTCATTGCCGCCGGGTCGTTTGAAATCGAAGTTGCCGGCCTCCGGTGCCCCGCCCGGGCGTCGCTGTCGCCTTTTTACGACCCCAAAAGCGAACGCCTCCGGGCCTGAATACCTGAATTTTTCTTTTCCCCGATTCCGACAGCCGCTAGAGTTCGGGCCGCAATACGAAGTTCCCTTGGAAGTGAGAATTTTCCTGCCATTCCTAACCGGACTTTAACCGCGCTTGGAGCAAAAGAAGAAACGTCGGACCGTCCCGCAGGGTCAGGACATAGAGGTCACGACAACATACTATTTCACTCAACCCGGAAGGGCCGGTACTACTGTCTCATGAAGACATCGGTTCGCACGCCTTAAAGGTAAAGAAAGCCCGCTTTAACCATGGTCAAGCAGAAAGCACCCCCCGGCGCCACGCTGTTGAAGCGCTTGAACGATATGGAAGGACCCCCCCCCCGGGGGCTGTCGCTGATTATGATTTCGCTTAGCGCTCTTCCCACCGACGACGCCGATGATGATTTCTGGGGCGATCTGGACGATTTCCTCGTCGACTACAAAAACCGTTACGACGCCGACCTCTACGAGCTGTCGTTAGCCGATAGGGCCATCCTGATCAGGATGTCCGAACAAAGCGAGGTCAGGATGATCTCGGGTCTCAAGGTTTCGGTGCTGCGCCTAATTCAGCACAATTTTCCGGAAAATTTCGGCATGATCGATCAGACCCGTCTGCTCAGGGTCATCGATCTCGAGTTGAAGCTCCCCAACGCCATCAAGTTCCTCGAACATTACGAAAGCCAGCCCGGCAAAACCGGGGAAAAAGGCGCGGGATTCCGTGGGTTGCAGGAAGACGACATCAAAATGGTCCCCGAGGTCCACCGCAAGGTCGGGGCGCAGCAGTTCAAGGAGGTCTTCGTCCAAAGCCAGAGGATGGCCGACATCAAACCCGGCAAGAAACCCGAGGAATTGATGAAGGAATACTTCATCTCTATGGAGGCGTTGAAGAAGCACGTTTTCCCCAACGTCGAACTGCGTGGGGCGGGCAACCTTTTCAACCAGTTGACGATCACCTTGGACCGGGTCCTGATCAAGACCTTCGACAACATCAACCCCGGGCGCAAGTCGTGCTCCA
>Ga0315338_1003918_pt1 | contig 12352 bp, 6 predicted proteins | sample ASW8metaG_FD_204518 | JGI IMG/M metagenome (GOLD analysis project Ga0315338, IMG submission 204518) | Ammonia-oxidizing marine archaeal communities from Monterey Bay, California, United States - ASW #8 | ecosystem: Environmental > Aquatic > Marine > Coastal | place: USA: California | collected...
TGATTGAAGTCCTCGACTTTACCATTTGGCCAGTGAACGACAACTTTTTTGATTGTATTGGCATCGCCCAGGCCAAAGTGGACCCACTTGCTCGATTGGGCCAAAAACCCTTCGCCGGCTCTCAGTGACTGGATCAATGTTTCAGAAACAGCGGGCGATTCTGTAGTAGCCTTAGAACGGGAATGATCCAGCACAACTTCAACCCGTGCTCCAATCGCATCGTGATTGGTCGTCTTGCCGTTGCCTACCAATCGAAGAGCAAGGTAATTCTTGTCCGCCGGGCTCTCATTACGCATAAATCGCAGGCGTGGTGCATTGCGATTTGACAACCATAAGTCTTGATCGCCATCCTGATCCCAGTCGACAACGCCGATTGCACGTCCGTCATCAGGAAAATCCAAACCGGTGATCGCAGACACATTTGCGAATTGACCATTGGCTCGCGGGTCATTGCCGGTATTCAGAAAAATGCAATGCCGTTCATTTCCACTGAAGGAGCGACCCCCTTGGTTCAACATGCTAACGAGCTGTTGGTTGGCGATACTGGTATTCGAGCTGTCTTTGGAACTAAGTGGTGACTGCGACACGACCTGTCGCCAGAAGAAACTTCACAAATCACTCGTGTCGGAATTTGTGACGTAACCATTCGCAACAACCAGGTCCTCCCAGCTGTCGTTGTTCAAGTCTACAAATTTGGAACTCCATGCCCACCGGCCAACCTCTACATCAGCGGCAGCACTGACATCGCGAAATGACTGGCCTTGCTGATTTTCCAGAAGTGTGTTGCCTCGAGCGAGTCGCTGGAGTCTTTTTTTCAGTTGTGGCGGGGCATTTGTTTTAAATTGGGGTTGGAACGCGATTCGATTTCCCGCGGACGACCACATGTTACTGATGTATGCATCCATCCATCCGTCGTGGTTATAATCGCCCCAGGTGATTCCCATTCCTGCCGCTGCGTCCTCGGCACCGACCTGATCTCCGATATCGACAAACTGCCCGTCGGTATTTTGGAAAAGGTTATCGCGACCAAAGTCGTTGGCTACGTAAAGATCTTGGTCGCCATCATTGTCATAATCTTCCCAAGCCGCTGCATAACTGTATCGTGAATTATTCTCGGTGAGTCCGGTTTCTAATGTCGCATCCACAAAGGCCCAATCGTCTCCTGCAATTTCATTGCGTAGCAGGGAATTGCTGGCACCCGTGTTCGCGTCATGGAATACGAGGTTGCTCATTGCTCCCGGCATATTGCTCGACCTGCTGTTACTCGCCACTTCATTCGGTGAGTGAATATAGGCAGAGGCATAGAGATCTAAATCGCCGTCATTATCAAAATCGGCAGCAGAGAGCGACATCACGTCTTCACTTGTCTCCAGGATCGTACGCACCTTAAAACGCTTCCCGTTTTCATTCGACGCTATCAAGACACCACCAAAAAAACCAACGACAAGATCCTGATCGGTGTCGTTATCCAGGTCGAGGAGCAACACGCTCCGCGAGTGTTGCAGCCAGTCCACACCCCATTCCGCTGACACGTCATCAAGCGTGCCGTCCTGGTTTTGAATAAAGAGCAGATTTGGGATGCCAAGTTCTTGGCAGAGGTAGATATCTTCCAGACCATCGCCGTTGACATCACCGATGGCGATGCCGGGCGAACCGAGCAAATGGCGGCGTTCCTGAGTCCGCTGCAACCATCGATTCAACCCCCAGCTTAACTGCTTAGAGTACGATTCGTTGTTTTTTAAAACAGCTTCTGTCTTGTCGACGAACATCGATTCTGGCCCGCGATGGGACTCGGTCATTTCAAAGTTTTCGACTTCGATGGACTCCATACGCGGGGCGGTTCCCGGTGCGGGCTTGGTCCAACGGATCTTCCAAGTCGCGTGTTGTTCTACCATTCCGTCCTTGCTTTTTCCGGAACATGAAAAATACTGCCATGTCGAAATGTGATTTTCGGCGGGTTCAACACGAAAAGTTTTTAGCTTGCAGTGCAACGCTTCGCTGGCGGAAAAAGGGCTTAGCAGCGATTTGAGGGCTTTAGAAAATCCCTCGGCTTTTGCATACTTTTGGTGGGCAGATGCACGGTCCTCTGCTGCCACCTTACTGTCTGCAACGGCCCGTTGAATGTGAAAATCGTTGTCCTTAAAAACAGTCTCGCGGTGAATCGGCAAAAGTGGCGTGCAGTAAAAATTCCCAGTGACCAGCGGCGCAAGCGTCTGGGCCGATGGCGCATCTTTTTGGGTTAGAAGAGCGACAAGTGTTTTCAATTGCTTTTTGGCCGAATTGTTAAAGACCTCGGTTGGCCAACCGTCATTGGCGGGATTGTCGATTTCAGTGACCGACATCTGCTGTGGATCCGTTACCGACCCGCCAGGAACATCCAGTGCGTCCGATGAATCCTTCCCGGCGCGAGGAGATGATGTCTCGCTGGAAAAGAACCCAGCCACGTAGAACACGGCAAACAATGCCAGGGTAGAGCACCCCAGGGTTAGTCCCCAGCGGACAACTTTTCGCCAGAAAAGGCTACGGTAATCGCAATCGGCCACCGGGTCCTCATGATCGTGCTGCGAAAAAAACATGTTGAGCCGTCGTCTGTCGTTACCACTCACATCGTGTCAGCCAAGTACTGAGATATTGCGATCACGCGGAGAGGGCAGGAGTGACTTTCGTCTTCTCTCTCAGTATACACCGCCAGCGGGATCGTCGGAAACGCCGCGTTTTATTCGGTATTGTTGTTATAAGTGGACTCTGCCTGGTGGACGGTTGCGCGAGCGTTTTGGAAATGTATCGCAAACGTTACTTCTCGTTCATTGTTCCTTTGAGGGCATCTACGAGCGGCTTGAGATATTTTTCGTAGTGCCTCCAGCGTCCGATCGACGTGTTGTAGATTGGCTGCCGCACCTGAATGCGGCTGAGTGTCTGTACTGCCCGATCGCTTTTATGAAATTCGAGGCACTGGTCATTCCAATCGAGTCCACAGAACGATATCAGATCGCGGCTAACGGCTTCGTGGTCCGCTACCAGTTGTTCGTAGTCGATATCGTATATCTGAAGTGGCAGGACCTGGTGCCAATGATTCATCAGGCGTTCATACTGATAATGGTAGAAACCGATATCTTCCAGTCGCCAGGCCCACCGCAATGCACCGAAATCACTAAGATAGCAAGATAGGCAGATATCCATGGCGTTTCTTCGACAGTGGATAACGCGGGCGTTCGGAAATACTATTGCAATAAAGCCAAGGTAGAGAAAATTTCCTGGTAATTTATCGACGATGCGCGATGTACCGGGTGCCAGTTCCTCAAGACGCTTAAGGTACCGTTGCGCTAACTCGGAGATGTGAACTGGATCTGCATGCAGGATGCATTTTGGATAGGCCGCCTCACTGCCTCCAAGAATCGAAAGCTCTTCCGCAAGGGTTGCGATGTCAGGAAGTTCTCCCACGCCTGCTGCCTGAGGATGGCTGGCAATGATCTGCTCAACGAGTGTCGTCCCACTGCGCGGCATCCCGACAACGAAAACCGGCACATCACTATCGAGTCCACTACGTTCCCGGTTCTCAAAGAGAGCGGGTTGGAAAACGCTAATGGTTTCATCTATTTCTTTGCTGAACTGGTTTGCGTCAAAAGCACTGCCGGCTGCTGATAACAGGCCCATTTGCAAAGCATTCGCCTGTTGAAATGCGAGCATGGCTGCATCATAGTCCTGCTGTTTGTTCAGGATGCTACCCATCATAAAATGCAATTGAGAAACATGAGCAGGCGATAGGTCCGTGCTGCCGAGCAGTGCCTTGATGCGATCATGCTGTTCGGCGCTGAGCTGATATTTATCCTGGACTGCCAGAGCAACAAGGTTTTGGTAAGCCACAAAAAGATTTGGGTCAAGTCGCAGCGCTTCTTCTAGGTGGACGATGGCAATATCGAATTTTCCAAGATCGGTCAGGACAGAACCCAGACTTTGGTGTGCAACACTATGGCATGGGTCCAAATCGAGTGCCTGTTTGTATTCTGCCATGGCCTGCTCGTTCTTCCCCTGTAGCTTTAGGATATTGCCCATGGTGATGTGACCGTTGGCAAATTGGGGTCGCAAACGCAAAGCGTTTCTGGCATGGGTTATTGCCTCGTCGAATCGTCCAACGGCTGCCAGAATGCCGGCTAGATTGTTTTCGGCTTTTGCAAAGTTGGGTTCAAATTTCAGCGCATCCTCGAAGCGGGTAATCGCTTCAAGCTGTTTCCCCTGCAACGAAAGAATGATCCCAATGCTGTTTAGCGTTGTGGCATCGCGAGGATCGATCTGTAAAGCAGTTTCGTATTGAGTGAGGGCCAACTCCATCTTTCCCTGGATGCAATAGACCTCGCCAAGATTCTTGTGCGGCAGGGGCAGATCGGGGCGAAGCTGCAGGGCTTCTTCGAAGGCGGCGATGGCGTCGATGAGCTTGCCTGCTTGTCGGAGTGCAACGCCCAGATTGTTGCGGATTTGAGAATCCTCGCTGTCCAAGCCGATCGCGTGGTGGTAGCATTCTATCGATCGATCCATCTCTCCCGCGAGAAAATGAATGTCGCCCAGTTGGCAGTGCAACAGAGCGTTATCCGGCCGCACTTGAATCGCCCGGCCAATCGATGCAGTCGCCTGAGAAAAATCTCCCCGTTCGCATTGGACGGTACCAAGCAACGAGAGGGTTTCTGTATCGCGCGGATCGCCTTCCAGCAACCTCTCGCAGATAGCTTGCGCCTCGCCCAATCGTCCTGCAGTGCGATGTTGCTTAGCGGCAGAGAGGTCGTTACGGGTGTTTGTCATTGAGCCAACCTGAAGTGTCAATCTGGTCGATCAGTACGTTTTGGATCCCGGCGGTACGCTACTATGAGGCACAATCATCGAGTAGCGTCTCCTCGGCAATGCCTGCTCCGCGGAGCGATTCTCGAAGCGGTGCGAGATGGGATTCGTATTTTTTCCAACGACCGATCGATGTTTTGTAGATCGGTTGACGCACCTGCACACGACTTGCCGTTTGGACTGGGCGTCTGTTTTTGTAAAACTCCAGACAGCGATCGCTCCACTCCAGACCGCAGAAATCAATCATCTCTCGGCTAACCGTTTCATGATCGGCAACCAATTGTTCATAGGAGACTTCGTACATGCGTAAGGGCAAAACCTTCTGCCAGTGTTTCATCAACTGTTCGTACGACCGGTAGAAGGCCCCGATGTCTTCCAGACGCGTGGCCCACGGGATTGAATTGAAATTCGAAAAAAAACATGAAATGCCAACATCCATCGCTTCGCGGCGGCAGTGGATGATTCGGGCCCTGGGGCAAAGGAGTGCAATGAGGCCAAGATAATAAAAATTGTACCAGGTCTTGTCGACGATGCGGCCCGCATCGTGACGGTTGGCGGTCAGTCGATTTAAATAGTCTTGAGCGATACTGCGGACCGCTGGAGCCTCAGCACGCGAGAAGCAATCGGGATACTCCTGCCCGGAGTTCAATAGCGCCGGCACCTGTGGGATGAGTTGTTCGATGGCCTCCAGTTCACCTGCTCCCGCTGCGTGAGGGTGGCTGGCAATAATCTGTTCAAGGAGCGTGGTGCCACTGCGCGGCATACCGACCACAACCACCGGGATCTCCGTATCCAGCGAGTCGCTAAATAACTTCTTGTTCTGAAAGAAGTCCCGCCCGAAGACGTCAATGGTCTGCTGCACCTTTTGATGATGGCTCGCAGGATCAAAAGCGACACCTGCTGCTTTCAAGACGCGGTACTGCGCGTGATTGGCCTGCAGGTAGGCCTCAAAGGCATCGTCATGGTGTTGTTGTTTGTCCAAAATACCGGCCAGAGTGAAATGCAATGCGGAAGTCTCTTCGTGCTGGCCTTTGTGATTGGCCACCAGCGACTTGATCCGCTCAAGTTGATCGGCGGAGAATACATATTGGTCTGTGAGGGCCAGATCTCCCAAATTATGAAACGCAACAGCGTGGTTGGGATTTATTTGCAATGCGTACTCGAGGTGTTTGATCGCCTCATCAAACTGTCCCAACTCAATGAGTACCGATCCCAGATTGACTCGTGCGGTCACAAAATCCGGCCGTCGTCGCAGCACTCTTTCGTAGAGAGCGACAGCTTCTTGGAACCGTTCGGTTGCCTTGAGTAGCGTACCTAGGTTGTTTTCTGCCTCGTCATAATCTGGTTTGATCCTGATGGCCTCTTCAAACTGGGCAACCGCTTCGTCCAGTTTGACCTGCATCGAAAACACCAAACCGAGTCCGTTGTGTGATTCGGCATCGGCGGGCGAAAGCTGAAGAGCCCGCTGGTAGTGGACAATGGCCTGGTCCAGTTTTCCCTGCAGTCGCAATACCTCGGCCAGATTACGCTGTGGAAAGGCAAGTTCCGGGGAGAGTCGGGAAGCAGACTGAAATACAGCAATTGCCTCCTCAAAGTTGCCTTTTGCTTTCAGCGCGACGCCCAGATTATTTTGTGTCTGAGCATCATTGGCATCGAGCGCTAGTCCGTGACGATAGGCTTCAATGGCTTGGTCCACCTTGCCAGCGACAAAGTAGACATATCCAAGATGGTGGTGTAGGTGGGCCACATCAGGACGCAACGCAATCGCCTGCTCGATTGCATCGGTTGCTTCGTCGTACTGGCCCTGTTCACACGCAATCTGCCCGAACAGATCGAGTGCCTCAGGATGTTTCGGATGATCCTGGAGAAACTTGCGCAACGCCTCTTTGGCGCGGGGCGATCGCTCTGCTTTGAGTTGCTGCTGGATCGACTCGAAGTTGTCGTCACACCCTGTCATAACCGGTATCTGCCAATGGAGTCATTCATGGACGGATCGTTCGGAGAAAATTGTCCGGGAATCCTGCCGTAGCCCGGTCCTAGATATCATACTCCCGAGCGGAGGCATGGTCATCAGGGATGTCTGCTCATCCATCGTGAGGATTCGGACCGATTGAGTGCGCCGTAGAGTTGTCTGCCCGCTCACTCGGGTGAAACACGATTTCTCTCAAGCCTCTGTTTCACGCTGTAGATTTTTTGTGCGCAAAAAATGCCAAAAAAGAGCAGCCGTAAGAGAAATGCCGAGGCCACCGGCAATAGAAATCAGCAGGCCACGGAACGGATGGTGCACCAGCTTTGGCGGTGCAATCCGGCCAGCTGCTCCAGAGATCCAGCCCGGTTGGACCTGCGAGATCCCTTGGGTCAAAATGCCCATGATCTTCGAGGCCGGCCGTCGCCTCGATTCATCGGCGGTATAGTCGGGTGAATTGGCAATGCTCACCGCCTTGATTTGCTTTGCGGCTTTCCGATAGAAGGTCTCGAAGCGTTCGATCAATTGCAGATGGCGCGCTTCTTCTTCGGGGCTGTTATTCAAAGGATAATGGGGAATCGGATTGGCCACGTTCTGCCATCCTCCCAGGTGGACCGTTCCGGCATAATCCACATCGACGCTGAGATAAATATCTGCAGCACCGATCTTTTCAAGGATCGCATTCAGGTCATCCGGATCGACAATATGGACCTTAATATCACGAGGCTCCTGGACAAGGCACGAGACAGATTGGCGAACGGTCCGCAGTCGCGGATCGTTGCTGACGCTTTGTACCCCCTCGAATCCCTCCAGGGTTCCAAAAGCGGCCAACTGCTTCTTCAGATGTTTTAAGGCCCGTTTCCCCTTTTCCCCATCCTCGCCGGGCATCTCTGCCAAGGGCTGGAGTGCATCGAGCAAATCGTAAAAGTTCTCTATTTCTTCGAAGTCGACTGCCGTATGGCCGATTTGCATTTCATGCGTGCCGTAGGGCGGCCAATAGTCTTCTTTTGAAGTCTGCTGGGCCTCTTTAGGGAGCACAATGATGAGTTCCGACACATCTTCGTATTGGAACTCCTTAGTATGCAACAGGGGGAGAATCCACCCGGCAATACTCATCATCCCAGCCACCTCAACAAGTTCTTCCTTGCTGCTGGCGTTTTGAACCAGTTTGAGTAGGCGATCGGTGTCGTGAGGAATGAGTTCCTTGACGAGTGCTAATTCCCTCGAAAGATGGCCAAAAGGGGGCGACAGATCACGATGGGCATCCCAGTTCATCAGCACACGTTTTGTATTCGGAGGAAATAATGTCGGATCGGAGAGGTCCAAGCGGGCGTGACAGTACGACCAGTTATGCCCCTGGGTAAAGCGTATCGGCGCCCCCTCCGTCGTTTTGGCCGGTTGTTGGTAAAGTTGGTTGATCTTTTCATATTCCTGAAAGATCGGCATCAAAGAGATCAGATTGCGTCCGTGCTGGGCCACACCCGATTTAAAAATATAGGGGGCCTTCACGGGCGTTCCGTTGATGACGGTCGGGCCATACGCCGGCAAGGTACCGAATTGATAGGCCTCCTGGAGTTGCCCATGCCATTCCTTGCGGTCCTTATCAAAGTGTTCTGCCGCTGCATAAAGCAATGCGAGATAATTATTGCCCAGATGGGCGATGAGTCTGTTTTCTTCTTCAACCAGCCTTTGAAGTGTTTGGGAATCACCCGCATATAAAAAATAGGCGGCTCCCAGCCAATCGTTCATGTTCAGCGCATGAATGAAGTTTTGGAAGTGAGCATCGGCTTTCGAATTTGCAGTGCTGCCATCACGTTTCGATTGACCACGTTTCGATTGTAGGTCTTGCAGGATCGCATCGCCCAGCGTCAGACGAGATGCATGCGCATAGCGTGCCAGCAGATCTGAGGTGGGATCACAAATGGCTGCCATCGATGCATCCTCTTAGCGCCGATTGAAGCAAGACTCGTAGAACCGACCGCCCTAATGATCATACTCTAGAGTGGCGACAAACCACAAAAAAACGGGCGCCGGTTACCCGACGCCCGTTTTTGTTAGTAACAGTTTGAAATCCAGTTCGTTTGCCTTACTTGCCGCGACTACGTCGACGCAAGGCCAACAGTCCTGCACCACCGATCGCCAACATGGCCATCGTAGCAGGCTCGGGAACAGCACCGCCGCCACCGCCGCCGCCACCTTCCAAGGTGGCCGTAATCGGCATGAAAGCTACAGTCTCCATACCCCACCCTAAAATCTTGAAGTTATTGCGACGGTCATTAAATCTCTCGTGGACCTTCACAAAGCCATTCTTGTTGTCAATGCGGAATCCAAGGTATTTGATGCCACTGACAACATTATATTCACTACCTGTAGCCCAACCGCCATATCCATGCATGTCGGCCTGTACAGCACCGGCTCCGGGGCCACCACTGTAGGCTTGGAGGATACCATCGGCACCCACGGTATCGCTGGTGATCAGCGGATCACCGTCACCGATGACATCGCCTTCGTCAAAGCCACCATGACTGCCAGCTCCGTTGGCCGGACGGGTCGAGGCACCCTGCGAAATAGCATAAAGGCCGTTACCACCACCGGTGAGTGTACCGAATTGTGTACCGCTCTTACCCCAAGTCGCACTCGGCTCGGAGAACATACCGTAGCGGAAGTAGATCTCACCAGGATTCGCAGTACCGGCACCCGATGCATCGGAGTTCTGACCAGCCGGTGCAGTGTCATAATCGAGCAGACCAGCTGCACTGGCGACCGAAGGATCGATCCGTGCCATGTTATGGCCGGCCATCGTCTCAAAACTACTGTGGACGTTGATGGGTGTCGCTTCAGTGTCATAAATCATTGGAGCAGCATTCGCATCGAGCGCAACACCAGCGGTCGCCGCCGCACCTGCAGCCGCCGAGTAAGCACAAAGCTTTTTACTCAGTTGAGCCAACGTTTGTTTTTCTCTAGTAACCATGTTGTAAAACTCCCATTAAACAGAAAAAAATGATTTCAAACTGTCAGTCAGCTTTCCTTTTTTCACGAGTTCAATAAGTACAAACGAAAAAAAGCGACTACAGCCGCTCGCGATGGCGAGAAGCTACAGACGCTTTTCTTCGAACACCTTAAGATCCGCTGCGTTCATTAACTCAACCTAAAAAGAATGTGCCGGAATGAAAATTATCTCCGTGCTGCCATTTAACTCGATAACCGGCTTTTGTTCAAGCAAATTGTGAGAAAAATTCAATAAATTCTTAAGATGTGCAGATATCTAAGTATTTATGGGGTGTATTCCAAAAATTCCCCGATTTTTGACTCCGGATTTATTGTCCTATAGCCCATTGGAGGGGTATTTAGTGGCGTCCTAGGAGGCTCGATGCGACTAGTTCTTCAATTGGGCCTCGAATTCCTCCCGCGAAGGCCTTGGGCGTGGTTCTGGTGGAATGCCCGGTTCCGGCAGGTTGTTTTCGAGCTTGCCATCCTCTTTTCGATTGCCCGGGTGTCTCTCCCGTCGCCTGTCGGCCCGCGCCTTTCTCTCTGCCAAGCGTTTTGCGTTTGCCTTGGCGGCGGGGTTCTGTGAGATTCCGTAGAGGCTGGAGTTTTGGAATTTGATCCACCGCTCACGGTATTGCGCAATCGTTTCCTGACGCTTTTCAAGCGGGTCGTCCGCCCGAAAGCCATGGTTCCAGCCCAGCAATCGCCCGACAGCCTGTGCGGCTGTTTCTCGTACCAGCACCGACTCGTCTTCCATGGCATCGAGCAAATCGGGTGTAGTCTCAAGATCTCCGGAATTGCCCATGCCCGCAGCGGCAGCGGCACGTACCTCGGCCGTCTCGCTTTCGATCAATACGACGCGCATTTCAAACACGATTTCGGGCGAGGGTGGCCGGTCGGTCCGTTTTCCCTCTCTGCGGCGCGCGGATGCCACCACGGCCCGCTCCTGCGGAGTCGATGCCAGGGAGCTTGCGCGAATGTATTGATCGTCCGCCAGGATTTGCGGTACTGTCGCGGGAGGCTGCGAAGTGTGGACAGGAGCGGGATCGCTCGAGCAGGAACAACCTGTGATTGCCAGGGCGATTGCTCCAGGCCAAAGGATAGATTGGCAAAATCTCATATTTCGTTTGCTCGTCACCACGTTGTATCGCATGAAAAGGCCGACTTGCCCTCGGCCGCATGGTCCACGATCGGAACGAAAAGATTATGGGTTATACGTATGCGTGCTGCCACCCGATGCGTCCGAAATGTCTGCAGAGGCCCAGATTACAATCTGATTTTCGTCCATGGCCTCAACGAAGCTTCCATTGAGATATCCACCGTAGTTGCTCGTGCAGGTATTGAGGATTTCGATCGAATCGATGGTGCTGCTTTGTGCCAACTCGACCATCCACCAGTCATCGGGGCCATACTGAGACATGTAGCACGAACCATCCCCCCAGATTTCGCAACCGGGGTTGGGGTCGTCGATCGCGAAATGTGGATCCCAACCATTTAAACTTGAGGCGATTCCAGTCGTTGCGACATTGACACCGTTGTTGTCGAGAATCTTCACATCCGCAATCGCAATCAGTCCCGGAGTGCTGCGTTTGATGCGGACATAACGGTAAAGCGTCTCGCCTTCCGGGTTGACGGTGATGGTCACCTCGTCGGACGTTGAGCCGCCACCGGTGGTGGCAGTGAGCTTCAGCACGTAGGTCCCCTCTCCGGGAAACACGGCGATCGGTTGTGCAATCGTCGGATCGCTGAAGGTAACGCTCGGCGGACCACTTACCTGTGTCCAGAGCATGTCCGCAGGCTCGCCGGTGGAAGAATCAATGGAAGCATCGCCGTTGAGTTGCTGGTCAAGATTGGGAACGGCAATACCGACATCGGGCCCCGCGTCGACCGCAGGCGGACAAGCGCAGGGTCGATCCAGAAACCCGTCGATCAATACGTCCGATTCAAGCCAAACATTTTCGTCAATTTGAGTCTTATGTGCGTCTGTGACACAGGTTTGATAGCCACTGCAGTTACAGTAATGCGTTAAGTTGCCGGGAAAGGGTGTTTGGTTTTCATCTTCATACAAGTAGTAATGGGCGTATGCCGATGTGACAAATTTGACACTCAACTGGATTTTCCCTGCGTTGGCCCCCGAGAGTATGCGTTGAAATCGAAAGTGCATGTCATAGTCCCAGTCTGTCCAATCCTCGTACCACAGTTCATAGTTATTGCAATCATCCTGGCTAATAAATAGGAAGCGAAAGTGGTTTGGATCCAACCGAAAGGGGCCGATCGGTCCATAGGTTCCCTCTGCCGATACCACGTGGAAATTGGCCACCTCTGGAAAACCGAGCGCCGGGTCGTAACAACCGGGATCGCTGAGCGGAGTTGAGCTGTCTGCTCCCCCGGAATCACCACCGGAGTCTCCCCCGGAATCCCCGCCAGAGTCGCCCCCAGAATCTCCACCTGAGTCTCCACCTGAGTCTCCATCGGAGCCACTATCCCCGGAATCGGCGTCATCGCTATCACACACATCGTCCTGATCGGGATTGTTGATCGTCGGACAATTATCGACGTCGTTGGCAA
>Ga0315338_1003919_pt1 | contig 12343 bp, 9 predicted proteins | sample ASW8metaG_FD_204518 | JGI IMG/M metagenome (GOLD analysis project Ga0315338, IMG submission 204518) | Ammonia-oxidizing marine archaeal communities from Monterey Bay, California, United States - ASW #8 | ecosystem: Environmental > Aquatic > Marine > Coastal | place: USA: California | collected...
TCATGACTTTTCTTTTGCTCTTCTGGTAGGGGTTTTTGTTGGAACGTATTCTTCTATTTTTATAGCAAGTGTTTTTTTGGTTTATTGGGCTTCCCGGAAAACCGCCCACCGCTAGTGGCCTCTAGTACTCCACGCCTCGTTGGTACAAGAAAAATCCAGGTTCAGGCTACAAAAACCCGTTGAAAAATATGACTAAATTTAAAAAATAAAAACGGAATGATTTGCATTTCAATTGATGCCCATGCTACATTTTTTTAAGCCCCTATTCGAGATGGAGAATTATGACCGTATCGCCTAAGTTACAACTTCAACAATTGGTCCATTTGCAAAATATTGATGACCAAATTTTCGAGCATAAAAAGACTCTCGCAGATATTCCTATCCAGCTTGATTCTGCGCGTGCAGAACTGGAAGAAAAGAAAAATATTTTAAAAGTTGTAACCGAAGAAATTGAAACCTTGCAAAAGCAGCGGAAAGACTTGGAGTTAGAAGTACAGGGAGAAAACGATCATATGGCTAAGGCAAAGACTAAACTTCCTGCGGTCAAAACGAATAAAGAATACACAGCCATCCTTGTTGAAGTCGATGCGATCAAAGAAAAAGTGTCGAAAATTGAAGATATGGAACTTGAAGTTATGGAAGCTTTAGAAGTAAAAGCTAAAGAGATTCCTGGTGTTGAGAAAAGATGTAAAGAAGAGGACGCATATTTTAATGAGTATCGGCTCAAAAAAGAAACTGAAGAGAAAAGGTTTAAGCAGGAACTCGAAGAATTAGTGGAAAAAAGAAAAAACATATCGGCTCAACTGGAGACAGTAATCCTAAAGCGATATGAAAAAATTTCAAACTCCAGAGACGGAAGAGCGGTAGCTGGTCTTCGCGAAAATATTTGTCAGGGGTGCTTCCAACAGGTTTTACCTCAGATGGTCATTGAAGTAAAAGTTGCGGTAAAAATACATCAATGCGGAGGTTGTATGCGCTTTTTATTCTGGGATGAAGTTTCCGAAACTACAGTGCCGAAGTAAACCGGGTGATCGCTGTTTTGGCTCTTGGGTCAAGAGAGAGGAAAGTCCGGGCTCCACAGGGCAGGATACTCCGTAACGCGGAGTGAGGGCGACCTTAAGGAAAGTGCCACAGAAAATACACAGCCTACTCGACTTTTAATGGTCGGCGGCAATGGTGAAAAGGCGAGGTAAGAGCTCACCAGTACTGCTGGTGACAGCGGTAGCTTGGTAAACCCTATCTGGAGCAAGATCAAATAGGAAAGTGTTTGAGGGCTGCCCGTCCGATACTTTCGGGTTGATTGCTTGAGCCTGTTGGCAACAGCAGGCCTAGATTGATGGTCACCGCTTCATTTTTTATGAAGAACAAAACCCGGCTTATGGTTTACTTCGGCTCCTCCATTAAAACAGAACAAACAATAGGTTCAGGGACCATTAATATGGTTGTTAAGGGTAGCCCTTTCTATAGTATTTTTGCTAAGATTCCCCAAAAAAATACCAAAGAAATTTATGTTATTTCCTTCTTGATCCAGCCAGGATCAAAAACTTCCAGAAATGTCTAAATATCAACGGTTAAGAAGCCGTTAACCCTATTATGTCATTTATTATTAAATTTCTAGAAAATCCACGTGATTTGGAGGTCGTGGCATTTTTTCTGTTTTTTTTTATGATGATGGGAGGGTGGGCTCATGCAGACGAGCTTACAGAGTCTGAGTTTTTTGAGAATAGTTTTGAAGAAAAAAAAGATCATTTCTACTCAAATATTAATGAGTTGAAACCTGTGGGTAGTCGACCTCATACATCATCTCCGAAAAAACTAGAAAAGCTGGGAGATTTACAAAATAAAATAGAGTTGGACCGTGATTACTTTAAAGGAATATTTTCAGACATAGCCTATACCGCAACTTCTCCCTTAATATGGGATCGCTCGGACTGGATAACGGCAGGCTGGGTTGCAGGTGGGACAGGTATGTTTATAGCTCTGGATGAAGAAATAAATAGTGCTTTTAAAAACAATCGAAGTATTTATACAGAGAAGTTTATGGATATATTTGAACCATTTGGAAATGGTGCTTATACGCTTCCCGGTCTGGCTGCGTTTTATATTTTCGGGCATTTTAATGAAAATGAAAAAGCCAAACGAACTACTTTAATTGCAACTGAAAGTTTTCTCATTACTGGTTTATATACAACGGTGCTCAAATATTCGTTTGGACGCCATCGGCCAGCAACAGGAAATTCCTCAACCAGTTTCGATGGGTTCAGCACAAACCGTAACTATAATTCTTTTCCATCAGGACATACCTCCACTGCGTTTGCCCTCGCTACAGTTGTTGCAAATGAATATGAAAAAATTCCTTACATAAAACCCATATCGTATGGACTTGCCACTTTGACGGGACTTTCTAGGATCAATTATGAAGCGCATTGGGCTTCTGATATTTTTTTTGGTGCAGCTTTGGGTTATTTCACAGCAAAAACCCTCCTTCGATTGCACAATAATAAAAAAGGTCAACACTTTACAATCTACCCAAGGACCGATAGCCGCGGTGGTGGCATTGTACTATCTAAAAAATTCTGAAGTTTGATTACTGCTTTTCTGCCCAAAGTGAGAGTTTCTCGCGGTAGATTTTTGCATTATGCCGTACATCAACCGGGAATTTTGGGTAAAAAAATATTTTTTTTATGGACTGTGTGAGAGCAGTTCTTGTTCCAAGTTCCAGTAGCTCTTCTTTGAACTTATTTAGAACCACAGATGATTTTAATCTGTTGGGATTTGTAGGTTCGATAACTATTACCGGCTCCTGTTTGTTGCGTAAGCCTATCCCTACTAAGGCGGAACGTTTGACATCAGGATGTTGATTGAAAATAGCTTCACAGGGAATGGTATAAAGGGTTTTGACTTCGGTGATCACTCGTTGATTTTTTCTACCATAAAACCAAAGCCTATTTTTTTCATCTAGTCTTCCCACATCACCCATTCGATGCCAGAATGAATTATTGCCGTCTTCAATCTTGGCAAGTTTTGTTAGATCCTCTCGATTATAGTAGGTTCGGGTTGCCCATGGGGCCTTGATGACAATTTCGCCCACTGTGTTTGGGGTAAGTTGGATGGCCTCTTCCCATTTCAAGATCGGGTGGTCTGAAATCGCTATTATTCTAATTTCAACTTTTGGTATCGCACGCCCCACACAAATTCCTTCACCTTTATTAGAGAACTGCCAGGTTTGTTCCAAAATTTCTTGTCGATCTATTAAGGATACTGGTAAGGCTTCTGTGGCTCCATACGGGGTGTGAATTTTACAATCCTTCGTTACAATGTTTTCGAATCGCTGGAGTAGTTTGCCAGAAACAGGGGCTCCGGCCATAATGATGCGTTTTAAAGTGGGAAGTTGAATATTTTTATTTCGACAAAATTGACTAACCGTATCCCATAAAGCAGGCGAACCAAAACTACTGGAAATTTTAAAATCATTTATCGGGCCAATAATGTTTTTCGGTTCCACCTGTGCGGGTCTAGTGACGTCCATTTCAGGGATTATGCTTGTAACCCCTAACCCGCTACTGAATAAGCCAAAAAGAGGGAATGTGGGGAGGTCGATTTCATCATCCTGGATATCAAATTGCTCTTGAAGAACCCCTACCTGATGGTTAAATATGCCATGAGTATATAAAACACCTTTTGCGGGACCTGTGCTACCACTGGTGAACAGGATTGCTGCTGCATCGTCCTCTTCCATTAGGGCCATTTTAAAACCTGTTTGCCTTGAATCTTGTAACTGCTTTAGAGTGGTTCCGCCCCAGAACCATCTTTTACCAACGGTTACATTATGTTCTATGGATTTAAAAGTGGTTGGTATAAGTTTTCTAATTGCATGCGCAAGTGAAATAGCAATCATTCCCTGTGGTTGTATTTGTTTGATACATTTCAGAACATTTATTTTCCCCAGACCAGGGTCGATTAGCACCGAAACCAGGCCAGCCTTGAACATAGCAAAAGCCAATATTACAAAATCTATTCCATAGGGAACCATTAACAAAACCCGATTTCCGGGTTTCATCCCAGACTGAATAAGGCCCGAAGCCAGAAGACTGCTTTCATTCTCAAGTTCTTTAAACGTTTTTTGCTTTCCACTGGATATTTCTACAATAGCAAGAGAATCGGGTTTTTCATCAGCCCACCTCCCCAGTCGACTGGCAATATTGCAAGTTTCTATATTAGTCAAGGTATTTTATAAGGGCATCTTTTACCAGAGGTAAGGTCACCTTTTTTTTCTGGGTATAAGATTCTTCATTTATGGTAGAAATCGCATTTTGTATAGATATAAAGTCTCGCGGAATTCGTGTTAATAGATAATTAATAATATTTTTTGGCAATGTTAGGCTAATATCATTGGCTAGCTTCTGTATAATTTTAGAAGTTGTCTCATCATCTATGGATTTTATTTCTGCCAGCATTCCCCATTGAAATCTGGATGTTAGATAACTTTCCGCATTCTTAATTTTTTCCGGAGACAAACTACTTGTAAAAGCAACCTTGCCCCCATTGTCAATAATGGTGTTGTAGATGTGATAAAGCTTTTCTTGAGCGGCAGTAGATGAAGCCATCTCCTCAACGTCATCTAATAGAAAATAATCTACATCCATTAATTGCGTTTGTTGCTCCTGTAAGGATTTTCCTTCACCTATTTTTTTTGAAAAATCTCCACCTTTAATATAAATGGCACGCGCACCTCTTTCTACAACAAGGTTTCCGATAGAAAGCAGTAAATGGGTTTTACCCAGATTTTCCTGGCCAAATAGAAAAAGCGAATGGTAGGGTGTTTCACTTTGGGTACAAAAATTCTTGGCTGTTTCAAAAGCGAAACGAGAACCCTGGGAAATTACAAAATTAGTAAAATTAAATTCTGGGTGTGCAGGAAAATTGAGTAGTAGTTGCTTTGGGAATTGGTCGGGCATGGTTAGTTATTCGCCATAAAAAACCCGGTTATTTAGGGCCGGCCTGAATTTCTATAATGGTTCTTCCATAATTGGGATTAAGGATAACGGTGGTGGCATAGCCCTCTTTCTCATAATTTAGTATGTAATTTTTATGCTTGATAGAGTTGACGAGAGTCCACCCTTTATTCAACATTTCATTTTCGTAGAAAGTGATGATTTTTTCCAGATTTTCCCAGCCAGAAAAAACGATCTTTGCTACTTTAACTGTTCCTGAACCCGATTCATAAATAAAGGACTTGGAATCATCCCGAGAAAAACCAGAAGGAATAGGTATATCAGTAAAAGGGTAGGCGGTTTCCTGCACCGGGGGTGGTGGAGGGGGGCCATCATCTTTAGTGCCCAATCCCAAATCCCATCCTGCACATCCACAAAAGAACAATGGAAAAAATAAAGACAGCGCTGCAGATTTAACCATTTTTAGCCCCTCCTAAATACACAACCAGTAATCCCATCATCATTAAAAAAAAACCAATTACTCTTAATGTAGAGTCAGGTATCTCGGGCAATTTCTGTGCAAACGATTTTACTTTTTTGGGAAAACAAAAGTAGGGGATGCCTTCGAATACCATCATTAGACCTAATGCGGAAAGAAAAAAACTCATAACCGGACAAGACTATGTTTTTTACATTTAAATAAACGCAAAATATTGACCAATAAAAACTCGGGTTTTTGTAACGGACTCATGTTAACCGATAGTAGCGGTCATTTAGGAAGGTCTATACCCTGTTTGATTATCATTTATCTGTTATTTTGAGTCAACTAAATTTAAAAATTAAAGTAAAGGCAGTAAAACTGCACTAGGGGTTTTAAGGTTGTAAATGGCAAAAAGAACATTATATAATTACTAATAATTCTTTTTTTCCCTTCAAACGTCCGCTTTTAAGTTGGATTATTAATTAGGGTGATTATTGCCTGAATTAAAAATATTTAATCGTCATTTAACTGCAGTTTAATATCAACCGAATAGAGTTGATAATTGTATTTGTGTTCTTTTAGGCCGAGTTTTTAAGCACAAATGTTTTATATGCGAAAACAAATTTTAAGCTTATACAATTGAGGGTTAATAAAAATGCACAAATCTTTTCATCTTTTATTTAGTTTAGTCGGCGCAATTTTCCTTTTTATCTTTTCTGTGGTCTCCACCCCTAAATATTCGTTTGCATTGAGCAGTACTGCACAACCACTTTCAAGCAACTTATTTGTGAATATTGCTAAAAAGCTGAATCCCGCAGTGGTAAATGTCAGCACAAAATCAAAAATAGAAAAAACGCACAGGAATTTTCGTCCTCCAAGGGGTGGCCGTCCAGGGCCCGGTCAGGGACGTTCACCTGACTCTTTTCGTGATTTTTATGACAAGTTTTTTGGAGAACAACGACCTAACCAAAAACCCAAACGCGGTATGGGGTCAGGGTTTGTAATAGATAAAGAGGGCCATATCCTCACTAATTATCATGTAATAGAAGGTGCGGATGAGATCGTTGTTTTGATCGAGGATGCGGGTAGCGAAAAAGAATATACCGCCACCTTGATCGGTTCTGACTCAAAAACTGATATTGCTTTAATTAAGATTAATCGCGACGAGAATACCCCTAAAGAATTTCCATTTTTGAGATTAGGAAGCTCTGAGCATCTTGAAGTGGGCGAATGGGTCGTGGCTATTGGAAATCCTTTTGGTCTTAGTCATACCGTTACAGTAGGAGTAGTGAGTGCTTTAGGAAGAAGTATTGGCGCGGGTCCCTATGATGAATTTATACAGACTGATGCATCGATTAACCCTGGTAATAGCGGCGGCCCTTTGATTAATATAGAAGGCGAAGTAATTGGAATTAATACTGCGATTATCTCAGGTAATAGCGGTGGTAATGTGGGTATTGGATTTGCCATACCTATTAATATTGCAAAGGGAATTTTAAAAGACTTGAAGGAGAAAGGATCGGTAACCCGTGGTTGGCTGGGAGTTATGATTCAAAAAATTACCCCTGAACTTGCCAAGTCGTTTGGGCTAAACCAGAGCGAAGGAGCCTTGGTAGGCGATGTTATACCAGGCGGACCGGCATTTAAGGGAGGGATCAAGCGGGGTGATGTCATTGTAAGGTTTGGTGGCAAGGATGTAAAAGATATGGAAGACTTGCCAAAAATAGTTGCTGCAACAACTCCCAATTCGGTTGTGAATGTAGAGATTGTTCGTGAAGGTTCTCCTAAAACCTTGAATATTAAAATTGAAACTCTTACGGATACGCAAGCAACTGTAGTCGCCAAAGCAGACCCTCTAGGTATGCAGGTTCAGGATATCACCCCGGAATTAGCAAAAAGCCTACAGTTGGAAGATAATCAGGGTGTGTTGGTTTCTGATGTGACCTCAGGTAATTCTGCCGCAGAGTCTGGGATTCGCCGAGGAGATGTTATTTCAGAAATGAATCGTACCCCCATCACTAATATGAAAGATTACCAACGTTTAGCGGGCTCTGTAAAAACAGGCGACTCTGTTCTCTTTCTTGTTAAAAGGGGAGGCACCACGATTTATATAGCTGTTAAAGTGGGATAGAAGGTATCCTGTCTAAGATAAAATAGGGAAAGCCAGAGACTATCTGGCTTTCCCTCCAATATTACTTATAACTTCTTTTTTATATTAACGTGCGCATCCATTGGCTTTGGTTTTTTTTGTGTTTCGTTTTGCTTGATGCGTCCTCTGGTCTGGCAAAGGAGCTAAGTAAGCGCAGAACACCCCTTGTTGTCGCTGCAGAAAAAGTAAGTCCTGCCGTTGTAAATATTTATACCTCCGAAACTGGTCGTTCTCCTCGTAATCCTTTCAGAGATTTTGGAAATAATATTTTTGACCAATTTTTTAACGATTTCTTTTCACAAAATCAAAACAATAAGAAAAGTCTGGGTTCAGGAGTCCTTATAAATAAAGAAGGATATATTATTACCAACGAACATGTAGTGGCACGGGCATCAGAAATTCGTGTGGCTTTGGGTGATAAACGGGAGTTTAAGGCACGAGTGATAGGCGCGGATATGAAATCTGATCTTGCAATTATTAAAATAGATTCAGACCAGGTTTTACCTTTTATAGCAATGGGACGTTCTGACGATTTGATGATCGGTGAACAGGTTCTTGCCATTGGAAACCCATTTGGTTTGCGCCATACCGTGACCACGGGAATAATCAGTGCCTTAAATAGAAATATAAGGATTGGTAAAAATAAGGTGTACAGCGATTTTATCCAGGTGGACGCATCTATCAACCCAGGGAACAGTGGTGGTCCTCTTCTGAACATCAATGGGTCTTTAATTGGTATTAATACGGCCATTTACCAGAAAGCAGAAGGCATTGGTTTTGCTATCCCCATTAACGAGGCCAAACGAATCGTTGATGAACTGATTCGATTTGGAAAAGTGCGACGAGGTTGGCTAGGAGTTTCGGTGCAAGAAATGAATTCTCAACTTTCCCGCCATTTTCAACTCGATTGGAAAAAAGGGGTGCTGGTGGTTCGTGTCGCTGGGAAAAGTCCGGCAGAGGTTGCAGGAATAAAACGCAGCGATATAATTTTGGCAATTGAAGGTCACGAAGTGATCGACAAGTCTGACTTTCATGGTCGAATGACTTCTTATACTGTGGACGATAAAGTTCGCTTTTCAATCCTACGAAACGGGGAAAATATGGAGATTGATGTTCGAGTTATCTCAATTCCCAAACAATATGTTGCAGAGTTTACGCGTGACTGGCTAGGTCTACAGGTTCAGCAAAATAATCCTCTTCTTGCAAGGAGAAATCGCTTGGGAACCAGCAAAGGGATGGTGGTTATTAATGTAGTTCCCAAAAGTGCTGGTGATCGAATAGGAATTAGCCCGGGAGATGTTATCCGGCAAGTGAATCAAGATCGTATCGATAATGAAGAGGATTATAATAAGTCCATTGCTGACCTGAATAATCCAGATCGTATTTTGTTGCTAGTGCAAAGAGGGCGACAGGGATATTATGTGACGTTGGAACCTTAAAATGAAAGAAACGAATAAAAATGAAATTGAATTATTAAGAAAAACGATCCATGGACATGACTATCAGTATTACGTCAAAAACTCTCCTAGCATTTCTGATAGAGAATACGATTCTCTATATTACCGGCTTAAAGAACTAGAAAAAAGGTATCCGCAATGGGTGACTTCTGATTCCCCGACCCAGCGTGTTGGCGGGAAAGTAGAGCAACGATTTCAGCAAATAGCACACCCAGTTCCAATGCTTAGTCTAGACAATACCTATAATGTGGATGAGGTACGTGCATTTCACCAACGCATAATTAAAGGCCTGCCAGATGTTGCAGAGGATTCCATTGAATATATTGTTGAGCTGAAGATTGATGGATTAGCTGTCGCTCTAACCTATGAAGCTGGAAGGCTTGTCCGTGGTGCTACACGCGGAGACGGAAAAAAGGGTGAAGACATTACAGCAAACCTGAAAACTATTCGTTCAATTCCTCTTGAAATCTCATCCGAACCGTTTAAAAAAATTGAAGTACGCGGTGAAGTTTATATGCCGAAAAAAGAATTCCAAAGATTAAATACAATCCGTGAAATGGAGGGAAAATCTCCTTTTGCCAACCCAAGAAATGCTGCTGCAGGAGCTCTTAGGGTACTTGATCCCGCCATTACAGATTCAAGAAAGCTGGGGATATTTATTTATACGGTGGGTTTTCTGCACAATAATATTTGCAAGACTCATTTAGAGTTGCAACAAACACTTGCGTCTCTTAGGTTTCCTATAAATGAACACAATCGTTTGTGTTCCAATTTTGAAGACACAATTGCTACCATCGAAGAGTGGCGACAAAGAAAGAATAATTTAGATTATGAAGTAGATGGTTTGGTTATTCAGTTGAACTCCTTAGCCCATAGAAAAAAATTGGGGAATACATCTAAATTCCCACGATGGGCGGTGGCTTACAAATATGAAGCCGAACAGGTAGAAACAGAGATTTTGAAAATCGTATGTCAGGTTGGAAGGACGGGTTCTATTACTCCTGTTGCATATTTAGAGCCGGTATTTGTTTCAGGATCTACTGTTAGTCGCGCCACATTACATAACGAAGACGAAATCAAACGAAAAGACATTAGGGTTGGTGATCGGGTTGTTATAGAAAAAGCGGGAGAGATCATCCCTAAGGTCGTCCGCTTGGTTGACCCTACGGGTAAACGGAAAGCCCCGTTCGCAATGCCGACCGTTTGCCCTGAGTGCCAGATGGAAATTTTCAGGCCTAAAGGAGAAGCAGCATGGCGGTGTGTCAATGCCATATGTCCAGCGCAGCTGAAAGAGCGTCTCAAGCATTTTGCTTCTCGCAAGGCCATGGATATAGACCATATGGGTCCAGCTGTAATAGAGCAATTGGTGGAGTCGGGTCGTGTTAAAAGTTTTTCTGACTTGTATACCTTAAAAAAGGATGAAGTAGCCGGTCTTGAGAGGCTTGCTGAAAAATCTGCGAAAAACCTTATAGATGCAATCGAAAAAAGTAAGTCAGCAGGTTTAGCTAGATTGCTTTTTGGATTAGGGATTCGGCATGTGGGACAAAGAGCTGCTTCCATTCTTGCAGAAACTTTTCGGTCCATTAAAAATCTTAGAACAATACCTTATGAAAACATCGAATCTGTAATTGAGATTGGTCCAGTTATAGCAGAAAGTTTGAAAAGTTTTTTTGATCAGAAAACCAATTTACAGGATATAGAAAATCTTTCTAGCATGGGAGTCGTAGTAGAAGAGCAGGGCGAAGCGAGAAAAGAGGGTGTTTTGACTGGAAAACAATTTGTACTTACAGGAACTTTATCAAAAATCTCTCGGAATGAAGCTAAGGAAAAAATTGAATCGTTGGGAGGAAGAGTCACATCCTCAGTTTCGGGGAAAACGGATTTCCTCGTTGCAGGAAAAGATGCGGGCTCGAAATTAGCAAAGGCAAAAGTACTTAAAATAACTGTTCTCGATGAAAAAGAATTACAAAAAATAATTGGATCGGTTTGATGTTGTTAGGTTGTAGAACGTGTTCTTGAGTAAGGGCGTCTTCGTTGTGCTCCCTTGCCATTGCGAGAACGGTTGTTGGAATCGGTTTTTGCTTTGGTTGCTGTCGCCCTGCGACGTTTTCTTGCTGGCGGGGTCCCTGATTTTTCTTCCAAATATAGTTCTTCTTCCGCCCAGGCCACGGGTATTTTCTTTTTTAGATAAACCTCGACACGTTCTAGATGTTGAGCAAAGTCTTCACAACAAAGGGTGATAGCTGTACCTTTTTTTCCTGCCCTGGCAGTGCGGCCAATTCGATGGACATAGTCTTCTGCATCTTGGGGAAGATCATAGTTTATGACATGGGTAATATCATCGACATGCAATCCACGCGATGCAACATCGGTAGCGATCATGATATAGATGTTTCCTTTTTGGAAATCTTCTAATACTTTTATACGTGCCTTTTGATGAAGATCGCCGCTTATTTGACCCGACTTATAGCCATTATGATTTAACTTCCATTCTAGTTGTTCCGCTTCAATCTTCGTGTTGCAGAAAATAAGAACTTTTTTCCCTTCTTCCTTTTTTAATAGTCCCAGTAGAAGATTGAATTTCTCGTGTTGGCCAACATGAAAAAGAGACTGCTCTATTTCATCTACAACCGCTTTCTCAGGTTCGATGACAACTTTAACGGGATTGTTCATATGCTCATAGCAGAGTTCCATGACTCGATAATTGAGCGTCGCAGAAAATAACATTGTTTGTCGTTTATTGTAGGGGGAACAACTGCGGAAGAGATAGCGCAAGTCTTGAATGAAACCCATATCGAACATGCGATCTGCTTCATCCACAACTAGCACTTCGATTTGTTTCAGGCTGAAGAATCGCTGCTTGTAAAAGTCGATCAATCTTCCCGGAGTAGCGATGAGGATATCAACTCCTGATTTAATTAGGTTACGTTGTTTTTCGTAGTCGAGTCCGCCAATGATGCAAGCTGATTTAAAGCCGCAATATTTTCCAAGCAGTAAGGTATCCTTCTCAATTTGTCGGGCCAGTTCCCGGGTGGGTGCCAGAACCAAAGCTCGAGGCCCTTCTTTTCCTTTTACTATAGGCGCAGGTTTGTTTTCTATTAATCGAGTCAATAGAGTGATTAAAAAAGCTGCGGTTTTACCGGTTCCTGTTTGCGCTTGTCCTGCGAGATCTTTTCGAGCCAGAGTAATGGGAAGAGACTTACTCTGAATGGGGGTGCAAGTTTTGAATTCAGCACTTCGAACACCTTTTAGAACAGGTTCAGGGAGCGGTATAGATTCAAAATTAATCAGTTCCAAATGAATACTCCATTTCGCAGAAATT
>Ga0315338_1003920_pt1 | contig 12343 bp, 6 predicted proteins | sample ASW8metaG_FD_204518 | JGI IMG/M metagenome (GOLD analysis project Ga0315338, IMG submission 204518) | Ammonia-oxidizing marine archaeal communities from Monterey Bay, California, United States - ASW #8 | ecosystem: Environmental > Aquatic > Marine > Coastal | place: USA: California | collected...
TCGTCCGAACAGCCGACCGGAACGGCGACCAAATTCGAGCGTCCCGATCTCGACAGCGAATACGTCGAGCCGCGGGACGACATCGAACGTCATCTCGTGGGCATGTGGGAAGAGCTTCTCGGCGTCGACAGCCTCGGTGTCCAGGACAACTTCTTCGATCTCGGGGGTCATTCACTGATCGCGGTCCGCCTGTTCACGATGATCAAGAAGGCCTTCCAGGCGGACTTCCCGATCTCGGTCCTCTTCGAGGCGCCGACGATCGAAGGCTGCGCCGCTCTGATTCGAGAGACGATCGGTGGGGACGGCAGCGATGTCGCCAAGCCCGAAGCGCTGACGAGCGACGCGCGTCGCACGCGACACAAGTATCTGGTCGCGATGGATCCGAATCGCGGGCAGGGCGGAACGAAGCCGCCATTCTTCCTGGTCGCGGGCATGTTCGGGAACGTCCTGAATCTGCGACATCTCGCGTCCCTGGTCGGAAGCGATCGACCCTTCTATGGCCTGCAGGCGCGCGGACTCTACGGCGACGAGCCTCCGCACGAGACGTTCGAGGAGATGGCGAAGGCCTACCTCGAGGAGATGCGGACCGTGCAGCCGGAGGGCCCGTACTTTATCGGCGGCTTCTCGGGCGGTGGCATTACCGCCTTCGAAATGGCGCATCAGCTCCTCGCCGCGGGAGAAGAGGTCGGATTGCTGCTGCTCCTCGATACGGGGCTGCCGCAGACGCCGCCGCTCAGCGCGATGGATCGCGCCAAGGTGCAATGGATGCGAATGCGGCGTCGGGGTCCTGGCTATGCAGTCGACTGGGCTCGGAACCGATGGCAATGGGAGATGCAGAAACTCCGCAAGCGCTTCGGCTCGGACGAAGAGCCCGAGCGCAGCCAGGATCAGTTCCACAACGACGCCATCGAGACCGCCTTCCGTGGCGCGCTCCCGCGCTACGAGATGCGGCACTACCCTGGTCCGATCGCGCTCTACCGGCCGAAGTCGGACAAGGCCTACGTGCTGGGTCCCGACCGCATTCTCGACTCAGCGAAGGAATGGGTCTGGGAGGACAACGGCTTCGGCGCGTTCGCCGACTCGATCGAGGTCTTCGAGATGCCGGGCAACCACGACAGCATGGTGCTCGAACCGAACGTCCGCGTGATGGCGGAACGACTTCACAAGTCATTGGCAGAAGCGGAAGGTCGCGTTTCGAACGCGGACGCTTCGGACGAAACGAAATGATCTGACGTGGCTGAAAGCCGACAGTCACGTGCAAATGTACGCGACTCTGCGGTATAGCTTAAGTCAATCAAAACAACGGACGACAGGTTTTCTTGATGCAAGGTCTCGGACTCGAACTGACCTCGGCTGCCCCGTTCTCCGTTGGCGCGCTCGTGCTCGCACTCGGTGTCGGCCTCATTTTGTCACTCGCCTTGCGCTGGCATTTCCAGCGCTTTGGCTCGACTCTCTCGAACCGCGCAGAATTCGCGCAGGTCTTTCCGTTCATCGTCCTCACGACGATCTTCATCATCACGGTGGTGAAGTCCTCGCTGGCGCTCTCCCTCGGTCTCGTGGGTGCGCTGTCGATCGTTCGATTCCGAACGCCGATCAAGGAGCCGGAAGAACTCGCTTATCTCTTCATGGCGATCGCGATCGGACTCGGCCTCGGCGCCGACCAGGTGATTCCGACGATCGTGGCGGCGACGGTGATTCTCGGCAGCGTCGGTGCCCTGCGCTGGTCGTCGAATGGCGGAGACACGAAGAACCTCTACCTGTCGATTCAATGCCCGGTGCCCGAAGGAGAGCGCAGTCCGATCCCGGCCCTCGAGGCCGTGGTCGATCGCTTCGTGTCAGCCGGTGACATGCGTCGAATCGACAAACGGGACGGCTCGCTCGAGGCGACCTATTGGATCGACCTGGCGAATTCCGGGAAGCTGACCGAATTGGTCGAGGCGCTCGAGCGCGAGTTCCCGGGAATCGGCATTACCTTCATCGACCAGCAGCGCGTCCCGGTGATATGAGCCCGAGTGGGATGGGGACTCACCCGTCCAACCAAGACGAGGCATGCTGATGAGTCTCTCGGCCAGCCGACGGGGAATTTCGGTCCGATGAGAATTGGTTCCGCCGAATCGTCCGGGAAGCAGACCTCGCCCAAGAAGTCGGTCTCGCTGAAGTGGTTTCTCGTCCTCGTGGGACTCGTCGCGCTCGTGGCGTACTCGGGGACGCTGATCGCGATCGGCATGGCACTCTTCCGCGAGATCCAGCCGCGGGGTTCGGAGATGGCCGCAAGGGCGGCTGTGCGTGAGATTCCCGGCAAGGTCGTCGAGACGATCGAAAACCACATCGAAGCCGCGCGTCAAAGCGAGCCCTTCGAGCGAATCCATCTCGACATCGCGTTCAAGGGCCTGGAAAAGCTCCGCGCCAAACGGGCCGAAGCGCTCCGCCTCGGGAACCTGATCGCGTCGGACGACGATTTCGTGAAGGCGACGATCCGGCATCGAGGCGAATCGGTCCGGACGACGATCCGCCTGAAGGGCGATCTCCTCGATCATCTCGAGGGCGACAAATGGTCCTTCCGCGTTCACACACGAAAGAGCGAACAGCTCTTTGGGATGCGGCGCTTCTCGCTCCAGTCACCGGCGGCGCGGGATCACCAGGGAGAGCCGATCTTCCTGGAGCACCTAAAGAAGGAAGGGGTCCTCTCGCCCCGATACTTCTTCGTCGACGTGTCGGTGAACGGCAAGGACATCGGGGTGATGGCGATCGAGGAGCATTTCTCCAAGGAGCTCCTCGAGTCCCAACAGCGCAAGGAAGGCGTGATCCTTCGCTTCGACGAGAGTCCTTTCTGGATGAACCGGAACCTGAACGGCACCTTCGGTCCGTACAGCAACCCCTACGTGGCGATGATCAAGCCTTTCCGTTCGAGCAAGATCGCGAAGTCCGAACTGCTCTCCGGCGATCTGGACGCCGCGATCGGTCTGCTGCGCGGCTTCATGGATGGCGACCTCGCACCGCACGACGTGTTCGATGTCGTGCGCATGGCGCGCTTCATGGCCGTCGTCGAGGTCTGGAACGCACACCATGCGCTGGGCTGGCATAACCTTCGCTTCTACTACAACCCCCTGATCGCACGACTCGAGCCCGTCGGTTTCGACGGACACCTGAAAGCGCGGCCGATCGGGCCTGGATTGGCAGTGCATAGCGGCTATTTCATGCCGCTCCTGCTCGAGGATCCGAGGTTCCGAGCCGTCTTCGTTCGAGAGCTCTCGCGCATCGCGTCGGAGCTGGCGGACGGAGGTCTGGCAGATTGGGCGCGCGAGCGCGAGCGCGATCTCCTTCCCAGGCTGCAGGAGGGGATCGAGTACGTCGATCTCCTCCCGATCGATCGCGCGGTCGCACGGGCTCGTCGACTCGCACTCATCGACGAAGACAACTTCGATCACTTCATGCCGCCGCTCGGCGATCCGAACATGACCTATCCGAGCGCGATCCGGTTCTACGTCTGCAACGGGTGTTCGCCGGCGAGACTCGAATTCGTGAACGCGTTGCCGATCCCCGTGACGATCCGTTCGATCACCATTCGAGAGAAGTCGAAGAAGGCAGTCTCGGAGCTCGAAGGCGTGACGACCCCGATCGAACTGCAAGCGACCGAGCCCCAGAAACGCCCAAGGCCGACCCATGTTCGACTCGCTGGACCGATCGACCTCGGCGGACTCGTGGTCGAGGCCATGATTCAGGTAGACGGTCAGGAGAAGCGACACGCGATTCGCGCGGAGCCCTACGTCGAATCCTGGAAGAACGCTGCGATTCCGTCTGTGACGCTCGCGCAGGCGCTGGCGCGACACGACTTCTTGCGTTGGGATGCCGAGGCGGAGACGGTTCGCGTGAAGAAGGGCCGCCACGTCGTCGAGGGATCCGTCGTGATTCCCGAAGACCTGCCGCTCAGCATCGGACCCGGGACGGAGCTGCGGTTTGGCGAGGGCAAGTTCCTGCTGGCGAGCGGACCGCTCTCGTTCGAGGGGACGGCGCAGAAGCCGATCCTGTTCGGACCGCGACCCGGTAGCACGACCTGGGGCGGGATCGCCGGCATCCGCTCGAACGCGCCGCACGTCTGGAAGAACGTCGTCGTCGAATCGACCACGGGCATCGAACGACCGGGCTGGCGTCTGACCGGAGGCGTCACGCTACGCGCGACGCATGTGGTGATGGCGGACTCGGTCTTCCGCGGACACAAGGGCGAAGACGCCTTGAACCTCATTCGCACGACCTTCGAGATGGACAACGTCGAGTTCGACGACGCCCATTCCGACGCCCTGGACGCGGACTATTCGAACGGGAAGATTCGCGGCGGTCGCTGGACGCGCGTCGGAGGCGACGGCATCGACGTGAGCGGTGCGAACATCGAAGTCGTGGGGGTCTACCTCGCCGACATCGTCGACAAGGCGATCTCGGTGGGCGAAGCGAGCAAAGTGACCGTGAACAACATTCATGCGGAGCGCGTCGGTACGGGGGCGGCGAGCAAGGACCGCTCGGAACTCCTGATCGAAGATTCCGTCATCGACGGCGCGTCGACTGCGGGCGTCAGCGTATACATGAAGAAGCCGGAGTACGGACCGGCTACGGCCACGGTGAACCGCGTGGAGATGAACGACGTCGCGACGCCCGTGCTCGTGCAGATCGGCAGCCGCGCGACGCTCGACGGCGAGAGCGTCGAAGAGGTCCCGCTGGTCACCGAGACGCTCTACTGATGTCGGCATCGAACGTACAGATCGAGCCCGCTTCGCCGCTGGGGGCCGACCGATTCGAAGTGAAGTTCGTCGGGGAAGGCAACGCACTCGACGTGATCCTGCCTTGGATTCGGATGCATCCAGCCGCCTTCGGCGAGCCCTTTCCGCCGCGAAGCGTGAACAACGTCTATTTCGACACGCCGTCGCTCGGGGCCTTCGACGAGAACCTGGTGGGCGCAAGCGCTCGGTCGAAGGTTCGTTTGCGCTGGTACGGGCCGGAGGACGATTTCGCGGAGCGGGGCACCCTCGAGGTCAAGCTGCGGCGGAACAAGCTCGGCTGGAAGCTCTCCTATCCGATCGACGAGATGCCTAGACGGGACGAACCGTGGAGCGTTGCCCAGCGTCGCATTCGCGCGCAGTTGCCCTGGGATGCACGCATCCATTTCGACGAGCATCCGATGCCCGCCTTGATCAATCGCTACGACCGGCTCTACTTCTTGTCCGGGGACGGGGAGATCCGACTGACGGTGGACACGCGACTGCACGGCTATGACCAGCGCTTTAACCGCTGCCCCGACTTTCGTCGGTCCATCGACCTGCCGGACATGCTCGTCGTCGAGTTCAAGTTCGCTCCGGAGGATCGCGAGCGAGCGATGAAGGTGATCGAGGGCATCCCTCTCCGCATCAGCCGGAGTTCCAAGTACGCGATGGCCTGCACGGCGATGACCGCGACCTGATTCGGCTGGACGAATGTCGCGCGAAGGGCGCGCATTCGAGGTGGCGACTCGGGTGGCTACACGCTCGTCGAGCGGCTCGTGTAGCCGAGCGCCGCAACGCCCGCCCAGAGCAGCAGGGCGATCATTAGCACGGCGCCCTCGAAGCCGAGGCCCGGTACCTGGATCATCTCGACGTACTCGAAGTGATGGACGGGTCGCGGTCCGCTGAGACTCGGCGTCGAGCTGTAGAACGTGTACTTCTGGTAGAGGGCGCCGATGTTTCCGAAGCCCATCACGTCGTTGTCGAAATCGAACGAGACGGATTCCCCGTCGGCGAAATCGACGCGGAAGGTGAAGCCAGAGAGGTAGCTGCCGAGGGCGTCGATATCGATGTTCTGAAACGATGCGGGCGGCCCGGGAATGAATCGTTGTGACACCTGGAGGCCCGGATCCAGACCCACGCCGGCTGGCGCCGGCACCAGCCCGTCGAGGCTGAACACCCAGGTAGTGCTGTGGACGCCGGGAATCGCGTCCGCGTCGTCGACGCAGTTGTCGACACAGAGCATCTCGCCCACACCGTCCGAGGCAAAGAGCGACCAGGTGGTGTCCTCCATCCACTCGGCGACGGGCAGCTTCTCGAGAAAGAAGCCCCTGATCGGGACGCCGCTCAAGTCGTTCGAGGTGTTCTTGATGCGAAGGAGGAAGCGTTCGGAGGCGTCGACCCGATAGCGTTCGAAGCGGACTTCGAAGGCATGGGCGCTGGCCGTGTCGGGGTGTAGCCCCTCGATGGAGTCGAGGCGAAAGCCTTCCGCGGTTCCGGCCAGATTCGTGAGTCGGACGTGGGTCACCGCGTCTTCCGCCCCGAACTCCACCCAGAAATGCTTCACCGCGTCGAAGGCCCTTTCGTGGCGATCGGTTTCGTTGCGACTGAATGATCGCGCCTCTTCCGTGTCGAAGGTGTCGATGATCGTGAAATTCGATCCGTCCGAGCTGACCTCGACCCGGATCGTCGCATTGTCCATGCCGCCCGTACCCGTACCCTCGACGAAGGCCGAGATGACCAGGTCGTGTTGGGTGGGCAGGTTGAGAAGAGGGACCGGGAACTCGAAGACGGTCGACTCGCCGACGTCGAAGCTGTCGGTGTTCGTGCCGCCGAAGCCGAGGCCCGAGTCGTTGATGAAGAAGTAGTCCGCGACGCCGAGCGCGTCGGAGGCGGAACCCGTGGTACCGATCTCGTCCACCGCGCTGATCGCATAGGACGACATCGAGCCCTGCGCGAGGGCTTCGCTCGAGGCAAGGCCGAGGGCCCAGGCTGCGAGGAAGACGAGAAGGGTGGGCCTACGGAATCGGGATCTGGGTGTAGAATTCGACATATCGTTGGCTCGTATCGACTTTCCCAAAGGGGGGCTTTAGGCGTTGAATGGGCCTTCTGGGAAGGGATTCGGTGGACGCCAGCGAAGGATCGCGATGATCGCACAGGCTGCGAGGATCAGGGTCAGGCCGAGGCGGCCGAAGGGATCGAGGCCCGGAACGAACTGGATCTCGACCGATTCATAGTGATGCACGTCGCGCGGGCCGCTGAGAGCGGGATTCGCGTTGTAGTAGGTGTACTTCTGGTAGAGCTGGCCGAGATTTCCAAAGCCCACGACGTCTTCGTTCCAGGTAAAAGGGAACTGCCGGCCGTCCGCAAACTCCACGTAGAACGTGAAATGCGTCAGGTAGGTCTGACCATTCGTATCGACGTCGATGTTGCGAAAACGTTCGTGTGCGACATAGCGACCGGGTTCGAGCCCGACGCCGGGGGGCGCCGGCGTCGCATCGTCGAGGCTGTATCCCCATTCAGCACTCGGCACGCCCGGTGACATGTCGGCATCGTCCACGCAGTTGAATACGCAGATCATCGACCCGACGCCGTCCGAGGCGAGGAAGGGCCAGATGGTCTCCTCGAGCCATTCGTTGGGCGGCGAGCGTTCGAGATAGAAGCCCGTGACGGGTTGTCCGGTCACGGTGTCGGAGACGTTCTTCAAGCGAAACAGGAATCGCTCGGCGCCGTCGACGCGGTACCGCTCGAAGCGGACCTCGAAGGCATGCGTGCTGTCGGTGTCCGGATGGACGCCTTCGACCGAATCGAGGCGGAGTCCCTCTGCCGTTCCGGCGAGATTCGTGAGCCGAACATGCGTGACGGCGTCGGTGCCGGCGAAGTCGATCCAGAAATGCTTCACACCCGGATGATCGTTCTCCTGGCGATCCCGATCCCGGTTACGCGCCTCCGAGGTGTCGAAGGTGTCGGCGATGCTGAACAGGGCGCCGTCGGAGCTGACCTCGACCTGGACCGTCGCGTCGTCGATCTCGCCCAGTCCACCCACGTAGGCCGAAATGATCAGATCGTGTTGGCCGGGCACGTCGTGGAGCGGGAACGGAAAGGTCATCGTGGTCGCTTCGCCCACGTCGAAGACGTCCGTGTTCGTCCCGCCGAATCCGAGTCCGTCGTCATTGATGAAGAGGTAGTCGGCGACGCCGAGCGCGTTCGCAGACGCACCGGTCGATCCGACGTCGTCGGTGGCGCCGATCGAATAGGAGGTGAGGCTGCCCTGCGCGGCAGCCTGGACGGCCAGAAGCAGGATCATCACGACGGTGGAGGTGATGGCAATCGATGTGGGGACGCGGAGCATCATCGCAGGCATTCTCCCGATCCGGAGCTTTCGCGATGCGAGTCCAAGCTGATCGTCCGAGTGTACTCGAGCGCAGATCCCGGGTCGCCCGACATGCTCCGACGGGCTCGGAGGAGAGATGGGAGCTTGAATGGGACTCTCCTTGACTCTCCAGCCCGCTCGGAGAGGATCCGATGGAGGACCTTTTAAGCATGGAGGGCCGATTCGGGCTGACGCGGAGTCAGTCTCGTTATCGTCCCGACACGAAAACCCCTTGAGTCGAAGAAGCATTGGATTGCCCCTAGAGTGCGCGTTCCGGCTCGTTGCGCCCTGGTGACGATGGTCACGGGCGTTCGCTGATCGAGGACCGATAGATCGATAGGATTACGGATGCCGCCCTCGAGGCGCCGACAAGAGACGTCGACGCAGATCGGCGGAGGTCAAGTGGAGACAACGATGCCCGGAACGGTCGAATTCCTGAAAACCCTCGCCTCGAAGAGGGCGCTTCAGACGCTGTTCTTCGTGACAGCGTGCCTCGTTGGCCTGTCGGCCACATCGAGCGCCGCCGCAGACCGCTACTGGGTCGGTGGGTCGGGCAACTGGTCCGATTCGGGCAGCTGGTCAGCCTCGAGCGGTGGCTCGGGCGGAGCCGGATCGCCGGGCTCTGGGGACAATGCTCGCTTCGATGGGGGCTCCGGCTCCGGCACGATCACGCTCGACACGAATGCGACCGTGCGAGACGTCGTCATGGCCGGCTCGACGAGTTCGTCGCTGACCCTCGACATGGGATCCTCGACGCTCACGTGTACGCAGGACTGTCTCTTCATGTCGGGTCGAATCGCTCAGGGAAGTCGACGCGCCTCGCGCCTCGTCGTCGGGCGGAACCTCGATACGGCCAGCTGTGACCTTTCCCAGGGCGAGTACTCGCTCAGCGTCGAACTGCAGGGCAGCGGCTATTGGCGCTACTCCCTGGACGACGCGGAACAGCCCAAGCTCTGGAACCTGTCGATGGCGGCTCCCGGTCAGACGACGGTGCTGCGGCCGGTCGGCGCGGTTCCGATCGGCACCGACATCGATGTCGAGAACCAGCTGACCCTCGGCGATGCCTCGTCGCTGCTGCGAATGGACGTGTCGGAAGCGGTGAACCCGCAGCGACTGACCATCGAGATTCATTCCGCCGACGACGATCTCGACATCGTCTCGAGCGGCGCGCGGGTCGAGATCGACTCGATCGAACACGAGATGAACGGCGGCAGAACGGGCACCATCCAGACCGACATCAGCTACAGCCTTGACTATTTCGATGTGACCGGGTCCTACGGTGGGTCTGCCGGAAACGGCCCGGCCTGGCATCTCGATGGCCCGCTCGATCTCGGCGGCGCCTGGCTGCTGATTGAAAAGACGGCCTCGTTCCACACCGACGGGCACGACCTCTCCGCCAGCGTGATCGCGGTCGGCAACGGCTCGAACGGGACCGGTGAACTGCACGCCGGAGACGGCAATGTCACGGCGAGCCAGTCGATTCGCATCGGGGCCGGCAGTGGAAAACCGGGGCGCGTCTACGTGGACGACGGACTGGTCACCGCACCGATGATCGACACGGAAGGCGGCGGCTCGAGTTTCGTCACGGGCGAGAATGGCTCGATGGTCCTGAGTGGGTCGACCTCGGCCAGCGGAACCGTCTACTACGTCTCGTCGACGAGCGGGAGCGATTCGGCCTCAGGCGCCTCGGCCTCGGCACCCTTTCAATCGTTCGACCGAGGCATCTCGGAACTCCGGCCTGGCGTGACGGTGCTCTTCCAGAGGGGCAACGCCTGGGATCTCGGCAGCTCGGCGCTGATCAATGCGAACGGCGGCAGTGTGGGCGCCTATGGAAGTGGAGACGCGCCCAAGTTCGAATTCGCCTCGGGCGGGCGACTCGATATCGACGGGGAGTGGCAGATGGCTGGGGTCGAGCTCGAGTTCGGCACGGGCACCGACGTCGTCACGCAACCGCCTGTCGTCACACCTCCGGACCCGCCGCCGGCGACGCCTTCGGCTTCGGCGCCGGTCGTGCGCATTACCGCTCCGCGCTCTTCCTGCGTCGCGCCATGCGCCATCTTCTTCGATGCACGCACGACGACCGACGCGGATCTCACGGATTGGGAGGAGTTCGTCGACCTGACCTACAGCTGGAACTTCGACGATCCGGGATCCGGTTCCTGGACGCAGGGCGCGCGATCGACGACCGCAGCACCTCTCAGTCGGAACGTCGATACCGGCCCCGTCGCAGGCCACGTCTACGAGAATCCGGGTACGTATCGCGCGACCCTCGAAGTGTCCGACGGCACGAACGTCTCGACAGGGACCTTCGATGTCACGATCTCCAGTCCGGATACTGCTTGGTTCGGACAGAATACGATCTGTATCGCGAACGGGAGTACGCCGGTCGCGGGCTCGAACGGCTGTCCGTCGGGTGCGGCGGTGATGGAGACGGATGATTTCGATCTCGCCATGCGCACGCACAACTGTGACGCCGCCGCGCGTCGCTGCCTGTTCCGGCGCGGGGACGTCTTCGAGGCGCAGAGCGAGGTCTCGATGACCACTGCCGGTCCGACGCTGATCGGGGCCTACGGGTCCGGATCCAAGCCTCGGATCAATTCGGCAAACGGCGTTGACACGTTCTCGTTCGACGAAGGCAACTCCAATATCCGGATCGTCGACCTCGAGATCGTCGGCGCCGACGGAAACGGACGTGGCGGAGGCAGCGCCCTGGCGATCAGCGCGCAGCGCGGCATCCAGATCCATCGAGTTCTGGCGCTGCGTCTCGACATCTCGCACTTCGACCACCAGATCCACTTTCGTGGGCCGTCCGGAGACTTCACGCCCGGCGTGAACATGCCGCGAGAGATCGCGATCATGGACTCCACGATTCTCGATGGTCCCGGTAATGGCGGCAATGACGTGTTCGTGATGTGGGAAGACAGCCTCTTCATGGGCAATCGCGTCGGGGACAAGTTCGACGGGCAGAATGGCCTGGGCGAGCACGTGCTGCGCGCCAAGTTCAGCCATGGTGTCGTGTACTCCCACAACTCGTTGGGGCTACTCAACGACAGCGGCGGCCGGATCGGCTGCGGCAACATCCGTCACATCATGAAGCTGATTTCCGGCTTCGCGATTCCCTATCCGACGGCGGGCGTCTCGCGCGAGTACATCGTGGCCGACAATTTCATCTCGAGCTGCAAGAACAACATGTGGGACGTCGACATCGGACGAACCGATTCGCGGATCGAGAAGGTCAACGAAGGCCAGCGAAAGTACATCGTCGAGCGAAACCTCTTCACCAAGCGCCACACGACGAACGGAACGCTTTCGCTCCAGGTCGAGGGTTCGGGCGTGGTGGTTCGCAACAACGTCTTTGACCTCTCGGGTCCCGGGGACGGGACGGCGCGCGGCATGCGCGTCTGGAATCGCGCGCCCATCTCGGATCCGCCGGTCCCCACCGAGAACATTCGGGTCTACAACAACACCTGCTATGCCGGATACGGCGCGCAGACGGGTGGCGTGTGCTTCGAGGTGACGAGCCATAGTCGCAACGCGATCGTCCGCAACAATCTCTTGTACGAGAACGTTTCGTCGAACGTGACGTTTCTGACGGATAACGGGGTCGGAACGACGACCTGTGCGAATTGCAACGTCGTTTCGCCGACGAACCCGTTCGTCTCCGCGAATCCTTCGCAGATCAGCGATTTTGCGCTGGCGACGTCGACGCTGCCGGTCGATAGCGGGCTGACCGTGCCCTCGATCTCGGCGAGCTACCCCGAGACCATCGCGGCGCGAGACGGCGATTCGGATGGCTTGGCGGAAGCCGACATTGGCGCGTTCGAACTCTTCGGGAGTGCCGGGACTCCGCCGCCGCCGCCGCCGACTCTGGCCGCGCCCTACCTGCTTCCTTGAGCAGGGCGTTGGTCCGTCGACTGGCCGGAGGGGCACGTCCGACGCGTCCGACGAATGGATGTAGAAGGATCGGTGAACGTCGTCCCGACGACGCGCCGACCGGGGGAGGCCGGTTGATCGCGATGCGAGTCGAGAGAACGCATACTGCACAGGAAGGCCCTTCGTCGCTAGCGACGCTGGGCTTCTTGTGCGCTCTGGTGTCGATGCAGCTCCTACTGGCTGGCTCCGTATCGGCAGCGGGGCTCGACACCCGTCCCGACAACACGAGCTGCGTCGCGTTCGATCGACCGCCCACCGCGGGCAGCGTCGACATCGACGAAGTCGAAGT
>Ga0315338_1003922_pt1 | contig 12331 bp, 10 predicted proteins | sample ASW8metaG_FD_204518 | JGI IMG/M metagenome (GOLD analysis project Ga0315338, IMG submission 204518) | Ammonia-oxidizing marine archaeal communities from Monterey Bay, California, United States - ASW #8 | ecosystem: Environmental > Aquatic > Marine > Coastal | place: USA: California | collected...
TGAAGGCGGCAAGATGGGCGGCGACTGTCTGAATTATGGCTGCGTCCCGTCAAAGGCATTAATTGCTGCCGCGAAAAAGGCCGCAGCTTTGAACGGCTCAGAAAAATTCGGGGTGAGTGGCCCGGCTCCCAATGTGGATTTCCCGGCCGTGATGGATCATGTGGCCGGTGTGATCGCGGGGATTGCCCCACATGATTCTGTGGAACGGTTTGAAAGTCTTGGCGTCCAGGTACTGCAAGGGTACGGCAAATTCACGGGGCCGAATGAAATCGAGGTTGGCGACACTCGCGTGAAAGCCCGGCGGTTTGTTGTGGCTACAGGATCAACGGCAACTGCACCGCCTATACCGGGGCTGGAGGAAGCAGGTTATCTCACCAATGAGACAATTTTCGAAAATCGGGTGAAGCCTGAACATCTAATCATTATCGGCGGTGGCCCCATCGGTCTTGAAATGGCGCAGGCTCATGTTCGCTTAGGCGCCAAAGTGACAGTATTGGAGGCGTTTAAGGCCTTTGGTCGCGATGATCCGGATTTAAGCGCTATTGTGCTGTCCCATTTGCGTGAAGAGGGTGTTGATATCCGCGAAGGGGCTAGCATTGGGAATGTTTCGAGGACGGCGGACGGCGCTTATCAAATCCAGCTCGGTGAAGGTGAAGCCACAGAGACTCTGATCGGTTCTCATCTTTTGGTGGCGGCAGGTCGTAAGGCCAATCTGGAGGGGCTAAATCTGGAAGCGGCTGGGATCATCTATTCGCCGCGCGGGATCGAGGTCGATGAGCGTCTACGGTCTTCGAACAAGAAAGTCTTTGCCATTGGCGATGTGGCGGGTGGTTACCAATTTACCCATATCGCTGGTTATCATGCGGGCATTGTGATTCGGAACGCTCTCTTCCGTCTGCCAGCGAAAGTCGATTATGCCGCCGTTCCCTGGGTGACCTATACGGACCCGGAACTTGCAAATGTCGGCCTCAGTGAGGCGGCAGCGCGGGAACAGTACGGTGACAAGATCAAAGTTCTCGAATTCCCGTTTGCCGAGATTGATCGTGCCCGTGCGGAACGACAGACAACGGGCCTCATCAAGGCGATTACAACAGATAAAGGCAAGATACTTGGCGCCGGGATTGCCGGGCCACAAGCGGGGGAACTCATCCATCCCTGGGGTGTTGCGATCACAGGAAAACTCAAAATCGGGACCATGGCCAGCTATATCGCGCCCTATCCGACACTTGGTGAAGTGAGTAAACGGGCCGCCGGCAGTTACTACACGCCAAGTCTATTCAGCGATAGAACCCGCAAAGTCGTTAAGTTTTTGAGTTTATTTGGCTAAATCTGTTGCGATAACGATTTCGTTATATCAGTTGATTCGGAATTTTCTCAAAAAAAAGCCATGTTTGTGGTGCTTAATCATTCAACCTTAGTTGAATAAACATGATAATTCAGGAGACGTCGATGTTTAAAGAAGTTCTAACCGCTGCCGCAATCGCTACTTTGACTGCCGCTGCGACCGTGCCGACAGCAGTTGCTGCCTGTGCACCAAAGAAAGCCTGCAACGCCTGCGCCGCAAAGAAAGCCTGTAATCCTTGTGCTGCAAAAAAATGTGGTGCCTGCAACCCTTGTAAGGCTGCAAAAAAATGTGGTGCTTGCAATCCTTGTAAGGCCGCAAAAAAGGACTAAAGATATTTAGCCAGATCATGCGTGCGTGATCTTGTTTCTTATTCCAGGGTCGGCATCATTAAGTTGATGCCGACCTGTTTTTTTGTTTAAGTCTGCGGCATGACATTTTTTAAAATAGTAATGAGTGGATTTCGAAGCCTGTCGGCGCGGCTTCTGTTGTTGACGCTTCTATTCGTTATGTTGGCGGAAGTTCTGATTTTCGTGCCGTCTGTTGCATTCTTCCGTCTGACCTATCTAGAGAAGAAAACAGATTTCGCCCATCTGGCGACACTTTCATTACTTGCATCGCCGGATAATATGGTGTCGGAAGAGCTTAAAGAAGAATTGCTGTTCCGTGTTGGGGCTCGAAGTGTGGTGTTTCATGGTGCCAACTCCCGCCTTCTTATCCTGAGCGAGAATATGCCCGCCACCATTGATGCGGATTTCAATCTCGCCAATCGTAATCCGATGACCCTGATCGAAGATGCCTTTATGAGTATGATGGGTGGCGAGGACCGCATTATTCGAGTGACGACGCCGATCGAGAATGAACCGAATTCGTCGCTGGAAGTGGTCATTGACGAAGCACCGTTGCTGGACGCGATCTATGAATATGCATGGAATATTTTCTGGCTCTCTCTGATCATTTCATTGCTAACGGCGATTTTGGTGTATTTGGCGCTGCATTGGTTGTTGGTGCGGCCGATGCGCCGTTTAAGTGAGAGCATGATCGCCTTTCGCCGCGCGCCAGAGGACATTACCCGAGGTATTGTGCCTTCGAAACGTCAGGACGAAATCGGTGTGGCAGAACGAGAACTGGAGGTCATGCAAACCCGTTTGCGGGCAGCGTTGACGCAGAAGCAGCATCTGGCGGCGCTTGGGACGGCGGTAACGAAAATCAGTCATGATCTTCGTAATATTCTCTCCACATCGCAAATCGTCAGCGACAATCTGGCGGAAATCCAGGATCCGAAAGTTCAAAAGGTCGTTCCGCGTCTGATGACCAGTATTGACCGTGCCATTGAGCTTTGCTCGCAAACCCTGAAATACGGCAAAGCCGAAGAACAGGCGCCGAAACGGGAGCGGTTTCTCTTGGAACCCCTGGTGAACGAAGTCCATGCCTCGGTCTCCATGTCCGCAAGTTGCGACATTGTCTGGAAGAACGAAATTCCAGCCGGGCTGATGCTAAACGGGGACCGCGACCAGTTTTACAGGGTTTTGCTCAACCTCTGCCGAAACGCCGTGCAGGCCATGGGGCAGAAAGGTAGCATTGAAGTGGAGGCCATCCGCGCCAATAGCCGTGTCCTGATCCGGGTATGTGATAATGGTCCGGGGCTTCCCGCAAAAGCTCGCGAGCATCTGTTTGAACCTTTTGTTGGATCCGCGCGGGCCGGGGGGACAGGTCTCGGTCTTTCTATCGCTCACGAGTTGATCACGGCGCATGGCGGCGAAATCTCTCTTGAGCGTTCCGATGAGGCCGGGACAGTATTCCGCATTAAGCTGCCAGATTAACTCAATTTAAACTCACTTTGACTAAGGTTAGATGCAGGAGTGCTTCTATCCATTCCGTACGGGAAGTGAATTTGATGCGGTTTTTGAAAATTGGCTTATTTCTTGGTATGTCTTGTATCATCGCAGGCTGTACCTCGGATATTGCCAAATCCATTGATGCAAAAATGTCCGAATATATAGGTATGCCCTGCTCATCACAAAACCTGGCAGCAGGGGAAAGCTATTGCAGCCGACCGGAAGCGGAAATGGTGCAAGCGCCGGTTTATTGTTATAAGACCTTGGGGGCCACCAATTGCTATACTGAGAAAAATCCGTATGGAAATGAGAAATCGGAGCGCGTCCGGCCGGTCATGGCACTTGGGTCGCATGGCACTGAAATCCTGACCGCCGAGGAATACGAACTTCGGATGATTATGTCTGAGCGCTCGGTCGCGGATGTGAAAAAGAACGAGGATTAAGTCGAGCCCGCCAGGAAATAAATTGGATTTTTTCCGCAATCATCTTTAATTGCCACAAAATGCTGTTAGTTTATCTGTCATGACCTCACTGGAGAACAGATAGACCATGGCATGGAATCCCGATCAATATACATTATTTCAGGATCACCGACTGCGCCCGGCCCTTGATCTGCTCAATCAGGTTCCGCTTATTTCCCCTTATGTCATTTATGATCTCGGCTGTGGTACGGGCAACGTGACATCGATTTTGTCGCAGCACTGGAACGAGGCGGTGGTGACCGGTATCGACAGCTCTACCGAAATGCTGGCAAAAGCCAAGGAGGCGCATCCCTCCATTGAATGGAAACAGGGTGATATTGCTAATTTTTCCCCAACGAGTAAAGGCAATCTGATTTTTAGCAATGCGGCTCTGCATTGGCTGGATGACCATGAAAGCCTGTTTAAGCATTTGCTGGGGCAATTGCGACCAGGCGGTGTTCTTGCAGTGCAAATGCCTAACAATTTCAATGCGCCCTCGCATCAGAATATTTATGAATTGGCGCAATCTGCCAAATGGAATGACAAACTCGGTGCCATCGTCCGGCCGGCGCCGGTACATAATATAAACTGGTATTTTGATATGCTGGCCCCGATGGCAAAAAAAGTGAATATCTGGGAAACTACTTATTTTCAGGTTCTGGAAGGCAAAAATGCTGTTCTTGAGTGGACGCGCGGAACGGCGCTGAGGCCATTCCTACAAGCTCTGGACCCAGAAGATATCGCAGACTTCGAAGCGGAGTATGGCGACAGATTGCTCGAAGCCTATCCGCAGCGCCGGGACGGCTCCACGCTCTTTCCATTTTCGCGTCTGTTTGTTGTTGTTCAGGTAGATGACGATTGAGATCGGGAGCTATTGATCCAGTACAACACCTTCACGCCTCGGGTCGGCGGCGCCCTGTAACCCATCCTTGGTGACAAGAATGCCGTGCAGACCGCTATTGAGGCTGCGGGTTTTGACTTTATAACCCAGTTTTTCCATTTCCGGTGTTAAGCTCTCCAGCGCTGTCCCTTCCTCCAGATCCAGCGTCCCGTTACGATTGATATGGTGGGGCATATTGATCGCGGATTGCATGTTCATATTCCAGTCCAGCACGCCAACCACTGTCGACGTGACATAGCCAATGATCCGACTGCCGCCCGGTGATCCGATTACCATTTTCAGGTTCTCTCCCTCATCCAATACAATGGTTGGGGACATGGAGCTGCGCGGGCGTTTGCCGGCCTGAATGCGATTATTGACCGGCCCTTCCTCAGTAGATGGTGCGAAGGAAAAATCAGTTAATTGGTTATTGAGAATAAAACCATCAACCATCAAACGTGACCCGAAGACATTTTCCACAGAGGTCGTCATGGAGACGGCGTTTCCGTCACTATCGACAATGCTGAAATGGCTGGTGGAGGGAAGCTCAATAGCGTTATCAAGGCCAAGAGCGCCATGCTCTTCAACAGGAACGCCTGCCTTGAAGGGAGCCTTGGATTTGGCTGGATCAAACTCCTTGGTTCGCTCTTTTAAGTAAGCATCGCCAAGCATTGCCTGCACCGGAATATCGGCAAAGTCGGCATCGCCGAGATATTTCCCACGATCGGCAAAGGCAAGGGCGCTGGCTTGTGAAATGTGATGAATAGCTTCAGCACTACCAGGCGCCATAGCGGGCACATCCCAATTTTCCAGAATTCTTAATGTTTGTAGCAGGGTAATGCCACCTGAGGTGGGCGGGCCCATCCCACACACCACATAAACACGGTAATCACCACAGACAGGCTCGCGCTTGACCGCCTGATAATTGGCCATATCGATACGGGTCAGCAGACCGGGGTTGGTCGCATCGGATTGCACGGCTTCGACGATATCTCCTGCAACTTCACCATAATAAAAAGCAGAAGAGCCTTCATTGGCAATTCGGGTGAGGATGCGGGCGAGATCCGGGTTCTTCAAGACTGTCCCGACTGGCTTGGCCTTGCCCTCAGGCGTATAGAAATATTCAGCGGCGGCGGCTTTCGTTTTCAGGTATTTATCGCGCTTCAGCAGGAAATGCAGTCGTTCTGAGATGGGAAAGCCGTCACGGGAGAGGCGGATAGCCGGAGCGAATAATTCTTTCCAGGCCAGCTTCCCGTGTTCCAAATGGGCAAGCTCCAACATGGCAACCACACCTGGAACGCCGACGGAACCACCGCCAACAACAGCCTCATAGAATTTCTTTTTGGAGCCGTCTTTTTTAAGAAAATGATCTTCCTGCACAGCTATCGGGGCCATTTCCCGGCCATCATAGGTTTCAATTTCCCGTAATTCACCGTCGAAATGTAGCATAAACGCCCCGCCGCCAATACCGGAGGATTGCGGCTCCACCAAAGTGAGGACCATTTGCGTCGCAATAGCCGCATCGACCGCGCTGCCACCCCGGGCCAGCATCTCACTTCCTGCGGCCGCCGCATGGGGATTGGCCGCCGAGATCATGAAATCGCCCATTTTTTGCTCGTTGGCAGCCGTTACCGGGGCTAATAGACAGGCGATTACGGAGAATGTTGAAATTGACGGCATAAACCGGGTGATTGGCTTCAGCTTCATAAGACTATTCTGTCCTCAGACATTTTTGTTGCAGTTGCGAAGAAAAGTTGACCGTTGCTCAGCACAGCGCTAACGTTCCTGCTCATATCGATAAAACGTAAAGAGAGCATGAATAAGGCAGGCGCGAAGAACCTTATCACAGATGTTGACGGCATTAAAATTGGCAATGCCGAAGATCGACAAGTCGTGACCGGCGTCACAGTCGTCGTTCCAGATGAGGGGACGGTGGGTGCTGTTGACGTCCGTGGGGGCGGCCCCGGAACCCGTGAAACCGAAGCGCTGAACCCGGACTGCCTTGTGGATCGTGTTGACGCCATTGTCTTAAGCGGCGGCTCTGTATTTGGGCTGGAGGCGGCCTCGGGTGCCGTTATGGCGCTGGCCAAGCAGGGCCGCGGATATAATCATAAGGATATCATCGTTCCCATTGTCCCTTCGGCGATCTTGTTTGATTTACTGAATGGCGGTGACAAGGAATGGGGCGATACGCCTCCTTATTGGCAGCTGGGTGCTGATGCGACATGCAATATTAGCCTTGATTTCGATCTTGGAAACGTCGGGGCAGGTTATGGCGCGACAGCCGGTAAATATAAAGGCGGGCTCGGCAGTGCCTCTGTCGTCACCGATGATGGTATTCAGGTGGGTGCACTGGTTGCCGCTAATCCGGTCGGCAGTGTCACCATTCCGGGCACAAAACATTTCTGGGCCTGGGCGCTTGAGCAAAATGGTGAATTTGGCGGGTTGGGCGCGCCCGTGCTTGAAAATGATCTGCCGCTAGAGATGCCAACGGATTCGCGGCTTGCCGAGAATACTACTTTGGGTGTTGTCGCGACCAATGTCACCTTAACCAAATCGGAGGCCCAACGGGTGGCAATTATGGCGCATGATGGCTTTGCCCGTGCAATTAGACCTGTACATACCCCATTTGACGGGGATACAATTTTTTCATTATCGACGGGAAAACAAGAAATGACCGAACCAAGAGCGCTCGGTTTGGCAAAAATTGGAGCTATGGCGGCGGACTGTATGACGCGTGCCATTGCCCGGGCCGTCTATAACGCCGAGAGTATCGGCACGATACGAGGATTTCAGTCTGAGTAAATTTAGGGTTTTCACTTAGGGAGATGAAGTTATGAGAAAGTTTTTTATTGCCGCAGCTGTCGCCAGCGCCGTTTTGGCGCCGATGTCAGCCAGTGCGGCCAAGGATAGTGCGAATTTCGCTATGCGACTAGAGCCGCCGGGACTTGATCCTCGCACAGGTGCGGCGGCGGCGATTTCCTTGATCTCGCTGTATAATGTTTATGAAGGGCTGACGCGGATCGATATAGACGGCAATGTCCAGCCGGCGCTGGCGGAAAGCTGGACGATCAGTGACGATGGCAAGACCTATACTTTCAAGCTGGTCGAAGGCGTAAAATTTCACGATGGATCTGATTTCGACAGCTCCGACGTGAAATATACCTTCGAAAGCAACGCAGCTGAAGACAGCAAGAACAAGCGCAAAAAACGCTTTACGAATATGGAAAGCATTGAAACACCAGATGCTAATACGGTGGTAATCAAGCTGAAAGAGCCCCGTCCTGCGTTGCTGGATCAACTTGGCGAATCTACGGCAGTAATTGTTGATCCTGCTTCTGATGCTAAAAATGCAACCAACCCTGTTGGCACCGGGCCTTACAAATTTGATAGCTGGACGAAAGGCTCCAACGTCAAACTAAGCGCTGCAGATACCTATCGCGATAAAGATAGCCTTCCGATTAAGAAGGTTTCGTTTCAGTTTATCGGCGACGGAACAGCCCGGTTGACCGCCTTACTTGCCGGTGACGTGGATTTTGCAGATGTGCCGAAAGAACTTCTGAAAACCGATGCTATTTCAGGAGATTTTGTCGTTGTATCCGGAAATACCAATGGCGAGACAATTCTCAGCACCAACAATGCCAACGAAGCATTGTCCAAGCTGAAAGTTCGACAGGCCATTGCCCATGCCATTAATCGTCAGGAAATCATTGATGGCGCCATGTTTGGCTACGGGACACCCATCGGATCGCATTTTGCACCTCATAATGCGGATTATGTCGATTTGACGGGCACATATCCGTATGATCCTGCGAAATCTAAGGAATTACTGGCCGAAGCTGGATATCCTGATGGTTTGGAGCTTTCGTTGAAATTGCCACCAGTTGACGATTACGCCCGTAAGGGCGGCCAGATCGTAGCTTCACAGCTGGAAAAAGCGGGTTTCAAGATCAATATTGAAAATGTTGATTGGCCGAAATGGCTGGATGAAGTCTATAAGAAAAAGAACTATGACCTCTCTATCGTTAGCCATGTTGAGCCCATGGATATCAACATTTACGCCCGGGATAATTACTATTTCAATTACAATAATCCTGAGTTTAATGAAATAGTTGGTGCGGCTGATAAAGCTAAGTCCCCTACAGAACGGACAGAGCTGTTGCAAAAGGCCCAGAAGATTTTGGCTGAGGAAGCAGTGAATGGATATCTGTTCCAGTTGCCGCGTGTTGTGGTTACTCGCAAGGGTCTCAATGGTGTGTGGCCGGACTTGCATCTGTTCTCCACGGACGTCGCCCGGATGTCCTGGGATAACTAAGCCAGTCTCAGCCTAGAACTGCGAAACCCGCCGGTAGGGGAACCGGCGGGTTTCTTTTTTGAAGAAAAGGTAATCTGAACAAACCTCCTCTTCGCGGGAAAGTTTATGGGTTAAGCCGCGACCGAGCTTTTATCGGCCAGATAGCTTTCCAGTTCGTCTGCACCGCCAATTTTAATCCCGTCGATAAAGACTTGCGGCGTTGTCAAAGCACCGGAGACAGCGCGCAAGGACTGAGCAGTGGCATCTGTGCCCAAAACTATTTCTTCATACCCAAGACCAGCCTTTTCAAGGGCCGATTTGGCACGCGCGCAATGGCCACAGCCAGGCTTTGAGAAAACAGTGATAGCCTGCGGCTTCTCGGCCTGTGGGTTCAGGAATTCGAGCATGGTGTCGGCATCGGAAACCTCAAACGGATCACCCTCCACATCCGGCTCAATGAACATTTTTTCGATTTTTCCGTCATTGACCAGCATGGAATAGCGCCAAGAGCGATTGCCAAACCCCAGATCATCCTTGCTTACCAGCATGCCCATACCGTCGGTGAAGGCGCCGCAACCATCTGGAATAAAGGTGATGTTATCGGCATCCTGATCCTTCTTCCATTCATTCATCACGAACGTATCATTAACGGAGAGGCACAGAATGTCATCGACTCCACATTGCTTGAATGTCGCCCCAAGCTCATTGTATCGGGGCAGGTGTGACGACGAACAGGTTGGCGTAAAGGCGCCGGGCAGGGCGAACAGGATGACTTTTTTCCCGGCGAACAAATCATTCGTCGTAATATCTTTCCAGGCATCGCCGTCGCGGGTTTTAAAGGTGATAGAGGGGACGGATTGTCCCTCAATATTCTCAAGCATCTTGCTCTCCAGTTTGCGAATTGTTTCTTCATCACAGCATATATGCGCCAACATTATTTATTGCAAGTAGTTTTTAGAATTACTCTAAATTATATTTTTTATCTCATTTGTCGCTCCCGAATTGCCGGAAGTCGAATTGTCGCTGGTCATTCAAGGAGGCTATTGATACAGTCATTTTCGAAGCGGTTCCGTCGGTATTTCGCCAGTGGATCAAAAGGGAATAGAGTGCGGGCGATTTTCGTCCAATTCTGTAGCTGCCCCCGCAACTGTAGGCGCCGAGATGCTTATCGCTCACCCACTGGAGAAATCTGGGAAGGGGACAAGCATTGTTAAAGCGTGAGCCAGGAGACCTGCCGCTGATGAGAATAGCAATTACGTCGTCGGGTGAGACGATATAAGGAGAGAGACATGCGTTATCTATCTGCTGCAGTTGCAGCTATTACCACATTAGGAATTCCCACACTCGCGCTGGCCCATCATCCCATGGGAGGGGCGACACCAAGCAACTTTATGGAGGGGCTGCTATCGGGCTTTGGCCATCCGATTATCGGCATTGACCATCTGGCCTTTGTCATTCTGGTTGGCCTTGCAGCGACGTTCCTCACAAAACGCTATATCGCGCCTCTGGCCTTTATCGCCGGCACCTTGGCGGGTTGCCTGTTGATCGCGAATGGAACGGTACTTCCTTACGCCGAGCTGGTTATTACAGGTTCAGTCATCCTGCTGGGCGCCCTTGTGATGTCCGGAAAACAAATTCCGGCCTCCGTTTATGTGGCGATCTTTGCTGTTGCCGGTGTGTTTCACGGCGGTGCCTATGGTGAGGCGATTATTGGTGCTGAGACAACGCCGCTTGTTGCGTATCTGATTGGCTTTGCCATGATCCAGTATTCCATTGCCATTGGCGCTGGCTTCGCAGTTCAGAAAATCTGGAAAGCCACCGAGGCAGCCGCTGCTGCGCCACGCATTGCGGCGGCTCTTGCTGCCGGTGTGGGCGTTGCCTTCTTTGTGGAAAATATCGAAGGCATGATCTTCGGCTAAAGCCGGCAAATCATATCAATAAAAAAGCGGCAGAATAATTATCTGCCGCTTTTTTATGTCTAATTGAAAGCCCAGATTAGCGCGTATAGATATGCACTTCGTTGGAGGCAACTTGCGCGTTGGATGTGGCAGAGAGACTGACGCGGGATGCCGGTAGGCCCATATTGGTCAGGGATCGCAGTACCCGCTCTGCGTTCTGCGCCGCTTTCGCTTGATTGCCCGCAATATCACCGGTGCCCCCTAACGGTGCGATTGTTACTACATCAAAGCTGGTGTCGGGCCGTGCCTGCATGGTCTGGCTTACGGCGTTATAAAGTGCCTGTTCATAGGCCACATCGTCACGGTCAAACTTGATAATCACAAGCGCCTGACGATTGCCGCCAATGACGCTGACACCCTCGGAACTGGCCGCGGTTGCGGATTTCAGATAAGCCCTGCTCCCGGCACTGCTGCCCAAAAAGCCGCCATTTTTGATGGCCACCGACAGATTGGTAAGATTTGATTTCTCCGCGCCCACATAGGCGTTCTGGCGGCTGATATCGCCGGTTAGCTGGCTCAGCAGGCGGTTAGCAAGAACCGAAGTGCGCGTTGCTTCATCTTCAAGCACGGTGAGCTGACGATGATCTTCCTCAATCGCACCGCTCAGGTCAAAGGCGGTTCGGGTTGATTCGACGATAAAGCCCGCCTCGCTGGCATCTCCTGCCACCTCATTGGCAAGGCTGCTCATGGCCGAAACATCACCGGCAATCTTCTCTAAATCCGCCTGGGCTTCATTCCACTGGCCGATAAGGATCGGGTTGCCTTTGGTGGTGCCAATTTGCAGGCGAGTATTGATGGCCGCCATGGCCCCGTGATAGCGCTGGGAATTGGCAGTGGTGGCACTCTGCAGCTCAACATAGCGGGCGCTGTGCTGATCGATGCGTTGCTGCAAACCGGCGAGTTCAGTCCGAAGGTCTTCTACACGCTCGCCGACAACCGTCCCGGTGGGCTTTGCTGCCGTGACGCCGGGAAGTTTATAAGGATTGGGCGTCATCGCAGTGGACGTCGCACTTGGAGCAGCAGCGTTTAAAGTCGGCGACGCATTACCTTCGGCCTTGGACGGCGCAATAGCGATCGAGCCATCGGCATTCGTCTTAGCCGGAGCCTCGTCACCGGTCAGTGGCGGTAGCAATTTGTCATCGACAAAGGTACAACTGGCGACGAACAGGGCGGCACCAATTGTCAGGGGTCGGATTAGGTTTAGGACCATAGTTGTCAAACACTCTTCAGTTTCTGCACTCGTAAGTTTCGTAACCCAAGCCCACGAATTTGCTTTTCAAGACGGCTGTTTATGCAAACAGGAAATAAGGCCCAGATAGTAGCCAATGACGGGCGTGGCGACAAGGACGGATTTCGCAGCCAATTTTTTCACTTTTCACGTATAAACGCTTGCAAAGGCCGGACCTTTTGATTAGTTTCCCGATCCTCAGGCGAACGGCGTATGTCGCACACGCCTTGGCGGACCCAATAGCCCGCCCGCAGCACCGGTAGCTCAGCTGGATAGAGCACTAGACTACGAATCTAGGGGTCGGGAGTTCGAATCTTCCCCGGTGCGCCA
>Ga0315338_1003923_pt1 | contig 12330 bp, 11 predicted proteins | sample ASW8metaG_FD_204518 | JGI IMG/M metagenome (GOLD analysis project Ga0315338, IMG submission 204518) | Ammonia-oxidizing marine archaeal communities from Monterey Bay, California, United States - ASW #8 | ecosystem: Environmental > Aquatic > Marine > Coastal | place: USA: California | collected...
TGGCGGTGAGTGTCGAGTTTTCAGACCTGACGAATGATCCGCTTCATGTCCGGATGAGTAGTGCCTCCCCGGGTCGGTATGCGCGCCATGAATTTTCAAAAAACATTATTGATATTGCTTTTACTGGAGTCGCGGGCTCAACTGCAACTGTTCAACCACTTGGCGTGGGGCATTGGAAAGTAACGGACCATGGCGGTACCGTACGCGTTCAGTATCGTATTTTTGGCGACCGAGTTGATGGCACGTACCTGGGCATTGACTCAACTCATGCGCATCTTAATCTTCCAGCAACACTAATTTGGGCTGAAGGTCTTGAGGCACGGTCGGCCCGCGTGATTCTCACGCCGCCCCCGGACGTAGTTGACTGGAATGTCGCCACACAGCTTTTTCCAACACCCGACCCATTGGTTTTTACGGCGCCGAATCTTGCGTACCTTTTCGACAGTCCAATCGAATACGGCCCATTTTCAGAGCGGATCTTTAGCGTGCGCGATCCGGGAGTTCCCGCATATCAACCAAGCTTCCGGGTAGCCGTTCATCACAACGGCGGCAGCGAGGAATTAGATATTTTCACGGAATCTGTTGAGCGGGTCGTGCGTGAAACAGTGGCCATTTTTGGTGAGTTTCCTCGATTTGAAACAGGCACCTACACTTTTATCGCTGATTACTTGCCGACAGCTAGTTTCGATGCAATGGAGCATCGCAACAGTACAGTGCTAACGGCTGAAGGCGGGATTAGGTTGCCCGCCGATCGAACAAACCGGTTGGGGGCGGTAGCGCACGAATTCTTTCATGCGTGGAATGTTGAGCGGATTCGACCCCGGTCGCTCGAACCATTTGATTTCACCGCTGCCAATATTTCTGGTGATTTATGGTTAGCGGAAGGCGTCACGAATTATTACGGCGCGCTAGTACTGCAACGTGCGGGGCTTGTCTCACTAGAGGCAACGCTTGATCGTTTTTCCCGTGTCATTAATACAACGACACACGGCGCTGGCCGTCAGCTTCGGTCTGTCGTTGAGATGAGTCAAATGGCACCGTTTACAGATGCAGCGACGGCCATTGATCCAACGAATTTTGAAAACACGTTTATTTCGTACTACGTTTGGGGTGAGGCGATCGGATTGGGTCTCGACTTGGCGTTACGCGAGTACACGGATAATCAAGTGTCGGCCGATGATTATATGCGCGCGCTATGGCAACGGTTCGGTAGGTCTGAAGGAGCGATAGCTGGGGTGGTTGATTATCCCTACAGTTCCCTCGAGGCTCGTGAGGTTCTGGGTGTAGTGGCGCGAAGCGATACTTTCGCAGAAGATTTTTTTGCGCGCTATATCGATGGTCGTGGCATCGTTGATTACGAAGCGTTACTGCGATCCGCAGGTATTGCTATCCAACAGATTAACCCGACAGCTGCGACGCTCGGAGCGAATGGGTTTGACGATAGTTTACGCGTTGTTCGGATGACGCGATATGGCAGCCCATTGTATGAGGCCGGTATTAACAAAGGGGATGTCATCACATCCGTCGACGGTAGGCGTGTGGTGTCACCATCTGATATCGAACGTCTGATGCAGGATAAGCGGCCAGGCGACCGACTATTAATTGAATTTCGTCGTGATGGGACATTGCGTCAGACCACGGTTGAGGCAATGGCTGACCAGCGTATTAAATTAGTGGCCCTGGAAACCATGGGCATGCCGGTGTCAGTTGCCCAGCGTGTTTTTCGCGAGAGCTGGTTGGGGAGTCACCAGTAACCACACTAAGTTTGCTGGGCAATCTTTTCAGTGCAATGGCCCATACGTTATTACTCTCATTGTTACTTGAGAGCACAAAATTTCGATTTAAGACGGGTGGACATCGATGATGTCGACATCGACCCGCTTTGACTTTGGGGGGCGACGGGAACCACCGACTAACATCGAAACAAACCCCACTAATCCTGCACCCAGAATTGCCCACCAAAATGACGACACGATAAATCCAGGAACGAGCCATGCCGCAATTGAGAAAGCTACGCCGTTGACGATAAAGTAAAAGACACCAACGGTCATAAAGGTGAGCGGTAAGGTCAGTAGAACGAGTACGGGTTTTACGATGGTATTAACGAGTGCGAGGACAACAGCACCGACCAGAAGCGCAGGGACGGACGTAATCGTTACACCAGGCAGGACCCACGAAACGACTCCTAAAGACAGTGCTGTTGTAAAACAGCGCACGAGAAATGGTTGCCTCGACATTCTCTTACTTTGCGGTGTTTGAAAAGATTACCCCGGGCGCCAGTTTGCCGGTCGGGTCTAATGCGGACTTTACAGCTTTCATTTGCGCAATACCTTTGTCACCAACAAGTTGACGCAGCAATTCCTGTTTGATCGGATTCCGTCCGACCCCATGTTCGGCGAGCGGACTACCACCCAGTCTGATTATTTCGCGACCGCATTCAAGTATCGCATCTTTACCGCGGGTGACATCTTCAATTGACTGGGGAATGACGTTTGGATGAACGTTTCCGTCTGACAAATGTCCCCAAATTGCGTAGTCAAGTTGACGTTTTTCAAAGGCGTTCCTGAAAATAGCGAGACTTTCCGCCGATCGTTCAAATGGCACGATCATGTCGGCTGCGGTTTTTTCAATAGGGCTAGACCGGAGACGTTTGGATTGAGCAACCCGACGATTCACTCCTTCCGGGACTGCTTCGCGGGTCGCGAACAATTGCGCTTGCCGACGCTGGTCGGATGGTAGCGAAATTTCTGACGACTCCAGTAAATTGGTGGAAGAGAGTAATCGGCACAAACGGGTAAGGGGTGTATCTGGTGCATCATTAGCTAGCGCGTTTGCAATTTCATCGTACGCCTGCTCCGTACTTATCTCGGGACTTGTGGGAAGTTCGATCTGTATCAAGATGGCAACTTGTGATTCGTGTGGCAGGTTAATTTCGTACCGTCGCGCAGCACCATCTTCCCGGATGATCTCAAGGCAGCGAGTATCAAGGTATTCAATAGCCGAGACGTCTAATGCCGACGCCTGTGGGTCACGCCATGCATTTTTCGCAGACTGTCGGAGCATCCATGTCAGTTCAAGTGCTGCCTGCTCATTTGGGAGCGGGATCCAAACGAGTGCTATTTGTGGAGTTGATTCGACGACTCCAAAAGTAATTTCCGTGATTACGCCTAGCGTGCCTTCCGAGCCGATGAAGAGATCGATTAAGTCCATTTCCGGTTCCGCAAAGTAGCCAGCTGAACACTTTTCGAGAGTCGGCACGGTATAGCTTGGTATCGAGATACGCTGGAGGACGCCTTCCGTGACGATTTCAAAATACCCGTCTGGATGGGCCATTGTTTCGCCGCGGTTTAGCTCGAGCACTTCGCCATTCGCGAGAACCACAGTGAGTCCGCGGACCCAGTCGCGGGTAGTACCGTATTTGAATGTCGTAGCGCCAGCGGCGTTGGTGGCTACGACGCCACCAGCGAAAGCGCCATCAAAGGTCGGCACAGGTGGGTAGTACTTACCTGCGCGCTTAAGAGTTGCCTGAAGAACTGCGAGCGGTACCCCTGGTTGTAGCACGACCTCATCTTGATTGACTGCAAGAATCCGATCGAACCGTTGCATGTCCATCACAAGGTCGCCCATTGGTGTGGCGCCGCCTGTTAACGAAGACTGTGCTCCGATGGGGAGAACGCGTTGTGAGTGAAGGAGAAGCTTGGCGACGTCACTTTCTGTAGCTGGTCGAGCCACACCGGCGGCGTGCCCATTTGGATAATGAGCGGCGTCTTTCGAAACAGCTTCTAATACATCGGGTGCCGTAGAGATATCTGGCTCAATAGCTTTGGTGATTGGTGGGCGGGCAGTGATTCGGTGCGACGACATAGGGTCGGCATTATAGGACTGTTTTATCGATGCAATGTGCCTTGATTGTCCGTTCTAGCATCGAACGGAAATAGGGTGGTACAGTTCGTTATATGCACAGTCATGATTTACGTCGGTTGGCAGGCACTTTTGTGATCTCTTTGGGAGTGGTCTCATCCGCTTGGGCACAGCAGCAGGATGATGATGTCGTCGCGCGGGTTGGTGGCGATCCAATTACTTTTGCTGATCTTGAGGATGCTTGGCAGCGGAATGATGCTTCTTCTCGACTTCGAATGTTGCAGGATCTCTATGAGACACGCCGGCGAGCGCTTGACATCATTGTTGGGGAGCGACTCATCGCCCGCGAGGCCAAGATGCGGAATATGACCAGAGACGCGCTCCTTGAATCAGAACTTCCCAGCCGCTCTTTGCCGGTTACGGACGAACAAATTGCCCTCGTCTATCAACGGAACCAGGCACAATTCGGCGATCGAACGCTTGAACAAATGAGCCCAGAAATCACGATGTTTCTTGAGCGGCAACGTCCTATGCAGGCACTGCACGCCTACATGAACGAATTGCGGCGAGAGGCAGTTGATGACGTTGTGGTCACGCTCGAACCACCTCGGCAGGCGATTGAGGTGTTGGCAGAAGACCCGGTACGCGGGCCTGAAACTGCGCCCATTGAAATAGTTGAGTTTTCTGACTTTGATTGTCCGTACTGTCAACGGGCCACAAATACCCTCGCGAGAATCCTTGATGAATACGGCGACCAGATTCGGGTTGTGTACAAGGATTACCCGCTACCGAGTCACCCAAATGCATTTAAAGCCGCTGAGGCAGGAAATTGTGCGAATGATCAGGGTGAATTTTGGCCATTTCATGATCGACTGTTCGAGAGTCAAGGGTCACTTGATGTTGCATCGCTAAAAACATATGCGAGTGAATTAGGTCTGGAGGCGGAAGCCTTTGCGGCATGTCTTGATAGCGGGAGGCATGCGTCGAGAGTGGAGCGCGATTTAGAAATCGGTTCCGGGTACGGTGTATCGTCAACCCCGACGCTTTTTGTCAATGGGCGCGCAGTTGTCGGTGCGATGCCCTATGAAAGTTTCGTGGAAATTATTCAAGAAGAATTGTCACGCTAAACGATGGCAGAGCGGCACTTTCCCCAGCAGGGAATTGACGGGGCTTTGCTGTCTGGACTCTTGCTTATCGGCGTGCTGAGCGCGTCGTGCGGTGAGGCTAGAGAGATGGATCAGAGACAAGTCACTCCAGTGGAAATACTAAGGGAGCCGGCCGTCGGAAACGACGGGGAACGGTTTCAACAGCTGCGAGCTGACACCTTAAGACTGATGATCGAAGCAGCGAAAAGAGAGTTGGAGATTGGACCTTTTCAAAGGCGGATTGATGCGACCGTTACACAATCACTTACAGATATGAAGGGTGCAGCCAACGCGTTAGATAAAATTGCTACAGATCTCGAAGACTTGCTCGGTCAATAGTCTTTAGAAGGCGTTTTCGCCTCTGTGTTCTGAGTGGGAGCCGGACAATAATACTGAGGAGCGATTACCTTGGCGATCTAATTCCCTGTTAACAGGGCCGCTTCGCCAGCTAACCACCCCTCGTATTCCGTTTGTGTTTGAACGGTTACGAAGCCGCGCATTCGGTAGTGTCCTAAGCCACACAGCTGGGAGCAGTTCACCTCATAGTTACCAGCCAGTGTCGGGACCCACCAGACCGGAACCTGGATTCCGGGAATAGCGTCCTGCTTGACGCGCATTTCATTGATTCCAAAACTGTGGATAACATCCAGCGACGAAAGATAGATAATGACCGGTTTGTCGACCGGCACGTTCATTTGATTAATCGAAACAATGTCATCAACGGCGTTTGGATCACTGCGATCAAGACCGGTCGCGTTAGTCGGAGTGATTTGACTGATGTCACGCCGGCCAAACCGACCATCGGCACCAGCGTAATGCGAATGCCACTCGAACTGTTTCGCGATCACATGGACCACGGTGGCTTCTTCGTCCGGCGGAACATCATTGACGCGGGCCGCCCATGCCGGAATCGCGAAGCCGACAAGGATAACGGTTTCGACCACTGCCACGGCGATTTCCAGGTAACTCGAAGTATGACTTGTGACCCCTGTGTAGTCGGCTTGTGGGTTGGCGCTTTCACGAAACCGAATCAAGGTGTAGATGTAAAAGCTCCCCCACCCTACGAAGAGCACGGCCATCAGCCAATGTACTATGACGATCATTGCGTCGATTTCTGCCGCATGGGCGGATGCCTGTATCGGCAGGCCGAGTATTTCACCCATCTACGCTCTCCCTTTGGATCTAATGTGTTGCGCTTGTGAGTGGAACGTGTCTTCGTTCCCCAGCGCCTGCCGCGAGCGCTTCAGTAAATGAAATATAAATGCGACAAATCCACTTAAGACGCCACCCGTCACACCCAGAAGGGTAAAGACGGCCCAGTTCAGGCTCACGGCTTCATCGGATCCGGTTTCCAACCCAAAACAAATAGGGCAAGCCCAGGTGACCGCTGGTGTAAAGAAGGTCAGGAACGCGGCGACGCTGATGCTCCGGACGACGGATATGGTCTGCATAGACATAAACCTTGAAATTAACGAATTCCCAGTTCTCGTGTTTTTTTAATAAAACGTACGGCATACACGGCCATTCCAAGTGCGACACAGAGGCTGCCGATCGCAAACAAAAGGTGCCCCGTTTCGCCGCGGTCACTCTGAAACGTGGTAATTCCCCAAAACGTTGTGAACAACGTTAAAAGAATTGAGACCACGATAAACACGATGTGAATGTTGCGTAGAGACATGATGATATTGACTAGTGAGCTGCAGGTGTTTCCACAGTGGGCGCATTTGCGTTCGGAAGACTGAAGTAAGTCCCTATTTTATCGCTGTGACCCATAAGCGGAATAAAAATTATTACGAGGAAAAACAAGGCAGTAACGAGCAGCGACCCAATAATTAAACCGATGCCTCCTCGTGATAGGGGAACAGGTTTTTTTTCTTCGAGCAAGTGCATGAAGAAGCTCAGAACCAAAGATCCTTTTGTGGCGGCAATAATGAGGGCGATCGTCACAGCCAGCGGCACGGAGACGTCAAGGTAGGACACTGCCACTGTGAGTACCGTTAAGACGGCCAGCGATGCCGCGACTTTTTTATAGACCGCAATGTGGTGTTGAACGTGGTCACTCATGAACTCTCCACCCGATGACTATGAACGTAATTCGTTAAGCGTTCTTTAGTTAGAGTAAATACAGCACCGGAAATAGGAATATCCAGACAAGATCGACAAAGTGCCAGTAGAGACCAGCCGCTTCGATCCGATTCGTAAATTGGGTTTTGTTTGTTTCCCACATTTTTGACCCAGGTCCAAGGAAATACGCATTTACGATTACACCACCAATGATGTGGAGTGCGTGCAGTCCGGTCATGGTGAAGTAGATGGCCAGATACGTGCTTGTCCAGGGGAAGTTTCCAATCTCAAATTCGTGGTTGTACTCAAAACCTTTGACCACCATGAATAGAAGTGAAAGGCCAATGGTTGCACCCATAAACTTCTTGAAGCCAGCAAGGTTGTCCATCTGAAGTGATGCGTACGCAAACACCATAGTCACACTCGAGCCGATAAGCACTGCTGTATTGAACGTGCCCATCGGGACGTTTAGCACCTCAGCCCCAACTGGCCAATCTGGTGCCATCAGGCGTAATAGGACATAGGACGAAAAGAGAGCACCGAAAAGCATGACCTCGGACGCTAGGAAGAGCCAGATGCCGAGCTTAACGTTCGTGAGTCCAGTATCGGGGCGTTCGTCGACGATGTACGGAATATCCATAGACACGGAGTTATACCTTTGCTGGCTCAGCGGCCGGTTGGTCTGGTTCGCCCTGCATCACGAAGTCTTTTTCCGCCCCTGGGACGCTGTATTCGTATGGTCCTCGATAGGCAACCGGCGGCGTGGCAAAGTTTCCATGCGGCGGTGGTGAAGGTGCTTCCCATTCAAGCGTCGTCGCGTTCCACGGATTGTTCCCGACCTTTTCGCCATTCTTGATGCTATTAAAGAAATTAAAGATAAAGAAGAGTTGGAAGAAGCCGAGAGTCCAGGCCCCAATGCCAATCACTTCATTCAGGTAAAGCACGTCCTGGTTCATTACGTACTGGGCACCACCGTCATACATCCGGCGATTCATTCCAGAGAGCCCTTGGATGAACATCGGCATGAAGACAACATTGATAGCAATGAACGATCCCCAGAAATGGATTTTTCCTAGCATGTCGTTCATCTTGCGACCCGTGGCTTTCGGAAACCAGTAATAGATTCCACCAAACAATGCCATGAGTGTTCCAGGGGCCACGACGTAGTGGAAGTGCCCGATTACGTAATAGGTGTCGTGCAGGTGTATATCGGGCGCAGATAAGCCGAGCGGGAGGCCAGTCAGTCCGCCAATTCCAAACATGGGTAAGAACGCCAGGGCAAAGAGCATTGGTGTTGTGTAACGAATCGATCCGCCGTACAGCGAGAGAAAAAGTGCTGACAAGATGACCACGGAGGGAATCGAGATAATCATCGTTGTGGTCTGGAAGAAAGAACTCATCGTCGTTCCCATACCTGTCAGGAACATGTGATGCGCCCAGACGATAAACGACATGAACCCAAGAAAGATGACCGAGGCGACCAGCACACGGTAACCCCATATAGGTTTCCGCGTATTGTTGGCGACGATGTCAGCCACGATACCCAGCGCTGGAAGAATCAGGACGTAAACTTCGGGGTGTGCAAGGAACCAGAACAGATGCTGCCAGAGAAGCACACTACCGCCGCCACTGGCGTCCCACGGAGCGTCGGCGTAGACAAGGCCACTTGGCATAAAGAAGCTTGTGCCAGCAACGCGGTCCATTAACTGCAAGACGCCGGCAGCTTCCAGCGGTGGAAAGGCGAGCAATAACAAGAAAGCAGTGACCAGCTGAGCCCAGACGAAAAAGGGCAGACGCATAAAGCTCAATCCGGGAGCGCGCAGTTGAACTGTGGTCACGATGAAATTGACGGAGCCTAGTAGCGATGAGGTGATCAGGAATACCATCCCCACCAGCCACATGGTTTGACCAGTTGTAGCAAATACAGAAAGAGGCGCATAGGAGGTCCAACCAGAGTTCGCGGCGCCACCAGGCACAAAGAAACTGGCGAACATAATCACGCCGCCGGGAAAAAATGTCCAGTAACTCGCCATGTTCAATTTGGGGAACGCCATGTCTGGCGCGCCAATTTGAAGCGGCAGAACAAAGTTACCAAAGCCTCCTACGGCGAGCGGCACGACTCCAAGAAAAACCATGATCGTGCCGTGCATTGCACCGAGTTGGTTGTAGAACTCTGGAAGCATAATGCCGCCAGGCGCTCTTTCATCTCCTAGCCACTGGCCAATCAGCGGAATAGGTTCCCCCGGGTAGGCGATTTGCCAACGCATCAGCATCATGAGCGTAAAGCCGAACAACAAAAAGAGCAGTCCGGTTACGGCGTATTGGATGCCGATAACTTTGTGGTCTACCGAGAAGACATAGGTACGCCAGAATCCTTCGTCGTGCCCGTGCTCTTCGTGCCCGTGTTCGGCCGCCTCTTGGACGGCTTCTTCTGTGGTCGTCACGTCAGCCAACGTCGTGACTCCTTTCCTACAGCGTCACTTACAACTATCCCGCTCGGCCAAGGGTAATTCGTGCGGGGCGGTTGATCGTACGTAATCGTTTTAGTGGTAGCCACAGTGTTCTCCAGTTGGAGGAGAAACCGTGAGGCCCGGAGAATTCTATCTGGCAGGGTTGGTTAGGCGCAACCTATCTATTTTGGTGAGGTTCTCGATATGAATCGCTTAATGAGTCGGCGAGGTGTCTGCTACAGCTGCGTTGAGTGCTTGTTTTGCAGTACGGGTAATGACTGTTGCCACTAAGATGGTGGCTGCCAATCCAAGCAGAACCACTGCGTAGTAGGCCGTTCCACGCGCCGGACCTGTTCCGCCGGCAAGTCTAGCGACATCACCGAGGATCAGGCCAGAATAGGTATAGAGCACAGTTGCTGGCAGCATACCGATTGATGCGAAAAGATAGGATTTTAGTGGGACCTTAGTAAGACCCAGCGCATAGTTAAGCAGATTAAAAGGGAAAATCGGGGACAGACGCAGTAACAGCACTATTTTGAGTCCCTGCTGCCCAACCGCGTGGTCAATAGCTCGAAAACGAGGATTTCCTTCGAGACGGCGTTCAACTGCCTCACGGGCGGCATAACGAGCGAGAAGAAAAGAAAGAGTGGCTCCGAGGGTGGCGCCTGTTAACGCGTAGAGACTACCGTTGAATAGGCCAAAGATCGCACCACCAGCAAGTGTCAGAACAGAACCGGGGACAAAAGCAAGCGTCGCCGCCGCATAACCGGCGATAAAGGCGAAAGGACCGAGTGGGCCAAGGCTGTCGACCCAGACCGCAAAGCGTTCTAGGAAAAGTCCGAATTGGCGACCGAGGCCTGCTAACGCGATAACAGCCACTATGCCCAGTAAGACCTTGGCTAGCGGTAGAGGTTTTGTCGAGGTGGACGAATCGGAAACAGTAATCTTGCTCATAGAATTTAAATTAGATTACCTCGGATACAGACGTATCGTGAATGGGGCGTGGGTTTCCGGGTTAGTGAGCACACGTCGTTATTTCCGTGGAACGTCTGCAATACTGATTACGTGACCAAGACTTACATTGCGGTGGTGGTCGTGCAAACGATAGTTCTTGTGGCTTTGTGGCTACTCTCTCGGCATTTTGCCTAATGGAAGAGTTGTGCACTTTATAGATTGGACAATCATCTCTGGTTACCTTGCTTGGATCCTGTATGACGGGATCAAGCGATCAAAAGGGACGCATGCCGTTGAAGGGTATTTCTTGGCGTCTCGGTCACTTCCGTGGTGGGCCGCAGGATTATCTGTAATGGCTACCCAGATGAGTGCGATTACTCTCGTTGGCACTACAGGCCAAGCGGCGACTGATGGGATGCGGTTCGTCCAGTTCTACTTTGGCTTGCCCTTAGCGATGATTATTTTGTCAGTCACACTAGTGCCGTTTTTCCATAAAGCCAAGGTCTACACGGCTTACGAGTATCTAGAGCGCCGGTTCGATGCCCGAACGCGGGTGTTGGCGAGTTTATTGTTTCTCGTCTCCCGCGGGCTTAGTGCTGGTGTGATTGTGGCCGCACCGGCTGTGATTTTGTCAATCGTCTTGGGTTGGAGTTTGCCGCTAACTATTTTGGCAATTGGTATTCCCACGACTATTTACACCATGCTCGGTGGAGTGCAGGCGGTGGCTTGGGCGGACGTCAAGCAGATGGTCATTATTTTGGTTGGAGTTACCGCAGCGGTTATTGCGTTAATCGCCGGCTTGCCAGCCGATATTGGTGTCGAGCCTACCTTGCACGTCGCCGGCGCTGTTGGTCGACTTCAAGCGATTGACTTTACGTTTGATCTTAATGAGACCTACACGTTTTGGTCTGGCATGATCGGGGGCTTGTTTCTCGCATTGGGATACTTTGGATGTGACCAGAGTCAGGTGCAGCGCTATTTATCAGCGGATTCTGTACGCGGAGCTAAGCATTCGTTACTGATGAGCGCGTTCGCGAAAATTCCATTGCAGGTACTAATCTTAATGATGGGCGTGCTGGTTTTTTGTTTTTATCTCTTTACCCAGCCGCCGCTGCTATTTAACCAGGTGCATCGTGAACAGGTAGAGCAAAGCGTTCGACGCGGAGACTATGAAATTTTAGAAAGAGAATTTGCGCAAGTGCACAAAGGGCGTCGTGAGGCTGCTGCTGCTGTTGGTGCAGCCCGACAGACCGGTGACGAACTGGCCACGCGTACGGCCACGGCACGATTTGTCGAATATGACCATCAGCTCGAAGAGATCCGTGGTGAAGCGTTTGCACTTGTGCGAGATGTGACTGGTGATACGGCTTACAACGATGTCAACTATATCTTTCCGACTTTCATTACTACACATCTTCCAGTTGGTCTCGTCGGGCTACTCATTGCTGCCATTTTTGCCGCGGCAATGTCGAGTGCGGCAGCTGAGCTCAACGCGCTGTCAACCTCGACAGTCATCGACTTCTACCAGCGACATTTTAAGCAAGGTGCGTCGGACGCGCACTACCTTAGTATTTCGAAATACGCTACGGGCTTCTGGGGCCTGTTTGCTTCGATAACAGCATTGTTTGCAACCAATCTAGGATCCCTTATTGAAGTAGTCAATCTCTTTGGATCCTACTTTTATGGCTCGCTGTTGGGTGTTTTTGTATTGGCGGTCGGATTCCGGCGGGCATCGGCAGGGGATGCGTTCTGGGGACTGATTGGCGGGATGGTCACCGTTGGCATCGTAGCGACCGTGACAGATATTTCCTATCTTTGGTACAACTTAGTAGGGGTCGTGGCCGTGTGTGCGGTCG
>Ga0315338_1003924_pt1 | contig 12330 bp, 6 predicted proteins | sample ASW8metaG_FD_204518 | JGI IMG/M metagenome (GOLD analysis project Ga0315338, IMG submission 204518) | Ammonia-oxidizing marine archaeal communities from Monterey Bay, California, United States - ASW #8 | ecosystem: Environmental > Aquatic > Marine > Coastal | place: USA: California | collected...
CAGCAACCACCGATGCAGCTGCTACCACATAATTTTCCAATACAATAATTATTGTCCTCAATTCCTTAAGTTATTTTACAATTTATTTTAATTCTTTTTAGTTCTTTTCTTCTTCTTGCAATAATGTCTTTTCGCCCCGCTAACCCAAACACATCCCTCTTTACCATTACAGGAATCCATATTTTTATCTTTCTTTTTTTGTGTGCAATTAAGAGCAATTTGTCCCACAGACAATGATTTCTTTTTTGTTTTTTTAGAGTTCTGTTGTTTCTTTTTCTTTTTATTAAACTTTGTTCGACAAAATGGTTTGCGTTTCGTTGCATTCACCCATTTACACAAATTCTCGTCACTACAATTTTTATTTTCTTTTATTTTATTACATTCAATAATTTGACTTGAATGTATTTCTTCGGGTGAATTTCCTTTTTCAAGTGATATTTCTTTTTTATCGATAATTTGATTTGAATGTATTTCCTCATTTGAATCTATTTCTTTGAGTGAATTTTCTTTTTCAGGTGAATTTGCTTTTTTATTTCTGCGTTTGCGTTTGGGTTGTGATTTCAGTAATTCTCGTGCTTTATTAACATCATCAATACAAATTCCCCACGTTTTTGCTCTAAATTTAGCTCCTTGTGCTTCAGTGCCATAAACACTCGTAGCACATACTTTTTCATTTTTTAATTTATCAGCGCCATATATTTTTTTTGAATATTTTATACATTCATGAACTGCTTTCCACTGCTTTTTATTTGTATCTTTATTTTTTATTTGTGTTTTGAATGGAAATTGACATTTACCTTCCTTTAAATTTAACGATTTTATGTTTTTTAATTGTACACCTTTGGAAGTAAATGTATATCCCATTGTCACAGGAAGTAATGTTGTTCTTTCCTTAATTTCTCCCTTTAATAATAGAATTTCCTTTTCCCCAAATGCGATTCTATCTTCAATAAATTTTTTTTTTTCCCTCTTTCCGGAATAATTTGCAAGCAAATAAGGTTTATATATGGAATTAAATAATTGAATTAAATTATCATTCAGTTCTTCTTCTGTTGAATATATATTTTTTGTTGATAGAAAGTTGTATGTTTTGTCATTCAATGGATTTAAAATGCTTCCAGTTAACATCTCCTTTTGCAAAAAAGGATTTACAATTATTTTCTCTATTATTTCATAATATAAACGCCCAATTTCTGTATTTTCCATTTTACTAAAATATTCATAATCCAATTCTATCATTTTATATTTTTTTTTATTTTTTCCTAAAATCATATTAAGATAAATCGTTGAAAATACATTAATCAAAAATTCCCTTCTCCTATCTATAATAACTTTTTCTTCCATTTTTCTTTTTATTTTATTCTTCAAATCAATATTAGTATTAATATATTTTGAAAAATTATATAATATTTTATTCATTTCCAATTTCTTTTTATCATATAATTGAATTGCTCTTGTTCTATTATCAATCTTGCTATTATCCCCAAAAGCAGTATCTTTTTTTTTATAATATAAATGATAATTACTTATATTTTCCGCCTGAATTTTCGTATATTTATTAAAATCAGTTGGCAGTAATTTAGTTTTATCTACTGGAATAAAATTACCTCTGTCTGTTAAAATGCCTAAAACAAAGTTTTGCTCATTCATCACAATATATAAAATTCTAATATTTAGATTTGAAATTTTGTTATTTATTTTTTTAATTTCCGTTTCAATTGACCCAATATCCAAAGGTTTTATCTGTGTGTGAGATATTATTTTTTTGTTTTTCCGCAAAACATAAGGTTGTGTAAATACAGGAAATTTATCCACTATAACACCTATTGCACGATAATTCATATCCACAATTTGAGCAGTAATTAAATCATCAAATTTATCTTTTATTCCTAGACGCTTGAGTGATGAATTACCCAACGCTTTTATATTATAATCAGTCATATTTTCATTAAATACATATTGTTCCAATTTTGCCTCACAATTTTCCATTATTGATAATAAATGGGCAATCTTTTTCTTTTCAATTTCTTTTAATTGATTTCCTTCTATAGCATCAAAATCATAAATATCAATCGTTTTTAATTCAAGTCTATTTCTATCCCTTATGTTTTTAACACGAATAACAATAGGCTCGAAAAATATATTGTTTTTAGATAGAATAATACTCGGTATTTCAGTATTATACATTATTGTAGTATCCACTTGATTTGGACATAATAAATTAAATGTTTTACTATCACCATCCAAAATTATAATATTAACACCCAGATTTTGATTTTTAATTTTCCATATAAACGGCAATGATAATAAATGAATACAATCCTTCCAATCTAATGGTAAATTAAAATTACACAAATATTTAATATAAAAATGATAAGCATAAAAAGTAGTTAATATATTTCTCAACTTGAAATTACGTTTTGACCCCAACAAATAATTCCCAACTGATTCATCTTTAATCACTAAATCAACAACCTTATCACCTAATCCATAAATTTCCGTTATTTCATTTATATTCATTACAAACCATTTTTTAAATATCTTAAATACTCTATCATCAATATTTGATATAATCCATTCAAAAGGAGGTGCATATTTTCGCGATATATCTCCCATGTTTAAAGATATAAAATCAACTAAATTTAAATTACTGGCAATTATTTTCACAAATGCTATCGCATCCATCGAAAAATAATAACTAATTGCCGATAAAAATGACCTATCCGTATGTTGATTCACACCAATTCTAAGAAACGTTCGTGATATATCCTCACGATTATAAATAATATCATCTGTTAATTTATTATCAAAAAATAAATTTTCAAGAGCATTTAATTTACCCAGGGAATCCGCATTTAAAGGAAATTTATTTGCCTCCTGGATATAAAAATGTTGCACAGATACTTTTGATATTGTCATTTTCTTTGTTTCCAAATCATTAAGCATATAATTTTTATTTAACGCCCCCACTTCAAAATGCATTCCAGGTTGCAAAGGTATATTCAAATGTGTAAATAAAGTTATTTCTCTTAATGATGTATTACTTTCAACCATTACACATTTGGAAAACACCTTACCTGATTTTAATATAAGATATTGACGTCCAATATTTTCTGTTTTTTTAATAGAATTGATATGAATAACATTCATTGTATCATACACTTTATGAACCATACATTTTATAAATGAGTTATATGGTTTTTTAGCACAGCAAGGCATACATAATCCCGATGGATGATTTTTCGGGTCAATAAAAGACGGGAATGACTCTTCCCTTGATTTTTTCAAATATTCCGGAAGTTTATCATCCTTTTTTTTCTCCAATCCCCAAAAATTATTTGCTCCACCTTTTCTTATAAATACAGCATCTGTTGATGTAATCCCATTTTCCTTTATTATACCGCTCCCACAAAATGGACATAATCCTTTGTTATCCTTTAATTGTTTTTCAGTCAGAGCAATCATATCCCGAAAACAAAATATACGACAACATAAATAATAATTTAACGTCGTTCCCCTCGACCCCCATAATATAAATTGAGATTCATGATATGCTGGTGGATTTTTTTCCTTAAATGACATCATCTCTTCTTTTGTTAATATAATAGGTTGCCTCGCATCAGAACTCCCACACATACGACTATATACTTTAAATATTTCTTTGCTTTCATATACAAATAAATCCGAATCCAATTGATTTCGTTTTTTTGACAAATAAACACCCACTGTCATATTATTTATTATTTTATTTCCAAATGGTATTAATTGTGAGTGTCTATTATCTTTATCTTTATCTTTATCTTTATCTTTATCTTTATCTTTATCTTTATCTTTATCTTTATCTTCTTCTCCAATATTACCATCATCTTCTTCACTACCCTCTCTATCTATCTCAAAATCCATGGCATCATCATCATCATCATAATCATCATCATCATAATCATCATCAGAATCATCATCATAATTATCAGAATCACTATCGACACTTCCCTTGACACTTTCAACATCCTGTAAAACTTGGTCTGCCCCTTCTTTTGTATATATCAACATTTCCAGCAAAACACATATTTCATGAAATGCCTTTTCGTCATTCACATCCGTACAAATTATAATTAATTTCGTTTGTTTTTTCTCCATTTCCTCAAATTTTAATAACACACCAATATTTCTATGTTGGATTCTAATCTTTTTCTCTCCGTGCTCAGCACGTATTTTTTCCACGATATCCTCAAAATATTTATCATTTTTATCATTAATATGAAACACATTATCTAACACATTTATCCAATTCTTTTTAAATTTTTCAGGTTCATCCTCATATTGTTTTTTCATTTTCACAAAAAATGACATTTGATTTTCATCAGTAAAAAAATGTGACACCCTTTTATATCCCAAATATATCTCATTAACACTATTATTTGGTATTTGATAAAAAAATGGATATAATATACCTAATTTATCTTTAAATTTGGAAACAATGAAAGGTTTTTTAATTGTTAATTCCCGCGCCATTCGACAACTAATTAAATTAGAATACGAATATCGTTTCTCATACTTTGATTTTTCTAATTTAAAAAACATAATTATCATATTTTGTAATTCTAATATAAATGGATGAATGACACTTTTCCAATATTCTTGTGAATAATACAGATGTTGCTCTTGTTGCTTTAGCATTTTTATTTTAATGGAAGCATCTGGATAAAACACCACACGAATATAATTATCTCCAATTATTTTTAAACCACCAGTTATATTTGGCATTCTAAATATAACCTCTAAAAATTCATAATTTCTTTTTTCTCCTGGTAATATATTTAGATTTTCATCCAATTTAAGCTCATATTCTTTGGTTTCAGGCACAGAACCTCTCAATAATTTTCGTAATTTTTCAGGTGTAATTTGCTCTGAATCCATATCCGTTATTTTTGTAATAATATAATTCTCCTTATTTTCCGATATTTTAAATAAATTTTTACTATATTTTGAGAAATTTTCTTTTAATAATCGATAAAATTTCTCACGTTCATTATTCCTAAATTTAGCATAAATAAATTCAAAATCATTAATGTGTTCTTTGAATTCCCTAAATAAATTATTAAATGAAATATTTTCATCATTATGATGACTATTTGTTGGAACCATTTTACCCCAATGAGCCACCAAATTATTAAATGAATAATCATTCCACTCCATATCATTCCTTTTCTCTTTTGATTTGATTAATTGATTTCCAATAACATTCATATCTTTACAATATTTTTCCATCAATCTCTTCTGTGCTTCTGTTGCTTCAGCTTTCTCAGTTGCCTCAATTGCATATGAATACGGAAAAAAAAGCTCCTTTAATCCCTCCTGTGTTTTATTAAGATAATCCACTTTTGAATAATATAAAATGATTTTATTATCTTTAATAATCGGTTTCAAATCCCGCAATGGTAAATGTGAAATATCATTTAATTTTAATTTATTTATTTCCTCCAACGTATTTAAATTATGTTTAACAAATTTAGGATCAACCTCATCAAAATAATAAATACTACCATCTGTATTTAATCGTTGGATTGCGAGAGGTATGAATCGTTCTTCTCCATCCGGACATACACATTCACCCCATATATGAATATCATTCGCATTTACATTATCATCATACACATAATGAATTAATATTTCACGGATTTTTTGAATCGTTTCTGATAAAAATATAGATTGCTTATAAATTGTGTTTCTATTTGAATTATTCTTTGTATCTATATTAGCATTTGGATGAAAATAATAATTATGTCTTTTATCAGTATCTTTCATAACAATTAATGGTATATATTCCTCTAGCTTTGAATTTGAGGTAGTAGTAAAGAGATTATCATTCATTTCAATGACTTTATAATTAATAGAGATATTTTAACATGATTTTTTCTGAAGTTGTGTTGATGCAGAATTAGCAAAATAATCTGCCATAAAATTTCCATGCCATTTTTCCCATTCCTTCGAATGTTTTTTAAATTTATTTTTCTTATGTGCTGGAACATGGATAAATTCACATTTTAATGATTTTAATTCCTCATAAATCGTTTTAATTAATGTTAAATTCTTAATATCAGTATTATCTTTCTTCTTCCACCCTCTTTTTTCCCATCCATAAATCCAAATCATAAAAGTATTAACCGCCAATTTTGAATCTGTATATATTTCCAAATGACAATGTTTAATGATTATTTCACTTTCTGTTTCTTTTACTTTTCTTATAGCATATAATATTGCTAATAATTCACATTGATTATTTGTTATTCCCTGTCTCAATATACCTTGACTTATATTTCTATTATCATTGTCCCCAAAATACACCCCTATTCCACCATATTTACAATAAGATTGTCCATTGCCCAACGATGAACCGTCCGTATATATTTTAATTATCTTTGTTTCTATTTGCATATGCTTTTGCTCTTCTTGCTCTTGCTTTTGCGTATGCTCTGGCACTTTAGTATCCACCGAAAACCATTTTCTAATATCCATTTCTTAATACTTTATATAACAAAAAAAACAAAATTCAATTTTGTTAATTTAAATAAAAATTATTTCTGAACTACATAAATGTTGGCGTGGAATAATAAAAATAGCAAAAAAGTATTTTGGAGAGGTTTTTGTTTCCAAAATGGAAAAACTAATAAAAATTGATTCATAAGTCAATTGCAATTCCTGGATAAGCAGGCATCTTATAAAATACAAAATATAAAATATACAACATGTTCGGTCATAATAAATCCGTTTTCCGTGTTTTAATTACATTGGTCGCTGTTGCCATTATTATTTATGGAACATTGGCCAATATTACTTTAACTGTCATTGATATAAATACAAATAACACTTACAGCAACTGTACATATAGCTCACAAATACTCTGCGCTGATATCAAATTATCTATTTTTATGATTACCAGTGCAATATTTGTTTGCCCACTGATTTTGTTTATCGCAGATCTTATCCCCATCATCAACCTTCTTTGTGTATCAATAATCTGTATTTGTGATAGTCTAACAAATTATACATATATCTTTCTTATACCAGTGTTCTCAACCACAACACGAGAATATTCATGGGTTTTTGGATGGTTTTCCGTCGCTATAAGTTCATTTTCAATCTTCCTCCATATGGTTCACATGTTTTTCGTTGACAATAATCAAAGAAATGAATATAATAAAAATTTAAAAAATGTTAAACATAATGGACAAGAAAAAATAAAGTTAATTCCAGTGGAATAAGTTATTTTAAAAAATTACTTTAAAAAAGTATAAATAAAATATAATATAATTTTTTTATTCAAATAATAATCGTGAAATTTTCTCATAACAGAGTGTTAATTTTTTTGTCGCTAATGCAAGAGATTGCAAACCAACGTATGGAATTAAATCCACATCATTTGTCAGGGCAAGTGATTTAATTCCAGTATCGCTCTGTGTTGCTATTGTAGTCGTGATATTTAATCCATACAACACTTCATTTACATACACAGAAATCTGTCGATTCACGTCAATCTCTATTCTAAGTCGATATATCGTATTTTGTGCAACCGCTATTCCTAAATCTGTTATATAATTCGAACCTGCAATTGAATAAATAAAATGTAAGTTGTCATATGTTGTCAAAGTTCCGTGTGTAACATCAGCAGAATAGAGGAAATAGGCTTGATCAGTGTCTGTTGCAAAGGCTCCAGTATTTGTCTTTTTTAAACCTGCCCAGAATGAAGTGGCGGTGACACTATCTGCTGTGATTTTTGTGAAAATAGCACATTCCCATACAACTTGATTTTCAGTACCCCATAGAGTTGAATTCCATGCACTTTGGGATGTTCCTTTATCACCACCATTATCTAAATGCGGTAATACGATAGCCTGGTCATCATCGGCACCTGCTGTGGTTAATAAAATCCCAACACGACCAGTATTATACTCAAAAGTACATAGAGCAGTGGTCATATTAGTGCCACCTAATTCGAAATTTCTGTTGGCAACTTTTTCTGCTGTTCGAATTGTTGTGTTTGAAGCATTCGTTGCATCAGCATTATCAAAATCTGTGGTCAATACAGTATTAAGTGCAGGTCTTTGAAGAAAAAATTCATTTAAATAATAACGAGTACTATCTCCACCAGACCGATTTCCAAGCACTAATTCCTTGGCCCCATATTGAATGATTCTACTATGATGTTCATTGAATGATAAACTGGACATTATTCTTTCCTTTTATATAGTAAATATCTATTTTTTTTAAATCAATATACGCACAATTCAATATAAAAGTTGTTGTGGATGACGAGTTGTTATGACTGGATTATCCTCATTATAATACATATAATACACCATATTATAATTAACTTCCCAATCTTTTTTATTGATTAAAGTAAATATCAAATCTTTTAATTCCTGTAATCTATTATCTCGATTTTTACTGAGTCGTTTTTCGTTATATTTACAATAATCTGGATTCCATCTAATAAATATAGTTCGAGTTTTGCTTCGCTTATACTTTTTAAAGTATTATAACATCGAAAGCATTTTAATTAATCTCCCAGAAACACGTATATCAAAATCTTTCTGTTCTTTCTTTGTAAAATCCACATCATTACGTAATTTAATAAACAATTCAGGCACATCCTTAAATATATCATCAAATAGAATTAATATGAAATTGGCATATGAATTTATAAAGTATATACTTTCATGTTTATAACGCTCAACAAATGTTGATATTAATTCTTTCCGGTCTATCGTTGGATTGGATAATCTCGCATCAATGTAATATAAAGACCAGGATGCACAATATCCTTCGCTCACATTTTCTACTTTCTTTCTAAAAAATCCACGTGATTTTTGGGTATGATTATCATATACCTGTGGTCCAATGGGACAATAATCCATAGGGTAATACATAAGATTATATGGAATATCTTCCTTGATAAACACAATATCAATTGCATTATACAATTCCCTTCTTAGAAATTTATCATCCCCATAATTTATAACTCCATGTGGTTCGAAAAATTCTATCTCCTTTCTTTTCACGTTAAATAACATCACATTCTGATGCCCTAATGCTTGTTTTCCTTCGTTGTCACTATATTCATATTCAATTCCAACAAATATAATAATATAATCCTTCCCTTTTTTCATACAATTTGATATAGAATTCTTTAACCCTAATCTTGTATCTGGATAGTTTAGTTTTGCGTAATATGTTTTTTTGTTATTTATATATTTTTTAGTTCCAATTTTTTCCCTATATGTAAGTGTTTTATAATGTTCTTCACTATATACAACCCATTCAAAACCCAATTTTGTCCAACTCATGCCAGGAGTCGCGAAATCATTTAAAATAAAACATGATTGTTTATGTTTCATAAGAAGATATATTATACCCATAATTAACATTGACGGATATCCTTCCCATTTATTATTATGTGTATCAATTACCTTTTCTAAGAAATTAATCTTAGTTTTATTATTAATTCCAGTATATTTTTTAAATATATGTACGAGCCATCCCATGGTACCATAATATTTAACTTCTTCCGCTTCTTGTATCTTTGCTCTGAATTTTGATATTTCATTTTGACTTGGTTTTTTGCTGTTGCTTCTTGTATTCATAATATTACTTTTACTTTTACTTTTGCTGTTGCTTTTGCTGTTGCTTTGTGTACTATTACTTTGTGTACTATTACTTTGTGTACTATTACTTTGTGTACTATTACTTTGTGTGTTCATACTATCAAATTGACCATCCAAATCCACATCTAATATTCCTAATCGCAAACGATTTGTAATTGTATCTTTAACACAACGCTGTGTATTTGGATTAAATAATGGTCTTGATTTTGGACATATTTCTCTTGCCCTTTGTATCATATCACGTATTCTACGATTTTCCGCATTATCATTTGTTATACTTTTATTCTTTTTTTTAGTTGTTTTTCTTGCAGTATGTTTCACTGATTTTATTTGATATTTTTTAAATTTATTTTTTGTTGTTCTTTTTTTACTTATCATTATTATTATATATTGATATTTTTGTTTATATTGAATAAAATACATTTAAACATACATCTGCAAAAAAAATTGATTCACAGAAAAAAGGAATGCGGAAAACAAGGTCTCATATTTTATAACAATTATTCAAACACATAAAAATATGAGTTCTACCCAACAACAAACAACAATGCAACGTCAAATTCAAACACAAGGAGGAGAGACTGATGACCTTGAAATATATCAATTGGAATTACTTGGTACACCTTTTTTCGTGCAATATAAATATAAACCCACAGATACACAATTATTGACAGAATATGTATATTCATTTTATGAAGCACTTGCAACTGCCGATAAGTTGAATTCTATTAATAATCCAGATTATACTACTGCATATGTTTGGTATAATGATGAAAACAAGGAAAATTATTATTTTTATGATCCAAAATCATTTCATTTCTTCCATGAAACAGAATTTGCCCATTTCCAACAATATTTCGAAAAAGAAAGAGAAACAGAAAAACCATTGAGTGAGAAAAAAATCAACGAATTGGAAAGAGAATTAAATGAATTAAAAGAAGAGAGGAAATGTAGTTATGCTACGGAAACTGGATATTCTAATGCTATTGAATTAGAAGAGGACGGAGAACTTGGTTATGAGGAAGAATCTGATACAGATGAATTTCGGTTTGATTTAAGTAGATTTTCATTGGAAGAATATGGTAGAGGTTATCTTCTTTATCCGTTTGAAGGAAGCGAATTGGCCGGAACTAAATATTTTATGGATGGATGGTGGATGCCTAAACATAATGCTTGGTTTTTCAAAGAAGAATTTGTTCAGGGTTTAATTGATTGGGGACTTCCTTATGAACTTGAATATGACACCGAAACAGAATCAGAAACAGAATCAGATGAAGATGAATATATTTCAGAACCCGAAGAAACCGAATCTGATTCTGATGAATTTCGGTTTGATTTAAGTGAATTTACTTTAGAAGAATATGGTAACGGTTATCTTCTTTATCCATTTGAAGGAAGTGAATTGGCAGGAACTAAATATTTTATGGATGGATGGTGGATGCCTGAAAAAGAAGCTTGGTTCTTTAAGGAAGAATTTGTTCAAGGTTTAGTTGATTGGGGATTGCCATATGAATTAGAAGATGAGAATGAGAATGAGGATAATGAAGAAGAAGACAATTCAGTTTTAGATCTATCCGATTATACACTCGTGGAATATAGAAGAGGTTATCTTATTAATATGGAATCTGAGGAAAAGTGTAGATACAAAGAGGGTGATTTAAAAGATTTTCGTTGGTTAGATAGTGAGCAAAAATGGTTTGTCGGAAGACGTTCTGTCCAAAGATTGATTGATGAAAATAGTCTTCCATATACTTTGGGACCAGATGGAGTTTATGTGAGAACACAAGAAAAAACACAAAATTTGGATTTGAAAACAGTTGTTGAAACTGAAACTTGTAATCTTGAGGTTATTATTGAAGAACTCAATGAAAAAGAAGATATGATAAATGAATATTTTGAACTAAAGAAACAAGAACAACGAAAATTATTAGAACAGCGGAGATTAGTTGAAGATACATTGAACTTTGAAGAATACGAATATATTGAAGCCCCAACCGATGTTGTTGTTGAAGCCAATGCCGATGTTGTTGTTGAAGATTATGATGATGTTGTTGTTGTTGAAGATTATGATGATGTTGTTGCTGAAGAAGAAGGTGTACATTTTGCATCTGTGTTTGCAAAAAAAGATAGAACAGGATTAAGCACAAAGAAATTACATTGGGAACGTTCTGTTGATGAACTTGGATGGTGGCTCGTACCGAAAGCACAATTCAAACACTTTGGGAAATCCACTTATCGAGGTGGTCAATGGGATAATGAAGAAGAGGCGTGGTATTTTACAAATGAAGGGAGCAGTGCATATATTGAAAAATATGGAAGAGATGCGATTTGCAATATGACTGGAGTTAAAGATGATGGTCTTTATTGGAAGAAAAATAAAGATGGATGGATGTTAATGTTAACAACAAGGTTTCAGGGAAGTGACCTATATTTTAATGGAATGTTGTATAAATATAATGACTGGGACGAGGTTAATATGGGATGGAATTTCACACATGACGAACGCGAAAAGTTTATTTCACTTAAACAACATTAGAAAATAATAATAAATAATAATTATCTATTTTGGTATATACCCTTTAAAAAAAATTTGATTTTTTATTTTATAGTATATAATGAATAACTGAAAACTATCATGACTTATATTGAAAACAAATGGAGTTTATGG
>Ga0315338_1003925_pt1 | contig 12327 bp, 11 predicted proteins | sample ASW8metaG_FD_204518 | JGI IMG/M metagenome (GOLD analysis project Ga0315338, IMG submission 204518) | Ammonia-oxidizing marine archaeal communities from Monterey Bay, California, United States - ASW #8 | ecosystem: Environmental > Aquatic > Marine > Coastal | place: USA: California | collected...
GGGTCAGAGCGACGCCAGCTCGTCGCTGGTTTGGCCGAACACTATTCGCCGGAAGACCTGATCGGACGGCAGGTCGTCGTCGTCGCGAATTTGAAACCGGCCAAGTTGCGTGGTGAAGTCTCCGAGGGAATGCTCCTGGCGGCGGCCGACGATTCGGGCGTCTCTTTGCTCGCCCCAGAAGCGCCGGTCGCTCCCGGATCTCAGGTTCGTTAGATCCGATAACGGGGAATCGATTGAGGGAGGCGAGCAACGACCTCGTAGGAAATCGTCTGCAGGAGTGCGGCGAGGTCGTCAGCGCGAATCTCTTCGTCTCCCTGTCGACCCAACAGGACGACCTCGTCCTCGACCTCAGCCGTGGGGATGTCAGTGAGGTCGACCATGGCAATGTTCATACAGATACGACCGAGGACGCGGGCTCGTTGACCCCGGACGAGAACGTGCCCGACCCGGGAGAGGCCTCTGTCGAAGCCGTCGCTGTAACCAATCGGAAGCATTCCGATTCTTGTCGCTGAGGTGACCCGTTCGGTGCCGCCGTATCCAATGTAGGAACCGGCCGCGGCATGATGGATTTGCCCAATGCGTGTCTTCCAGGCAAGAACGGGACGAAGACGGGTCTCTTCGACGCTCGTCCCACTTCGTCCGGCCTCGCGAAAGGAAATTCGTGTCTCGCGGGACGGCCAGTATCCGTAAGCGCCAATTCCAAGGCGGACCAGATCGAAGGCTGTTTCGGGAAGGGTCAGCACCGCGGCGGAGCACGCGGTGTGGCGAATCGTTTCGGGGAATCGTGCCAACCATGGATCGGTTGCGTTCCGGAAGCGCTCGAGCTGTCCGAGGGCGTAGGTCGAATCGGTCGTGTCTTCGATGTTCGCGAAATGAGTCGAAAGGCCGGCCAGTCGCAAACTCGCTGTGGAGGCCACTTCCTCGAGCAAGGTGGGGAGTTCGGCCGGGTCGATTCCCTGCCGGTGAGTTCCCGTTTCTATCTCCAAGTGAATCGGGACGGGCAGGCCGCGCTCCTGACCGAGGCGTGCGTAGTCCCGAAGCGTTTCTGAATCGAGAACGGTTGGCTCGGCTTCGAGGGCGAGGACTTCTTTGCGACAGGCCCGAGCGACGTATCCCAAAATGAAGATCGGGCCGGTCCAATCCCAACTTCGAGCGGCCCGCACTTCCTCGATGGAGTGCACACCGAGCACTTCCACCGCCTCGGTCCTGGCCATTTGAATCATTGGTTCGAGGCCGTGACCGTAGGCGTTTGCTTTGGCGACGAAGAGGGTGCGGGTTGTCGCGGGAAGCTCGGCGCGGAAAACGGCGAGATTGTGCGCGAAGGCTGAGTTGTCGAGTTCAATCCATTGGAGATCGTTGGTTCCTAGCATGAGTGGACCATATCCCGTCGCACGGCCAGGCGGGAAGTGGTAGCTTCGCCAGCATGGGAGCGCGATTCACCCTGATTCTCTTTCTGTTGGGAAGCCTGCTTCTCGGCGGGTGTGCGGCGCAGCGTGTGCCGCTGCCATTTGTCACACCCGATCAACTTCCCGACGCGTGGCTCGATGCCCTCGCGGGCGAGCCGTGTCCCGACCCGTTTCGGGCTCGAGTGCGGATGCGCCTGGGCGTACCCGACCACCCCAGCGTTCGACTCGATGGCACTCTCCTCGCCGATGTTCCCGATCACATTCGGCTTTCGGGAAAGCTCGGCGTGTTTCGTCCCATCTTCAATCTCTTTGCAGTGCCCGATTCGTGCGAGATGCTCATCCACGACGATAGCACCTACTGGATTACAGCCCGCGACCAGGCCGATTGGTCGATCATGAATCCGTCCGCCTGGGGCCACGTTTTGGAATGGGCCCTCTGTCCGCAGGGGCTCGTGCACCGAATTGTTCCCGAAGGTGCTGGACGGGTCGAGGGTCGGGAATGGACCGTGTCTGGTCGGCTGGAAGGCACTCCTTTTCACGCCGAGCTCGTTTTTGATCGCAAAGATCGCCGCCTCCTCTCCATCGTGCTGCGCGATCGGACGGAAGAGGAACCGCAGCCAGTCGCCGTCTCGGCGCGCCTTCGGGACCATGAGGAGGTCGGGACGCAGCTTGTCCCCACGCGTCTGGAGTTCGCCCTCCCTCATCCGGAAGGGACACTTAACCTGACGGTTGAGATTGCGGGACTTTCCCCGTTGGGGCTGGACGACTTAGTGGGGAAGGGGCTTGTCCGTCCTCCCGGCTGGAGGGCGGTAGGAAGAGGCGGTACGGCCGTCTTCCCGATCCCGGAAACCGCACCCTAGGCGCCCGCTGGCGGTCTCCAGTTGCAAGCCGTCTCCACCTTTGCTACCTTGCGTGCTGGTTTGACTCCGCTTCGCTCCCTCTCTGGTTAGAGTGGGAGGCCGGGCGGAGTCTGTCTTTGTCTCGGAAAGCTATCCCCCGGGGGTGATGTGAAGATCGCGGTTCTAATCAAACAGGTCCCGAGCTCGGAGGCGCGAATTCGCCTCGCGGCTGATGGTCGGTCGATCGATCCAGCGGACACCGAGTTCGTGGTCAATCCGTACGACGAGTTTGCGATGGAGGCTGCCCTCCAGGCGAAGGAAAAGTTTGGTGGAGAGATCGTGGTCATTGGCCTCGGCTCCGCCAAAGTGGACGAAGCGCTTCGAACTTGCCTGGCTCTGGGCGCTGACAAGGCTGTCGCCCTCAAGGACGACGCATTCCTTGGCAGCGACTCTCTCGGGGCAGCTCGAATTCTCTCCACGGTGGTGAAACGCGAGAGCGCCGATCTCGTCTTGTGTGGAAAACTTGCCATCGATTTTGAAAACGCCGCGGTCGGCCCGATGGTGGCGGAGCTTCTTGATTTTCCCCACGTCAGCGTCGTCTCCGCGTTGGAGTTTTCCGACGAGACACACGCGACTGTTACCCGGGAGATAGAAGGCGGCACTGAGTCGCTCGAAGTCCAGTTGCCGGCCGTCCTGACTGCCACGAAGGGATTGAACGAGCCGCGCTACGCCGCCCTCAAGGGCATCATGATGGCGAAGAAGAAGCCGCTGGAGTCCCCCAGTGCTGCGGACCTTGGAATCGATGTAAGTTTGGTCGGCACGGCCGCCGCGCTCACCACGATCACCACCCTGGAGCCGCCGCCCGAGCGGGCGGCTGGACAGGTCATCGATGGCGATCCCGCTGAAATGGTTGCGAAACTCGTGGGTTACCTCAAAGACGAGGCCAAGGTCCTTTAGGGCCGCGGGGAGAAGTAGACATGGCAAAAACAATTCTAGTGTTTGGTGAGCAGCGTGGCGGTGCCCTCAAGAAGTCCGTCCTCGAGTTGGTCGGACTCGGTTCCGATCTGGCCGACGGTGGTACGGTCAACGTTGTCCTTCCCGGAGCATCGATCGGGGCAGCCGCCGAACAACTCTCGAGTGCGGGGGCTGCGGTTCACACCACGGAGGACGCGTCCCTCGAGTACGCCGCCCCGGAAGCCTATTGCGCCCAGATCGAAGCTGCCATCGAAGCCGTTTCGCCCGACGTCGTGCTCTTCTCTGCCACGGCAATGGGACGTGATCTCGCTCCCCGGATAGCCGCTCGGATGGGCGCGGGCTTCGTTTCGGAGTGCTTGGCGCTCGAGTCTGCTGGCGACGGGTTCGCCGCGAAGAAGTCGATGTATGGTGGCAAGGTCAACGCCACGGTAACGTCGAAACCCGGGGCCAAACTCGTCGCGACGATCAAGCCGGGCGCCCATGCTCCGGCCGGAGCCGGGAGTGGCACGGTTGCGCCTCTGGCACTGAAGTCGCCTGCTGCCTTGCGGGCCAAAGTGACCGGTCTCTCCACGGTCGAGTCCGATCGGCCGGATCTCCAGGAAGCAGGGACAATCGTCTCGGGCGGTCGCGGATTGAAAGCGGCCGAAAACTTCCAACTTGTCGAAGATCTGGCCAAGGTCCTCGGAGCGGCTCTGGGGGCTTCCCGCGCCATCGTCGATGCTGGCTGGGTCCCTCATCACTACCAGGTGGGACAGACGGGAACGACGGTCAGCCCGAAACTCTATATCGCGATTGGAATCAGCGGGGCGATTCAGCACCTCGCGGGAATGCGGACGTCGGGATGCATCGTGGCCATTAACAAGGATTCCGAAGCTCCTATTTTCAAAGTCGCAGACTTCGGTTTGGTCGGAGATGCCTTTGAGATCGTCCCTCTCTTGAAGGAGGAGTTGGCTAAGGTCGTCTAGTCTCTTCGCCCTGAAATTTGCAGTGGACACGAGAGGCGACTCTCTCCGGCCGCGAAGGGCCGGCGACAGTCTCGCCCGGAACACCAGAAGGAGATTGCGCTGGACCCGAAGCCGGTCAAAGACTCGCAAGTCGAGATGGTCGAAATGGTACTGCCGAACGACGCGAACCTTCTCGGGAACGTGCTGGGAGGCCGTGTTCTTCACTGGATCGATATTGCAGCCGCGATTTGTGCGCAACGACACTGTCGGCGTCAGGTCGTGACCGCGTCCATGGATCGGGTGGACTTTCTTCATCCCATCAAAGTCGGCCAGCTCATGATTCTCAAAGCCTCGGTCAACTTCGTATCGAATACGTCGATGGAGGTTGGGGTCCAGGTTCGATCCGAAGTACCCATGAGCGGCGAAGGCCGACAGACCGCGACGGCTTACACAACGTTTGTCGCGTTGGACGACCTTGGCCATCCAACCCGAGTTCCTCCGATCTTGGCCGAAACGGAAGTCGAGAAGCGCCGCCTCTCCGATGGTAAGGAACGCCGGAGGGTCCGTCTCGAAGAGATTGCCCGGCGTCGCGGGCGGAAGGTGGCAAAGAAGTGAGTGGCTTCCGCACCGAAATCAGTGAAGGCGTGGCCCGGATTGTCCTGGGCAGCCCTCCGGTCAATGTCCTGGACATCGATCTTATCGTTCGTTTGGAGGCAGAGCTGGCCAAGTTGGCGGGGGAACCGCTCACGGCCATTGTTTTCGAGTCGGAGCTGGCGGTCTTTTGCGCTGGAGTGGACGTGGAAGATCACGAGGCGTCTCGAGTCGATGAGATGTTGTCTTCGTTCCACGGACTGCTCGACCGAATGCGCCGGCTTCCGATGCCATCTATAGCCCTCGTGCGAGGCGGGGCCCTGGGTGGGGGATGCGAATTCATTTCGGCCTGCGACTTTGTTCTCGCGACCGAAGAAGCAGTTTTTGCCTTGCCCGAGATTCGCTTGGGAGTCTATCCACCCTACGCGATTGCGTCGTTTGGAAGGATTCTCGGATCGCGCCGGACTCGACAAATGGTTTTGACCGGTGATCCCGTCGCAGCGGGAGAGGCGGTCCGGATGGGTTTGATCAACGAGGTGCTTCCGTCCGATCGGATCGAGGATGGATTGCACACACTGCTAAGCACACTGTCGCGCCTGAGCAGATCATCGCTGGCGCACGCGCGCAATGCATTGCGCGCGGTTGAAGATTCCGAGGGGGATACTATCCTCCGTAGGGTAGAAGAGATGTATCGCAAGGATCTCATGGAGACGGAGGACGCCCGGGAAGGGCTAAACGCGTTTCTCGAAAAAAGGGCGCCGGCGTGGAGTCATCGTTGACTGATCGCCGCTCCTCAGGGGCACGTGAACCGCGCCGCATTGGCGGAAAGGGGTGAACCGGATATGAAACTCTGGCTGTCGCGTAGTGAACCACTGCGCACACTTAAAGGAGTGCTACCCTTCTGCGAAGAACACTCGATGAATGTGACGGTCAAGCTGACTGACGCCGATCACAATCGCGAGGTTTCTGTGCGTGACTTGGAGAACATGGAGCGCGAGATGCGCGACAAGAAGATCTCCGTGACGTGCAATTTGCCCCATCACGGGCTCGCACTTTCCTGCCCGGACTCACGCGTGATGTCTTATTCACGCGATGTGGTCCTGGAAGGACTGGAAATCGGGACGATTCTCGGAGCGAAGGTTGCGGTTCTCCAATCTGGCTTCTCCAATCACATCCGTCCGAACGGAGTGCAGGAGTGGAAAGATCGCTTCATCGAGAGCGTCAAAGAACTCGTTGCCGTGGCCGAAGACGAAGAGATCGTGCTCGCGCTGAAGAATTCCTTCGAGCCCGATACGGAAATCCTCCACGAGATTCTCTCGACGGTGAACAGTCCCTGGCTCCGCTTCTGTGCTGACCTTGGGCACGCGGCCTGCTTTTCGCGCGTCGCACCGGAAGAGTGGATTCCGGCCATGAAAGACTACACCATCTGCTACAACTTCCACGACAACGAGGGGCTCGAAGATGAGCACCTTGCCTGCGGAGCCGGTTACGTCGGTTACGATGGAGTTTTCGAAGCGATGAAGGAAGCCGACAGCAAGGGCAACATTGCGCTCGATGTCGCTCCGGAGGACATCCACGTCTCTCTCGAGCACTTGGAAAGCGTGGGCTTTGAGTTCGAGAAGGGGGCTATGCCCGAGCAAGAGGTACTGCCGGTCTACGATTCCTGAGTGAAGCGCCCTGACCCCGGCTCATTGATCAGACCAGATCGATCGAGCGAGCGATGAAGCAAGAGAACGCCGGCGAATTGTCGGCGTTTTCTTTTTGTCGACGGAACAGACTCGGAGAGGGAAAAGATCATGATCACATGTTCCGTTTTCGTCGCGACGAGCCTCGACGGTTTCATTGCCCGCTCGGATGGAAGCCTCGACTGGCTCGATCGGGCCAATCTGTCGGTTTCCCCGGGAGAAGACTGTGGCTTCGCTAAGTTCTTCTCCACCGTCGATACGCTGATCATGGGCCGAAAGACCTTCGAACAGGTTCTCAGCTTCGGAGAGTGGGCCTACGGCACGACTCCCGTCGTCGTCCTCAGCCGAACGAGAAGTACGAAGGGGTGGGGATCGGCCCTACCGCCGACGGTCGAGTTTTCCTCGGAACCACCCCGGGACCTCTATGCGCGATTAGCCACCGAAGGGCGCAACCATCTCTACATAGACGGGGGACAGGCCGTCCAGAGCTTCCTCGCCGCTGGGCTTATCGACGAGGTCATCCTCACGGTCATTCCGATTCTCCTGGGAACGGGACGAGCCCTTTTTGGTCCGCTGCCCCGAGACTTGGAAATGACTCACGTCGAGACCCACGTCTATGAGTTTGGATTCGTTCAGCACAAGTATCGGTGTCTTAATCATTTTTCGGAACCCCATCCGCGCTAGGAAGTACGCATACCAACGCCCGGCCCCGGCATCGTTTTTTGAGCTTGATGATCGAGGCAGTGGCCTTACTTCCCGGGGGGGACGAATGAAACTACGGCTAGGTCTTTTCACTGCCGCTACCATGGCAGTGTTGTTTTCGTGCGCCAAAGAGCCTGATGGGCCCATTCTTATCGATAGTTCCGGCTTTGCAACGAAGACGGATACCACGAAAATCTGCACACTCCAGTATCCCGATGGACAATTGACCCTCAACGATCGTTGCCCTGTTCGTAAAGGTGGGCTCAACGTTCGCATGCCGGCCATCTATGTAAATCAACAGCCGATTGGGTTCTGCTGACGCCCGTGTGTGCCGGTCTTCGTGAAAGACCCTGAAGTGTACTTGAACGATCTCGAGATCGAAGTGGCCTGTGCGGTCAACCCGCGGGTCAAAGCACAAATCGAAAAAGAAAGCTGCTCGATCGTGAACTACGAGATCTACTTCTTCTCGGAGGCAAGGGAAAAGAAAGCCTTCGACAAAGATCCACTCGCTTACTGCGGTATCCTGACCGACCCCGTCAGCAAGCAGCGATTCAAGCCGAGCAAGAAGGCAAAGGGGCAGTGGTTTGCCGACCGCGCCTGGTACTTCGTCTCCGATTCTACGCAGGCACTCTTTGCGGCCATGCCCGATAGCTTCGTCACACCCGACTACAGTATGAAGCCGCAACCGAAGGTGGCCGAACCCGCTCCTGGTACTCCGCCTGCCGATGCCGGGTAGATAGACTCGCCCAAGTAAGACTGTCGGAATAAAAAGAGAACCGCGGCGAAGTCCTATGGGATCCTTCGTCGCGGTTCGTTCTTTTGCTCGATGCCAATTCCGTCGTCGCGGAGCCAGTCTCTTATCGAGGCTCTAGGATCTGGCCGTCCGTGCCGGCCGGAATAGGAACGTCGAAGAGGCTGAGTAAGGTCGGGAACATGTCTTCGATCCCGGGTTGCTCGGGCAGAGTCAGCTTCTGGCTGGAGAAGAAGATCCCTTTGACGAGCTGTGGATCGAGACTGCAGTGGTCACCGCTCCACTTGTCCTCATTGATCTCGAACATCTCGCGAGGCACTCCACCGAGAGAGGTCTGCCAACTCACTCGATAGCCAAAGTTATTGGCCGCCCGGAGATCAGGAATGAGATCCGGGTCGTAGTTGTTATACATCTCGTCACGCGAGTAGACTTTTGAAACCGGATGTTCTCCCGTCTCCGGGTCGACGAAGGCCTGGAGCTTCTCTTGGATCTCCCGACAGACCTGATCGTACTCTGCGCCGCGGGAGACGATCCCATCCTTCTCCCGCCCGAGGACGTTGATGTAGATAGCGCCAAGGCCAAGGGCGTAGGCCTTTGTACGCTCCCAATCCACGTTCTGCCAAAACTCTCCGTCTACGAAAAGGTCATCGAGGGTCATGAGAGGGTTCTCACCCTGCCCCTCCAAAACCATGAATCCGTTTCGGACCAGCCACGTATTGATGTTCATCGAACGATGCCAATCGGCAAACCCGTGATCGGAACAGATCATGAGTACACCGTCTTCAGGAAGTCGATCCATCACGTTCCCGACGATCTTGTCCATGCGTTTGTAAGAGTCGAGAATGTAGTCGCTCCAGTCCGGAGCGAGGGCCGGGTCGTACGCCGGATGTTCGGTGTCGAGGAAACGATAGAACATGTGCCCTGCTCGATCCGTGAAGTAGAACACCTGGCAGTAGAGACGTTCCTCCGGATTATCGAGGAACTGGTCGAGGATCTCTTCGAACTTGGTCACTGTAAAATCGGTGTCTTCGGCGAAGTCCGTTTCCGAGGTGACGTTTTCGTTCAGGGCCCAGGTATCCAGTGCCCAGCCCAGGGTCTTCCAATCTCCAATCTTCGATTGGATGTCTTTGCTGAAATCCGCCGGATAGGTAAGTGGGACGATCGGCTTGAGCGGATCGAGATTGATCGGACTCATGTAGAGCTTGAGGTGAGGGCCCATTTCGAGCAGGTGAAACCGGGCGATCCCGTGCACTTTGACGAGCTTGCGCATGGCAAACTCCATCCGGACAAAGTTGCTCCATTCGCCTTCCCGGAGAGAGACTTCCTGCCCCTGGAATTTGAGGAGGACCGACTTGTTCTGCCAGTCCATTTCGATTTCGAGGGGGAGGAGGATCTCCGGCGGCTCAGAAAAGAGCTTGTTGAAAGGGCCGTTGATGACGGTCTCGACAGACTCATCCCCGGGTTCGATGTCGAGCAGCATCGACTTTCCGCCCATCTCGGTATCACCACCACCCTTGCCCGAAAAAATCTCCGAGGTGTAGTAGGAGTAGGTTCCGAAGGTTCCTCGAATGTCGGGCACGCCCAAGCCGGCGAGAAGTTTGCCACCCGGGTTGTCGTCGGGCGGAAAGGTTTGGGGAACTCGAATGATCGTGGAGTGGATTCCCCGTTCCGAGAGAATCTGCCAAAAGGGAGTTCCTTGACGCTGGTTGATCGCGATTGGGCGGGTATCGGGAACGTTTTCATCAATGAAGCCACGGGCCCACAGAAAGGAGCCCGCTCCGGCCACAAGGGCAATAACCAGCCCCAGCGCTGGTTTGCGCGTGACCAGGCTGCCGATGATAAAGAGGAGCAGGAAGACGGCTGCAGCGACCGCAGCTCCGAGGTAGAGTGGGTTCTTCTCACCGAACTGGAACGTTTCGGTGGATGGTTTGGTCATGGCAAAGTCGGGGCGGTACGTATCGACATTGCGTTTGAGGAAGTCGAAGATCTCGGTACTACCAGGATCGAGCCCGGTGGCAAAAGTCGACCAGGAGACCGGCGTCTGCGGTGGGTTGGTCGGAAGGAGGTCCGAGAAGGTGCCTTCGCGACGGAGCTTGTCCATGTTGGGGAGGTGGCCAGCGTCCATCCACTCCTCGACCATCTTGGCGTCAGCGCCGTCGAAGCCCAGGACGACGACCTTGGACGGGTCGGTCTGAGCGTGAAGAGTGGTAGGGCAAACGAAAAGTATCGTTCCTAAGAGAACGACGAGGGTCGACACGAAAGTACGGATCATTCCATCTCCAGATCAAGTGACGAGAGTAGGCCGAGTGAAGAGATTGGCGAGATCGAAACCCACCTGCGAGCTGCCTTTTCCAGGCCAGAGCTCTGCGTCCCCTTATTCTGCGGATCGGCCGAGGCCAGGCGTTTCCGCACTGTTTCCAGGGATACTATGAAGCAAACCGAGCCTGAAATCCAACCCCGCCGCGGACTTCGCCGCAGTCATTATCTTGGACTTCTCTCCGTCCTTGTCCTGGCTATTCTCGCTGTCAGCTATCTCAACTCGTTGTTCCTTTATCGGACTGTCCGCGATCAAATGGACGAGCAAATGGGGCAGCGGCTGCTGGCTATCGCCACAACCGTGGCTCGGACCCTGCCCGAGGACCATATCTTCGATCTCATCGCCTTCGGCTCGACCAGTGACACCTACGAGGCGATCCGGAGCGAACTCGAGACCATCGCCCTCGACAATCAGCTTGATTCGATTCGACTCGTCGATGCCGATCGAATGACCTTACTCGATCCGGATCCGGCGGGCGCAGCGACAAGTGCGGTGCAGGAGCTCCAGCCGGAACTGGCGTTGACTCTGGAAACAGGCCAGCCTCAAACCTCGCCGCTCGTCCGAATCGACCTCGATGAGCTTCCAGGGGAGTACTTGAAAACGGGTTTTGCACCTCTCCAGACCGAGGACGGCACGGTCCTCGGTGCTGTCGTCGTCGAGGGTGGGAGCGAGTTCTTCTCGGTCCTCCCTGGGCTGCGTCGTCGCCTCATCAACTCCGCGGTCTTCGCGGGTCTTGCCCTGCTCGTTCTCGGGGCCGTTTTCTTCCTCATCCTTCGCTCCCTCTTTCGTCTCGAGGACTCTCTGAAGAGCACAGCCGCCCTCGCTGCCATCGGCCAAATCTCATCGATCGTGGCCCACGAAATCAAAAACCCACTTGCCATCATTCGCTCCCGAGCCGAACGGGTACGGGCGAAGATCGAGGCTGGCAAGGATTCCGAAGAAGTCCTGGAGTGGTTCGAGACCATTCCAAACGAAGTCGATCGACTGAACGAAATCGTGACGAACTACCTTTCGCTCGCTCGGCCCGGTCAGGGAGGGGAAGAGCAGTGCGAGATCGCATCGGTTGCCCGCGACACGATGGCTCTCCTTCGGCACGATCTGGAGCGAAGGGGGATTTCCCTTCGCGAGGACTTCCCAGCCAACGCCCTCGCTGCCCCGACCGTCCAGATTGGATCGAGGTCTCTCAAGCAGATCCTCCTCAATCTCATTCTCAATGCCGGCCAGGCTATCGAGGGTGAGGGTCAGATCACGGTGCGCAGTCGAGAGGTCGACCGCGGTTGGGAGATCTCCGTGATCGACACCGGTCGTGGAATGGGAGAAGAGGAGGTGCGCCGAATTCTCGAGCCGTTTTATACCACGAAGGAAACGGGTTCCGGTCTCGGACTGACCCTCGTCCAGTCGCTCGTCACCGGTCGAGGGGGTAAGCTGGAGATCCATTCGACTCCGGGAAGTGGTACGGAAATTCGTATTCGTTTGCGGAGAGGGGAAACGCGGGCTCCTCTCACCCAGGACCAAGGACCACCGCGAAGCGCTTGATCGCCGGGAGAAGAAGGACCTTCAGACATGCGAAGTGAGTTTTGCGTTCTCGTCGTGGATGACGAAAAGGAAATCGTCCGGGATCTCGTCGATATTCTCGGGGATGAAGGATATGAGGCAGAGGGAGCCGCTTCTGGTGCAGAAGCCCAGACCCGTCTCGCCGAGAAGACCTTCGACCTCGTTCTCTCCGACCTCCGCATGCCGCCACCCGATGGGATCGCTCTCCTCCGCTGGGCCCGGGAGCAGGGCAATCCGGTGCCATTCATTCTTCTCACCGCCCACGCTGATGCGGATCTGGCCCGACAGGCCTTTGCGGCGGGGGCGTTTGACTATGTTACGAAACCATGGAACACGTTCGAGCTACTCCTGCGGCTGCGGAGGGTCAAGGAACGATGGCAACTACAAGAGAAGAACCAGCGGCTCGAACGTTACATCGGTCACCTCACGGATGACGACGAAGTCGCAGCCTTCGATCACCTGATCGGGGACAGCCCGGCCATGCAGTCCCTTTTCGATTTGTCGAGGCGGGTGGCGTCGGCCGAGGCCACCGTTCTGATTCGGGGGGAAAGCGGGACAGGCAA
>Ga0315338_1003926_pt1 | contig 12325 bp, 8 predicted proteins | sample ASW8metaG_FD_204518 | JGI IMG/M metagenome (GOLD analysis project Ga0315338, IMG submission 204518) | Ammonia-oxidizing marine archaeal communities from Monterey Bay, California, United States - ASW #8 | ecosystem: Environmental > Aquatic > Marine > Coastal | place: USA: California | collected...
CAAACTGGCTGTGGCAGTGCCAGCAACCTTCGCCGGTGTAAATGTCGCGTCCGAGGCTTAAGGCTTCGGCTAGGTTTACTTTGTTGGGCTCGCCGTAGTATTTTTCGAATTGTTTGGGATAACGGAGGCTTAGATCTTCGAATTGGTAGATGAGATTTTGATTCTCGACCAGTTGTTCGACCGACTGCTCGGGCAGATGGCGATAAAGTAAAATCGGTACCAAGGCATTCGACAAGAAGGCGAATACGAAGAAGCCAAGTCCACCGATCAATAAGATTCCGGATTTACTTTCAAACATCGTTTGCTCGAATCAATGACAAACAGCGTAAAGGGTAATATTTAAACTTAGGCGGGTCGTTTGGAGAGCCGCCAAGTTTTCCAAAGGTTGTAAATAAAGACCAACTGGCCTGCGAATATTGCCAAACCGGCAAAGACTCGCGTAATCCAGAAAGGTTGCGATCCGTCGACCGAGGCCTCCCAGGGTTGGAGAGAGGCCCAGTAATATCCTTGGAAAATTCCCGCCAAGGTCAGGTCGATAAACATGACGACAATACCAGAGATCGACAGCCAAAAGTGCCATTCACACAGTGCCCGGCTATACCAGGACTGTTTCATCAGACGGGGGAACAGGTAGGTCATCATGCCGAAGAACCACATGCTAAACACGCCAAACATGACTAAGTGAGCGTGGCCAACCACCCAATCGGTAAAGTGGATAAGCTTTTGGAAGGTATGAGTGACCTGCATAGCGCACTGGGCACAGGTAATAAAATACAGCACCATGCCTGTGTAGAACCAGCGGATCGGTAAGTTGGTGACAATCGCCCGGCCTGAGCCCCAGATGGTGCCAAAGAAGTTGATGATGACGGTGGTCACCACAAACTCAACGGCGATTGTGGCAACGATGGCCCCATACTCTAGGAAGTCGGGAATGGGGGTGTAGAGGAAGTGATGAATACCATTGAGGGGGTAAAAGAAGGCCAGACCCCAAAAGCCAACCAACGAGAGCCCGTGGCTCCAAATTGGTTTTTTTAGCAGTATAGGTACAAAGTAGTACATCAGGCCCCAAGCCAAAGGCGTGACAAAAAGGCCGACCAGATCGTGGATGAATAGCCCCGCAATTGCTCCGGCGCTAGTTCCAGAGACGAAGTATTGCGGCACGAAGTTGCCCATGGCGTAAGTTAGGAACGTCCAGACAAACGCAGCCATAAAGTACCAGAGCGTCACATACATAGGCCCTTTGGTCTTGATGATAGGGGCCATGAAATTGATGGCCACTAAGGCCAAACCGACCAGAGCCAGGGGATCGATCCAGACGGGAGTCTCGCCCCATTCGACGCCTTGCGCTTGTCCCATCAAGATGCCTACCGCAGTTGCGAGCACGACTACTTGCCAAGCAACAAAGATGAAATACGATAGCCCGCGGTTTAATAGGGGGCGTAATGTTAGCCGAGGAACGGCCCAGTGGAGGGCACCTAAAAAGCTGTTGGCTAAAAAGCCATAAGCGATGGCATTTGTATGAACCATGCGCCACCGCCCAGGAGAAAGGTATTCAATACTGGGGAGGGGGTTCCATTGCACCAAATGCAACGCCATCAATAGCCCACCTGACATCGAGATGAACAAGTAGGCGAGGGCAGCCAGAAAGTACCACGCGACGAGTCTTTCCTCGACCAAGTGATCGTGGGTCAGGTCAGCATTGCCGTCTGGGGGATAGTATTCTGCTTGTGCTTCTGCGTTCATTTTTGCTCCGTTACTCGCTCTTGGGGCATGTATTCGCCTAGCGGGTAAACCAGGGCCATCGTCCATCCAAACACCAGGTGAGTTGATGCGGCAACCCAGGGTGGAATGCGATTGACGATCAAATTTTCTTCCGACATATCAATCACCGCAGGTTGCAACCAAGTCAGGATGCCATAAAAGTTAATTAGCCAGATTGCCAACGAGACAATCGTTGCGATGATCAGTTTTACAAATAAGGATTTTCCGCCACCCCAGCGGGTCAAGGCAAGATAGAGCGGGACACCGAGCAGCATGCCTGTTCCTAGGTACAAACAGCAACCAATGGCCAGCATCAAGCCGTCCTGCTCGGGTGGTAATTCGAATACCCTGTCTCCGAGTGGGAAGGTCAGGTAGATGCGAATCAGTTCCAACGGTGCTCTGCCGGTGAGTACCGAGCCGACTACATTGAACAGGAGGCTCGACATGGCTCCGAAGATACCAAGCATAAAACCGGTGGTCGCATAGTACGCTGTGTAGTAGCCGCTGGGACGGAAGGGTTTGTACTCAGTATCACGGGCAATTTGCGATTCAAGATCGCTGACTCGCTTGCGGAGTTCAATCAGTTCGGATTCTTTATTGTTTGCTGACATTAGGTAAATTCAGTACCCGAGTGAGTTTGGGTGAACTGTTCTGTAAGCGTTAGGAAGCTTGATCGACGTTAGTATCGTCAGTGGGTTCTTCTTGCGACTCCGCGGCTTCTTCTGCTATTTCTTTTGCTACCTCTTCACTATCTGTTTGTTCCTCAGTCACTTCGGACTCTTCATCTGCAGGCTCCACTGGAGTCTCTGCCTCTTCGTTTTCTTCTGAACTCTCAACGGGTGCTGGTGATTCCGATTCGCGGTCTTCAGATTCTTCTTCTGCGGCTGAATCCTCTGTGCTCGCAGATCCGCCAGGTGTTTGGACTTCTGTACTAGGCGGTAAGTCATCTTTGCTGAGCGGCTCAAGACCCATACGTCGGCGATTGCCGGTTTGCTTGATAAAATGGACTAACTGCCAGATAGCATCAGGATCTTCGGTAAACAGTTTTTCGAATGCTGGCATGGGGGTGCCGTTAATGCCGGAGTGAATGCGTCGATAGATATCTAGAGGTCGTCCCCCTCCTCGGAACATCCCTGAGGAAAGATCTGCGGCAGCTGCTTTGAATCCCCAAGCGTCATCTCCCACTTCGACATTGCCCATCGAGCCGCCACGTCCAAATACGCCGTGGCATTTGTTGCAAGCATGCTTTAAGAACAGTTCGTGACCGATGCGGGCGCTTTCTTCTGTCATGGGTGGCATCATGGTGTTGGGCATGACGAGTTCTTCGGAGGAGTCTCGCCAGGGTTGCAAAACAGAGTCAATTACTTCTTCTAGCCCTTCTTCATCGGGGAGTTCCTCATCGTCGTAAGCGATCATTGCCAGTTCTCGTTCCAGCTCGCCTCGGTGGGTGAGTACTAGTACGTAATCGACAATTTCGTCCATCTCTTCGTCAGAGAACCGGTCGAACGAGGGCATCGAGGTGCCGGTTACCCCGCGACGGATAGTGCGAATCAAGTCGGAGCGGCGGGGCTTATGGCCATAAGGTGTGGAAGTAAACTTAAATATCCCGTGCGTGTAATTTCGTGGTTTAGGGTTCAGATGCTCGGCAACAGCACCGTTTCCGTCGCCGTTGACACCATGACATTGCACGCAGAATTTTGAATAAAGTTGGTAGCCGCGTTTTAGATGTGCCTTTTGCATCTCGGTGGGCTCGTTTTGGCCCAACAATCGCGGCTTATTTGGGGTGCCCACGTTTTGGTGTAGCACACTCGTGACCTGATTCTGCAGGTCTTTGTAGAGCGCTACCTCTTCCTCATCTTCTAGTCCGTCCGTCAACTTCAGCAGCTGCTCGCCAGGTGAGAAGCTGGGTGGGGTTGCTTTGCGGCAACCCGCGAAGGTTAACACGGCAACGAGAAGTAAAGGTATACAACACCATCTTTGAGACAACGGGTAAACTCCCATTCGAATGACTATAAATAAATGTCAGGCGACAAATCAAGAAGCTTGTTCGCTGTTATGTCTTGCCTCTGGAACGTGTCTAAACAACCAAACAGCAGAGAAGCTGAACCATTTCTGTTCGATTGTTCTATACGTTGCCCGTCAGTCTAATTCTCCTTAATGAGATGTCAAGGTCCTGTATTGGTGGTGTGCAAAATTTTTCCTAGGTGAATTCTGAGTGGGGCTCTTAGGTCGTAATCTCAGGGCTAACTAACGCGAGGCTGCTGGGTTGAAGTCTTCGATTTTGGCCATGATTCCTCCCCACGCCGATTCCTGGCAATTCGGCTGGTATTTTGGTTTCAGGATACGGAGCCTTCCGATTTGGCAAGGTTGATAGCGTGGTTGTTCGAGGCACGCCCATGTCGGCAAGAAGACCTTTGGTCTTGACAGTTTTTTACGAATCGCAGACTATTCTGCCGCCTGGGATTTTTTGCCCAGGTCTGTGGTGTCGAACACTATGGTAGTACCCAAGAAAGTGCTGGTTTTTGAGGGTTTTTCTTCTCAGAAAAGGCATCGCTGCTAGGTGTAAAAATACTGTATGGAATTGCAGGAACTCCTGAATAGGCCTTATTTTCTGCTAGCATTTTGAATTGATTGAGTACCTCTGCTGATTGGTATTCGACTTGAATTTGAAGTGCTGGCGAATTGAAAGTACAGACAGCTGATCGAGTTTCTGAAAACAATAACAATTTGAATAACCCGATATGCTAGCAGAGCAACTATCCCGTCGATCCTACGATCAAGTTGAAGCAAGTGCAGGAGTTCTTGCGCACCGGGGGTGCTGGAGCCGACTGGAAGACAAAAATTCGCTGGTAGCCTTAACGACCGGATTGGATCGAGGGTATGGGTTAGAAACCGATGTGCGAGACTGGGACGGGAAATTGGTGGTTTCGCATGATCCACCAGGTCGGGGCGCACTGTTGCTGGAAACACTTTTTGAGCATTACCAAAGTATTGGTTCCACAGCTTGCCTGGCCTTGAATGTTAAGAGCGATGGGCTAGCTGAGGAAATGTGTCGGCTGATTGAGAAACATACGATCGAAAATTATTTTGTATTCGATATGTCGATCCCAGACACATTGAGTTACTTGCGCTGCGGATTGCGGGTGTACACTCGTCAGAGCGAATTTGAAACGCAAGCTTCGCTGTACGAAGAGTGCGAGGGCGTTTGGCTGGATGCTTTTCGAGATGATTGGTATTCGCAAGATACGCTCATCCAACATATAGACAATGGTAAGCAGGTCGCCGTAGTTTCGCCTGAATTGCATGGGCGTTGCCATGAAAAGGTGTGGCAGCTTGTTCGTGGATTGCCAGAAAAGTACACGCAGAAGACCTTTATTTGCACTGATTTACCGGAAAGCTTCGAGGAGAGTAAGTAATGGACCAAATAAAGGCGGTAATCTTCGATATGGACGGTGTCCTGATCGATGCGAAAGAGTGGCATTACGAAGCACTTAATCGTGCTTTGGGGAACTACGGCTACTCTATTACCCGATCAGAGCATATCTCGATATACGACGGATTGCCAACGCGAAGCAAGTTGCAATTGCTGACAGAGCGGAATGATTTCCCTGAGGAATTGCATGAGTCTGTAAATAAGCAGAAGCAGCAATACACTTTGGAGATAGCACGCGAGAAATGTCAGCCACGTCTGGCCCATACGGATGCATTGGAGTGGCTTAAGAATGCAGGATTTTCCGTGGGCGTTGCTTCGAATTCGATTCGAGCGACTGTAGACATGATGCTGGACAAAGCTGGAGTCCTGGAATATTTTGATTTTACGCTTAGCAACGAAGACGTATCTCATCCCAAGCCTCATCCAGAAATCTATCAAACGGCGATATCGCGTCTGCAACTCAAGCCAGCGGAGTGCTTGGTAGTTGAAGATCATCAGTACGGTGTGGATGCAGCTCGTCAGGCAGGTGCACATGTATTGCAGGTGAATACCGTTGACGAGGTTTGTCGCAGCCGGATTTCGGATTTTATTAGTAGGTTGGAAAGTAGCCCTGTACTAGGACCGCTTCCCCACGGTAGCAAGCAAAATACGAGTTCGAAGACGACTACGCTTGGTAAAGCAGCCTAAAGCGTTCGTGAAATGTTTTTCGGAAATGATGCGAGACCTCACCGCCAACCCGTATTGGTAAATGTGAGCATTCGGCAAATAAATAATCAGTATGGGGGCTTCCATGCGTAGTTTCTTCAGGGTGGTTCGCTCCGCTCTGCGATATCGATTTACATTGGCTGCAGCGATGCTCTGTTCGCTGGCCATCGGTGTACTCTGGGGTGCCAACATTGGCACGCTCTACCCACTTGTCGAGATCATGTTTCGTGGGGAATCGATACAAGAATCGCTTGAACATAAGATTGCCGACGCAGAGGGAAATAGTCGAGCACTAGCAGTTGACATTGCAGAGCTAGAAGAGCTACTCGTCGATTCCTCAGGTGATAAGAAGTCGAATTTGCAGAGTAAGATTGCTGGTAAACAAGTTCGACTTGATGCCGAAAAAAAAGCGATCAAGGTTAGCCGGAAATATCAACCTTATGTAGAGCAGTATTGCCCACAAGATCCGTTTCGTGCATTGGTGTTGGTGATTGGCCTACTGCTGTTGGGTACGATTCTTAAGAGTTTCTTTCTGATGGCCAATGTGGCTTTGATAGCCCGTGTTGTGCAGTTGACGATGGTCGATATTCAGAATGAATTTTTCCGGCGCACGCTTCATCAGGACATGGCGACGTTTCAACAGCAGGCGACCGGTGGTCTTGTCGGTCGATTCGTGAACGAAATGCGGATGATGTCTGGGTCGCTGGAGGCGTTTTTTGGATCGGCTATCCGTGAGCCCTTGAAGATGGCCGCCTGTCTGATTGGCACAGCCATGATTTCGTGGCGTCTGTTGTTGCTGTCGATGGTTTGTGCCCCGATTGGCCTTATATTGCTACGTCTGCTATCGAAAACGGTCAAGCGGACGACACAGCATTCTCTGGATTTAATGTCGGAACAGATTCGTCGGCTTACCGAAAGCTATGGCGGGTTTGTCACAGTGAAGGCATTTAATCTGGAGCGGCAGGAGCGTTCTCGATTTCGTCATGTCACGAAAGAAATTTCTTGGATGTCGCGGAAGATATCGTTTTTCTTTTCTATGAGCAAACCGATTTCGGAAATTATGGCGATGGGTGTCACATCGATTGCCATCCTCGCGGGCGCGTATCTTGTATTGAATCGAGAGACACACCTGTTTGGTCTGAGGATAACCGACCGACCGATGAACCCGGCATCGCTGTTGGTGTTCTTTGGTTTGCTGGCAGGTATTGCGGATCCGGCACGTAAGATGTCGGGGATTTTTGGCCAGATCTATATGGGCGTGGTCTCGTCACAAAGTATTTATCGCATGATGGATCAGCCTGCTTCGATCAAACAGGTGCCCAGTGCGTTGCCTTTCAAGGGGCTGGAACACGATTTGACCATAGAGGGTGTGCAGTTTGGCTATCATCCGGAGGAGCCGATCTTGCACGATGTGGACTTGCATATTCGGGCTGGTGAGAGAATCGCCCTGGTTGGGCATAATGGTTGCGGGAAGAGTACGCTGATCAAGTTGCTGATGCGATTCTATGACCCGAATGCTGGGCGAGTTTGTTTAGATGGTCAAGATCTGCGAGATTATCGTATTCGTGATGTCCGACGTCAGCTTGGGCTGGTGACTCAAGAAACGTGGATGTTTGACGATACGATCGCTGGCAATATCCGCTGCGGTAAACCCAATGCAACCGATGAAGAAGTGATCGAAGCTGCCCGTAAGGCGCATGCTCATGAATTTGTGAGCCAAGATCTGCCGCAGGGTTACGAAACAATGGTTGGCGAGGGAGGCTGTCGGCTCTCGGGTGGGCAGCGGCAACGGATTGCACTGGCTCGAGTGATATTGCGAGATCCCTCGATTCTGATTCTCGATGAAGCGACCAGCGAGATCGATCTGTTGAGCGAGCAACTGATTCATGAGAGCCTCGCTGAGTTCACGCAAGGTAGAACGACGATTATGATTACCCATCAGTTGTCAACTCTTGAGCTCGCAGACCGCGTGGTGGTATTCGAGCGAGGTCGGATTCTTGATGCGGGTAGCAACGAGGAGCTGCAGGGCCGCTGCGAGGTGTATGATCGTTTGCTGGCTTCTCAAGCTCAAGTTGCTGCTGCTTAAGTTGGGTGTACACGATCCTTGTATTGTTTTGGCGTCTCGCGGTTTTACAGATGAGGTAGGGATGTCTTGAAAGTGTAGTTTCCAAGGCACACTAGCGCCTCCGTCCCGCGCCCCAATAGGATACTAAGCATTTTTCTTGAGGAACTTGATTCGTTGTTCGCCGACTGGTTTGCCAAATAGGTGTTCTCTGTCTGGGCAGAAGGGAATCGATTTGTTTTGTTCGATCCAGCGATCTGCCTCGGCTATGAGTGTGGCGTTTGCCAAGTGGATGATTTCGCCATGCTTTTGGGCGCGACGGCAGAGTTCGACATCTTCGTGCTCATTCCAGTAGAGATTTTCGTCCCAGGGGAACTGATTCCAGAAATCCTTTCGAAGCAGCGTGGCGCCCCCAGGGACGTAGGCGTAGGGCGAGTAGGAGCGATAGTCTAAAAGCCCGCCTGACGACCAGACGTGGTTTTGGCTGCTCACAACGGCCCAGTCTACGGCACGTTGGCCATCTTTTAGCAGTAGTCGTGGTGCTGCTATTCCATAGGAATAGCCCCAGGAGTCGAATGCTTCGCAGAAATCGGGTGCCAAGGTAAAGCGATCGTGACAGATAAGAATCTCGGAGAAATTTGCGGCTTCGCAAATGAGGTTTTTCTTTTTGGTAATCCAGCCGAGGTCGTCACGTTTGCTGAAGACGATTTGCTGGACCTCTGGATATTTGTCGAGGAAGTCTAGATGAGCGGGGCAGACGACGAAAACTTCGTATGGTTGATGGCATGCCTGTCTGATGGACTCGAAATAGGTGATGGCACGTTCGGGTTTGTCTCCAAGAGTAAGCAGTCCAAACGTCCAGCCGGTGTGTGGGGCTGAAAGATGTGGCTGCACCTCTTTTGTGCGTCGATAGAGGAGTCGCCACTCGTCGTGTTTGTTTTTGTCTTGCTTTTCGAGTGTGAATTGACCAGGGAATAGCTGTGAGATGGCAGCTTTTAGGCCGAACCACTCAAGGTGATTATTGCCAGTCATGACGATTTCGACTTCGTTGCCAACGGCGATGTACTTAAGGAATTCGTGTAGTGTGCGTTGGTACATGCGGTTGATGTTAGGGTAGAAAATTCGTACCCGAGGAGACGCTGCTAACTGATTTCGCTCAGACCAGAGATTGAGTGTGTTATCAAAGTCAACGACCCAATTGATTTTATGCTGATTAATGATCTCGTGGTTGTAGAAGGGAGCGATAGCTAAGGTGTCTTGGTCTACGGACGATGCGGATGGATTGCTCGGCTGAGGTTGTAACTGTTGATCTGTTTCAGTTGTTGTTTTGTGCTTTTTAGGTAGTTTGCCAATCGCTTTGCGGCCAGCTCGAAGAATGTTGCGCTGTAGGCTGGAGAGCTTTCGCAGTGGACTGATGCCATACCGAGCGTACCATGGGGCTGACCGGAGCTTGTCGCTGAGAGGTAGATGCCTGAAGTCGTGACGTACACGTTTGTAGCGGTAACGACTAGCTGCGTTCTGGAAGGCTTTCTGTTCGTAAGGAGTAAACAAGTTGAGTTTGCGAACACGCTCGGATTGCCAGAATTCTTTGATAAACAATTCATGCTCGTGAAAGTGAGTCTGCCAGAGTCGTCCGGTGACGCTATCGGCGTGCGTTCGCCAGCCAACCAGTCCGGGTGACAGATTTGCCACCAGGTTTCGTTTTTCAATTTGCGTGACGAGTAGGCGGCAGAATAAATCCCAGTCGCAGAGGAATTTTAGTCGTTCGTCCATCAGGCCGGCATCTCTAAGTGCGGCAGATGTAAAGACCATTCCGGAGGGGACAGCAGTGCAATGCGAAAGATGGGTGCGGAGGTGATGTGCGGCAGATACAAAAGTTTTATCGGCGGTACCTTCCCAGTCGACTTGGTCAGTGAACGGGATAATGTCTTCGAAGAGCAGTTCAAGCTGAGGATGATCGGCGAAGAGGGCGATTTCGGATTCGACAGCGTCGCTGCGCAAGAGATCGTCGCTATGCAGGATGCGTATCAGATTGCCTTGGGCTTTTTGTAAGCCTTGATTGGTGTTGGCAGCCTGATAAAGACGTGGTTGCGAGAAGATATACTTTGTTCGGAGGTCGGTATCATCAGCAAAACGGGAAACACTTTCTCGGATAGCTTGCCGATCGTTTTCGTTGGGGGAATCGTCGGTGATGATTACTTCGAAGTCTCGGGAAGTCTGCAATGCGAGACAGGTGAGTGTTTCTTGCAAGAGGTCGACCCGTCCGGACGTAGGAATTACCACGGACATGGCAATGTCGCATTTCGGAGCGTTTTGGGTGTCGAGGTTTGTTGCCTGGGATTTTTCTGCCATCCGGGGCAGTAGCTTGGCGGAGGAGTATTTTACTTCCATGTTTATAGTATTCCGTTAAGAAGATTAGGGCGAAGGCTATGTGGGATTGTCGGAAACAAACCATAAACGCCTTAAACCATGTCGCCACGAACCAGTATTTAGCTCGGCCCAGTCGTAAGTATGCATTCCCGAATTGCAGCTACTGTCTTGTAAGCGGTCGAAAATCTTGTCGCACTCGCCAAGGATTGTTTCAATGCAGCCCGTTGAGGGGCGACAACCGCGGCCATTATTTGCTTGGTCGTATCCCGACTCTTGTGTTCGCAAGATCAGTCGCGGATCGAGCGAATCGCAGACTTCAGTTTCGAGCACCACGTGTTGCCCCGCTTCGCAAGCCCAAAGAATCGAAGGCTCGGGGGCGCGGAGATGGTAGAGCAGGCCTAGGTGCAGGATAAGATCCCATTTTCCTTTAAAGGGCCATCCGCGATCTAAGTCGGCCTGTACTGTTTGAACTTTGGGGTGACGTTGCCGTACCACATCGAGATGCTCGGGCCGTGCGTCAGAACAAGTTACCTTCGCCCCGAGGTGGGCGAATGCAGCACCGATTTCTCCGTATCCACATCCGAGTTCCAAGACTTTTTTACCAGCAAAAAATTCTTGCCCGTAGTGCTGTATTATGGCATTGATACGTTTTTCTCGCCAATCAACGTAATGCTCGGAAAACCTTTGTGTCTTATCAAGATGCCAATAGCGACCGCCGGCCTGTTCTGCGTGTTGTTGCCGAATTTCGCTGGCTTGTAGTTCAAGAGTTGTAAGCAGCATTTGATTTATTGATGCCGAGGCGGCGGCTCCGGCTTCGACTTTTGTATATAAGGCTTCGCGATCGTGGCTTAACTCTACGAGAACGTTTCGCATCAGGTCGAGCGTATCGTCCAACCCTTGTCTCTCCTCAAGCTTCTGTGTGAGACGTTGCTTAGTCTCGTTGGGTTCTCTGGTGGCTGTAGCTGAAAAGTTAGCTGGTGCTCTATCCGACATAGTCGTGGGTAGTCTGCCAGTCGCCATCTGGTATCGTTTCGGATTGCCTAGCCACGAGAGTATCCGATGCCAAGTGTTGGAGTACTTATTCAACTTGGTGTGCCTTTCAAAGAGCTAGGCGAAAGGGATTGTTCATAGCACATGGTGAGGCTGCTTGCTTGTACAGGTACGCCTTGCAAGGCTATTCGACATGTTGAGCCAGGGGCATGCTTCTCTAGGCAGGAATGAGTCATTGAAACTAAGCCACCTGCCGGAAACCTGGGATTTTTCCATTGTTCACAAGCTCCTGGAACATTTCGTAATCGGCGGGTGTCCCTAATCCGTACATGCCGGCATATTCGCTGCCGACGTTGTATAAACAGAGTCGAGCGCCATCGGCTAGCATTTCGTTGTAAGCGGGGGCGACATAGAACTCGTTGTTGACGAGTAGATTCTTGGTGATCATGGTTTCTGCCGCTTTGACAAAAACATCTCCTCGGCGGTAGTTGTAAATACCGACGGTGGCTTCGTTAGAAACGACTTGCTTTTCAACAACTTCGCAGGGGATCTTGTCTTCGTCGAAGCGGACATACGACCATTTGGGATGGTCGGCCCACATGGTCATGATCATGCCGTCTGCCTGCTCGTTGTCCATGTGAGCGAGGTAATCGTCGATATCGATGTCGACGTACTGGTCGCAGTTGGCAATCATCAGGGGACTGTCGGTGTCGATCAATGATTTGGCGGTCAGGACTGTGCACACGGCACCATCGGTGACGCCGTCAAGGAGGATGATCTCGCAGCCGGGGGCCCATTGTCGTAATAGGTCGTCCAGGCCGTTTTCATTGGCAGCTTCGCGTTGCAGGACAAAGATGAAGCGGTGAGGTGTTCTAGGGCGGATATTGTCGATCACTAGACTGACCATAGGCTGGCCAAAGACAGGTATTAGCGGTTTTGGCAACGTAAAACCGGCGTCTTGAAATCGGGAACCAAAACCGGCCATGGGGACCACGATATTCAAT
>Ga0315338_1003927_pt1 | contig 12324 bp, 14 predicted proteins | sample ASW8metaG_FD_204518 | JGI IMG/M metagenome (GOLD analysis project Ga0315338, IMG submission 204518) | Ammonia-oxidizing marine archaeal communities from Monterey Bay, California, United States - ASW #8 | ecosystem: Environmental > Aquatic > Marine > Coastal | place: USA: California | collected...
CGTCGAATACACCCGATGTTATTCCCCAATATGCTTGCCAAAACGCTGTCGAGCCGCTCGAGCAGGCATTTTCAACGTTTATGACTGGTATCCCTGTTAATCCGAGTTTGCTCAAAGACGTTTCTCCAAGGGACATACCTTGATAATATACGTGTCCAAAATAGGCCACTTGTATGTCTTTCCACGTTAAGGAAGCGTCTCTTAGCGATTCTACGACTGCAACCAGGGATAAAGCTGTAATGTCCTTATCACGAAACCTGCCAAAGGGATGTAATCCTACGCCTGCAACCACCACTTCTCTCCCAGGTTTTAATGTGCTCATATAATAACTTCCTGCATGTAAAAGTTCATATAATGGGTCGCCATTTGTAAACTATCTTAATTTCCGAAGGGCTCGTCCCATTTACAGGCACAAGAACTAGTTCGACTCTCATGCCGATTTCCACATCCTTGCTTTCGCATCCAATCAGTTCGGCCACTACGTGCGGCCCTTCATTCAGCTGTACTTGGGCCAGTATGTATGGTGAATCGCCGGGCCATCCTGCTGGCGGCACACGAACTATAGTATAGCTATATAACTCAGCCGAAGAACTGAATTCGGTCGCGCTGATATGCTGGGATGTACATGACTGGCAAAACGTGGCGGGACCAAAAACCGAAATCTCGCAGTCATTACATTTGAAACCTATCAGGACCCCAGTCGATCCTTCGTCGCTGGTTAATCTCAACCTATTTGAATCTATAGAATTAGGCATCGATCCTCCTGATTAGATAGTATAGCATTCGCCCTTGCATATTGCCCTTTATTGACCGCTATTGAGGGACATGTTAGTTTTGGCGATATATTAGATTTACTGATGATCTGAATCATTTTCGATATGGGTGTAGTTTATGCCTGATTATTTGGCTGCGAATAATATAAATAGAGTAAATTCCTGGAATCAATCGCTCGGCTTGTTTGTCGATTCTGTAGTGTCAAAAGATCCAGACAAGATATTCATAGAAATAGCAGGACAATCCATCACGTATCATGAATTTCAAGAAAGATCTATCCGTGCCGCATCGATGTTTAGGTCTCTCGGAATAGTCCATGGAGATAGAATATGTTTGTACCTACCGAATTGTCCTGAGTTTTTATATTGCTGGTTTGGACTATCTCGAATAGGAGCTATCGCAGTCCCTATTAATACTGCGTATAAGAGGGATGAAACAACTTATATACTGAATAATGCTGGCGCAGTAGCTGTCATCGGTCATTCGGGTATTATAGGTAGCTTATATGAAGCTGCTGAGTTGTCTCCTAACGTAAAATTCAGGTTAGTGGTAAATACTCCTGAGTCAGACTTCGTTGATCCCGAATGGTGTGATTTCAACACTTTGCTAAATACCACAGAACTATTGGACCTGACCGACCTAGCCGATAGTGTTTCCCCTTCGGATATTTCCATGTTGGTGTATACGTCTGGTACAACTGGTAATCCCAAGGGAGTACAGGTTACTCAGAAGATGTATGTAGCTGCAGGACAAGGGTTTTCTCACTGGACGAATGCTACATCTCATGATCGTTTCTTCACGTGTTTGCCGTATTTTCATGCCAACGCTCAATACTATTCTACTATGGGAGCTCTTTCTGCTGGAGCTACACTAATAGTTGCTGACAGGTTTAGTGCGTCAAGATTTTGGGATCAGGTCAGGGAAGCACGGGCAACCGTAGTCAATTTTATTGGCATGATGATGCCAGTATTATCCAAACAACCAAAATCTGACTCTGATTTGGATAATATGGTTAGATTGTTTTATGGATCTCCTGCTTTTTCACCAGAATTCCTAGATGAATTTAAAGAACGGTTTGGGACAGAGATCATTGTAGGCTTTGGGATGACTGAGACTTGTTATGGGACTATCGAAACTATCGGGGAAAATAGAAGACCCAACTCTTCCGGGTTGCCAAGGAGACATCCTGATCCGGAATTTAAAAATAACATCAGAATTGTAGATGAAGATGGCGAACCAATCGCTTCATCTATCGTCGGAGAGATTACTATAAGCAATCCTGTACTAATGACTGGTTATTGGAAAAATGTAGAACAGACTGATCTGGCTTTACGTGATGGATGGCTGTTCACTGGTGATTTAGGGTGGCTGGATGAAGATGGGTATCTTTATTTTGTTGATCGCAAAAAAGATGTAATTCGTAGAAGAGGGGAGAACATATCTTCCCAAGAAGTAGAGGACGTTATAAAGCGACACCCTTCCGTATTGGATTGCGCGGTGATATCTGTTCCGTCGGAATTAGGGGAAGATGACGTAAAGGCGTATGTATTGGCACAGGACGGACATGACATTAGTCCTGAAGAAATTATTTATTGGTGTGCTAATCTCCTTGCCTACTTTAAAGTTCCCAGGTATATAGAAATGCGCGAAGATCTTCCGCGTACTCCAAGTTTAAGGGTACGTAAAGATGTTCTACGGTCCGAAAGAGACGACCTTATTATAGGCTGTTTTGATAGCGAAGCGGCTGGCATTAAGTTTAGGTGACTTTGCAGCTATGTTATTTAAAGACTTAGCTAAGTGGTAGAATGGGTCCAATCTAGAAATAAAATGAGATTGGGAGAGTTATTGTGAACAAGATAGAAGCGATTATTCGCCCGGAAACCCTTAATGCTGTTAAGGATGCCTTGGGAGATGCCGGTTTGGTCGGTATTAACGTAGCGCAGGTAACTGGACGCGGGACTCAGAGGGGAGTCGAGATGGGCGGCCCGCGAGGAGTTGGAAGCTATGTTGTTGATATGTTACCAAAGGTAAAATTAGAGATGGTGGTCCAAGATAGTGATACTCAGAAGGCTATTGATATTGTCATACAACATGCCAGAACCGGTAATATTGGAGACGGTAAAATTTTTGTGTCACCTGTCAGTAATGCGATAAGAATTAGGACAGGCGAAGAGGGCGAATCAGCTCTTTAATACGTTTTCTGTGTGGAAAATTATATGCTAGAAAGGTCACGTCACGGCTATGCAGAAATATTGGTTGTTTAAGTCAGAACCTACAGCGTACTCTTATGATGATCTGCAGAATGAAGACGATCGAACGGCGGAGTGGGATGGGGTTAGAAATTATCAAGCACGTAACTTAATGCGGGACGAAATGAAGGTGGGCGACAGGGTATTGTTTTATCACAGTAATGCAAAGCCTATGGCAGTAATAGGCACGGCTACTATAGTGAAAGAAGCTTACCCTGACCATACCTCTTGGGATCCTGAATCGAAATATTATGATCCCAAAAGTGGCCCACACAACCCTATATGGATGATGGTCGATATAAAGGCTGATGAAGCACTAGGTCGACCTGTCACATTACTTGAGATAAAGCAAAATCCGGCACTGCAGGATATGCCATTGGTTCGGAAGGGCATGCGATTATCGGTACAGCCAGTAACTAAATCCGAATGGGATGAAATAATAGCTCTAGGACATTCGACCTGATAAGTCCTCAAATGTATCAGGTCGAATATTCATACGTTGTATGTCATGAATTCTAATAGGTTGGCATCAGGATCTCTCAAATAAAGGCTTAAGGATGGGACTGTGCCCCTGCCACGTCCACCGGGCCTTTGCACTGGACCAGTAATAATCTCGCCCCCCGCTTTTTCAAGCATGACCTGACATTCTTCAACGGTTCCGTCCCACACAAAGCAAATGTCACCACACCCAGGAACAGCAGTATCGCCGCGTAGGTTAGCTACATGACCTTCAGGGTGTACATTTATTTTTGAGTCACCAACCTGTATGGAAAAAGTAGGAACCACTCCAGATCTCCATTTTTCTTCATTGTTAATAAGGAATCCGAGAGCTTTGTAAAACGTGAGTAATCTTTCTGCGTTAGCAGTCGGTATAGCTATATGGTCTATTCCTACGGTTGACATAACATACTCCTAATCGATTGATATTCTGAGTTTTGTTCTAATTTATAGGATTATGGAGCCAGAAGGGCTCTAGAGTTCGGCGAAGTTTATCGGGTTCGTTCGCTAGAAGGCCATGTTCTGCACCATCTATTGTAATGAAGGAAGAGTTTTTGATCCGGTCATTTAATGCATGACCACATCTGATTGGAATTCTGGAATCTGCGCTGCCATGAATTATAATAGTTGGGATATCAAGTTCTGAGAGTCTAATTTCTATACTATTACCGATATCTATGTAACTTCTCATTGTCTTGACTATACCATCGTATTGTTTCAAATGGAGGTCCAATAGCTTTTGAAAATGTTCAGGTTCTGCCTCTCGCATACCAGGTCGTCTTACATCCAATGCATTTGCTGCTTGGGTCCTTTGACTCGATGCTTCCGTATTGTCTAATAATTCCAGTTCTCCCCGCCTAATGTTTCTTTGGTTTTCGTCAACATAAGACATAGTGTTAACAAGGCTCAATGTAGCTGTCCTCTGTGGATTATCCAAGGCGAATTGAATTGCGATGGGACCTCCGGCAGATGAGCCCAGAATATGAGCTTTGCCAACTGATAAGTGGTCTAAAAGTGCAGATACATCACGCGAGTAATTCGTGATGGAGTAGCCATCGAGTGATGATTCAGATTTTCCTGACGCTCTCCTATCAAAAACAATTAATTTGAAGTCAGAGGTCAGTTGTTGTGAATGGTGGGACACTATACTTGCGCTGCCCTCTCCGCCTCCCAGACCTCCGTGAATCATGATTAATGGTTCGCCACTACCATAAACCCCGTAATGCATTTTGTAGCCGTTGATAATATCTTGTGGCAACCCTTCCTCCAGTGAATAACGTACTTTGTGAAGTACCAGTATATTATCTGTTCAACTTATGGGATGGCAATTATACATCTTTAATTTGACCCAGATAACTTTTAAATCAACGGTATATTGGGTATTATCAGGATGATATGACAAGGTGATGCTCAGCGGTAGTTCTTGACAATCTGTTTCAGTGGCCAATACAATTCTGGCACACCCGTAATTGGTGTTTATCCAAGCAAGGATAGGAGAGATTTATGAGTAATTGGCCTAAGATAGTTTATAAAGAAGAAGGCATGCGCGAAGGTATGCAGATCGAAGACGCAAATATAGCCGTGAATGACAAAGTAGAGTTGCTGGATGCTCTATCGGAGACCGGACTGCAGCAGATCGTGGTAGGTTCTTTTGTCAGTCCTAAGTGGACTCCACAGATGGAAAGGATAGATGAAATTGTTTCGAAATTCACTCCGAAACCAGGGGTGACTTATACTGCGTTAGCTTTGAATTCGAGGGGTGTTGAAAGAGCTCGGGCGTACTCTCCTCCCCTAACTATAGAACGAGATAAATATCCAAGGTTAAACTGTCATTTCTGTGATGTGTTCGTGAGAAGGAATACAAACAGGACGCAGATGCAAGAGATGGAGCGATGGCCGCAAATTATCGCACAGGCTCAAGAACTAAATGTCAAAGAGGCTGGTATTGGATGTAATGCTAGTTGGGGTTCAAATTTCTTGGGTGAATTTCCAGTTGATAGTTTGATGGTGTTATTTGAGAAACAGCATTCTATGTGGGATGAAGTAGGAATAAACGTTGTAAGCTGCTCTATGGGAGATCCTATGAGCCATTGCCGCCCTGATAAAGTCGAAGAGAGTGTATATAGAGTAAAAGAACGCTGGCCAGAAGTTAATCATTTCCGTTTACATTTGCATAATGGGCGCAATATGGCTATAGCGTCTGCTTACGCAGCTATCAGAACGTTAGGGCCTGATGACACTCTTGAGTTAGATGGGACAATCGGCGGTTATGGTGGATGCCCTTACTGTGGAAACGGTCGGGCAACGGGTATGGCTCCGACTGAAGATATCTTACATATGATGGAAGATATGGGTATTGAGACCGGAGTCGATATTGACAAGCTTGTAGATTGTGTATGGATGGCGGAACGTATTATCGGCAGGGAACTTTACGGACATGTTTCGAAGGCAGGACCTCGTCCTAAGACGCTGGATAAACTCTATGATATCAATATGCCGTTCGTAGAAACTATGGAGTCAGCGAAACATTTCAAGGTCGGCGCAGGAGCGTATGAAGGCGGCATATATCCGTATAATGAGCCGATCACAAGTCCTTATCGTGATCGACTGGATCAAGGATTGCCGTTGTTTGATGACGCAAATGGAGACTTTCCTTGGAAACAGGACTGGTTCCCAGCTAAAAGCTAAATTGTCTCCTAGGTCTGTAATAGAAAAGCTCCCTTAAACAAGGGAGCTTTTCTATTACAGACCTAGGAATTTTTCGATTACAACGACATAATTATTTGTATATCTCGTGGAAATGCTAGGTTAGGTAGTTCATCCACACTGAAGAAATCTATATCCAAAGTTTCATCACTGGTTTGCAGGTGTCCAGAAATTTCCTGCCCCTGAAATGCAACTACTATCACGGGGTGTCCTGATTCAGAAAATACTCCCAAAAGTCTTGTTATTTCAACTTTGAGACCGGTCTCCTCTAGGACTTCTCTGGCTGCGGCTACCTCAACTATTTCTCCACGATCTACATAGCCACCTGGTAAACTCCATAACCCGTAACCGGGTTCGTTTCCCCTTTTTATGAGTAGAACTTTATTGTCCCTGATGATTACTGCAGTAGCAGCCACCTTCGGATCGTAGTAGACGATTCTGGAGCATTCACCGCAAAACAATCGTTCTGTGGAATCGATAATCTTAATTTCTAGCAAGTTTGCGCATGAAGCGCAATATTTATCGTCGTGAGACACCATAAATAATATACGTGATTGTGGTTAAAAAATAATTAAACGAACAGATGGTATAACGGAGTTCTTTTAGTACTAGAATAGAGCAATGGGTTAATATTCCTGCAACTATTAGGTATGGAGCATATTGTACATGAAAACAACTTTTGTAGTGGGAGCTCTAACCTCACTCATAGTGAGCGCACTCATAGGAATATACATATTTTTGGCAGGTACATTTGGTGAGATACAGCAAAAACTCTTATTAACTGTGGTATTAATCGGGGTGTTTAGTATTTTTGGATTAGCAAATTCTATTAGTCTTAAACGCACTTGGATGTTTCCATTGTGTATATTAGGTATTTTTTCGTCCGCTGCCTCTCTATTATTATTGGTGCTTTCAATCTGGGAATTACTCGATGTCCATCAGACCGTCGTAAAGGTGATATTCACACTTATAGTAGTTTCATTTACCTCTTCTCATGTGTCATTGCTGAGTATTATGAAGATTTCTGGAGCGATTTGTAGGATGTGGCAGATTATTTCGGAGATAATTCCAATAATAATAGGGGTGATGATAGTAGGAGCAATCTGGGAGTTTTTGATAATAGATAATGATGGAATATTTTTCAGAGTTCTAGGTGTAGCGATAATTTTAGACGTGCTAGCCAGTGTAGGAATATTTCCTTTGTCTAATATAATGAGCCGCAAGAAAACTCAGAGTAGCAATGTGCAGCAGATACGTAGGCGACGAAGATAACTAAATGGTTATAAATGACCAAATAGTACGTCTATATCAGATCTATTTGGCATGGCATCTTGGGCTCCTACTTTTGTCACAGCTAAAGCCCCTGCTGCGGAAGCAAATCTCGTCGCATCTCTAAGCGATAGATTTTCCGACAATGCTACAGCTAGTGCACCGTTAAATGCGTCACCTGCTCCCACTGAGTCTATGGCAGTAACATTAAAAGCGGGTATGTGGCCACGGCCATCAGTGTTTGCGTATAATGCACCCTGTTCACCTAGTTTAATTATGACATTTGGGACTCCTCTATTCATCAATGTCATTGCGGCGAGTCCAGCTGATTCTAGGTCAGTTACTGCGAACCCAACTAGGGCCTCAGCATCCGTTTCGTTAGGAGTAATGACTGAACAATAGTGGTAGATATCTTCTGGAAATGGACGTACAGGGCTCGGATCAAGGATCACTGTTTTTCCGTGCTTGTGTGCCATTTTAGCCACGGCAAGGGATAAATCTATAGACACTTCCAGCTGGAGCAGAAGGGTAGACGATGTTTCAATGAGTTCACATATACGTATACTTTCAATATCTCCGCAAGTGTTGTTAGCGCCGAGAACCTGGATAATTTGGTTCTGAGATGAATCATCTATGGTAATAATGGCTATCCCTGAACTAGTGTCCGATACCCCAATTCCGGAAGTGTTTACTCCCGCTATATTTAAGCCCGCGATTAATTGTGGAGCAAAGTCGTCACTGCCCACTCTGCCGATCATATATGCTGAACCGCCAGACCGAGATGCCGCTACCGCTTGATTAGCTCCCTTCCCTCCAGGGTATGTAACGAATTTAGTTCCGACTATAGTCTCACCAGGTATGGGAAATCTCGGGGTGAAGGTTACCAGGTCCATATTGATACCGCCGAGTACAATAATGGATTCGCCAGTTCTAGCCATATGCCCTCCGATGTGGTTATGATTAGAAGGATGGCCTACAAACTAACATCGTACCGGTGTAATGGTCAATTTATGTGTGCGGTATTGTTCATGATCCAGGTTCTTAGGGCCATGCTATAATCGGCGGCAACGATCTTTTACCACTCATCAAGTTTGTTGAGACTATCACATTTTTGTCAGGATATATTGATACATGACTTCAGTACTTCAGAATATCAAAGTAGTGGATCTCACCCGTACGCTAGCTGGACCATTTTCAACAATGATGTTAGGAGATATGGGTGCAGATGTAGTCAAAATCGAGGAACCAGAAAACGGAGATGAAACGCGTTCATGGACACCGTTTTGGAATGGGGAAAGTAGTGTGTTCGTGGCTTTTAACCGCAATAAAAGAGGGATCAGCGTAAATCTTAAGGAGCAAGAAGGCATTGACTTAGTATTATCGCTAGTGAAAGATGCTGATATTGTAGTGGAGAGCTTTCGGGCTGGAGCTCTCGACAGGATGGGATTAGGATACGGAGATATTAAACAAATTAATCCTAATATTATTTATTGCTCAATTTCTGGATATGGGCGGACTGGGCCGTTGGCAAATAAGCCCGGATATGATCTGCTTATACAGGCCTACAGCAGTCTCATGAATCTGACAGGTGAGACTGATGGTATGCCAATGAGAGTAGGATTTTCTCTGGTGGATTTGTTTACCGGAATGATGGCATATGGATCTATGATGACTGCCTTGTATCACAGAAATATGACAGGGAAAGGTCAATGGATTGAAGCTGCGCTATTGGACGGTCAAGTAGCTGCTATGAGTTATCATGGGACCGCCTATATGGCTACAGGTGTAGACCCTTTACGAATGGGCTCGGGGCACCCGAGCCTGGTTCCTTATCAAAGCTTTGCCGGATCCGATGGGCATTTTATATTAGGTGTCGCGAACGCTGGATTATGGCAACGGTTCTGCCACTCGATTGAACACCCGGAGTTGTTGGATGATCCCAGATTTAGGACTAATGATGATCGAGTAGCTAACCGTTCTGCCTGTGTACAAACACTTAACGATATTTTTGGCACAAACACAGTTTCCCACTGGGTAGATAAAATTGGTGAAGCAGGCGTGCCATGTGGTCCTATAAACCAAGTGTCCGATGTAGTGAATGACCCTCATGTATTGTACCGCGATATGATTGGATCAATACCTCACCCGAATATTCCTGATTTACGATTCCCCGCATCTCCGTTGAAGTTGACAGAGACTCCAGCTTCAATTCGACGTGCTCCACCTTTATTAGGGCAGCATAATGATGAAGTATTGGGAGAATTAGGTTATGGATCTGATTTAATTTCATCTTTAAGAAATAAAGGGGTAATCGGTAAAACGCAATTGCCGAATTAAATATACTTATGAAACATCTGAAAATTTTACACACCTCTGACACACACCTGGGAACTGATTGGAGACCCGAATTGGAGGAGAAAGCTCTCCAAGCTATAGTAAACGGCGCCGTAACATTAGCCGCAGATGCAGTTGTGATAGTAGGCGACGTATTTGACCATGCTAGGGTGTCAGATAGCGTTCTCGATTTTTTTGTTGAGCAAATAGGTTCCATTAATATACCTGTTGTAGTGCTTCCGGGAAATCACGATCTTTATGACTCAAAGTCTTTGTATAAGAGACATGCGTTTAATAATAAACCGGATAATTTGCATATAATGACAGGTAATGACGGTGAGACTGTTACGTTTGCGGATCTAGATTTGGATGTGTGGGGAAGAGCTATGCTGTCGCATACGCCACAGTTCCAGCCTATCAAAGGTATGCCACCTAAGAATAAACATCGATGGCTTGTTGCTCTCGCTCATGGTCATTTCCACTTCGACACTGACACTGAAGTCAGGTCATCCCCGATTTATCCTTTGGAGTTATCAAATGCGACTTGTGATTATTTAGCCTTAGGTCATTGGGAGCGTTATGTTGATGTGTCCCAAGGAGATGTAAAAGCCGTCTATTCTGGTTCACCTTTGGGTGCATTACAGAGTAACGATATGGTGTCTGTGATCCTTGCTGATCTGGATCCAGATAATGGTGTGACGGTAAATCGATGTCAACTTCCCATGGTTGGTTAATATAACGGAGGTACCATGAAGACTTTGAGCAGGGATAATTTAATATATGTTTTGGAACCCGGAATGAATCCTGCGGTCACTATTGATTCAGGAGAGGAGCTTCTAGTAGAAACATGGGACGCCTTCGAAGGTATACGGGATCCAAATGTACTAGAAGTTAAATCTCTTAAGGGTCCAGCAACAGGTCCCATATTTATTAACGGAGCGGAGCCTGGAGATGCATTGAAAGTGGAATTCATAAGTATTACCCCCAAAGATGGAGCCGCTCATATGGTCATGCCCGGCCGAGGGTTCCTATATGAAGACTTTAGCCAAGGGTATCCTACTGTAATGGAAATAGCTGATGGAAACGTCGTTCTGCCCAGCGGAGTAAGGATACCTATGGCACCATCTATGGGTGTAGTGGCGACTACACCCACTTATCCTCAATGTACGGCAACCGACAGCGGTCCTTATGGTGGCGATATCGACATGAAGGAATTAGTTGCCGACAGCACTATTTTCCTGCCGGTTTTCGTTCAGGGAGGGCTACTAGCCTTAGGAGATTGCCACGCCGTGGTAGGTGATGGTGCTGTCGCAGGAACTGGAGCAGAATGCAGTTCGGATACGCATATACGGGTTACGGTAGAGAAAGGAATGAATATAAGTAGTCCAAGGGCTATCACACCTGATTATTTTGTAGTGCTATCTCACGGTGAAGAACTAGGCGCTGCGATGAAGCAAGCTGTTAGGGATATGGTTGAATTTCTGGTTTCAGAGAAGGGCTTAGAACCTTACGATGCTTATACGCTATGCTCGCTGGCGGGAGATATTCGTGTATCTCGAACGTTTAGACCGATTAGTCCTGTTAAGATGATGCTGTCTCGAGGGGCATTAAACCAACTTTAGCCCAGCATAGTAGATACAGGGACCTATTCTATTATAAATGTATATCGTTAGAAGCTAGAGTAACCACCGTCTACAGCTATGACAGAACCAGTGACATAGTCAGACGCTGAGCTAGCTAAGAATACCGCTACTCCGGCTAACTCATCTGGCTCTGCCCATCTTCCTGCGGGGATTCGACTGCTGATGAGTGCGTATCTTTCCTGTTGTCTCTCGGGTATCGCTGCGGTTAATTCGGTAGTGAACCAGCCTGGTAGTATGGCATTAGACTGAATATTATCTTTAGCCCATGCAACTGCTAAACTTTTTGAGAGCTGGACTATTCCACCCTTACTGGAAGAATATGGTGCACCGCTCCCGCCGCCGCCAAATATAGATGTCATAGATCCAATATTTATGATCTTCCCTGCCCCTTGGTCTCGCATATGTGGATATACCGTTTTGGAGGCTAGGAAACACGCTTTAAGGTTTACATTTAAAACATGATCCCAGTCATCACCAGTTAAATCCTCTGGCTCTTTTCTCATTGTGACACCCGAGTTGTTTACTAAAATATCTATATGCCCAAGCCGTTGCAGTGTTTGCGACACCATAGCCTCAATCTCGGATTCTTGAGTGACGTCTGTTGGTACCGAAATGGCTTGCCCACCGATACTTTCTATTTGTTTTATAGCGTCAGATGTTTTGTCCGGGTTGCGTGCCGCTATAGCAATATCCGCACCAGCCCCGGCCAACCCTAATGCCATACCTAAGCCTAGTCCGCCATTTCCACCGGTTACCAAAGCTACTTTACCTCTAAGGCTGAATAAATCTAGTGATGTCATGGGTGCCTACTCCTAATATGATATGTCAAACTCTATCATATTATCGCATGT
>Ga0315338_1003929_pt1 | contig 12315 bp, 9 predicted proteins | sample ASW8metaG_FD_204518 | JGI IMG/M metagenome (GOLD analysis project Ga0315338, IMG submission 204518) | Ammonia-oxidizing marine archaeal communities from Monterey Bay, California, United States - ASW #8 | ecosystem: Environmental > Aquatic > Marine > Coastal | place: USA: California | collected...
GTTGGTATACGGCACCATGGCTATCGAGTTGGAAACCAAGGGCGCTGTGTTCGGCGAATTGGGATGCTGTCGCTGGTTCAAACTGAAGGCTCGGGTAGCGAAGACCACGTAGGCCGGCAGCTGACGCAAATACTGTGGCACCGGCCAGTGCGGTGTATCCCAGGAACGCTCTGCGAGTGCTGGCCATCTTAATTCAGCGTGCCTGTGAGTCTTGATCCATGGCATCTATCGCCGCGCTTAATTCCACCAATCGCTCGGCATCGCGTACATGAAGTGCCTCAATCAGTTGATCATTGACCACCAACACACCTTGTTTCTGAGCATGGAGCTCGGACCACGCTTCGACTACCTTGCGAGCATGCGAGATAGATTCAGGGTCAGGCGAGAAAACAGTATTTGCCGTTTCGATCTGATTAGGATGAATTAATGTCTTGCCGTCGAATCCCAGTTGGCGGCCTGTTTCACAGCTGTGTCGCAGGCCGTCGCTGTCGTGCAGCTTAAAGAACACGCCATCAATGGCGTCGATGTGGGATGCTCGGGCCGCTAGCAGAAGACGCGACAAAGCATACTGTAGACCCAGCTGGGCACTGCTGTGCGTGATCCTCAGCGCGCTGGAGAGATCCGCAGTGCCGGCGACAACACACGCCAGGCGGGGTGTCGCAGTAACGATCTCTTCGATGTGTTGAATCCCCAGAGGCGTTTCAATCATGGCCCACAGCGCGAGGTCCGAGGGTGCGCCCAGGGCGTTCAAGGTAACGGTCGCTGTAAAAAGCTCGTCGGCAGACTCCACCTTGGGCAACAGTATGGCATCGGGTGGATTGGATGCCAGGGCCTTGAGATCTTCTTTGCAGTTCTGAGTCTCTAGGCGATTAACACGCACAACCACTTCCCGCTGGCCGTAGTCTGTTTGTTCAAGCGTCGACTGGACCTGCTGTCGAGCTGCTTCTTTGTTTGCCGGCGAAACGGCATCTTCCAGGTCCAGAATAATGACATCGGCTGGCAACCCAGTCGCTTTCTGCTGGGCTCGAGGGTTGTCGCCAGGCATAAACAGGGCGGAACGGCGCGGACGCGATATCATTGAGGGCATTGACCGGGTATTAACGTCTTGCAAGGAACGTAGTACTGTAAGGCTTTCATGGGTAATTTTAACATTGTGTGAAATGAAAGACTGATGAAGAGTAATTATCCGGAACGAATCGTGTGTCTCACCGAAGAGACCACGGAGACAATTTACCTGTTGGGTGAAGAAGATCGAATCGTCGGAATATCCGGATTTACAGTACGTCCACCGCGTGCCCGAAAAGAAAAACCCAAGGTCTCAGCGTTCACCAGCGCCAAGATTGATCGAATCATTGCACTTGAGCCGGATCTTGTTCTTGGGTTTTCAGACCTTCAGGCTGACATCGCAGCTGAGTTAATCCGTCGTGGCATCACGGTATTGGTGTTCAACCACCGCTCGGTTCAAGAGATCCTGTCGATGATCCGTACACTAGGGGGAATGGTGGGTGCTGCCAAGCGTGCGGATGAACTGGTGGGTGCATACGAAAACAATATTGATCGCAGTTTGGTTCGAGCTGCTGAACTTCCTCGACGACCCAAAGTGTATTTCGAAGAGTGGGATGATCCCCAGATCTCCGGTATACGCTGGGTTTCAGAGTTGATCGGAATCGCTGGTGGGGACGATGTCTTTCCAGAACTGGCGGTCTGCCCAGATGGCAAGAGCCGAATCATTGCCAATCCTGAAGAGGTGATTCGGCGAGCACCGGATATCATCATCGGATCGTGGTGCGGCAAAAAGTTTCGTCCCGAAAAAGTAGCAGCACGGCAAGGCTGGGACGCTATACCTGCGGTGCAGAACGGGGACATCTATGAAATCAAGTCGGCGGAGATTTTGCAGCCCGGACCCGCAGCTTTGACGGATGGACTACATCAATTGCAAAAAATAATAACTGCGTGGACCGGTTGAAAACTGAATTAGAGAATCTCACGACGGTAAAAGGTCATCTGGTACGTCGCGCTCAAGAGCCTGTTCGACGTTGTCGAAACTCATGAGTGCCATCAAGCGGGTGGTTTCGCCTCGGATCGGTGTGACTCGATGCAGGCTGTGCCGACCTCGGAAAAGGACCAAATCCCCGGGCTGAAAATCTACACCGATGCGTTGCTCATCGTTGCCACTCAAAATGGATTCGACAGCTGAAAAGTTTTCGTCGTCGGCATTACGTACAGCAGGGATATATTCGAAGTTGCCGCCGTTACCGGCGGGTCGTAGTAAAATCGATGCGACCAATTCGCACGCATCGAAATGCCATCCTAACTGGTCATCTTCGGCCATTACAGTGTAATTGAGCGATCCTCTTGGGTGGCTGTAACGGTAGAGTGGTTCATCTGGCAACAATACTCGTAGGAACCTCAACAGATCGTCCCCTTCAAAAATCATCCTTAGCGGCGAGACTTGAGAAAGCAACTTGCGGGAAACATAACGCACAGCAAATCGGACTGTTGAATTTCGAGGGTGTCCCTCAGGGTAAGTGTCGTCAGGCACTTGGTAGTACGGCGTGTACTGATTGTTGCTGGAATGGGCTTGAGACTCGAGCCCAATGGCTTCTGTTAAGCAATGAGATAAACCAGCAGAATTGAGAAATTGAGGGAAGTGACAGGCACCCACTGATGCCAACTCTGATTGGGCAGTTGCTATTAGTCGCCGGGTTCTCGGATGGTTAATTCTATCGATTGGATAAATATTAGAATCAATAATGGAATACATAGCGTTTATCAATGCGTAATTTCACTGCAGTAGCCATACGTGATATATCATTTACATAAAGCGGCAGCAAATATAACAGGATCTCAACGATGAAAACGATCAGGGAGTTTCCCCATACGGTAAAGGTGTTAGAGAAAGGTGTTTGGATACCAATGAAACGGGGGGATCGGCTCGCTGCTCGGATATGGATGCCCGAAGACGCAGGTCCGGACAACCCAGTGCCTGCCCTATTGGAATATATACCGTATCGAAAACGAGACATGACGCGGGGGGGAGACGAGCCGAAACACAGTTACTTTGCTGGACATGGCTACGCGAGTGTGCGAGTGGATTTGGCCGGTGCTGGTGACAGCTTTGGCGTCATGCGTGATGAGTATGCCCGCCAAGAGTTAAGTGACGGGAAAGAGATTATTGCTTGGCTCGCTCGTCAGTCTTGGTGTAGTGGAAAGGTCGGGATGTTTGGTATTTCTTGGGGTGGTTTCAATTCACTACAGGTTGCGGCGCTGAGACCACCGGCTCTTAAAGCTATAGTGACCTCGTGTTCGACCGACGATCGCTATGCAAACGACATGCACTATAGCGGTGGGTGTCTGCTCAATGACAATCTGGATTGGGGTACGACCTTTTTTTCAATTCTGCCGCTGCCCGGTGATCCCGAAATTATGGGTTCTGGTTGGCGCAAGAATTGGAAAGATCGACTGGAAGGAGTGCCTTGTCCTGTTGAAAAGTGGATGAAGCATCCAACGCGAGATGCTTACTGGCGTCACGGTTCAATATGTGAAAATTACGACAAAATTCGGTGCGCCGTAATGGCCGTGGGCGGTTGGTTAGACGGGTATACGGATGCGATTCCCAGACTATTAGAACATCTTCAAGTTCCCCGGATGGGAATTGTGGGCCCCCATGGCCATCAGTGGGGACAATCTCCTAGGGCACCTGGCCCTGCCATCGGATTCCTGCAGGAGATGTTGCGGTGGTGGGACTACTGGCTGAAGGATATTGATACCGGCATCATGAAAGAACCGATGCTGCGTGCCTACATGCAGCAAGACGTACCCGGGTCATCTTGGTATGCGGACTGTCCCGGTCGTTGGGTTGGTGAAATGCAGTGGCCGAGTTCTCGTATCAGTGCCAAGAAATTTTATCTTGGAGACGTTGGGCTCTCGTTAACACCAACTCGAGACGTAGTTAGGGTAGCGGTTACACCACAGACTCTTGGCCTGGCGGGAGGGGAGTGGTGTCCCTACGGTACCGGTGGAGAAGGTCCAGAGTTTCCTGGTGACCAGAGATTTGATGATGGCGCATCAATCTGTTTTGATGGCTCTCCACTTCGATCTGATCTGGAGATTCTTGGCGCCACTAAGGTGACTTTGGATCTTTCAGTTGATCGTCCCACAGCATTTGTTTGTGTACGACTCAATGATGTGAAACCCGATGGGTCATCCACTCGAGTCGCTTATGCTGTGATGAACCTGACTCATCGAAATGGTCATCACAAAGTTGAGAAGCTGATTCCCGGCCGGCGTTACCGTGTGAATATTCAACTGAGTGATGCGGCATATTCGTTCGTCCGTGGACATCGGTTGCGTGTGGCGATCTCAACCACCTATTGGCCTATGATTTGGCCTTCACCCGAACCCGTTGAACTAACGCTCCATACACGACAATCTACGATAGAGCTGCCCGTCAGGCCCAGTCGAGGCGGACCGAAAATTAAGCCATTTCTTGCTGCTGAAGAGGGGCCTCCAATGCCCACTACTGTTTTGTCGAATGAGCCGTCTAAGAATGTAGTCTCGCATGATGTCCTGAGCGGTCGCGTGGAAGTGTTCACACAACGTGGAGCCGACGGACTTGTGATAGAGGAGCACGGCTTGGAGGTGGGTGGTCGGGCGACTACCGAGCGAATGTCAATTACTGAAGGTGACCCTTTGAGCGCTGAGACCGAGATGATAGTCGGTAATCGCGTAAAACGGGATGGATATGAGATTGAAGTTCTTGCTCGTACTCACCTGGCTTCGACTAAGGATCAGTTTTGGCTGACAGCTGACTTAGATGTCTATGAATCTAAGGAGAGAGTCCTGTCCAAACGTTGGTCAGTGCCAATTCCTAGAAATGGCATTTAGACAATAAAAATTCAGAGGCTACAACATGGTAGCTAAGTTAATCATGCGATACATAAAACACTTTCCATTTGAAGTTGAGAATTTCTGGGTACCACTTAGTGACGGCATTTGCCTTGCGGGAAGACGTTGGCAACCAAAAGATAGGGCGACATATCCTCTTCCAACTATTTTTCAGTTGGTCTTAGAGAGCTCAGAGAGCGAGAGGAACTTCTCGCTGGACAAGTTAGCTAGTGCTAATTTAGTATGGGTCATATATTAGCCAATACAAACAAACATAGTCTGGCTAATTTGTTGCAACAGATTTTCCGTTACACCTAAGGAGGATATATGAAAAGCTTTGATGAAAAACGCAGAGAGTTTCTGCAGGTAGCTTCCGCCCTTGGAATGAGTGCTGCACTGGGTGGCTATTCAATACAAACAAATGCAGAAGGGCACCGTGTGCTAAATGCTCGGTCCCACCTAAAGTTGGCATCTCTTGATCCGGGTTACATGGTAGGAGGATCAGAAATCACAATTCAGTGGGCTTTGATGCCGAGACTAGCGAATTTTACTTTCGAGGGCGGCGCATTAGGGTGGGCACCTTCCGATTTTGTATCCCATCTATCTCAACCCGACGGGACTCACATTGACTATACCCTCAAACCTGGTTTGCAATGGTCCAACGGCTACGGCGAACTGACGTCAGACGATGTTAAATATTCGTTCGAGAGAATGCTCGAATCTGAATGGAAAGGCGATTGGTCTGCTTTAGATCATGTAGAAGTTAAGGATAAATACAGTGGAACTTTGGTCCTCAACAAGGCATTTGCACCAATCTGGGCGCTAGCACTTTTAAGTGGTACAGGAACATTGGTATGCAAAAAAGCAACTGAGGAAGTCGGTGGTAAGTACACGGTCGACGTTCCAGCGACTTGTGGGCCATACGTGATGGATTGGATTCCTAAACAGAAAGTCACGCTGACACACAACCCGTTGTGGACAGGCCCCAAACCATATTTTGACAAGATCAACTACATCAGCATTGATGCACCTGAAGCAGCCGAACTCGCTTACGAAGCCGGCGAAGTTGACTGTACAAAAATTTTGGCGAAAACACATGTGCGTTGGTTGAAGTCGCCACCACCTAATACAAAGCTACATGTCGTCGGTGCACTGCAGTACATGTGGATGGGTATGAATGTAGATCACCCCAAGCTTAAGGATATTCGTGTGCGACAAGCTATTCAGCATGCTGTGGATGTTGATTCAATCATTCAAGGTGCTTATGAAGGTGCGTCTATCCGATCGCACGGCATGGTTTGTCCCGGGCTACCAGGGCAGCGTAAAGAGTCTCCTGTTGATTACAATCCTGCAAAAGCCAAAGCTTTGCTGTCTGAAGCAGGCGTATCTGGTTTATCGCTGGTACTGAAAACGCTTAATGTTCAAGAGCGGATTCTGGCGGCGCAGATCATTCAGGCAAATCTGGGGGCAGTTGGAATCACCGTTAAGGTAATTCCGCTGGATTCAGGTCCGTTCTGGAATATGGGTCAGGAAAGCAAAGGAGATGAATGGAAAGACCTTCAGATTTGGTTGATGCGTTACGGCGGTAGTCCAGATCCACACAGTATGGCGCAGTGGTTTGTAAAGGATCAGGTTGGAATATGGAACTGGGAACGATGGTCAGATCCTGAATACGAAGACCTTTATGTCAAAGGACAGCTAGAAACTGATCCCGTCAAGCGGAACGCAATCTATGTTCGGATGCAGGAGATTATGGAGAATACAGGTGCATATGTTTGGATCGGACATGAACCTGAAGTGTTTGCACATCGATCAAATCTCGCGCCGATGTTTGCACCGTCAGGGGAAGAAGATTTTGCACGTTTTACCGCGACCTAATCCACTCGGTAACCTTTAACAAGTTGAAGGCCGGGGTCGTATCGACCCTGGCCTTTTCTTTCCCAAGTGTTATTGTTCTTTCAGATCCATAATGTTGGCATATCTGATTAAGCGGCTGTTGTTAGGCGTTGTGATCGTCTTTGCTGCGCTTCTGACTGTATTTTGTTTGCTCCATCTAATGCCGGGGGACCCGGTTTCGATTGCGTTAGGAACACGAGCAACACCGGAAATACAGGCGCAGTATGCCGAGAAAATGCATCTAAATGATCCGTTAATCGTACAGTTCCTAATATTTGCGGGTCAGGCTTTAACGGGTGACCTCGGCAGGGATGTTTTTTCTAACCGGGCGGTATCAGTCATGGTGTTCGAACAGCTTCCCTATACAGTTATCTTGGCGCTATCGTCGATCACTTGGGCGATTCTTGTCGGAATCCCGCTGGGATGCCTATCGGCGATCCGGCCGAACAGTTGGTTGGATAGAATTTTAGGCCTCATCTCGGTCGGAACAATTGCGATTCCATCCTTTCTTGTTTCGATATGGGCTCTACTATTGTTCGCGATCACTCTAAGATGGCTCCCAGTGATTGGTGCTGGAGAGATTGGTGATCCATTGGATCAAGCTACCCACTTGATTCTTCCATCATTTGCTGTGGGTCTGGGATGGGTAGGGTATATCGCCCGACTTGTTAGGGCATCTATGCTCGAAGTAATGAACGAAAACTACGTTCGAGCAGCGTGGGCGTTTGGATTGAAATCCAATACGGTTATCTATCGATACGCACTGAAAGTAGCCGTCCTACCAACTATTACAATGATTGGAATCGGATTCGGACATCTCCTTTCAGGAACTGTATTTGCTGAGATCATATTTGCACGCCCCGGTATAGGAAAATTGATATTCGATATGGTCATGTCTAGAAATTTTCCAGTGGTTCAGGGGGCTGTAATGGTGACGGCAGCCATGTATGTCATCACGACCCTGGTGGCTGATTTGATGGTTGCTTGGCTTGATCCTCGCGTACGGGAATCACTTTGATTAATTTACTGAAAGTTCGAAAATGAATCCTTGGCGTGAAAAACTGCGACTGTTCCTAAGAAATGGGAAGGGAATGTTTGGGCTCGTGCTCGTCCTGATATTTTTTGCGAGTGCGTTGTTTGCACCACAACTGGCGCCGCATGACCCATTCCAACTTAATATTCCGGCTAGAAACAGCGGACCTACAATCGACTATTTTGTTGGTACCGATCAGCTTGGACGAGACACATTTTCCCGCGTGTTATATGGGGGTCGTGTTGCTTTGAAGATTGCCGCAATCGGTGTTTCGGTGTCGCTTCTAATTGGGCTAGTACTGGGCATGATCGCAGGCTATGGACCACGGTGGCTCGATAACGCATTGTTGTTGTTTTTTGACACAGTTCGTTCCTTTCCCACCATCGTTATGGCACTTGCTGTTGTTGCTCTGACAGGACCAAGTCTCGGTATGGTTATGGTGATCGTTATCATCACGTCTATCCCAGGTTATGGTCGGCTTGCTCGTACGAGCACTTTGGCTTTGCGCAACTCTGAATTTATTATTGCTGAACAATCACTAGGAGCTGGACCAGTTCGCGTTCTAGCGCGACACATACTTCCAAATGTGATCGGTCCTCTTCTGATTTTGGCAGCCATGGACGTGCCTGTTGTTGTGACTATCGAAGCCGGACTTAGTTTTCTAGGGCTTGGTGTTCTGCCACCGACTCCGAGCTGGGGATCGATCCTCAACGAAGGATATATGGTCATTCGCGATACGCCTTGGCCGGTAGTCGCTGGAGGAATTCCATTGATCTTGACGACGCTCGGGTTTACCTTTTTAGGAGAAGCACTCCGAGATATTTTCGATCCAAGGCTAAGAAAAGGTTATTGATGACTGCAGTACTTGACGTTAAAAATCTGGAAGTGGCGTTTAGGACGCCACTTGGGCCGATATATGCACTTCAAGATGTGTCGTTTACCGTTCCGGAAAGAACAATCGTTGGTATCGTTGGCGAAAGTGGTTGTGGAAAGAGCACTGTGGTTTGGAGTATCTGTCGTCTGCTTGCTGAAAATGGTGAGATTACCGGTGGGCAGATTCGATATGGCGATAGTGACGTGTTGTCATTTACGCAACAACAACTGGAAAACTACCGAGGCGAGCAAGTATCTATAGTTTTTCAGGACCCGATGACGTCACAGAGTCCTGTGCTCTCTTACAAACGGCAGATGACGGATATTCAGTATCGCCGCCGAGACAAACAAGACGAGAAGTTTACACGGGCTGTTGAGGCCATGAGGGCGGTGGGAATTCCTGACCCAGAAGAAAGGATCAATACCTATCCCCATCAGTTTAGTGGTGGGATGCGTCAACGTGCAGGGATCGCAATGGCCATGATGATGGATCCCGGCCTACTCATAGCAGACGAAGCAACCACAGCTCTAGACGTGACGATGGAAGCTCAGATTATTCAGTTAATACGTGAGTTACGGCAGGACATGAACGGGTCGGTAATCGCTGTCTCTCATAATCTTGGTTTAATCGCTGAATTGTGTGACCAGGTCATCGTAATGTATGCCGGGCAAATAGTTGAGACGGGGACAGTGACAGATGTTTTTCACAATCCCAAGCATCCATACACGCAGGCACTGTTGGAATGCGATCCTGCACGAATTCTCGATAGTTCACGGAGTTTGCCTACTATTCCAGGCGAAGTCCCCAATTTGATGTCCGCACATCAGGGATGCAGTTTTGCTGCAAGGTGTCGTTATGTCGTCGATCGGTGTCGACAGGAGTTGCCGCAACCAACAGATGTTTCTGCCACCCACAACTTACGTTGCCATCGGCACTTTGAGTTAGAAACATTAGGTGTGCTGTCACAAAGCTCGGCTGAGCCAGCTTTGAAAAAAGGATATAAAAGTCGTTCCCTTTCGGAGCCAAATGGCGAGGCTAATAAATTACTCGAAGTAAGAAACCTCAACGTGCGCTATAAGGTGCTCGATGTCATGCAGAAAGCCTTTAGGCGTGATAGTCCAATGTTTGTTGATGCTGTTATCCAGGCCAGTTTGAGCATAGACCAGGGAGAGACTTTAGGTTTAGTTGGGGAATCTGGTTCGGGCAAGACTTCTTTGGCTCGGGGAATACTTCAGTTGACTGATACTTCGGGTGGAGAGGTCTTATTCAATCAAAAAAATCTCATCCCACTAAAAGGACACCAACTCAAACATGTTCGTAGGGAAATCGCAGTCATGTTTCAGGATCCAGTCGGGTCTCTGAGTCCACGGAAAACTGTCGGTGCATTGCTCTCAGAACCTTTTGAGATTCATAGAGTTAAATTGGGGAACGTGGAAGAAGAGGTTCAAGAGCTTTGCAAAATGGTTAGTTTGCCCCTCAGTTTCATGACCCGTTACCCACACGAGTTATCGGGCGGACAGGCCAGGCGGGTAGGTGTCGCACGGGCCTTGGCACTGAAGCCCAGTCTGATTATTGCCGATGAACCGACCGCTGGCCTCGATGTATCAGTACAGGGAGAGATCCTAAACTTGATGAGCTCTCTACAGGAAAGTCACGGATTGAGTTATATGATAATCAGCCACAACTTGCCTGTCGTTCGTCACGCATGCGACAGGCTGGCAATAATGTATCTTGGTCATATCGTCGAGCAGGGTAACTGTGATGACATATTTGCTGAGCCTGCTCATCCTTATACTCAAGCACTGATCAATGCTGTTCCCCGGCCTGACCCAGATAAAAGACGAGATTTGACGGCAATAAGGGGAGAAGTGCCAAGCCTTACCAATAGACCACCTGGTTGCGAGTTTCATCCGAGGTGTACGTTTGCACAGGATCTCTGTAGAACTGAGCCACCGGATAATCATGAGCTTAATAATCAACGTTTTGTTCGGTGCCATTTCCCTTTAATTCAGTAATTCAAAACATTTACTCAAGAGACAAGTGATGAAAGAAAATGAAATCAGTGTCGTGACAGATTTTCCGAGGCAGGTTCGCGAAATTGAAAATACATTTATAACTTTGGCGGAGGGTATAAGGCTGGCTGCTCGTATCTGGTTGCCTGAGGATGCCGAAGCAAACCCTGTGCCGGCAATCCTTGAATTTTTGCCTTATCGCAAGCGTGACGGAACGTCTGAACGCGATACGGTGACCCACGCCTACTACGCAGGCCATGGCTACGCTTGTGTTCGAGTCGATATGCGTGGGGCCGGAGATTCCGAGGGAATTCTGGATGATGAATACCTGAAGATTGAACAAGATAACGCGCTTGAGGTGCTGGATTGGATTACATCGCAACCCTGGTGTAGTGGGCAGACCGGTATGATCGGAATTTCATGGGGTGGATTTAATGGACTGCAGATTGCTGCTCGCCGACCGCCATCCCTCAAAGCCATTGTCACTATCGCTTCGACCGATGACCGCTACGCTGATGACATCCACTATATGGGTGGTGTGATGATCAATGATGCGATGTCATGGGGTGCGACTATGTTCGCGTTTAATTCGAGGCCGCCTGATCCTGCGATTGTCGGAGAAGGCTGGGACGACCTGTGGTTGGCGCGACTCAAAGCCAACGATCCCTGGTCGATGAAATGGCTCTCACACCAGACGAGGGATGCGTTCTGGCAGCACGGGTCAGTGTGTGAAGACTACGCCGATATTGAATGTGCTGTTTATGCCGTAGGCGGTTGGGCGGATGGTTATTCCAATGCGGTGCCCAGGATGCTGGAGGGCCTGAGCTGCCCGAAGAAAGGCCTCGTTGGTCCTTGGGCGCATAAGTACCCACATTTTGCATTACCAGGGCCGCGAATCGGATTTCTGCAAGAGACGCTACGTTGGTGGGATTACTGGCTAAAAGATATCGACACTGGCGTCATGGATGAGCCGCAATATCGGGTCTGGATGCAGGACAGCGCACCGCCCGCAACCCACTACCAGATTCGAAATGGCCATTGGGTTGCAGAGCCCAGTTGGCCGAGCCAACACATTCAAAATCAGAGGTTGTACTTAGATGGCAAACAATTGACAGAGCAATCCGGTGATCCCAAACGGATTTCAATTCACACGCCCCAAACCATGGGGGCTCGCCAAGGTGAATGGTGTGGTCATGGTCTGGATCCTGATCTTCCCGCAGACCAACGGGAAGACGATGGGTGTTCTGTCGTATTTGAGACTGAACCGCTCACCGAAGCTGTAGAAATCTTAGGTGCGCCGGTGCTGACATTGCAGTTGAGTGCCGATCAGCCAAATGCGTTTATTGTTGGCCGGCTGAACGACGTTGCACCTGATGGGGCATCGACTCGGGTGACGTATGGCGTATTGAACCTCACCCATCGAAATAGTCACGAAACTCCAGAACCGCTGGTACCGGGCGAGACCTATGAGATTCGTCTTCAGCTTAATGATGTGGCTCAGGTTTTCCCCGCGGGGCACCGTATTCGCATTGCCTTATCTAATACGCTTTGGCCATTGTTCTGGCCGTCGCCGGAACTGGTTACGCTCACGCTAAATACAGAAGGGAGTCACC
>Ga0315338_1003930_pt1 | contig 12306 bp, 13 predicted proteins | sample ASW8metaG_FD_204518 | JGI IMG/M metagenome (GOLD analysis project Ga0315338, IMG submission 204518) | Ammonia-oxidizing marine archaeal communities from Monterey Bay, California, United States - ASW #8 | ecosystem: Environmental > Aquatic > Marine > Coastal | place: USA: California | collected...
CCGCCGCCGAGCTGCATGCCGAGCCCGAACAGAAATGCACCCACGGCGACCTGTACGCCGACTGGGGCGATGGCCCCGCTGACCGCGCGGCCGAACACCTCGCCTTCGGCGAGCGCCGGTGCAAACAGAATTGTCGCCGCAACCAGCATCAAAAGTTGCGCGCGTACATTCGATACATCGCGGGCAACGATCATGCGCCGATAGGCCGACGTGAAGCCAAAGGCAGCGTGGTACAGCACCACTCCCATTGCCGTACCGATGCCAAACAGTGTACCTAGCCGCCAGCCGTTCATAGCTACCAGATAGGCAAACAGCGCCACCAACGCGCCGCCTGCAAACACGACTCTCGTTTGTATCCTGGGAATCTCTGAGGATTCGACGGTGGAAATAGGCCCTTCCTCAGCCGCCAGTTGCCTGTTTCACGATTTTCGCCCAAATCGCATCGAGTTCGGCCGCCATCTTGTCGAGATCGCCGCTGCCGTAGGGCGCGAATGTCGCGCTGGGTTTGCGAAAGGTCAGGGACGCGGTCCCGTCCGCGTTCTCCGTCACGTAGAATCGCAAGGGTGCCTCGATCCCGGCTGGTACGCTCGCCTCCAGCATGCGTACGGCGAAATCGTTGCGGTAGACGCCGATGACAAGATTGCCGGGGATTTCTATCCCTCGTCCCGACGCGCCACGGCTGGCGCTCGCCCGTGTGACGACAAACATCCCGTTCGCTTTCACCGCCGCTTCGAGCTTGTCCCACAGCGCCTTGAAACCCGACGCGGTCCTTATTGTCTGCGTTTCCGCATAGGGCGCCGGATTGGCAGAAAGCGCCGGCAAAGCGAATAGAAGCATGGCAGCGAAAATAGCTGATACGAACCTGGCGGACATGCCTGAAACTCCCTGAATGACTTGTTGCTCCGAGACATTATATCGGAACGGGCTCGCGCCTCCCGGTCAACAAGACGTGAATACCGCGCGCTTCAAAGCGTGCACTACCGCCAATGCGTATAGAATTAGAATGCAACTCAGTTCCAATTGTCTCAATCCGATGAGAGCGCGAATGCGAGAAGAATGGCGAAAGGCGGCGATAGACGGTGATATCGGCGCTATCGGCAAGTGGCTTGACGACAGTCCGACAATCGACAGCCGGGACCGTTATGGGCAAACAACACTGATGATGGCGGCCACGCACGGCCGCACAGCCGCCGTCGACCTCCTGATCGCCCATGGCGCGGATTTGAACGTCACGGCAAAATACGGTTTGAGTGCGCTAATGTTGGCAATCGTCAATCGTCATGCGGGCATTGCAACTGCCCTGCTGGACGCCGGCACGGACACATCGCTGCGTGGCACTGGCGCGCCGGGCTTCGCGAACAAAACAGCAGCGGATCTGGCGCGCGAAGCGGGTTTCAATGAACTATCGGACGCAATTACGCTCGACCAGATCGCCCGCGCCTTTGCCGACAGGACTCCGCCGACCCTGTTGACGGACTCAAAACAGCTGTCGGACGTTGAATACGACGAAGTAATGTCGTTCGAGAGTATGCGCTGGCAGGACGTGACATTCGACCAAATCGAGCGGAATTCAGACGCCGTGTTCTGGTTTTCGCCGGAAGCCTTCTGTTACTTCCTGCCCGGCCTGATGTTGGCAGGCCTCAAGGAAAACCGGGTGGACGCCAATTGTTACGATGCCCTCATCGGCATGCTCGACCGGAGTGCGGAACCGGACTCTTGGGACGACTTTTTTCAACCGCGCTGGCCCTTGTTGACCGTGGCCCAAGTGGATGCCGTAACAGCTTGGGCAAAATGGCTCCAGTCGGTTCAACCCGATGCGTTTCATAGCAATACTTTTGAGCGGGTCGGAAATACCTTGGCGCTACTGGCCGAGCGCCGCAAAGGAATCGGGTGAAGGTCGACGTTATACCAAGGAGCGTTGATAAAGACTCATAGTGACGGCTTCTCAAGGTTTTCGGCAAGGAGCGCGCGGCGTGGCGATGCGATGCATCGGGAGCCGTGTGCGACGCTGTCCGAAAGCCTTGAGAAGCCGCCGTCCCGGCCGCCTACGCGGTCCGTCGGAGGGCGTCGAAACGTCTTGACGATGTCCCGCATCGTCGGCGCCGTCCCTCCTACCCGACGAACCGCATAGGCGATCTCCATCGGTCTTTATCAACGCTCCTTGGTATTACCAACGAAAGCGGGTCATCGTATAGGTCGGCGTTTGGCCTTCCTCATCATAGAGCGCCGTAAGGCGGTTCGGATCGATAAAATCGGCCGCATCTATGCCCGCGTCCGCCGCATGGATACCGCTCGCCACGAACAGCGAGTCGATACCCGCACCGTTGGCGCCGCCAATATCGTGATAGAGCGAGTCGCCGATCGCCAGGGCTGGACGGGCGTCCGGCTCGTGCAGGAAGCACCGCTCGTAGACCGGCGCGTGCGGCTTACCCCGGTAGTCGACGTTGCCGCCGATCTCCTCATAGCGACGCGCTGTGGCGCCCGGACAGATGTTCAAGCTTCCGTCCGGCGCGACGCTGACGAAGTCGGGATTGGCGCAAATCATCGGAAGTCCCCGCGCGGCGGCGCGCTGCAGGACCGGTTCGTAGGTGTCGAGATTGAACGTCCCGCTTTGCGTGCCCGCGTTCAGGATGAAGTCGGCCGCTTCGATGTCGCCGGTACCGGTGAGATCCAGGCCATCGAGCATGCTGGTATCGCCGTCCCAGGAAAACAAAAAACAGCGCCGGCCGAGCGTCGCATAGAACGGCTCCGACCGCGCGTTCAACGCCTGCCAAACTTCTTCGCCCGAGGTCACGCAATGGTCGTAGCAGTCCGGTCCGAATCCCATCGCGGCCATCCGCGGCAGCGTCAAGGACAGACGCTTGCCCGAATTCGACAGGATGATGATTTTCTTGCCTGCCGCCCGTAACGTCCGAAGAGTCTCAATCGCGCCATCATGCGGTGATTGGCCATCGTGCAGGACGCCCCATTGGTCCACCAAGAACAATGCGTAGCGGTCCGCGACTTCGCTCAACCCTTCTATAATCGTCATGAATTAATAGCCCGCCGCCGCCTCTTCGGGGTCGAGGAATTCTTCCGGCGGCTCTTTGCTCAAGCGCGGTTCGCCGAACAAATATCCTTGCCCGAAATCGATGCTGTATTCGAGCAGTTCGACCAGCATCTGCTCTGTCTCGATTTTCTCGACGATCAAATCGATTCCGGCGTTATCCATCATCTGTTTCAACGCGCCGACTCCCGCCAGGCCGCCCTCGGGATCGATCAGGCTTTGCAGCATTTCGCCTTCGATTTTCACGAACTGGATGTTTTTGTCGACAAGGTCTCGAACATCGAACCGCATGTCGCTGACCTGATCCATCGAATAGCGGTATCCTACTGCCGACAGGCGGCGAAGATCTTCAATCGCTTCCGGCACGAAGTCGTGGAACTCGTCTTGGGAAAATTCGAAGACGAGGCTTGGGGCCAATTCCGGGCAGCTTTCTAAAAATGCGATGAATTCCTGGAAGAAGCCGCGATCGGCAATCGTATGCGGCGAAATATTGCAGAAAAACGCCGTAGCGTAGTTCTGCCCCTGCGTCTTGCGCAACAACTGTACACAGCGGAACAGCAGCATGTTGTCGATGGCAGTGATCAGACCGTTTTCCTTGGCGATACCGATATATTGTTCGGGCAGAATCATGGTGCCGTCCGCCGCACGGATGCGGCTGAAGCATTCGTAGTAGCGTCGTTTGCGCTGCGGCAGACTGACGATCGGCTGGAGATAGAGATCGACCCGGTCCTGGCGCAACCCGTCGCGCACGATATCGAGTATCGCGCCTTCATCGAGCGCGATAACCTGCCGGATCTTCTCGCCAGTGGACGTCGCCAATTCGACGGCCGCGGCCTCGCGGTCTTCCGCGGGTAGCTCCACCGACATAATCTTGGTCCGCGTATCCGCGTCGGACGCCTGATCGGAATAGAGTTGTTCGACCAGGGAATGCAGCACTTTCACTTCGGCCGCGACCTGCCGAATCCCAATTCCATCGGCGCCGGTTTCCATATGCCCCGCGCGCTCGAGTGCTTCATAGATACGCCGCACTTCGTCGCGCGCGCGCGTCAGATCGTCGCGATTCTGGCTATAGGCTTTGCGAAGGACCCTCAAGCGCCGGCTAAGGCGACGTGTCACATCGCGACGCGCAATCCACTCATGTCCAAGCGCACAGGAAACGAACAGTACGACTCCCAGCAGGACCGACGCCCAGAGGTCAGGGCCCTTTCCCCACCAAAGCAAACCCGCGACCACGAACGCCGAAGAAGCGGCGTATGTCACGACGATGAAGATGTGCCAGAAGGTCGGCAAATATCCCGCCTTTCCCCACGAACCGCGTAAGAGCGGATCACCGAAGGTGCTTCCAAGCAATCCCGATCTGCTCTAGATCGACGTTACGCGGGTGGGCTGCGACGGGCAAGCTTCTCACTGATGATCGGCGCCCACCGCATCGCTGACGCGGTTGAAGCCATCCGCGCGCAACAGCGCCGCGATATCGCGCTTGACCCGCGGGACAAGCCCAGGCCCGTGAAACACCAGCGCACTGTAAATCTGCAGCAAGCTCGCGCCCGCCCGAATCATGGCATAGGCGTCGGCGCCGCTCGCGATACCGCCGGCCGCGATTATCGGCACTTTTCCTCGCGTTAGGCCGTACATTTCACCAACGAGCGACAAGGTGAGCGGAAACAAAGGCAAGCCGCTCAATCCGCCCGCTTCGTCCTTATCTCTACTTATCAAACTCTCCGGGCGCGTGATTGTCGTGTTGGAAATAATCAACCCGTCGGTTTCGGTCTCATCGACCGTCGCGGCGATATCCTGCTTGTCTTCCGTCGTGAGATCCGGGGCAATCTTGACAAGCAGCGGCTTCGATTCGCCGCCGCAAGCATCCGTCGCGGCGCGACGGGTCGCTGTGATAAGCCCCGATAGCTGAGTACGGTCCTGCAACGCGCGCAGGCCCGGCGTATTGGGCGACGACACGTTAATCACCAGATAGTCCGACAAGGGGGCAAGTTTCCGGGCGCCCACGATATAGTCGGCTTCCGCATCCTCGCTTTCCTTGTTCTTTCCGATATTGGCGCCGACGATGCCCGCGCCGCGGCGCTTCAGACGCGCCGCGGTAACCTCGACACCAGCGCTGTTGAAGCCATAGCGGTTAATGACGGCGCGATCCTCGGAAAGCCGAAACAGGCGCGGTTTCGGGTTACCCGGTTGCGGCAAGGGCGTCACGGTACCCGTTTCGACGAACCCGAAGCCAAGGCCCAGCGCGCCTTGAAAAGCAGCGGCATCCTTGTCGAAGCCGGCGGCAAGACCGACCGGGTTCGCAAAGCGCAATCCCCAAAGATCGGTCGCGAGGACCGGATCGTCCTCATCGCCCTGTGGCGGCACAAATCCGCGCGACAGCGCCCACACCGCCAGATTGTGCGCGCGCTCGGGATCAAGCAGACGAATTAGAGGTACGGCCAGGTCGGAAAAATTCAACATCACCCCAACATTAAAAATAATACGCCCGATCGCAACACCCGCATGGAGAGACGCGCCCGGCTAGACGCGTTGGTTGCGGCAAATCGGGAGAATTTCTGCAATATGCAGACGCCTATTCCCAATACGCGAAAATGATCATAATAAATTCTTCTAAAACTATATATTTAATCATTTTTTTTCAAATACTTAACTCGTATTAGCCTTGAGTTTTACAGCTGTCGCGATGGCACACCTTTTGCGTGATAAAGCCTGCATTCGTTTTCAGAGGAATCGTCATGACCACGCAACTGAAGTTACTTCGTAACATATCGCTGCTGGAATCCGAGACCGATTCTCCGGATACCGCCTGTCTGCCCGGCCACCTTCGCGTACCGGCCAAGCCAAGCCTCGACATGCTGACAGCGGGCAGCAGCGTCGGCGGCGTCAGCGTTCAGAAGGCCTGGGAAATCTACATGGCGATGCTGCGCAGCGTTCCCGCGGAACTGCGCTAGCACACCCCAGAAACACCGGACCGTCCCCCTGGACTAAGCAAATAGCGACGGTATAGTGCGCCAAACGTTGGACAATTGCAGTTCGAGGCGCACGGATGGATGCACTAACCTATATCGACGGTGAATGGCTGGAAGGCAATCCGCCGCTCTTGGGCTCGCGGACACACGCGACGTGGCTTTCGTCGATCATCTTCGACGGCGCGCGCGCCTTCGAAGGCGTAGCACCCGACCTCGACCGGCATTGCGAACGGGCAATCCGCTCCGCCAACGCGTTCGGATTGTTGCCAAAAGTCGCGGCCGAAAAAATTTACGAGCTGGCCTGGGAAGGCATCAAAAAATTCCCCGCCGATGCGGAACTCTATATCCGGCCGATGTTCTGGGCCGAGGAAGGCTGGGTCGATCCCGACCCCGAAAGTACGCGCTTTGCGATGGTCGTCTACGTATCGCCGCTACCGGCGCCGACGGGGCTTGCCGTGTGCCTTTCGTCGCGGCGCCGGCCCGCCCCGGACATGGCGCCAACCGACGCAAAGGCGTCGTGCCTCTACCCCAACGCATCGCGCGCGCTACGCGAAGCGACCCAAAAAGGCTTCGACAACGCGGTGCTTCGCGATCCGCTCAACAACGTCGCGGAACTGGCGACGGCGAACCTGTTCCTCGCCAAAGACGGCGTGGTGCACACCCCAGTCCCCAACGGCACCTTTCTGAACGGCGTGACGCGGCAGCGTGTCATTTCGCTGTTGCGCGAGGACAATATCGAGGTGCAGGAGCGGACCGTAACGGTCGCCGACCTTGAGAACGCAGACGAGATGTTCGCATCAGGCAATCACGCCAAGGTCCAGCCGATCATCCGATACGAAAATCGCGACATGCAGGCTGGCGCAAATTACAAGCGCGCGCGGGAACTCTATTGGGAATTCGCGCACCGCTAGTGTGATGATTCTGAAGTTCGTCGCATTGGATGCGAAAATTTCAGAAGCGGAAGCCGGGCGGTACAAACCCTATTCCAAAACATCCGCCTTACGCAGACTGCCACTATTACTGTTCATCCGGCTTTCGTTCGTACCGATAAGACGTTCTTAGAATTTACGTATTCGAAGCCTCAGTTATTATTGTCGCTAATCGTCGTGGCGATGGTTCGAATTTCCTTGGCAACGTTTCGTATCTCACGCGGGCTGACTCTGTCCCTGTTTTCGAGACCGATAAAGTCGGTTGGCCTGCGTTCCAATCGATCCGCGATCAACAGTAACCGGTCGGTGGAAAGCGGATGTGTTCGGGCTTCATTGCTTTGCAGCAACCCCGTAATCATGAACCAGTAAACCATGCCATAGGGCACCGTATGCATCCGCGCCATGACCTCCAGCGCGAAGGCATCCGCTTGTATTTCCTGCCTCTGGGCCTGCCGGTTTGAGATCGCGTCATACCCGGCATGCCGAAACCGCCAATGCGCAACTTCATGCAGAAGCAGGAACGTGATCCCCGATTTCAGTATCTTCTGTGAATCGCCATCGACATCTTTGTCCAGCTTCCAGGCTTCGGCCGGGACGCCCAGCGCCAGCAAGGGCGGCTGCCGATAATTCGGCTCGGCAAAAAGCCGGCCAATATATTCGATAATCTTTGTCCGATCGAGGTTTCGGTACTCATACCATGCGAAAGCAATGGCGATTTCGTCGAAAAACTTCACGGCTAGCGCCGTTACCGTCATCTCGCCGGTCGTCAGATTCATGGAATATTCAAACAATCCCGCGTGACGCCCAAGTTGCGAGAAATTGACCTTAACCGTCGATAATGTTTGCTTCTCGCTGACTGAAAGATAGCGCCGGATATCTTCGTACAGCACGCCGCGAATATTAACTTCATAGGTGCTTATCGCTTTCCGCAAAACGTTCGGCGGATAAATCTGGCTGAAATCCTTGGCGAAACCCGGATTGGTGACCGCCCCGAAAAGCAGAGCGAACAGAAGATGTCTTGAGGACCGGCAAATCGGACGCCAACCCGTCATGACGCGCATCCAACGGACAGGTCGTTAAAAACGCTTTTCAGGTTCTGATTGGGTATCGCGTCATCCGGCGTGACCGCCAAAACACCGTTGTCGCCCCAGTCATCCGTGCTCCAGACCGGATTGAGAAGCGCAACTTTTGCGTCATGGAACGCGATCTTCGTCGTCTGCGTGACGTCGAAACCTTGGGTATTTTGCAGGGCGCGGAAGGCGCAGTTCAGCGATCCGATACGCTCAATGACCGCCAGCCGGCGTTGCACAAATCCGGGGCCGGATCGGGTTTCGACATCGGTCGATCCAGCAAATTTTTTCTTCGATGTTTCGTTTCCGACGGAGACCGTATTTTTATTGATGTCTGTGAGGTCCGTGATTTCAACTTTCTTGTCCAGGCTGACGAACAACACCGCACAGCCAAACGCCACGAAAAAGACACCGGGCCCGACCTTGGACAAAACGACCTTTATGCCGGGCAGCTTTATCGAACCTTCGTGATCGGTTTCCGTCGGCAAATTGCAAAACAGCCGATACCCAAGATAGATCGACATGCCGGCGAACCCGGCTATCAACAATCGTTCAAACATCCGCAGCATGGGAATGATCTGGTCTTCCATCTCCGTCCCTCTGTTGTCTGAGTAGGGTTGGTTATTCTAACCCGGCAAATCTGCCGCAGCCGAAAATTTCGAGGTCGCGTCTTTCAGTGCCGCATTTCAACGAAGTTTAGGACGCCGTGACTTCTTCCCCGATCGCGAAGTGAATGTGGCAATGCAAGCCTGCCCCTTCCTTTCCGCACCCCGTCACCCCCGACTTATTCCACCTTGTCATTCCCGACCCTCCGCAATTTTCGAAGTTCAGGTAAGGCGGTGGTGGTCACGCCCGGGCATGACGGGGGGGATCGCGCCAGTTTTCCGGACTGCCGCCGTAGAGCGCTCGTTGAGAGGCGGGGATTTCGGGCCAGTCCTCGACCTGGAGCCACAGCCGTTTCAGATGGCGGCGGCGGTCTTTTTCCGGGTGATCCTGGAAATGCGCCCGGCCGTGCAGGATTGTCCGGTTGTTGAATATTTGGATGTCGCCCGGCTCCAGCATGTATTCGAGGGTGAAATCGGGGTGGTTGCCGATCGACAAGAACACATCGATCGCTGCCTGCTCGCGCGGATTCAGCTGGGAATCGCCAGCATTGACCGCGCGCTGAACATAACCGCGCACGTAATGGGCGTTGAGCCACCCACCGTCATATGTGTAAGCCGGGACCCGGTGCGGGATCAGCGGCGCGATGCCCATCGCCGCCGCATCGGAATCGGGCATGCGGCAGATCAGGCCCTCATACAGAACGGCGAGCAAATCGGGACACATATCGAGCATCGCGTTATGCACCGCCGCCGCGCTAACAAGACGACTGGCGCCGCCCTGCTTGGCGGTGCGGATACCGATCATGCCGACGATATCGCAAGCGTCGGTATGAACGCTTTGAAATCCCGCCGAATGGTAGCCGCGCCGTCGCCGGGGGTCGGGCTCCTCGTCGGTCAGGTCCATTACCGTCCCGAGCCGGTCGCCCATGAAACTCTGCGGCACGGCGTGCCCGAAATGCCGGCCCAAACCCCAGAAGATCATCCCCAACTCGTCGTCGCTGTATTTTTCCGGATCGATGCCCCGGATGCTGACAAAGCCGCGCCCCGTCGCCAACAGGCGCCGGAAGACGGCGACCGGCTCGGCGATGGAGGCGAACGGGAAATCCTCGCTGCCGATGTCGTCCAGGGGCTTGGGGTTGCGGCGCAGCATTTCCACGCAAGCATCGATTTCCGCCAACGCGGCCGGCGGCAGGCGGTATATCCAATCCTTCCGCCGCGCCATGTCCTTGCCCAACCAGACGGACCCTCCCGACGGGCGGTGAAATCTTGTCTCATTCATGAGGGTCCCTTCCAACATATATTGAGTGTAGCGGCGCCGGTTAAGGGAATCTATGCGTGAATTCGACGGCGTCGAATGTCCGGATGTGGCCAAGCGGTCCTGCCCCAACGCCGTCATTTTCAACGTCCCTAAGCGTTCGCGATCCGGACGTGTTCTGCCGTGCATGGATTGGCGGCTTGGTGGGAATTTTGGGCAGAGTCCGCGACGGACTTTGATATTCAAGCCTCAGCTTGTATTTTCGGGCAATGAGTCAATGTCGCCCGCCCCACATACAGAAGGCCAAGTTGTGAAAACTGAATTCGAAAAAAATGGCTACTACATCCTCCGGAATGTCCTGACGAACGCGGAAGTGGACCGTCTCGCAAAGCCGATCCGCGCCGCGTTCAGCCGCGGCGATTACGACACCGTCCAGAAGGGACCGGCCTATCCCGCGCCGGGCATTCACTCGATGGGTCCGCGGGTCCTGGAAGACCACCCGGATATCGCGGAACTGAGCCTGGCCCACCCCACCATCGTGGCGGCAATCCAGGAGCTCTTCGGCGAGCCCGCCATATTGGCGCAATATTGGTCGATCATGCGGCCGCCCGGCGCGGGCATCGGCGACGAACCCTTCGTCAACGGCAGCGGCGCCCACTACGACTACAAGCCCTGGCGCTGTGTCGGATCGTACGTAAAATGGATGTTCGCGGTCGTTCCGTTCGTCGATTACACGGAAAATGCCGGCCCCCTCACCGTATCGCCCGGATCACACCTTAAAACCACCCTACGGCCGTCGAACGGACGCGTGCATCAAGTGGACGCCGCCCAGGTCCCTCGGCCGGAGGAAATTCATCTGGTAGACCCGTCGCTGAAGAAGGGCGATGTCGTCCTGATGAACGGATTCCTGTGGCATGAGCCGCGCCCCAACTACGGCAACGCCGATCGCTGCGGGCTCTATATGAAGTTCCACGCAAAGTCGTCGCCGCCCGCCTGCGGGCCGACCATCTACCCGTCCGCCGTTCACGACGTTCTGCCGGACGACAAGAAGCACCTGGTGCCCTACCACCGCGACGACGGCCGCTACGCCGCTTTGCGTGACGGGCCCGTGGGCGGCGTCGACGCGGCGCGGCTGTTGATCGAGGACAGCGATGACAAGGTGCTCGTCCTGGGAAACCATACCAACGGCTGGCGGCTTCCCCTGTTCGTCGCCGCGGAGGACGAAACGGCGGGCATTCTGGATGTCGGCAACGTCATGGGTTCCGTCACCGCGCAAGCCCGCGACCAACTGGGATTGCACTTGCCCTGGCTCAGCTGGCTGGCCGACCTGCCCGACACGAGCCCTGACACGACACCTGACGGCGACGCGGGACCGTGGCGATGCCGGGTCTACGGCCATCGCCTGTCCACCGCCGCCCCGGACCTCGACCCGGCAGAGAATTCAGCGCCCCCACATCGCTGGATGTCGGCCGACGAGCTCGACGAGGCCCATTCGGCCGAACTTCTGGAATGCGGTACGGAAACGCTCGAATGGCTGCGCATGTGGCAGAACGAGGAGGATGAGGACGGACGCCCCGTCACGAGAAGCTTCGGCCTGCCCACCACCGATGTCGAATACTATTCGTACAACCGAAATGGCAACCCCATAGGCACCTATCGTATCGGTGAGTTCGACGATAATGGCCGGCCTGCGCGGGCCTGAAGATTGGTGGCGCTGTCGTGGCGTTTCGATGACCGGAGTACGTCCCACAGATCCTGCGTAGCGCCTGTGCTCTGTTGGCAGCGGGACATGACGGCGCTGTAGGGGGAGCGGGCGGCTTGGCAATTCCAGAGACATGATATGTATTGTGTTGCGCTACACATTACAACACGGCAAACTGATACATGGAGATTCGAAATATCCGCCATAAGGGGTTGCGGGGCTTCGTTGAGAAGAACAACGTAAGAGGCTTGCCGCAGACCTATATCGCGAAGATCGCCGATATCATGGCGTTCCTCATCGATATGGAAGACATCGACGAGATATTCGATCTCCGGAAGTACAAACCGCATTCGATGACCGGAGACCGCGCCGGGACATACAGCTTTTACGTCACCGCCAATTGGCGGATTGCGTTCAAGCACGATGCGCAACGCAACGAGCTTTATGACGTTGAATATGAAGATTACCACTAGTGTCCTGATCGTGAAATTCAAAGGATTGAATTTCGCGTGAATCAGCACACCAACAAATTGAATCTACTGTGATTCAGACCCTAAAATTTGTCGCATTCAATGCGACAAACTTCAGAATCATCACATTAAGGCGCGGAAGGAGTTCGAACGATGGCGATAAAAGTTGGCATGGAAGCGATTCATCCGGGCGGGTTTATCAAGCGGTCTGTTTTGCCGGATGGCCTGTCCGTGACCGCCGCCGCCGGGATACTGGGCGT
>Ga0315338_1003931_pt1 | contig 12297 bp, 11 predicted proteins | sample ASW8metaG_FD_204518 | JGI IMG/M metagenome (GOLD analysis project Ga0315338, IMG submission 204518) | Ammonia-oxidizing marine archaeal communities from Monterey Bay, California, United States - ASW #8 | ecosystem: Environmental > Aquatic > Marine > Coastal | place: USA: California | collected...
TTTGTTTAGTGCAATGACTACTGGAAATATTTCCAATATAATTTATCCTATATTAGCTTTCTCACTTTTTTCTTTGCACAAAAACTATAAGTTTATTTTTTCCTTAATAATAACTTTTATTTCATTAATAAAACCACACTTTTTCCTTTTTATTTTTATGGGGTTATTTGTATATGAAAAAAAATTTCTTAAATATTTTTTCCTATCTCTTATAACAATTACTTTTTTTAATTTTTATTACTTAATTTTTGAAAATAAATTATTTATAGAATATTTAAATCAATTAAAAATAATTAATACAAAAGAATTTTATTTCTCATTTAATTATAATTTGGGATTAAAAAATATTATAGAAAGTTTACCCACAAACTTTGTTCAACTTTTTAATTCTTATATATCAGCTGGTCCTTCGCTTTTAAAAAACTTTATTTTTCTTTTTTTTATTTCTATTATTTTCATTGGCGGTTTGATATATAGGCTGTCTCTAAAAAATTTAGAATTAAATAATGAATGTAAAAATAAATTAATAGCTTTAGGGGTTATAATTTTACTTTTAATAAATCCAAGTGTAACAATTTATGACTTTTATTTGTTTATTCCATCATTCTTTTATTTAGTAAATGTTATTAAATTTGATCATTTACCTATAGATCAAAATGTTTTTAAATATCTTTTAATGATTACTTGTATTATTGTTCAAGACATTAATTTACCTTTTTTATTATCAGCGATTAGTTTCTTTTATATAATTTTTTACTCATTCAAAAATGTTGATGTTTTAGGAGTTTCTTATGATAAATGATAAAAAAATAAATTTAAAACTTTTTGTAGCACGATTAATTGTCAGCACAATAAAATCTTTTCTTTTTTGTCTTTTATATTTATTTTATTCAAAAATAGATGCAAAGAAACATTCTTTTATTATTACAGAAAGTTTTTATAGCCCTTGGAAATCAGATAAAAAATTTCAAAAAACATTAAAACAAATAAAAAAAAATACAAAACTTGACCATTACAGACTCTACAGTTTATGGGAATTAATTGAAGAGATCTCTAATTTAAATGGAGATATAATTGAAATTGGCACTTGGAGAGGTGGTAGTGGTTGTTTAATAGCAAAAAAAATAAATTTATTGAATTTAAAATCTAAAATTTATTTATGTGACTCTTTTACAGGAATAAAAAAAGTTACAAAAAAAGACCATGATTACCTTAAAAAAAATCAATATGCTGATGCATCAAAGAAAACAGTGATTGAATTAATAAAAAAAATGAATTTAAAAAATACAGAAGTAATAAAAGGCATATTTCCTGATGATTTTAAAAAAAAATTTAGAAATAAAAAATTTGTTTTTTGTCACTTAGATCTTGATTCATATAAATCTACAGAAGATTGTTATAATTGGGTATGGAATAAAATGGTAAAAAATGGAATAATAGTTTTTGATGATTATGGTTATCATATTACAGAAGGTGTTACAAATTTTGTAAATAAAATAAAAAAAAATAATAATAATTTTTTCTTTTATAATTTAACGGGTCAAGCAATAATAATTAAAAAATAATTAGTTTTGTTGAATATTTTTACTTCGCCAATCAAAATATTTTATTATATTCTTTTTTGAGATATATATTATCGGCTTAATAAAAACATTTTTTGAATAATTTATTTTTTTTCCATAGAAAAATTTTTCATTTTTATAAATATTATTCTCCTCCAAAATTTTATAATAAAACCCTTTAAAATAAATTATTGAATTAATTTCTAAATTTTTTTCAAAAAAAGAAATATTTTTATTATTGTTATTAAAAAAAAGAAATATTTTATCTGCTGGCTCTTGCTTAACTCCGCCAAAAAAAATTCTATAACTATATAACGCTTGCAAAGCATTATTTGGAAAAAAATATGAGTAAGGTTTGTTAGTTAAAACAGTATCATCATTAACTAAATATTTTTCTATTTTTTTTTTTGTTAGTTGAGTATAGATATCAGAAACATTAAATAGACTTTGTGAATTTAAATTTTTGAAATCGAGATAGAAATTTTTTAAATGTAATATTTTAAAATAAAAAATCTTTAATAAAAAGAATATGAAAAAAAAATAAAATAATCCATTTATATAAAAGTTTTTTTGAATAAATAATTTAGATTTGCTTTTATGTAAAAAATAAAATAATACAAAAACTATTAAAACTAAAGTTGCAGGAATTGCTAAAAACTTAATGTCATAATTTTTCAAAATTGGAGTAAAAAGAATCTGTAAAATAAAAATAAATACTGTAGAAAAGATAAAAAAATTAAATATTCTTTGATCTTTAAATTTGATTAAAAATAGATTTATAAATGAACAAATAAATAATGGATATAATACTGACATTCTTGTTGCATAGATATGAGTACTAAATGGAATAGCTAAAATTAACCAAGATACAAAAAAAACTGTTAATGTTCTAATAAGTATTTTTTGATTTGCATTTAAATTTTTAAATAATATTAGATTTATAATTAAACTTAAAATAAAAATTGGAAAAAAACTAACTTGTACATGTGAAGTTATTAATAAAGAACTAACAAAATATCCATATTTAATAAAAAAATTTCCTATTGTACTTGGTGTTGCCTCACCACTGTAATGAAAAAATAATTTATATAAATTTTGAAAATCATAAGTGTTAGAAAAATTGGTAAAATATATTATTAATAAAAATATGGGAATTAAAGATCCAAAAAAGAAAATAGAAAAATTAATAATTTTTCTTGGATTATTCTTAATATTAATAAAAAAGTTTTGAATAAAAAAACTTATTTGTATACCAAAAAAAATTGGTAGTCCTACACTTATAAAAGCCATAGGGGACAAAGAAGAAAAAAAACCACAAAAAAATAAGTCACTTCTTTTATAATTTGTTTTATTTTTATCAAATAAATTAAATAAAAAATAAATGGAAAGCATTGAAAAAATAAAACACCATCGATACGTAGATTTTGCACCTATAAAATATTGATTAAAAAGAGGAGAAAAAAATAAAATTATAAAAAATATATAAACTATACTTTCATTTACATTTAAATATTTTAATAATCTTTTTAAAAAAATTATTAAAACAAAAACTGCAATCAAAAATTCTAAAATAAATATAAAGTAAAACTTATATAAATTGGGAATAAAATCTAACAAAAGAGAGTAAAATAAAGGGGTAAAAATATAAGGCCAATAAAAAATATCTGCACCAGTTGAACTATTAGGGAAATAAGGAAGGCCGCCTAATTTATTTTTTGAAATACTTTCTGCTGCTGTAATAAGTTTATATTGATCGAAATCAAAATAAAAATTTATATAATTAGATAATAAAGAAAATATTGTTCCAGAAATAGAAATAAATAATAGAAAAAAAAATATTTTTTTTTTTACTGGAGAATTATTTTCAATATTGAAAAATTTAATTATTTTTTTAATTGAGCGCAAACCTCTATACAACCTCCTTTTTTAATAATCGCTTCTAATATTGAAAATAAAAATGAAATTGGAAGAGATAATATTAAAATAATAAATGTAAAAAATAAATTTAAATAAAAAACAAAAAAAGACATAGTTTTTTTTAATGTTTTAAAAGATTTATATGTCAAAATATCGAAAAGGAAATCTCTTTTAAGGCCAATATAATTTAAAAATGTTTGAGACCATCCAAAAATATTCATTTCCCAATCAAAATGTTTAATGTATTTTATTTCAAAGTCATTCAACTTAAGCAAATCTAACAAATTCTTTTCTGTTAAATGATATAAATGATATGGTAAACATAAATGGTACCAATGTTTTTTTCCAAATTTAGATTGGAGGCTATCATTATTAGGAACTGCTATAAAAATAAAACCTTCTTTTTTCAATATAAATCTACATTTTTTTATAACAGAAATTGGATCTTTTAAATGCTCAAGAACATGGGAAATGTTAATTACATCAAAACTATTTTTTTTAATTTTACATTTATCAATATCACCCTCTAAAACGGGTAGTTTGAATCTATTTCTAATAACATCTGCAGTTTTATGATTAACTTCATTTGCTAAAACTTTCCATCCTTTTTTTTTAAGTATAGATAAAAGTAATCCTCTACCAGAACCAATATCTAAAATTTTTCCTATAGACTTAAAATTCATTATTCTTTTCGCTCGTTTCTCTTTGAAAAAATTAACTAAATATTCAATCAAAATATTAAATCTTTTACCCTCTTCATCTCTATAAGGGCCTATGTCATGGAAGGACTCTATTTCTTTTTTTGTTAGAATAGGATATGTTTTTCCAATTCCACATTTTGTACACTTATATATAGAAAAATTATATTTTCCAATTCTAATATCTGTAATTTTCTTTTTAAAATTACTTTTTTTTTTACAAAGACATTTCATGAAAAATTTTCTTAGCTATAATTAAATCGTCCGGATTATTAATATTAAAAAAAGGATCAATTTTTTTATAAGGAAAGTTTAGAACTTTATATCTATTTTTTTTTACCCAAAAATCTATCTTTTTATTTTTTTCATTCAACAAATATCTTTCTAAAGAATTCAATAATTTTATTGACCACAAACCAAATACTGGATGCTTTCTACCATTCGATTTAGCGATAACGATATCAACTTTTTCTTTTTTTGCTATAGATAAAAATTGTTTTACTAAATCATCTGGAAAAAAAGGTGCGTCGCAAGCATAAGTTGCAATCCATTCATATTTTTTTTTTTTTGCCCAATTTAATCCTGTTAAAATTCCGGCTAACGGCCCCATATAACCATCAATAATATCTTTAACAATAATTATTTTATATTTAGAAAACTTATTTTTACTTATATTCGCATTAATAATTAATTTATCGACTTGTTTTGTAGATTTAGAAATTATTCTATCAAGAATAGTAATATTATTAATTTTTTTGAAAAACTTGTTTTTACCTCCCATTCTTCTTGAAAGACCTCCAGCCAGTATTACACCTAATATTTTATTTTTTGTCATAGACAATTCTTTGTATTCCTGATAACGCTACAAATCTTTTTCCTTTTGTTCTTCCAATAAGTGTTAGATTAGATTTTTTTGCTAATTCTACACCCCATGAAGTAAAACCGTTTCTTGATATTAAGATTGGTATTCTCATTTTTACAGTTTTGATAATCATTTCACTAGTAAGTCTTCCAGTTGTATAAAAAATTTTATCAACTGGGGAAATAGAATGTTTGTACATATATCCTGCAATTTTATCAACTGCGTTATGTCTACCAACATCTTCCATATAAACTATTACTTTATCTTTTTTACATAAAACACAGCCATGTATAGCTCTTGCTTTTAAATATAAACTAGGAGTTGTATTAATTTCTTTAAGTAATTTAATCATCCATGAAGCTTTAATTTTTGCGGTTTTAGACAGTTTAATTTCTTCAAACTCTTCCATAATATCTCCAAAAACTGTGCCTTGTGCGCATCCTGATGTAAGAGTTTTTTTTTTAAGTTTTTCTTCGTAATTTGTTTTTATTTTAGTTCTAACAACTACCGTGTTAATTTCTTCATCGTAATCTACGCTCGTAATTTTATCATTCTTCTTAAGCATGTTTTGATTTAATAAATAACCTATTGCTAGATATTTTGGATAATCACAAATTGTCATCATTGTAACTATTTCTTGTTCATTCAAAAACAAAGTTAGAGGTCTTTCTACAACGGAATGCATTTTAGTTTTCTTTTTATTTTCGTCTATAACTAAAATTTCCTTGGTTAATTTAGGATTATTTATTAGTGGTTTAAGGACTTTTTCTGTTGAAATTACTTTTTTTTTCATTTTTATTTTATTTTCAATTCATTTTTAGAAATATTCCTTTATTATATTACAAATAAAATGCTTAAAAGTGTAATAAAGAAAGGTTTTGGGGGTTGCCCTCATGATTGTCCTGATACATGCGCGATGATCTATGAAATAAAGGACAATAAACTTATTAGTGTTAAAGGAAATAAAGACCATCCATATACAAGAGGAGGTCTTTGTGTGAAAGTAAAAGATTTTGATAAGAAGCATTATCATCCTGATAGACTTTTATATCCTTTAAAAAGAGTTGGTGCTAAAGGTGAAAAAAAATTTGAAAGAATTAAATGGTCTGAAGCAATTAAAACAATTACAGACAAATGGAAAGAAATCATTAAAGAATATGGGCCCCAAGCAATCATTCCATACAGTTATTTAGGTAATCAAGGTCTAGTCCACGGATTAAATGGGGCGGATGCTTTTTTTAACAAAATGGGAGCTACTGTCTGTGAAAGAACTTTCTGTGGGGAAGGATCTTGCACAGCTTATTTATCAACAGTAGGACCGACAGCAGGAACTGATGTTGAAAGTTATATACACTCAAAATATATTGTTATTTGGGCCTGTAATAGTGTAAGCACAAATCTTCATCATTGGGCTGTTATTAAAGATGCGAAAAAAAAAGGAGCAAAAGTTGTAGTTATTGATTCTTATAAATCAAGAACTGCGAAAGCAGCTGATTGGCATATATCACCAAAACCTGGAACAGATGGTGCGCTTGCTATGGCTGTCATTAATTCGATTATAGATCAAGATTTAGTTGATAGTGATTATGTTAAAAAATATACAAATGGTTTTGATGAACTAAAAGAACATGCTAAATCAAAAACTCCAGAATGGGCATCAAAAATAACTGGTGTAAAAGCAGAAGATATAAAAAAATTAGCATTTGAATTAGCTACTGTACAGCCAGCTGCTATTAGAATGGGCGTTGCTTTAGAAAGACATTATGGTGGTGGACAAACAATACGCGCGGTAACTTGTATACCTGCATTAACTGGCGCATGGCGTCATGTTGGTGGAGGTATAACTCAATTTCCTGTTTGGGAACACCCTTATAAATTTGATGTTATTTGTAGACCGGATTTTATTCCAGAAAATACAAGAGTTATTAATGCTCTTCAAATCGGTAGAGCTCTTGTTGGTGAAACTCATACTGATATACCAATTAAATCAATGATATGTTGGAATGCTAACCCCGTCACACAATCTCCTGAAACAGAAAAAATTGTTGAAGGTTTAAAAAGAGAAGATTTGTTTTTAGTATCTGCTGAACACTTTATTTCTGACACCGCATCATATGCAGATATTGTTCTTCCAGCAGCTATGGGCGCTGAACTTGAAGATATTATTTTATCCTGGGGACATCTTTATCTTACATATAATGAAAAATGTTTGGATCCTCCAGGAGAAGCTTTGCCAAATAACAAAATTTTTCAAAAACTTGCAGAAAGCATGGGTTATAAAGACGAGCAATTTAAATGGTCTGATTCTAAATGTCTAGAGAATTATATTGACTGGAATGCGCCTGCAAGCAAAGGAATAACTTTAGATTATTTAAGAAAAAATGGATATGCTCGATTAAATGTTGGAACTAAAGATGACCGTTGTCCACATAAAGAAGGTAATTTCGCAACTGAAGACGGTAAATGTAATTTTATTATAAAAAATGCAAAAAACTTTGTAGCTGGTCCATTTCGTCAAATGTATGAGGAAAACCAACCGGGCGAACCGCTTCCTGAATTACCAGATTATGTTCCTCCAGCAGAGTCTCCAAATACAAATCCTGAATTAGCAAAAAAATATCCGCTTAATATTATTTCACCGAAAAGTCATGCGTTCTTAAATTCGCAATATGCAAATATGGATAGTAAAATGAAAGTCCAGGGCGAGCAATTTGTTATAATTAATAAAATTGATGCTGATACCAGAAATATATCAGATGGAGAAAATGTAAAAGTTTATAATGACAGAGGTGACTTTCATGGAAATGCTAGAATATCAGAAGATGTGGCGCAAGGAATAGTAGTTGCCACATTAGGTTACTGGAGACAAAAAAGTAAAACCGGTACAGTAAATAGTATTAGCTCAGGATTACTTGCAGATATGGGTAATGCTCCGACATTTTCTGACAATTTAGTAGAAGTAAAAAAAGTTTCTTAATTTCTTTTTTCGTTTCCAAAAAATAACTGTTCCCCATTTTTTCTAAATGAATTTATTAATTCTTGCCCTTTATTTGATAATAGCCAATTAATAAATTTTTCAGATGACTCAATTTTTGATTTTGGACATTTTTTAGGATTGATTGGTATAATCCCATAATAATTATATAAATCCTTATCACCTTCAACAAGGATAGTGTGATTTTTCTTATTATTGAATGAAATCCATGTAGCTCTATCTGTTAATGTGATTGCGTTTTTATTTACTGCTATATTTAAAGAAGGCCCCATTCCAGAACCAGTTTCCAAATACCAATGATCTTTTCTTGTGTTTATTTTTAAACCTAAATGTTTCCATAAACTAATTTCTTTTTTATAAGTGCCGCTATTATCTCCTCTAGAAATAAAAGTTAATTTATTGTCATAAATCTTTTGTAATACTTGATAAATATTTTCATTATTAATACTAATGTTTAATGATTTAGGCCCAACAAGTAGAAAATAATTATACATTAAATCTTTTCTATATAGACCAAACTCATTTTCCACAAATAATTCTTCAGAGGTTTTATCATGGACTAGAATAATATCAGCATCGCATTTTTTTGCATTCATTATTGCATGCCCGGTACCAGAAGCAATTACTTTAATTTTAATATCATCTACTATTTTATATTTTGGTAAAATAAAATCATAAAAACCTGAATCTCTGGTTGAAGTTGTAGATTGAATTATTAAAAAATCTTCTTTTGAAATAGTGTTTTTAAAAAATATTAATTGAAAAAATATTAACAATATAATTGTAAATTTATTAATCATAAAACTTTATTATTTTAATAATAAACCTTTTTGAAAATCTTTTGCTTCTTTACTTTTTGGGTTTTTAAAAAAACTTTTTGTTTTTGTATGTTCAATTATTTTTCCATTGTGAAAAAATAATACATCATTTGCTAATCTTTTTGCCTGAAATAAATCATGCGTAACTATTATTATTTTCACACCAGATTTTGATACTATTTTTATTAGATTTTCAATAATTTGTGTTATTTTAGGATCAAGATTGGCACAAGGTTCATCTAGAAATAAAACGCTTGGTTTAATTACTAGTGCTCTCATAATAGAAATTAATTGTTGTTGCCCAATAGATAGATTACGTGCCGATTGTTTTGCTAAGTGTTCTAATTTTGCAAATTTCAGAATCTCTTTAATTCTTTTTCTTTTATTTGCTGGATAATTAGATACTGAAAGTGTATGTAATAAATTTTTTTCTACACTTCTTCTTAATAAAATTATTTTCTGCGGAACATAACCAATTAAATTTAAGTTTTTTTTATTTGTTGAAAATAATACTTCTCCAGAATATGGTTTGATTAAGCCAATTAATAATCTAATACAAGTTGATTTTCCCGCACCATTTGCTCCTATAAATACTGAAATATCATTTGTACTAATTTTAAATGATAATTTATTAAAAAAATAGTTATTATCTAATTTTAAAGATACGTTATGAAATTTAATAGGTAGTAACGAATTTAAATTATTATTAAGTGGTTTAAAAATATTTTTAATCATACGAAACCCTTTTTGAAAATTCTGTTAAAATAGAAACTAACAAATTTATAAATATTGAAATAAAAATTAATATAAATCCAAGAGCTACTGCAATTTCCAAATTTCCTTTTGATGTTTCTAATGCAATTGATGTTGTCATCACTCTTGTTGCGTGCGCAATGTTACCACCAACTATAATAATAGCTCCAACTTCTGATAGTGATCTTCCTAAGCCTGCAAGAATACATGTTAATAATGAATATCTAGAATCCCACAAAATAGTCATCATTCTCTCTCTTGTATTTGCTCGTAAAGATTTTAAAAGTTCATCGTATTCTTCAGTTATTTGTTCTATAACTTGCCTGGTAAGCGAAACAATAATTGGCGTTATCAAACAAAATTGAGCAATAATCATTGCAACTGGTGTATAAAGTAATTGTAAAGAACCTAAAGGTCCTGAGACAGATAAAATAATATAAAGAACCAAACCAACAAAAACTGGCGGGAGTCCCAACATCGAATTAAAAAACAAAATTAGAAATCTTCTACCAAAAAACTTTGAAGCCGCTAAAAGTGAACCTAAAGGCAAGCCAAATATACATGAGAACAAAAGTGAGAAAAATGAAATTTTTAAAGATAATAGAATTATTTCAAGTAAATCAAGGTTCAATGAAAAAATTAGATTCAAAGAATTCTTAAATATTTCAGTTAACTCAACCATTTAAATAGAATTTTTTTTTATTTATTATAAAGTATATGTTTTTAAAATCTAATTTATACTAGATAAATTAAAAAAAAATATACTTAAAAAATGAAAGATACTTTTAATAGAGAAATAAATTATTTGCGTATATCAATTACTGATAGATGTGACTTAAGATGCATATATTGCATGAAAGAAGATATGAAGTTTTTACCTAAGTCACAAATACTTTCATCGGAAGAGATAAATAATATTTGTTCTACTTTTATAGATTTAGGTATAAAGAAAATAAGAATTACTGGAGGCGAGCCTTTAATAAAAAAAGGTATGCCGATTATTTTAAATTACCTAGGAAAAAAAATTAATAACTCAAATCTAGAAGAGCTTACACTTACAACTAATGGAACGCAGTTATATAAATATGCTGAAATGATAAAAAAAAATGGGATAAAAAGAATTAATGTTTCACTAGATACATTGGACTCAGAAAAATATTTCAAAATTACTAGAGGTGGAAATTTAGAACAAGTTTTGGAAGGATTAAACATTGCCAAAAAAATTGGTTTGAAAATAAAGATAAATACTGTTGCGTTAAAAAATATTAATATTAACGAGTTAGACAAGTTAGTTCATTGGTGTATAAATAAAAAATTTGATATTACTTTTATTGAGGTTATGCCAATGGATATGGAAAACAACGTTAGATTTAGTCAATATTATCCTTTAAATAAAGTTAAATCATTTTTAGAAAAAAAATTTCAATTAGAAAATTCTAATATAACTACAGGAGGTCCGTCAAAATATTTAAAAATCAAAAATTCAGATCAAAAAATTGGTTTCATCACACCTCTTACTAATAATTTTTGTGAGTCTTGTAATAGAGTTCGTTTAACATGCACAGGAAGAATTTATTCTTGCTTAGGTCACAATAAATTTGTTGATCTTAAAAAAACTCTATCAAAAAATAAAAAAGAATTAAAAAATTTAATTCTGAAATCAATTTATTTAAAACCTAAGTCACATGAGTTTGAAATAAATAAAGAAAATACAAATAAAAATTTAGAACGCACTATGAATGTTACTGGAGGTTAAATATATTTTTTATGTTTAACCAAAAAAAAATAAAAATAAATTTTTTTTCAGCTAAAACAAAAAAAGCCGATATTGCTCTTAAAAATTTAAAAAAAAAATATAAAAATTATCCTATGAATAAAGCCGATATAATCGTAGCGCTTGGTGGCGATGGTACTATTTTATCTGCTCTCCATAAAACTATAAAACTTTTAAAACCAATATTTGGTATCAATAGAGGAGAATATGGTTTTTTAACTAATCCATATAAAAATATTGATTTAATTAAAAGGTTAAAAAAAGCAAAAAAAACAGAAATGCATGTTTTGAAAATGGTAGCAACTAAGAAAAATGGTAAAAAAAGTGAGGCAATGGCTGTTAATGAAGTATCTCTTTTAAGAAATTCAAGACACGCTGCAAAAATAAAGATACATATTGATAATGTTCTAAGAATTAAAGAACTTGTTTGTGATGGAATTTTACTAGCAACACCAGCGGGGAGTACAGCTTATAATTTATCTGCAAGAGGACAAATTATACCTATGAAATCAAAGTTACTTGCTTTAACTCCAATTAGTCCATTTAGACCGAGGAGTTGGAGGGGAGCGCTTATTAATTCAAAAAGTAAAGTTACTTTTATAATTTTAGATGAAAAAAAAAGATCAGTTAATGTAAGTGCAGATTTTAGAGAAATTAAAGATGTAAAAAAAGTAGAAATTATGGAAGATAGATCAATTAAGTTATCTTTACTATTTGATCCAGATCATAATTTTGATAAGAAAGTTTTGACGGAACAATTTAGTTTCTAAAAAATGAAAAAAAAAATATTAATTATATTATTTATTTTATCTTCTCTTTATATTTTATGGCCTTTTTTTAACATATATAGATTTTATATAGCAGTAAAAAAAACAGATATAGAATTTTTTACAAACAACGTAGATTGGAAATCTTTAA
>Ga0315338_1003933_pt1 | contig 12293 bp, 9 predicted proteins | sample ASW8metaG_FD_204518 | JGI IMG/M metagenome (GOLD analysis project Ga0315338, IMG submission 204518) | Ammonia-oxidizing marine archaeal communities from Monterey Bay, California, United States - ASW #8 | ecosystem: Environmental > Aquatic > Marine > Coastal | place: USA: California | collected...
GCCGACATTCCCAGCAAGCCCTTATCCGTGAAGGCATAGCGCAACGCTTCCCAGACCAAACGCACGCCACGGCCTTTCACGTTGTAAGTAACCCCGAGCGATGCTGGGACGGTCCATTTCATGCGCGGCGCATAATGGTCCCGAAGATTCTCACCGACGCCTTTCAATTCGTGCTGCACTTCGATACCAGCAGCCTTTAAGCGCTCGGCTTGACCTATCCCCGATAGTTCCAGAACTTGCGGTGAGTTGATGGCACCTGCGCTGACAACGACCTCGCACATCGCTTTTGCTTCGTATGTTTTGCCGTCTAACCGGTATCGCACACCGACGCATTTCTTGCCATCTAGCAAAACGCATTCAGTAAGCGCGTTCGCCTGGATCGTCAGGTTTGATCGGCCGCGTGCCGGGTCGAGGTAACAATAAGCCGTGCTCATCCGCCTTCCGTTGCGGATCGTCGTTTGCGACATGCCGATGCCGTCCTGGGTGGCGCCATTGTAGTCCTTTGTGTACTCAATGCCGGCCTCGCCGGCGGCCTTTATGATTGCGTCGTATAGGGGGCCTTTCTCCAGGCTCTCGCTGACTTTGAGTACGCCATCCCTGCCGCGATATTCTTCGTCGGCTTCCCCCCTATAACTCTCTAATTCCTTGAAGATCGGCAATACGTCGGAATGACTCCAACCGCGGTTTCCGAGTTGCGCCCAGATGTCGTAATCCTGACTCTGCCCGCGGGTGAAAACCATGCCGTTGATTGAGCTGGATCCACCTAGAAGCTTGCCACGCGGTACGGGTATGCGGCGTTGGCCGGACCCTTCGTCCGGCTCCGACGAGTACCGCCAATTTGCAGCCGGGTTGTCGATCAGTTTGGCGAACCCGACCGGAATTCGGGACCACGGATGGCTTTCCCGCCCCGCCTCCAGGACGAGCACCCGATATTTTCCATCTGCGCTCAATCGGTTGGCGAGGACGGCGCCGGCCGAACCGGCACCTACGACGATGTAATCGTATGTCTGACTGTCCATTGTTCAGCTACGCTGCTGCTGCCAATACCATACGAGCTGCTTTTTCGCCGATCATGATCGACGGCGCGTTGGTGTTGCCCGACGTCAAGGTTGGCATGATCGAGGCGTCGGCGATCCGTAGCCCCTCCATTCCATGCACGCGGAGTTGTTCGTCGACAACGGCCATCGGATCCGATCCCATTTTACAAGTCCCGATTGGATGGTAGGTCGTTTCCGCATTGTGCCGCACCCAATCCAGCAATTCATCGTCGGCGTCGATGCTGACACCTGGCGCGATTTCCTCTGTGGCGACATCCGCCATGGCCGGCGCTGTCATAATCTTGCGCGTCATCCGCATGGCCTCCAGGGTGACGTCGCGGTCCAACTGTGCGCTCAGGAAGTTGAAACGAATAGCAGGTGGTTCGCCCGCGTCGGCGGAAGCGATATGAATACTGCCTGTGCTTTCCGAGCGCAGAACATTCATGATCGCCGTAACACCTGATTCCTTCGCCAGCTTGAAGTTGTTGCCGACTAGGAAGGGAATCCACGAGATCGCCGCATTTGGTGAGTCTAACCCTGCGCGGGTTCGAATATAGGCGCGAATTGGCGCCGCTGGCAGTCCGAGCAGCCCTTCATTTGTAAGGGCGTACTTCAAGGCTTGCCAGATCAAGCCTAAGCCACGGCCCTTGTCGTTGTAGGTTAGGCCGAGCGAGGAGGGCACCCGCCACCGCATGCGAGGTGAGTAATGGTCGCGTAAATTCTCACCGACCCCATTCAATTCGTGACGCACGTCAATGCCATGTTGTTTGAGAACTTCCGGCCGCCCGATTCCGGAAAGTTCCAACAGCTGCGGTGAATTGATCGAGCCGGTGCTGACGATGACTTCCCGGAGCGCACGCGCTTCCCGCTTTTGACCATTGACCGTGTAGCGAACACCTGTGCACCGCTTGCCGTCGAGCATTAAACTTTCGGTGAGCGCGTTCGCCTGGATTGTCAGGTTCGCGCGGCCGCGCGCGGGATCCAAGTAGCAGAAGGCAGTGCTCATGCGGCGACCCTTGCGGATCGTCGATTGAGTCATGCCGATGCCGTCCTGCTGGGCGCCGTTATAATCATTTGTGTAGTTGATCCCTACCTGTCCCGCCGCCTCGATCAAGGCATCGTAAATAGCGCCGGTTTCAAAATTTTCAGTGACCTTTAGCGGTCCACCGCGGCCACGAAATTCATCGTCGGCATCGCCTTGATAGCTCTCCATCTCCCTAAATATCGGCAGTACCTCACGGTAACTCCAGCCGCGATTGCCGAGCTGCGCCCAGGTATCGTAGTCCTGCGACTGGCCACGGACGAATACCATTCCGTTGATTGAACTCGATCCGCCCAGCAGTTTTCCGCGCGGTACCGGTATACGTCGTTGACCCGATCCTTCATCCGGTTCGGACTCATACAGCCAGTTGGCGGCTGGATTTTCGATTAGTTTTGCGAAGCCTACTGGGATGCGCGACCAGGGATGGCTTTCTCGCCCCGCCTCGAGGACCAGCACCTTGTGTTGACCGCTCGCGCTTAGCCGATTTGCCAGGACGGAACCCGCCGATCCGGCACCGACGACGATATAATCGTAAGTCTCGTTCTCCATGTTTCTCTTTAGCCTCCCAGTCGCGCAATTATTTTCGCCGTTACCCTGCCAAAGATCACGCGGCTCGGCAAACCAAGCGATGGCGAATACTCCGCGATTGCCACAAGATGCCAAGGTCGCCAGGTACCGGCATAGATATTCTGCGCATAAGGCGCCGTAGGTTTAATGTCGATGTAGTACCGGATACCTGGGTTTCAGATATTCGGCGCTCAATCGCTTACTGGCTTTACTTCGAAAAAATTAGGTAGCGTTATGTTTGAATTGTCCTTTCTCGATCTAATCGGTCACACTTCTTTCTTGATCACCGCGTTGTCTTTCGCCCTTCGCGATATGATTGCGTTGAGAATTTTTGCCATCGTCAGCGGGTTGATCGGTATCGCGTATAACTACCTGATCCCGGCCGGGCCGCTTTGGCTGGTAATATTTTGGTTGTCGGTATTCATCGCGATCAACGCGGTCCGTATCGTCGGTATCTTTCTTGAACGTCGCGCGATCGAATTTTCCGAAGAAGAAGCGGAACTACGCGATACTGTTTTTTCAAATTTTTCGCCGGTTGAATTTAAGAAGCTCATTCGGATCGGCGAGTGGCGACAGGTTGAAGCCGGCGAAACCTTGGCAAAACAAGGGAGTGTCATCGGCGGATTGAACCTCCTTTATAACGGTGAGGTCGTCGTGGAACGCGACGGCGCCGAGATTGGCCGCGCAAGAGATGGCGCCATGATCGGCGAGATATCGTTTATCCAAGGAGGCCCTGCGACGGCAACGGTGTCGGCGACGAAACCTTGCCGGTATGTTTCGTGGTCTGGTGACGAATTGCGCCGCTTGTTGACTCGGAATCCAACCATGGATATTGCGATGAAGCATGTCTTCAGCGTCGATTTGATGCGTAAACTGACGGTGTAACGATTTTCCGCTTGGCCTCGGATGCGAACCAATTCGGAATACTCTATACTCGCTAAGGTTTGGCATCCGCAGAATCTATCTAGAGGGAGTGAGGCGTGTCGCTGTCTTTAAATTCTTTAAACGATGCATTGGCTGTCGAAGTGACGGGCGTAGATCTGTCGTCACCCGTATCCGTCGACGTCGTCGATACCCTGACGCAAGCACTGACAGACAATCTTGTGATGGTCGTACGTGATCAGAAGCTTAGCGCCGGCCAGTATCTTGAAGCTGCGCGATTGTTCGGCGAAACAATGGAGCAGCATTTAAGCGATCTGTTGATGGAAGCGCATCCGGAAATCGCGGTGCTAGACAGTCGGAATTCTCCGGTTGGCGACGACGGGCGCGGTATCCCGCTCGGGTCGAAAGATTGGCATACCGACCATACCAATCATTCAAAACCGCCCAAGATGACTGCTATGTACGCAATTGCCCTTCCGCGAGCTGGTGGCGACACGGGATTTGCGAATATGCATTTGGCCTATGAGTCGCTATCAGAAGACGAGAAGGCCGAGTTGGACGGCTTAAAAACCGTCAACAGGATTGAAGACAACGCTTACGTTAGCGATGAACACAAACGAAAATTCGGCGCAGCCCAAATTCACCCACTGGTCCGGACCCATCCCGAGACCCACCGTAAGGCAATCTATATTCATCCTGGCAAGACGGAACGTATCGAGGGCCAGGATGAAGACGAAAGCAATGCTTTTGTCGACCGACTGATGGCGCGCGCCATCCAACCGGAAATCACCTACCGACATCAGTGGCAATTGGGCGATCTGGTCATCTGGGACAATCGTGCCGTGTCCCATATCGCGTATCGCGATTACGACCATAAAGAGGGCCGCGTTATGCAAAGGGTAATTTTGGCAGGGGATACACCTTATTGAATTCTAGCGCCGTAGGACAGTTTCGATCTCTGCCATCGACGCGGGCCTATCTCCAAGCAATAGTTCAGCTGCCGATTTTTCAACGGTGCGATCGGCGATGCTCATGGGATCGCGTGAATTCATCCGGTGATCGATGACGAGCCGGGCGAGGAGGGCGCGTCTTGCGTCGCCGGTCTCGGTAGCGATCAGCGCGCCTTCCCGCGCCAAAAGAACTGCGGTCATGGCGTGGTAAAGGGCGTTTGTCGCCTGGCGCGCGTAGGGCTCGTTCTCCGGATCGGCGGCGACCTCATCGGCGAACGCGACTGCTTGGTCGACCATTCCCGATAGTTCGCCGCGAAACTGGCCGGGAATACCACCGGTGTCGTCGAGCAGTTCGCGCAGCGCCTCCGCGAGCGCCTCATGCGCGCGATTCTTGGCAACCGCGCGCGTCGTTACATCGAGGGCGACGATGGACGAGGTACCCTCCCACAATACGCCCGTATGGGCATCGCGGACGAGGCGCGGGTTGACCCAATCTTCGATGAAGCCATTTCCCCCACGCACTTCCATGGACGCTGTCGCAACGGCGATATTGTCGCGGCAGGCGCGGAATTTGATCAGTGGCGTCAGGAGGCGCAGGGTTTTCGCCGCGGCTTGGTCGCCATTGTCCGCCCGTTCCATCATATGCGCGGTGAACAGATAGGCGCTGAGCCCCTGTTCGGTCGGCAACATGATCTTAAGTAGCTGGCGGCGCATCAGCGGGTGCCCGATCAGGGGCTTGCCGAACGCTTCCCGGTGCCGCGCTACAGCCATTGCCTCGTTCAGACAGCGGCGCATCATCGCCGCTGCCCGTACGCCATGCGACAGGCGGCTGAGATTGACCTGGTCCATGACCTGGCGTAGCCCGCGCCCTTCTTCCCCCATCAAATAGGCCAAAGCCCCCTCGAACCGGATCTCACCGGTCGCCATCGAACGGGTTCCCATCTTGCTTTTCAAACGCAGCGTTCTATACGAATTCCGGCTTCCGTCTTCGAGCGTGCGCGGAACAAGGAACAGGCTAAGACCACGGCTGCCTTCCGCCATTGTCCCCGTCCGTCCAAGCAGCAGGATCACGTCGCTGTCCGCGTGCGAGCAGAACCATTTATCGCCGTGGATACGCCACTCACCGTTTTCCTGACGCCCAACCACTTCGAGCTTTGCGACATCCGAGCCGCCGGCCTGTTCCGTCATGAATTGGGTGCCGGTCCACATTTCGTCGCCGTCGAGCGCTGTCATGCGCGGCAGATACCGTTCCCTGATTTCCGGTGGCGCGTAGCGGTTGACCATGAAAGCGGCCGTATCGCACAGGCTCACAGGGCACATCAGCCCGAATTCCCCCTGCACGAATAGGTATTTGATGGCGTACTTCGCCGTCGGTCCCATCGGCTCCGGCCAACCCAGGACTCCGCCGCGATGGCTCATCGCGTGCAACCCGAAATCGTCGAAGGCGATCCGTTCCATCTCTCGGTAGGCCGGGTGATACTCGATCCAATCCGCATCCCGGCCGAACGCGTCGCGCTGATGCAGTTCGGGTTGATGAACGTCGGCAATGCGCGCCAACTCGTCGAGTCGGCCGCCCGAAATGCCGCCCAGCCGCTGTAAGTGTGGCTCCAAATGGGAGTGTAACGCCGGCGACATGTAGTGTTTCAGCAGAACCCGGAATGCCGGGTCGATGTCATAGAAGTTCTGGCCGTGGCAATCGGCCGCGACGCCGTTGACCACCTTTGCCGAAGCGGCTGACGTCGTCATCATGCAGTTTCCATATCGTGTGCAGTGGCAAGCCCCTCGGACAGCAAATCCTCTATTTCCGTTTGCGACATACCGCCAAGATTTTGCAACACGTCGCGCGTATGCTCGCCTGCGGCGGCGACAGTAGACGAAACCCCTACGCCGCCGCCCTGGAAAACAAAAGGCGGGTTCGGAACCTGGAACGAGCCTCCGCCGTCCGTGACCGTTTGCATGACGCCACGCGCGGCGAATTGAGGATCGTTTATTGCCTCGCCGGTCGATTTGTACCGCGAGCAAGGAATTCCGGCTGCCATGAGGATTTCCTCGCATTCCTTTGCCGGCCGCTTTGATGTCCAAGCCTCGATCTCAGCCATGAGCACGTTCCAATTTGTCGAACGTTTGAATGGAATTTCAAAGCGCTCGTCCTCCAACATGTCAGGACGCTTGATCGCTTCCGTCAGGCGTTGGAAATTATTCTGCGTGATGGGCGTGACGATAACGAAACCGTCTTTGGCATGAATAGGGCCGAAGCCGCGCCGTTTCCAATCGAGGGGAAATTGCGACGTTTGAATTTCGAACACCAGCATGTTGATCACCGAATCCATGAGTGCAACGTCGATGAAACGTCCGCCACCATGTCGGAACCGGGAGAGAAGCCCGGTTTGAACCGCACCGAAAGCGTAGATCGCTGCGAGATAGTCCGCGAAATAGACCCCGGATGTCCGCGGCGGTACGCTCTCCTCTTCGAACTCCCCAAGCGATTTGTCCAAACCGCTCGCGGCGTGGACGACCGGCGCGTAAGCCGGCTCGAGGGCTCGCGGGCCTTCTTGTCCGAAACCGGAAATGGCGCAATAAACCAGATCTGGGTTTTCTTCAGCCAACGTCGCGTAATCGAAACCCAGTTTCTTCATTACGCCAGGACGAAAGTTTTCCACCACGACATCGCTTTCCGCGACTAGCTTTCGGACGACGTCCCCAACGCGGGGGTCGGTCAGGTTCACGGTAACGCTCTTCTTACCCGCATTCAGGTGACCGTAATAGCTGCTGTGTCCGTCTCTTTGTGGCGGTGCGTTGCGCATGTGTTCGCCGATGACAGGCTCGAGCTTTATGACCTCCGCGCCGCAATCGGCGAGCAGGCGCGCGCAATAAGGGCCGGCGATAATCTGGGTAAAGTCGATGACACGAATGCCCTCCAGCGGGGCTTTCTGCGAATTGCTCATGAGCTCAGCGCCTTACGATAATTTGCGTGGAAGAAATTTGTCTAATTCTTCGAGCGGAATCGCAAAGTATGCCGTGGTCTCCGTTCGCTCAATAGCGCCGTTGCGATTGTCCGCGACGACCTCAATTGGCCTTGTGGACGCGCGGTCGGCTACAATACTTACGGCAAGGGATAACGTGTGGAAGGATATCGCGATGAAGGCGATTGCTGCGACGGAAGCCGACATTAAAGAAGTTGTTCGTAAGGATGGTGTTGGACGGCGTAGCGACTATTTTGGCACGCCGGGCATGGTTACCGCCGAACCGCAAGGTTTCCTCGTCGAACGGCCCTATGCAAATGCGCGTATCGATCCGCACTTTCACGATATCGACCAGTTCCAGGTGGTTGTCGCCGGCGACGGTCGCATCGGCAAGAAAGAAGTGCGGGCGGTGACGTTCCAATATGCTGATGCCTACACGCCGTACGGACCGATTTTAGCGCGCGATGACGGTATATCGTTCTTCACGCTCCGTAACGTGGCGAGCGGTGGTCATTTCAGTATGCCGGGCTCGAAGCATTTGATGGCGTGTCGCGCCGGCCGGAATATCGCCGCTGTTTTCGAACAGGATAGAGAGCCAGTTGCCGCGGGTGAGACCGTTCGCGAACCGCTCATGGAACACCAGGACGATGGTGTCTATGCGGAAGGAATACGTTTGGGTGCCAATGCTTCTGTCGAGGGCATTCCGAACGAGGCCGGCGGGCAGTACTATCTGGTCTGTTCGGGCTCGCTCCTGGCAGACGGCAAGAAACTACCAGCGCACTCCCTTATTCGTGCGAACAAGGACGAGGTGACGCTGTCGCTTCGGGCAAGTGGCGAGGGCGCCAACGTTTTGGCGCTGCAGTTTTCGAGACCGACTGATCGGCCCGGATCGGATCCGAAATTATTAGCGGGTCGCAATCCGGACGGTTACGTTCTAAAGACAGAAAAATAGGGCGCGAAGGCTGGCGCTTATCAGATTATTAACCAGTTTCTGATACTTCAATCGTCGCAATAAGATGATTTCGGAGCATTGCGGTTCCAGAACGCGATCACGATATGGCGCGCGGCATAGCCCGTGCGATGGAAAAGGCTGCAGCCTTGCTGCAAGTGGCCGCAGACGCTGGCGACACGGAAGCTCAATTCTCGCTTGGGCTCCTCTATTTGACGGGCCGGGGAGTAGAGCAGAATTTAGGCGAAGCCCTTAAGCTATTCAGCCTTGCTCAAAAATCGGGTGACGCGGATGCTGCGTCGTTTCGAGTCGTGGTCGCTGAGCAACTGGCCCGAGAACGCGCGGCGGAACAGCAGCGTAATGAAGCGTACCTGGCGACAATGATGGACGCCAAGCGTTGCCAGCTGTTTCCGAAGCCTAAACTCGTTAATACCGACAGCTAGCCACTACGTGTTCTTCTCGTCTTGGGGATGCCCTGTAGGAAGAAAGCTAAATATGGTCCAGACGATGCCAAATCGGGAGAATGCCTTATAGTGACGTCCTTCTGAACGTTGTTTGGGGTATTCATCATGACAACTAACAGCCATTTCGTCACTCTGGTTCATCCCGGTTCGGAGGATGTTCCAGAATCTTTTGCTTTGGCTCAACGCCTACAGACCTTAGAGGGTACACGTATCGGATTGCTCGACAACCGTAAGCGCCACTCCGACGTATTCCTCGCCAAGCTGCAGGAATTACTTCGCACGCGCTATGGCGTCACCGATTTTCAATATTATTTGAAGGACGGTGCCAGTGTGGCGACCCCGCCTGAAGTTCTGGCCGACATGGCCAAGAATTGCGATGCGATAGTTCACGCGGTCGCAGATTGAGGGTCCTGTACCACGTGGGGTCTACACGATGGGACAGAAGCTGAAAAATTAGGGCGGCCCGCGGCGACGGTTTTGACGCAGGGGTTTGCAAAATCGGCAGGATTACGGGCTCGTATTCTTGGAATGCCTGAGCATCCGCAGATCTTCGTGGACCATCCGCTCGCGAGCAAGACGGAAGCGCAGGTGCACGGTATGGCGGAACGTGCCGTCGACGAGATCGCCCGTGCGCTCACAGTAATGCCGGAGGCAGCGTAGTGGCGAGCAGCCAGACGACCAGGGCGTCGCGCTTCAATCTCGCTGACTCCTATATAGAGATAAACGAGCATTTCCACGAACAGGGATGGAGCGACGGGTTACCGATCATGCCGCCGACCGTAGATGCGGTGGCCGAGATGGTCGGTGATCGAGACGCCACAACAGTGATGGGCGTGATGCCCCCTGGAAACGGCACCGTGACGGTCGAGAAAGTGGCTGCAAATGCCGTCATGGCCGGTTGCCTTCCAGAATTTTTTCCGGTCGTCCTCGCTGGTGTTCGGGCGATGCTGCGAGAAGAATACAATGTCGGTAGCGTCTCGACGACGACGGGCGGTGCGGCACCGGTGTTTATCGTCAGCGGATCGTATGCTGACCAGATCGGCATCAACAGCGGGACGGGCTGCTTCGGATCGGGATTCCGTCCCAACGCCGCAATTGGACGAGCTTTGCGTTTGGTCATTCGCAACATCGCGAGCGCCGTTCCCGGCGAAATGGACAAAGGGACGCAGGCTTGGCCAGGGCGGTATTCGTTCTGTTTCGCCGAGAACGAGCCCTCAAACCCTTGGGACCCCTTGCGGGTCAACCGGGGATTCTCCGAAGCGGATTCGACAATTACCGTGATTGGCCTGCGCGGAGTTCACTACATCAATGAGGGCGGCCAGGAGACGGGACTCGGCAACCTGGAAACGATTGCCGGTTCTATGCGACGTATGGGGCTGGTCAACTATTTGCACCAGATGAACCGAACGGCGATCGGGCTTGTGTTGGGACCCGAGCACGCCGAAGAGATCGCCAAGGATGGATTTTCTCGACAGGATGTGCAGGCGTATTTGTTCGAACACGCGCGGATGCCTATGCGAGATTTACGCAATCGGTCCTATTGGAACTTTCGCGTTTGGCCGGAAGAGTATGACGAGAACGACCCGGACTTTCTGGTTCCGATCGTTTATGCACCGGAAGATTTCATCATCGCTGTTGCCGGTGGGACCGGACGGCATTCCGCATGGCTGTCGAGTTGGTACATGACGCGCAGTGTGACGGAACCAATCGATGTTCCTTCAGTTGAGAGTTAGGTCGTATTGCGAATGAATTGGCGTGTGGGTTCGGATATCGGTGGTACGTTCACGGATATCGCGTATATCGACGATGAAGGTGTGCTTCATACCGATAAAGTGCCCTCGACGCCGGATCGGTATGGGCGTGGCGTCGTCGATGGAATCAAACGGCTTGCCCGTCAGCTTGATCTCAATTTGAACTCGATGCACGAGATGGTGCATGGCTGCACTATCGCCACGAACGCAATATTGGAAGGCAAGGGCGCCAAAACGGCGCTCGTGACGACGGCAGGGTTTCGCGACGTGCTGGAGTTGCGGCGCATTCGGGTGCCGCGTTTGTATGAGCCGCTTTACGTTAAGCCAGCCCCGCTCTCGCCGCGCAATCTCCGTTACGAAGTGCGGGAACGGATGGATTCGCGGGGCGAGGTCGTCACACCTTTAAACGAAGATGATGTGCGCAATATTGCTAAGGAAATTTTGGCACAGGGCGTGGAAGCGGTATCCGTCTGCTTTTTGCATTCTTATACGAACCCCGATCATGAGCGGCAGGCCGGTGATATTCTACGGGAGTACCTACCGAACCTCTTCATCAGCCTTTCGATTGACGTTCTGCCGGAAATTCGCGAGTACGAACGCGTCAGCACGACGGTGATCAATGCCTATGTCGGGCCGACCGTAAAGCGGTATGTCGAGGAAATGGCGAACGATCTGCGGGCGGTCAAATGCGCGGCCAAAATTACGATGATGCAGTCTTCTGGTGGAACCGTGGGCGCTGCGTCGGTTCTCGAAAAACCGGCGCAGATTGTTGAGTGCGGTCCGGCGGCCGGTGTTGTTGGTGCGGCTTATCTTTGTGAGCGACTGGGTATCGACAGCGCGATTACCTTCGACATGGGCGGGACCACCGCGAAAGGATCATTGATCGAGAATGGCGAGCTGATCTACGCCGACAGTTATGAAGTCGGCGCATCCGTCAGCGCGGCCGGTTCGATCGCCGGCGGGGCGGGCTACGCGCTGAAACTGCCTGTCATCGACATCTCCGAAGTCGGGGCCGGGGGTGGTTCGATCGTCCGCTTGGATCGGGCGGGATCGATCAAGGTGGGCCCCGACAGCGCGGGTGCGGTTCCTGGACCCGCTTGTTACGCCGCGGGTGGCGTCGAGCCGACGATCACAGACGCCAATGTCGTGCTTGGCTATGTCAGCCAGACGGCATTGGCTGGAGGAACAGTCCCCATCGATGCCGAATTGTCCCGCCGGTCCGTCGCGGAAAAAATTGCCGATCCTTTGGGATTGGAGCTTCAACAGGCCGCCCACGGTATTCACATGGTGGCGAACGCGACAATGGTGCGCGCGATTAAGGGGGTCACGACCTATCGAGGCCGCGACCCCCGCGATTTCTCGATATTCGCCTTCGGCGGAAATGGCGGTGTCCATGGCGTCGGCATCGCGCGTAGTTTGGAAATTCGCCGCGTCCTTGTACCGCCGGCTGCTGGTGTGTTCAGCGCGGTAGGCCTGCTGGTTGCAAAGCATTCAGTTACGCTAACTGGTGCGTTTTCAGGGGAGCTTACGAGCAGCACAGTGGAAGACGTGAACACGCAATTCGGACGTTTGGAACAAAATTCCGAACGTCTTCTTGATCTTACCGGGCGCGCATTGGACTTCAGGTTGGAAGTTGAAATGCGCTATGTCGGACAGGCCTTCGAATTGACGATTCCGATCGGCGCTAA
>Ga0315338_1003934_pt1 | contig 12290 bp, 13 predicted proteins | sample ASW8metaG_FD_204518 | JGI IMG/M metagenome (GOLD analysis project Ga0315338, IMG submission 204518) | Ammonia-oxidizing marine archaeal communities from Monterey Bay, California, United States - ASW #8 | ecosystem: Environmental > Aquatic > Marine > Coastal | place: USA: California | collected...
CCATGGTAACGATAACAGCGCCATCAGCCTGACGAGCGACTGCACCCGTTTCAATTGTGACGTCATGGTCACCGTAAGAAAAAGTTCTGCTCAATTTCACTATTTCATTCCCTACCTATGCATTCGGTTTTCAATACCCAGATGAGTACTAACTGGCGCCTAATACGAGACAGAGCCGGCGAAGCGGCTCTGTGTTTCAACAAATTTGGGTTCAACGTCTTAATCCAAGACGACCGATCAGTTCCTGATAGCGTCCTAGGTCGTTGTCTTTTAAGTAATCTAAGAGTTTGCGGCGTCGGTTGACCATTCTGAGTAGTCCGCGCCGTGAGTGGTGGTCCTTCTTGTGCCCAACGAAGTGCTCGGAAAGTTGATTGATCTGCGCTGATAGGAGCGCAACCTGAACCTCGGTCGAACCTGTGTCGGTCCCACTACGACCGTATTCAGCGATTATGCTGGTCTTATCTTCGGCGTTGAGAGCCATTGTACCTACTCCAGGCCACCCCTAGGGTGACCTCTATCTCATATTTGCCGGTTCTGGAAAGCCGGCTATTGTACTCGCGCGATACGTTTGATACCAAGGAATTAAACGGGATATTCGTCTTGTGGGAATATCCGCCTAGGTACAAGCTGACCGTGCACCTGAACCTCTCCGATCCCAAGAAACGTGTTTTCTGGTGAATAGACCCGAACCCAGGCGTGTGGCCATTCCGGTGCAGCTGGTACCGCCTGACCCTGCGTCAGGGGTTTGCAGAACGCAGCCTCGACCACCACACTCGGCCATTGTTCAAGCGCCTGGTCTACAGCTAACAGCCACCGGTCGAGTGCGGGCAACCCTTCCTTTGCGCTAGCCTCAAGCGTCTCGAGGCTCACCAACTGGCCGTCTTCAAATGACCCCACTGCCAACCGGCGAAGTTTGGCCACATGACCGACCGTGCCAAGCGCTTTGGCTACGTCCTCAACTAACGTGCGCACGTAGGTCCCCTTGGAACAGCTAACCTCGAACGTTATTTCCGGCCACTTAAGCCCCAAAAGCTCGATGGAGTGGATTGTCACTCGCCGAGCTTCGCGCGGCACTTCAATGCCCTCCCGTGCCAACTGATAAAGCCGGCGCCCCTTATGCTTTAGGGCGGAGTGCATAGGGGGGATCTGCTCAATCTCTCCAACGAAACTCTCAAGCGTCGCCCGTAATGCCTCGCTCCGCAGCTCAATCCGTTGGCATTTTGTGACCACGGTACCATCGGCATCCCCGGAATCCGTAGAAACCCCAAGACTGCCAGTAACTAGATAACGTTTGGGAGCGTCCAGCAAAAAAGACGAAACCTTGGTAGCCGCACCGAAACAGATAGGCAACATCCCAGTGGCGAGAGGGTCAAGACTGCCCGTGTGCCCAGCCTTGGCTGCGTTGAAGAGCCTTTTGACACGCTGCAGGACGGCGTTTGAGGTCACGCCGGACGGCTTGTCCAGAAGCAAGATCCCGTGCAGGTCCCGCCCGCGCCGTCTTCTACCCCCTGCGCTCACTGTGGGCACTCGTCCGCGGCGGGGCCGGGATCTTCACTGACATCTTCACGAGTACCAGCGCCAGCATCAATAAGGCGCGTCAGCTCGATCCCACGTTTCGTCGACTCGTCCTGAGAAAATCGAAGTTCGGGTACATGACGAATCTTTAGCATCTTAGCCACCCGTGAACGCAGATAGCCGTTCGCCTTCTCGAGCGCCTCAGTTACTGGTTCAGAATCGGCGTCCGGCAGGAGTGTGCTGAAAAAAACCTTCGCCACGCCCACATCTCCACTGATCTCCACGGCGCTTATACTGACGCCGTCGAGGCGGGGGTCTTTGATATCGTTCAAGAGCAGATCGTTAAGAACACGCTGCAGCTCCGCTGCCACCCGCAACTTTCTCGGGTACCCGCGCGGCATCAAACTAGAGCGAACGGGCGATTTCGGTTCGTTCGTAACACTCGATCTGATCGTTAATTTTCACGTCGTTGTAGTTCCGTACTCCGATGCCGCACTCCGTCCCGGCTCGTACTTCATTTGCATCATCCTTGAACCGACGCAAGGACTCGAGCTCGCCTTCGTATATGACGACACTTTCACGCAACACACGAATCGGGTTACTTCGGCGCACGAACCCATCAACAACCATGCAACCGGCGACTTGACCGAATTTGGGCGACCGAAAGACCTCCCGAACCTCGGCAAGACCGACAATCTGTTCCCTTATCTCAGGTGCAAGGAGCCCACTAACGGCCGCCTTAACGTCATCTATGACCTCATAGATGATGCTGTAATAACGTACGTCCACACCAGTCTCTTTGAGCGCATCCCGTGCAGATGCATCCGCTCGAACATTGAAGCCGATAACCATCGCATTGGAAGCAGCTGCGAGCTGAACGTCTGATTCGGTGATTGCACCAACACCGCTAGAGACAATATCAACCCTCACCTCGTCGCCGGAGATATTTCCCAGCGCGTCTTTAATAGCCTCAGCGCTACCATGCACGTCCGTCTTGACGAGGAGTTTCACACTCGCAAGTTCTCCTTCCGCCATTTGGCCGAAAGCGTCCTCCAACTTCGCGGATTGCTGCTGGGCGAACTTGACGTCTCGTACCTGACCCTGACGGAGCTCTGCGACGCCACGGGCCTTCCGTTCGTCCGCCACGACCAACACATCGTCTCCAGCAAAGGGTGTCCCTGACAAACCCTGGACGACGGCAGGCATAGAGGGGCCTGCCTTTTCGATGGGCTCGCCGGCCTCATTGAACATTGCGCGTATTCGGCCAAATTCCTGTCCCGCCAGTAGTGCGTCGCCAGGCTTTAGACACCCCTTATTAATCAAAACAGTTGCGACAGCGCCTCGACCGCGTTCGAGACTGGACTCGAGCACGACGCCGGCTGCTGGCCCACTATCAGGAGCCTTGAGATCTAACACCTCGGCCTGCAGGAGAATGGTATCGAGTAGAGCATCAATGCCCTCACCGGTCTTAGCGGAGACATTCACGAAAAGGTTCTCCCCACCCCACTCCTCTGGAATAACCTCGTGCGGCGTCAGCTCGTGACGGACTCGGTCGGGATCTGCGTTATCGCGGTCAATCTTGTTGACCGCAACCACGAGTGGTACTTCACCCGCTTTGGCATGTTGGATAGCCTCTTCGGTCTGCGGCATGACCCCGTCGTCAGCGGCCACCACCAGGATGACAATATCCGTAACCTGCGCTCCTCGGGCCCGCATAGCGGTAAATGCCGCGTGCCCCGGTGTGTCCAAAAAGCTGATTTGCCCCTTATCCGTGCTTACGGAGTAAGCGCCGATATGCTGGGTGATGCCACCCGCTTCTCCCGCAGCCACACGAGTCCGTCGGATGTAGTCCAACAACGACGTCTTACCGTGATCAACGTGACCCATGACAGTCACGACCGGCGGCCGCGGCACGGACTCTGTCTCCACCGTTGACTCGACGACGGACTCAAGGAGTTGATCCTCCAGCGCGGTCTCCTGGAGCGGCTTCGCCGTGTGGCCCATCTCCTCCACAACGAGGACAGCCGTGTCCTGATCGATAACTTGGTTGATCGTGACCATCATCCCCATGTTCATGAGAGACCTGATCACTTCACTGGATTTGACGGCCAGTCGTTGCGCGAGTTCGCTGACGGTAATCGTCTCCGAGATCTCAACTTCCCGGACGACCGGCTCAGTCGGCTTCTCGAAAGCGTGCTGGCTGTCGACATTGACATGCACGGGTCGGCGTCGCGCTCGCTTCTTTCGTCGCCTCCCGCTTGCGCCTGCGGCCACGTGAAGGGTGTGGTCTGGACTGGCCTTGGAGTCCCGCTGCGTACGTTCCTTGTCCAGGCGAGCCTGGGCTGCACGTTCCTTGTCTTCTTCCGCTTTGGCACGGCGCTGTTCTTCAGCCAACTTTCGCGCCTCTTCATCGGCGCGACGTTTGGTCTCGTCCTCGGCCTGTTTGCGAGCCTCATCCTCTCGCTGTTGCTCCGCGGCCCGGATCACGGCATCCTCGGCGGCCTTACGCTCGCTCTCCGCTCGGTCTACATCGACTTTGACCTTCTCTTCGTCAGCCTCAAGTTTTGCATCAAGCTCTTCCTGCTGCTTCCGCGCCTGCTCTTCCAGCACATCTCGTTTCACGTAGGTTCGCTTGGCCCGCACCTCCACGTTAACTGTTCGGGCACGACCCTGGCCGCTTGAGAGCCTGAGCTCGCTTTGAGATTTCCGCTTGAGAGTGATTTTTCTTGGCGCTGACGCCCCGGGGTCCTTGCGCCCGTGGGAGCGGCGTAAATGCGTCAGGAGCTCTAGTTTCGCGTCCTCGCTGATAGTGTCCCCGGCGCCACCGACCTCGATGCCGGCCTCATCAAGTTGTATTAACAACTTTTCGACGGGGACCCGTAGGACTTCCGCGAACTCCGTAACAGTTACATCCGACATAGAAGTCTCCTCAGGCCTGCTGCTCGTTCTCGAACCAATGTGCTCTGGCAGCCATGATCAGCTCAGCCGCTCGCTCCGGCTCCAACGACTCAATCTCCTCTAGATCGCCCACCGCCTGCTCCGCGAGTTCCTCTCTAGTAACAATCCCTCGGCTGGCCAGTTCGAACGCTAGCTCCTTATCCATACCCTCGAGGCTCAAAAGGTCCTCAGCCGGCTCGGTCTGATCTAGCACCTCCTCAGTCACGATAGCTTGGGTAATGAGCACGTCTCGTGCGCGCGCGCGCAGCTCTTCTACAATCTCGTCGTTAAACTCCTCGATCACAGTTAGCTCGCCCGCTGGCACATAGGCCACCTCCTCCAGCGAGGAGAAGCCCTCTTGGACGAGAATCGTGGCGACGTCTTCGTCAACGTCAAGGTCTTTCATGAACTTCTCGACCAATTCGCGTGCTTCCTGCTCGCTCTTCTCTTCAGCATCCGTCTCGGTCATCACATTGAGCTCCCAGCCGGTCAGCTCACTCGCCAGACGGATGTTTTGGCCTCCCCGACCAATGGCCTGCGAGAGCTTTTCCTCGTCGACGGCAATGTCCATACTGTGAGCTTCTTCGTCGAGGACTATGCCCACCACATCCGCCGGAGACATTGCGTTTATCACAAACTGCGCCGCGTTCTCATTGTGCAAAATTATGTCGACGCGCTCGCCGGCAAGCTCGTTTGAGACCGCCTGGACACGAGATCCACGCATCCCAACACACGCTCCCACTGGGTCTATTCGGTTGTCGTTACTCTTTACAGCGATCTTAGCCCGGAGCCCCGAATCTCTGGCCGCGCCGATGATTTCGATGAGTCCCTGCCCGACTTCAGGCACCTCTAGTTTGAAGAGCTCGACTAGGAAAGCTGGTGAAGTCCGAGTCATGAACAACTGGGGCCCCCGCTGCTCAGCCCGCACCTCCGTCAGAATGCCTTTGATGCGATCTTGGGGTTTGATGGGCTCCCGAGGAATGAGCTCCTCCCGGGGTAGGAAACCTTCCGCGTTGCCGCCGAGATCGATGTACGCACCATTGCGGTCTACCCGTTTAACGATTCCGCTGACAAGCTCTCCCTCTCGTTCCTGGTATTCCTCCACCACCTGCTCGCGTTCAGCTTCTCGCACCTTTTGGACGATGACTTGTTTAGCTGTTTGCGCGGCTATACGCCCGAACTCTACCGAATCCATTGGCTCTTCGACGTACTCGCCAGGCTCGGCATCAGGGTTTACGTCAACGGCGTCCTGAAGCCTCAGCTCCCGATCCGGTTCCTCGAGCTCATTGGAATCATCGGCAAACACCAACCATCGTCTAAATGTCTCGTATGCGCCGCTCTCGCGGTCGATAGAAACCCTCACCTCAATGTCTTCGCCGTGCCTCTTTTTCGTCGCCGACGCAAGCGCTGCTTCAATAGCCTCGAAAATGACGTCATGGTCCACGCCCTTCTCGTTCGAAACCGCCTCGGCCACCAGCAAAATTTCTTTGTTCATAGCTCGAAAGCTCCAACCACTTTTATCAATCAGGGGAAACCAAATGCGCCGATTCGATCTCCGTTAGCTCCAGACGCCAGTTCCTTCCTTCAACCTCAAGCAGCACAGTTTCCCCCTCGGGCTCAAGCAGGCGGCCCGTCAGTTTGCGCCGCCCGTCCCGCGGTACCCTTAGTCGTATCACTGCCTCGTGGCCTTGGAATTTCTGGTAATGCTGCGGAGTCCGGAGCGGCCGATCACTACCTGGTGAAGACACCTCCAACACGTATTGACCGGGCAAAGGATCTTCTACATCCAGGAATACGCTGAGCTGTCGGCTAACACGTTCACAATCGGAAAGGTCGATACCCGCATCCTGATCGATATAAATACGCAACAGTCCCTGCCCACCGACGTGTGCGTCAAGATCCACCAATTCGTATCCAAGTGCCTGCACGGGCGGCTCCAAAAGCTCAACCAATCTATCTTTCCGGGTCGTACGACTCACCAAAAATCATGATGCGCAGGAACAAAAAATGGGCCCATGGCCCATTGTTCTCACCCATCGTCCTCCTAGACGTGGCCCCAATTCAGGTTGGGCCAAATAAAAAGCCCCGATCAGGGGCTTTTATTACTAAAGCCTTTACTCTAAGCAACATACCTAACTAGTGGATTTTAAAAAGAATCGACTAGCGGGCTTAGGTGAAATCACTCGGTAAATTCGCCCGGTATTGTAACCAAAACAGCGGTGGGGGGATAGGAGCTATTTTCTGGGAAAAGGGAACTGCATGCAGAGGGGCAAGTTTTCCGGATGCTGCAGCGCGCTCTGCCAGGGCTGATCCAGAATCCGCCTTGGGATTAGGTACGCCCAGGACCTAACTCAACTCCGCCTTCTGCTCCCGGCTACAGCGGTAGTGATGCCAAACCAGCCGAGCTGCTACCGCCCGATAAGGCGCCCAACGATCCCCGGAATCCGCTAGGTCTACAACGTCGCGGCCCGGTAGGATGTCCGCGATTCCCCGTCTCAAAGCGAGATCTCCAGGCGACCACACATCAAGGCGTTTCAATGCGGACATTAGGTAGATCGCGGCAGTCCAAGGCCCAATACCGGATTGAGCACAGAGCGCAGAAATGGCATCAGCATCGGAAAGTCGCTGCAACCCCCCCACAGAGAACCGACGCTCCACAACCGCGTGAGCCAACTCGAAGCAATAACGGGCTTTTTGCCTCGTTAGTCCAAGCGTGCGCAACCGCACTGGACCAGCGTGATAAATCCGCCGTGCTGACACCCCTCCCAACGCGTTACTTACTCGCCGATAAATCGATCTCGCCGCCACGACGGAGATCTGCTGCTGGAGAATAATTAGGAAGAGGGAGTCTATACCGGGTCGACGACTCCAGAATTCGGGCATACCCCACCGGCGAATAACGCCGTCGAGTTCTGCGTGACGCTTCCCAAGCGCCGTGGCGTACAACGGAAAGCTTTCTGCATTCAGTCGACCGTAGTCAGGATTTTTCACTTCGACAAAGACTTTCAGGCGACACAAACACCCTTTGCTCAACGAGCGTCTTCTCCAACGCCGTCAGCCAATGTTCATAGTATCCAGGTCCCTCAGATTTAACCGTCTCTAATGTTTCCCCGTTTTCAGCGATCGAGGAGACAAGGTGTTTACGAAAGTCGTCCCAATCGAACTCGCCCTGCTCGCAAAGAGCCACCCCCAATGCAAACACACGCCGCTCCCACTCGTCGTGGAAGGCAAGTTCTCCGCTGCGTCTGGGTAGAGCCTCGATACCACTCATGTTCGCGATGTCCTGTCTTGCCGCTCTTTCCATTATGGCTCGCTCGCCTTACCGACACCGATCATGGAATCCCTCGTCACCAACTTTGCGAGCGATTCCTCATCGAAGTTCTCTGTACCCTCAGGGCGTTCGGGAAGCACCAAGTAACGGATCTCAGCACTACTGTCCCAGACCCGAACTTCTACAGCGGCTTCGAGCTCGAGCCCAAACTCACGCAACACGCCACGCGGGTCGATCGCGATACGGGAGCGGTACGGTGGCTCCTTATACCAAGTGGGAGGTAGCCCAAGAACCGGCCACGGATAGCACGAGCAAAGCGTACAGGAAACAACGTTATGCACCGTCAGCGTATTCTCGACGACGACCATGTGCTCCCCTTGAAGTCCGCCAAACCCTAGCTCTCTAATTGCCTTGGTCGCATCCTCCAGCAAACGCTGCCTGTAGGCCTCATCGACCCAAGCTCGTGCGACCACCTTCGCACCATTGAGAGGGCCAAGGTCGTTTTCGTAGATATCCACTACACGATCCAGCGTCTCCTTAGAGACCACACCCCGGCTCGTGAGCGTTTCCTCCAATTTTCGAACACGCTCCTCTAGGGCACGAGTCTCGGTGTCTGTGCGACGCTTCTCCAGATAGGGGTTTTGGCCTCCTTCGTGGTGGTGCTTCTCAGGCATCCTGAGCCTCTAGGTAGTCTTCCCATAGATCGATAAACAACTGATCACCCGCCGGGGCCGCCGGACCCCAGAGTTCCTGCGCCGTGAATCGAACTGAGTAAAGTGGCTGGGGGGCCTCACCTTCCCCATGGGCTGTGGTATCCGGAAAACAATGGGTGCCATGGAGCCTGGCTATTACACCGCTACGGCCACGCACGTACTGAACCAGCCGGGTATGCCCCGGTGGATTCAGTTTTCGGGCTCGAACTGGGTCGCCTACAGAAAACCGGGGCTCCTGACGGCCCGTGGTGCGATCCGCCGGCCGCCCCTCTCGGATGACCGACTCTAAGGTACCGGTACTAATCGGCCTAGCCGTTTGTTTAGCTACGGCTGCCTTTCCGGCAAGACCTTCCTGCTCGACGGAACGCTCTAAGCGTCCCAGCCATCGCTCGTAGTAAGTGCAGCTGAGGTACTCAACCGGATCTATTTTCTCCAACACGTGACGGCGTTTGTCGAGAGGACCAAAGAGACCCGAAGTAGCGATCGTCAAGGCGAGAACCCGCCGTTCCCACTCATCGTGAAATACAGGTTCCTCCTGTTCTCGTTCTACCGGGCCGAAACAAATCATTCCGCCCATGTCGTGCACGCCGTTCACGAGCTTCCCTCAGAGGGTCCTCGTCGATAGGTAGGACTGCTCAGAGATTTCCTGCCACGCCCGAGACCGCTCCATGAAGCCTCGATATGAAGCCCAAACTCTCGCGACGAGTTCATCTTCCGCAGCCAGTTCTTCGATGACTTCGAAGGTCAGCGACTTTAGCTCCGCCAGTACATCGTCAGGGTACTCGCGAAGCTCAATATCAGTTTCAGACGATAGCTGTTCGAGGGCAAACGCGTTACGCGCCATAAACTCGGAGGTCATATCAACCACAGTTGCCTGACAAGCAATCCGCACCATGGCTTGTAAATCCGGTGGCAGAGTGTTCCAGGCATCCCGGTTAACAATACACTCTATCGCGGGCCCCGGTTCCTGCCAGCCGGGATAGTAGTAGTAGCGTGCGGCCTGATGCAGCCCAAGCGCGATGTCGTTGTAGGGACTCACCCACTCGGTTGCGTCAATACTCCCGGTTTGAAGTGCCGTAAAGATCTCTGACCCCGGAAGATTAACCGGCGTGCCGCCTGCGCGTCGTAAGACTTCACCGGCAAGGCCTGGCATTCGCATTTTCAAACCCCTGAGGTCCGCGATGCTATCAATCGGCTTGTTGAACCATCCGCCCATCTGCACGCCTGTATTTCCAGCCGGAAATGGCATCAAGTTAAAGGGCTCGTAGGTTTCCCGATATAAATCTAAACCGCCCCCGTAATAGAGCCAGGCGTTCTGCTCGTGGGCATTGAGCCCGAATGGAATGGTGGTAAAGAATTGCGCGGCTTCACTCTTTCCGCGCCAATAGTAGGCAGCGCCGTGCCCCATCTCCGCCGCTCCCTGAGAAACGGTATCGAAAACCTCGAACGCGGGGACGAGCTCGCCTGCTCCGTAGACCGTAAGCTCCATGCGTCCACCACTAAGCTCGCTAATATAGCGCGCTAGTGTATTGACTCCAGTACCGAGGCCCGGAAAATTAGGTAGCCAGGTTGTGACGATCTTCCAGGAAAAACGCTCATCGGACGACGAGGGAAGCGGTTCCTGCGATTGAGGCGAACAAGCCGCCAAAGCCGCTCCGCCGCCTAAACCACCGATAAACTCACGTCGTTTCAATAGAGTTTCCTCCGCCCGTGCCGGTAACAGGGGGCTGCTACGCGCCGCGAGCCCACTTGGCTTAACTGTCTAATAGGTTAGTTTGTCTGGGTTTGACTACTCGGCAAACCGACCCAGGGTCGTACCATCAGGCAGCTTTGCACCCACGAATGCTCCAGCCTTCGCACCGTCTAACATGGGATTAGCGACAATCATTATTTCATCACCCGGTTCAAAGCTTGTGGGACGCCAACCCGCTCTGAAGAGTCGATTGGGCACCCCGCCTTCGATACTCCACTCCTCCACCCCACCCCCGGCAGTAGGTACGAGCACTTGGATCCAGATGTGGGGATTCGTCCATTGGAACTCCTTGACGGTCCCGGTCAGTTCCACCGTCCGTTCTCTGTCAAACATGTTCCCGGAATGATGCGCGTCGACAGAAAAACCGGTAAGGCTTAACGTCAAAGCGACCCCTAACCAAATAGTTCTTGAACGCTCGTGTATTTTCATCATCACTGGACTCCCGTGTTAACGCCGACGTCTAGAACGTTGCCCTCCGCGTCCAGCGTCAAAGTGCGGCCGGTGGCATCCACCGGGTTTCGGTTGTTCTCTGCACAAGCCACGTCAAACATTCGAGAACCCTCGGGTAGGCGCCCGTACTGCTTCGTGACCATCCAAATTTCCGTCAGAGCTTCCGGATCCTCGATGGCCATTTGGGCTTCCATCGTGCCGGCGTCAACTCTACGTAGGCGAGTCGTAATGCGAGCCTGCTGGCTTAACGTCAGCCCCGTCCTGTCTAGAATCGTCTCACCGGCGCCCTTTATGCCGATGGTCTGGAAAACCAGCGTATCACCTTCCCATCGCCCGACGGATTCACCACTGAAGGTCGGCCATATCTCATCTTCGGGTGGATGACTGCGGCCGTCGGTGTAAATCCGGGTGATACTTGGGCCATCCTCCGTGAGGATCCAGACCTGCTCCGGCCTCACCACGAACTCCAGGGCTCCAGGGAGATTAAACGTCCGCGGGAAACCAGGGAATGTGCCGCAAAATGATAACGGATCAGGGAAACGGTCTGCGCTGACCCGTTCGATGTTGGCAAGATACCGCTGCTCCCACACCTCGTTATAGGGCGGGAACTCCCGTACGCCGTGGCGTCCTGCTCGGCCATCGAGCGGCTGGACGGTCGACCGGTCAAATACTGTGGGCCCGATCATCTGCCAAACACCGGTCCAATCCGGAAGCCCTTCGAAAGAGGAAAGCTGCTGGGCATTCCCAGCCTGGGAGAACAAAAATACAGCAGCTAAGCCGGCACCCAAGATAGCCTTATGCACTGTCCGGAAGAGCTCCATGAGATTTGCCTTATTCCACACTGCCTCACTCCTCCAACCTGCTTACTAAGCCCTATTGTAATTCCCTAGGTACGGAGGGCATGGAAAACTGCCAAAAAGTCGCTCTACCGCAACGCATGGCATCTAGGCCACCTCCCCCCACAATGGACCCTGAGCCATTAAAACGTAAAAGCGGGCCCTCTTAAAATCCTCAATAGATCTTTATTATCAACATATTGAGGAGGTTTTTTAATCTTCTGCCTCAATTGAACAGGCGTAGTCCTCAACCACCGCGTCCGGGTACCAGACCCAGTGTTTTGAGAAGGTGAGGGGCTCGATTAGATTGACTGGATCGGTAACGGTCATACTGTAATCCAAACGATCCCCTCCCTCACTAACCGTGAAGCGCTCACCCACCTCAGCAGAGCTACTGAGGGGTATACCTTGTCCGTCCATATGCCCCCAATCCATCTGCCTCGTCGTCACAACCAGCGCGCGCTCGTCCTCCCAGTAACCCGTTGAGTATCCGAGCAAAGATGGAGGTTGGTCCTGGGCCGATGCGCCCGGATCCATGTGAATCGTGCGGTAAGTGTTGTACTCCTCGTTGTGCCAGACTATGTCATCACCCTCACGAAAAATCTCGAAGGGGTACGGAGCCTCCATAATTAGGGGCATGCCCTTCGGCGCGCAGTTTTGAAGCGGGTTGTCCTGTGCCCACACGAAAGCGTCGACTGCCCCTAAAGCGGCCTGCGTCAAATTCGCGCGCCCCGCCGCGGTCCGTCCTAGATCTCTCGGTACCAACATCGGGATCGTATCGGGTGTGCTCCAGATACGAAACATGCCCAGCTCGG
>Ga0315338_1003935_pt1 | contig 12285 bp, 11 predicted proteins | sample ASW8metaG_FD_204518 | JGI IMG/M metagenome (GOLD analysis project Ga0315338, IMG submission 204518) | Ammonia-oxidizing marine archaeal communities from Monterey Bay, California, United States - ASW #8 | ecosystem: Environmental > Aquatic > Marine > Coastal | place: USA: California | collected...
GTCCGCGTCAAACCTGATCAGACCGGTGTCGACCTCGCTAATGTAAAGATGTCCATGAACCCTTTCTGTGAGATCGCTGTTGAAGAAGCGATCCGCCTGAAAGAAAAGGGCGTTGTCACTGAAATCATCGCGGTTTCCGTGGGGCCAACCCAGGCCCAGGAGACGATCCGAACGGCGCTCGCCATGGGTGCTGATCGCGGGATTTTGGTGCAGACGGACGATATGGTCGAACCCCTCGCCGTCGCGAAACTCCTCAAGGCCATTGTCGACGCCGAATCGCCAGAGCTGGTGATGATGGGCAAGCAGGCCATTGATGACGATTCAAACCAGACCGGCCAGATGCTCGCTGCGCTGCTGGACTGGCCGCAAGGCACATTTGCCTCGGAAGTGGTGATTGCTGATGGCAAGGCTGCTGTCACGCGTGAGATTGATGGCGGTCTTCAGACCATCTCGATCCAGCTGCCGGCCGTTGTGACCACAGATTTGCGCCTCAATGAGCCCCGCTATGCGTCGCTACCGAACATCATGAAAGCCAAGCGCAAGCCAATTGATGTGAAGGCTCCTGGCGATTACGGCGTCGATATCGCACCGCGCCTTGACGTTCTCAAAGTGGCCGAGCCTGCCAAGCGCGAGGCCGGCATCATCGTCGAAACCGTCGCTGAACTGGTCGACAAGCTGAAAACCGAAGCGGGAGTGCTCTGATCATGGCTGTTCTGATTATTGCCGAACACGATAATGCCGAACTCAATGATGCGACCCGCGCTGTTGTCACAGCCGGTGCTGCGATGGGCGGCGAGATGCATGTGCTGGTTGCCGGCTCCGACGCCCAGGCTGTTGCCGATGCTGCTGCCAAGCTGGACGGTGTTTCCAAGGTGCTGCACGCAGAAGCCGATGTGTTTGCCAAGCCAACGGCTGAAGCGCTCGATGCATTGGTAACACCTCTGATGGATGGCTATGACGCCGTTCTCGCTGCGGCGACCACGACGGGCAAGAACTTCATGCCACGCGTGGCTGCACGCCTCGACGTCATGCAGATCTCAGAGATCACCGCCGTTGAAAGCGCCGACACATTTGTTCGCCCGGTCTTCGCCGGCAATGCGATGATGACGGTCAAATCGTCCGACGCAAAGAAAGTGATCACGGTTCGCCCGACGACGTTCGCCAAGGCGGGTGATGGTGGCTCTGCTGCGATTGAAGACCTGGCGGCCTCTTCCGGACCGTTCAAGTCGGAATTTGTCTCGGAAAACCTCTCCCAGTCGGATCGTCCTGAGCTGACCGCGGCCAAGATCGTCATTTCTGGCGGTCGCGGCATGCAGTCTGGCGACAATTTCCACATGCTGGATTCCATTGCCGACAAGCTGGGAGCCGCCGTGGGTGCCTCCCGCGCTGCCGTGGATGCCGGCTTTGTGCCGAACGACTATCAGGTCGGTCAGACCGGCAAGGTCGTAGCACCGGATCTCTACATTGCCGTCGGTATTTCCGGCGCGATCCAGCATCTGGCGGGCATGAAAGATTCGAAAGTCATCGTTGCTATCAACAAGGATGAAGACGCGCCGATTTTCCAGGTGGCTGATTACGGCCTCGTGGCCGATCTGTTCGTGGCCCTGCCCGACCTGAATGCCGCACTGGGCTAGTCTGGCGCGACATCGATATAAAAACGCCCGGCTGAATCAGCCGGGCGTTTTTGTTTGTGCGAAAGGTTGTCAGTAATTTCGCATGGCGGCCCGGATAAGCGCAACAGCCTCATCGCTGTCCCACTCCGCCGGGGCAGGCACGCGCCCGATTTCATTTCCGAGACGGTCATAGAGGATAGACATCGGAAGACCGAGTGCACCGACGCGGTTCGGACTGGCCAAACTGGGATCATGAATCAAGGGCAGATTGTCGAGCGACATCCGCTCATAAAAACCGCGCGCATCCTCAACCGAAGCATCAAGTGAAATCGTCACCACATCAAAATCATCGCCACCAAGCCGGGCCTGCAAGCGACTCAAAGCGGGCATTTCCTCGACACAGGGGCCACACCAGGTCGCCCAGAAATTTACCAGAATGACTTTACCGCGAAAATCTGCGAGGAGGATTTCCTCGCCGCCTCCCCCGAGATAGGCGATATCAGGCTGAGCTGGAACTTCGTCCAACGTTCGGAAAACACTCATCTCTCCAGTGGCATAACTGTCTAAAGCGCCATGATTTCCGCTGCTCATTCCGCCAATTGCCCAGGAGAGGAATGTCACGATGGCAATAACGGTCATTGCTATCAGCGCATATTTCAGTAGTGAGGTCTTCAATTCTTTCGTCACCACAATAAATCACCTTCTTCTAATCCACCGGCAGGAAACACATGTCAGACGATACCAAATCTGAGCGCCCGTCAAAATCTGCCGCCAGCGCCATGTGGGGCGGACGGTTTGCCCAAGGCCCCGCGGCGGTGATGGAAGCCATCAATGCCTCGATCGATATCGACCAGCGCATGGCCGAGGAAGATATCGCCGGCTCACTTGCACATGCTGCAATGTTGGGCGCAACGGGTGTGATTTCAAGCGAAGATTCCGCGACCATACAGCGCGGGTTGGAACAAGTCCGTGACGAAATCCGGGCCGGCAAACTTGAATGGTCTCATGCGCTGGAAGATGTTCACATGAACATAGAAGCGCGCCTTAAGGAGATCATTGGTGATGCGGCCGGCCGCCTGCACACAGCGCGCTCTCGCAATGACCAGGTGGCGACGGACTTCCGGCTCTGGTTGCGTGCTGCCTGTGACCGGGTCGACGTGATGCTCGTTGACTATCAGCGTGCGCTAGTGGCGCAGGCCGAAGAGCATGTTGATCAGGTGATGCCGGGTTTCACCCATTTGCAAACCGCCCAACCGGTCTCATTAGCCCACCATCTTCTCAGCTATGTTGAGCTGGCCGAGCGCGATCGTGGCCGGTTTGCCGATGCGCGCCGCCGTCTCAATGAGAGTCCGCTCGGTTGTGCTGCACTCGCCGGGACGGCATTTCCGATAGACCGTGACATGACCTCAAAATCGCTGGGCTTCGACCGACCGATGGGCAATTCGCTCGATGGTGTCGCGGCACGGGACTTCGCGCTTGAAGTTCTGAGTGCGGCATCGATCTGCGCCGTAAATTTATCGCGGTTCGCCGATGAGATCGTACTCTGGTGCACGCGACGTTTCGGTTTCGCCAGCCTGTCTGATGCCTGGTCGACAGGCTCCTCGATCATGCCACAGAAGCGCAATCCGGATGCGGCAGAGCTCGTCCGAGCCAAACCCGGTCGGATTATTGGGTCTCTGACCGGCCTGCTGACCGTCATGAAGGGGCTGCCACTTGCCTATTCGAAGGATCTGCAAGAAGACAAGGCGCCGACCTTTCAGGCTATTGATGATCTTGAATTGGCTCTGTTGGCGATGGCCGGCATGGCAGGCGACCTGACTTTCAATGGTGCGGCAATGGAAGCGGCCGCCGGAGAAGCCTATTCGGATGCAACCGATCTGGCTGACTGGGTGGTGAGAGAGCTGGGCAAGCCTTTCCGGGACGCTCACCACATCTCCGGATCGATCGTGAAAGCGGCTGAAGACCGCAAAGTGACCCTCAGCGATTTGCCTCTTAAGGTAATGCAATCCGTTGAACCAGGGATCGACGAACGGATCTTTTCAGTGTTGAGTGCTCGAGCTTCGATGGAGAGTCGCACCAGTTATGGCGGCACATCGCCGGTGCGAGTTCGAGAACAAGTGGCCGCCTGGAAATTACGGCTGTCGGCAGGAGAGTCTTAGACATGAAACGCGTAACGAGTTTTATTCTTGTGGTGCTCAGCGCCTTGGTCGTTTCCGCCTGCGGCATGCGCGGCGATTTGGAAAGGCCGCCACCAATCTGGGGCGATGCGCCTGAGCAGGAAAGCGCGGAAGAGAGCGAAAACTAGACCCGACCGCAAATCAATGCCGTTCGGGCCGGATCTTTCGACAATGCGATCGATTCTGATTCTGTTGAATTTGGAGGCTTGTCGCCGGTGCGGCCATCGCTATGGCCAACATCAAGGACAGCCTGGCACACAAAGATAATTTTGAACCGCCAACATTTCACATCACGGAATTGGCGCCGGGCTGTGTTAACCAGCCCCACAATGCTATTACCGAGGCCATCCTGCGCCAATCATCGATCAACCGATCTGGCAAACATGCCGTGATATCAACTCACAAAATGGTAATGCATCCGCGACTGGTTGCCGGCAAATGTCGTGTTACCTTAAGCCATGCGCCGTACACCGCTCATCGCCGCCTGGCTGTCCCTCGTCTGGGAACGCGCCGTGCCCGTCCTCTGGCCTGGATTGGCCTGGCTGGGTGTCTTTGCGATTCTGGCCCTATTGGGATTGTGGGAGCGGGTCGGTGACCCCGGCCGAGCCATTTACGCACTCGTCTCCCTCGGCGGAGCTGTCTGGATCACTCGCGCACCGGTACGGAGCTTTGTCTGGCCTGACAAAGAAACGCTCGCTCGACGCGTCGAGGAAGATTCCGGCATTGATGCGCGCCCCCATGAGGCGCTGATCGATTCGCCGCCAGGCAATGATCCGATTGAGCTGAAAATTTGGACCGAACATCAGCGTCGTATGGCGGAACGCCTGAAACTCGCCCATGCCCGCCGCCCCAAAGCCGCCTGGGCGCGTCTCGACCGATGGGCATTACGGGGCACGATGGCGTTGATGCTGACTGTGTCCTGGTTGCTCGCGGGCCCGTCGGCAACCGATCGGCTTGACGAAGCCTTCTCCCTATCTCCCATTACCGCAGGCGGCGAACCCGTTAGCCTCGATGCATGGATTGATCCTCCAGCCTATACCGGTCGCGCACCTATTTTTCTTTCGGAGGACGAAACACAGGCTGAAATCCCGGCTGGCTCGATATTTATAACGCGTATCGCCGGTAGTCGTCACACGCCTAATTTGACAAGACGCGACAGTGCCGGATCCGAACGGGCCGATCCGACGGAAATCGGAGACAATGTTTGGGAAGCGCGACTTCCCGTCACCGAAGATGCCAATCTACGACTTCGCGCCGGTGGCACCCGCCAAACCTGGACATTGACCACGATCGCTGACTTGGCACCGGATGTCCGCATTCTAGCGGTCCCCGATGCGACCGCCAGCGGCGAATTGGATATCCAGTTTTCTGTCACTGACGACTATGGTGCGACCCGCTATGCGCTGGAATTTCGCCCGGAAGATGATTCCGACGCCGCGTGGGACGTCTTGGAAATTACACCGGGGGGGGTCGCCACGCTGGATCCTGATACCGGCATACGCACTTTGCTTGAAACCGCACAACATCGCCTCGCCGGAACACGTGTTAGTATACGCGTGATTGCGGAAGATGCCGGTGGTAATATCGGTCGTTCTCCGGAACTCGGCATCACGCTGCCACGCCGTGTTTTCCTGGATGCGCTGGCCCGCGCGGTTGTGGAGCAACGGGCGGTGCTACTGAATGTCGAAGAAAGCTACCGCCCTCTTGAAGATCGCGCCGTCATCTATGCGGACGAAATGCTGCCAGGTCCGAACTATCTCTATGACGAACCACAGCGACGGATAGAACGCGCTCCGGATGCTATTCAAGACGTTGCGCGTTCCATGGTGGCGATCACGGATGCGCCGGAATATTTCTTTGACGATCAGGTTGTCTATCTAGCCCTCCGCGAAATTGTGCACCGGCTCCAGCGCGCCCGTGATCGAGACGCGCTGGGCTTTATCGAGGATGACTTATGGGCGATTGCGTTGCGCGCTGAACTTGGCTCGCTCGCGGACGCTGAAGCCGCCTTGCGCGCAGCTGAACGGGCTCTGATGGAGGCTCTGGCGCGGGGCGCCGATGAAACCGAGCTGGCAGCCTTGTTTGAAGCTTTTCAGGAGGCGATGGATAATTACATGGCGGCTCTGGCACGCGAAGCCGTTGAAGATGGTAATCTTGCCGAGGGCGGTGGTCAGACATTTGACCAGAGCGGGTTGCAGGAAATGTTGGACGCTCTTCGCGAAGCTGCAGAGCTCGGCGATACTGCGGATGCGCGCGAGGCGCTGGCCGCCCTGTCAGAACTGCTGCGTAATATGCAAATGCAAGCGGCAATGGGCGGAGAGGGAGGCGATCAGGACGATCCCATTTCGGAGGCCATCGCCCGCGCGCTGGAGGAATTGGGCGACGTGATCGGTGAGCAACGTGAGTTGCAGGACCAAACATTCGGCCTAACCCAGGACCAACAAGGCGCAGGACAACCACAACCCCAGGGCAATGGTCAGCCTGGTCAGCAGGACGGAAACACACCTCAGACCCTGGCAGAAAATCAGGAAGGTGGCGCGTCCCGAACCCAAGCGCTGGCTGAAATGCAGGCCGAACTTGCCGATCGCTTGAGACGCTCTCAGGAGGCGTTGCCGAATGGCGGCGAAGATGCTCTGTCCAATGCGGCCCAGGCCATGGAGGACGCACAACAGTCTCTACAGGACGGAAATGCCGATGGCGCTTTGGCTGCGCAAGAGGAAGCGCTGGCAGACCTACGAGCCGGTGCGGAAGAATTGGCGCGTGACCTGCTCGAACGCATGCAGGACGGCCAGGAAGGTGAAGGACGTGGCGAGGAAGAAGATCCGCTGGGCCGTCCCTCTGACGGCGCGTTTGCTGACGGTTCGAGTGTCGAAATTCCTGACGAGATGACGCGCGCACGCGCGCGAGAAATTCTCGATGAACTCCGTCGACGTTCCGCCCAAACCGGGAGATCCCAGGAAGAACTCGACTATATCGAGCGATTACTCGACCGGTTCTGATTTTCCATTTCACACAGTCATGGTCGACTAATGAGGCTCGGGGGTTTCCGTGCGCTCGATTTGGCTGTCCTCAGCCGCTGAATGTTGAGATCCATCTTGCGCACGGCCGTTGGCTTGCTCAATTGCAGGTGCCGGTGGTCGCGTGACGCCGACCAAAACAACCTCAGCTTCAACAGATTGCGGCGGTGGGTCGCTCACGATTGATCGAAATTCGAGAACCTCCCCAGCCGACAAACGACCGCTTTGTAGTGGGATCGTCCATTCCAATAACGATTCCCCGCTATCGTCTTTCAGCAAAGCCCTGACCGTCGGTAGGGATCGTGCACGACGGTCAAAATTCCTGATCGACCCCTCAATCACCACCAATGGCACGCCATGCTCACTTTCACGCGTAATCGTCAGCTCACCAATCGAAAAACCAAATGGGTTCACTTCAGCGCCAACAACCGCGTAGGCGGACGAAGCGCGCGGCCATAGCGTCACGACATCAACACGGAACACCCAGGCCGTCATCAGAAGTAATGCACACACCGTGGCCAAGCCGCCCCAGGCGCCTCCCGCCGCCGCGGCAGACATCGTCCGACGTTTAGCCGCCTCGCGTTCGCGGAAGGCCTCGTGCGGTTTCACTTCCTCTTCAACCGCGGAGTCTTCAGCATCGACGCTACCGCCGCCATCCGCCGCTTCCAAAGCTGGTAAATCTGCTGGATCTTCAAGCTCTGCGGTCCAAGTGTGGCCACACGATGCGCAGCGCACACGTCGACCGACACCGTCAATCGCACTAGGGTTAGCGCGATAACGCGTGGCACATGCCGGACAGCTAAGTACAATGCTCATATGAGTCGCTAACGCCTTACCAAACCCGCCTGAGCCCATGGAGAATTTCCATAGTCCCGAGTCACACACAATTTTCGCCCAGTTCGTCTGAACCCGTGGTCCGCTTCGACAATGTCGGTATGCGATACGGACCGGGACCGGAAGTTCTGCGCGATTTGTCTTTTGATTTACCACGCGGTTCTTTCCAATTCCTCACCGGACCGTCTGGCGCTGGAAAAACTTCACTGCTGCGCTTGATTTATCTGGCCGCCCGCCCATCTCGCGGGCTTGTTTCATTCTTTGGTCGAGACTCAAGCACTTTGCCACGCGCCGAACTTCCTTTGCTGAGGCGACGCATAGGCGTGGTCTTTCAAGAATTCAAATTACTCAACCATCTCAGTGTATTCGATAACGTTGCCCTACCTCTACGGGTATCTGGACGCCAGTCATCAGACTATGCAGAAGACGTGATTGAATTGCTCAATTGGGTTGGTTTGGGCGACAAAATCACGGCTTCACCCGCCACATTATCCGGCGGTGAAAAACAACGTGTTGCGATCGCCCGCGCCGTTGTGAATCAGCCGGAAGTTCTGATCGCCGACGAGCCGACCGGGAATGTCGACCACGAAATGGGTATGCGCTTGCTGAGATTATTCGTCGAACTTAACAAGCTTGGCACCACGATCGTGCTCGCCACACATGACTTGCAATTGGTCCGAATGCTGGATGCCCCCGTTATGACCCTGTCAAATGGGCATTTGCATATTCGCCCGCCGCGCAGTGAACGCTCCGTCTCTGGCGGTGACGCCGATTCGCCAATTCCTTCGCCCCTAGCTGTTCGCGAGGCGGTCGAATCCGGCGCGGCGTTCGAGACCGATTTACATTCGGATCAGAGCGAGGACACGCCATGACCGTTGCCGATCAAAGCGGTCAGCAGGTGTCCGGGCCATTATTGCCGCCCGATGGCGGACGCGATCGTCCTCTTTTTTTGGTGGCGGCGATCCTGGTTTTCCTCGCCTGCCTTTCTGCTCTGGGCGCTCGAGGCGCCTGGCAGGCCTCACAACAATGGACATCGGACCTCGAATCCAGCCTGACAATTCAAATTCGTCCCGTTGAGGGACGTGACGCAGACGCAGATGCCCAGGAAGCGGCCCGGATCGCGCTGACCGTCCCCGGTATTGACGAAACAGTGGCTCATGATCGCACCCACGCCGAAGCGCTATTGGCGCCTTGGCTGGGGCACGACAATTTGCCCGATGATTTACCACTGCCCCTGATAGTTGATGTGGAATTGGCTAGGAATGAAGCCCCTCCCCTAGACGCGTTGCAAAGCGCGATGGATGCGGCAGGGTTACCTGCCAGCGTCGACGATCACGGTCGCTGGATTGACGCGGTGCGGACCTCTGCTCGGTCCGCCCAAACGCTGGCTCTGTCATTGTTGGCATTGCTGACCGCAGCCGCTGCGGCGGTCGTCGCCTTCGCTGCACGCGCCAGCCTGGTGGCCCGGCTGGATGTGACCGATGCGCTGCATTTATGCGGTGCGGAGGACAAATTCATCGCGCAGCTTTTTCAAACACGCTTTTTTCTGTTGGGGCTGAAAGCCGGAGCTGCCGGCGCTTTGGTGGCGGCGCTGGTGTCGATGCTCGTTTCTATGGGTGAAAGCCCTGCAGATATGGCATTTTTCTTGCCTAATTGGCGTATGGATACGATTGAAATCGGATTGCTAATCATCGCACCGATACTCGCGGGACTCACCGCCGCATTATCTGCTCGATTAGCGGTAACGGCGGATCTGCGGGATCGATGGTGAATAGCCTAATTGCGGCCTATATCCTGGTGGATATTGACGTCAGGTTTGCAGTTAAAACAGGTCACGGAGACGGCATGACGGGGGTAGTTTCATGAACCGATTGTTGGGTGCTCTAAGGGCATTCTCCTTCGTATTTGTGATGGGCGGCTTAATTGGCTTTGGCGCATTTTCCGGACTGGTGTCCGGATTTGATACGCCAGATGCCAGTCTTCGCGCTGATGCGATTGTAGTTTTGACCGGCGATACGGGTCGACTGGCCACCGGCGGTGAACTCTTCCGTTCTGGCGCATCACCGCAATTACTGATTTCCGGCGTTCACGCGTCCGTCACAGCTCAAGACATTCAAGAGCAGACCGGCGTCAGTGATCGCCAGTTTAATTGCTGTGTTGAATTGGGTCGCGAAGCTGCTGATACAGCGGGCAATGCTCTGGAAACCGCCGAATGGGTGAACGCAAACGGTTATCAAAGCTTGATCATCGTGACCTCAGACTATCATCTGCCTCGCAGTATGTTGGAGATGGGAGCTTTGATGCCTGAATTGGAATTGATCGCAGTGCCTGTCCGCACTAACCCACCGTGGCGTGACCTGGGCACCGCGCGCCTCTGGCTGCAGGAATATGCCAAATTTGCTGCCGTGTGGATGTATCAGGAACACCGACAAACCCGGAATAATTCATGACAATAGTGCGCTCTGCCATTTTTCTCATCTACATGTATTCGGCGCTGATTATCGTCGGCATTATCGGGTTACCCGTTTTGCTGGGTCCCCGAATTTGGGTGCGCAAGTGGGTTCGTGGTTATCTCTCAATGACCCTGTTTGGACTCCGTTGGATTTGCGGTGTGACCTATGAGGTTCGCGGGCTGGAACATCTTCCAAGGGCGGGGGCTCTGGTCGGATCCAAGCATATGAGCATGTGGGAAACTATCGCTTTCTGGTCGATCCTGCCCGACCCGGCAATTATCTTGAAACAATCCTTATCTTTCATTCCGGTGTTTGGCTGGTTTGCCATGGGTCTTGGCAATATCAAGGTCGACCGTGCCGGTGGGGCCAAAGCGCTGCGAGCCATGCTTCAAGCCGCGGAACAACGCGGGCAAGAGGGCCGTCAAATTGTGATTTTTCCCGAGGGCACGCGTGTTCAAGCGGGAGAAAGGCCTGACCTGAAACCCGGAATCGCCGGACTTTACAAATCCATGAAGGTGCCGTGCGTTCCTGTTGCGCTGAATTCCGGTGTGTATCTCAGAAAATATTGCGGCCTGCGAAAGCCAGGAACGATTATTGTCGAATTTCTCGAACCCATACCGCCCGGCATGGACAAATCACCCTTTCTTGAAACCCTTCACACCCGCATCAATACGGCAACCGATGCACTGCTTCGTGAAGACGGTGTCCTGCCGGGAGCCTCATCATGACATCTCGCATTCGTTACATGTTCATTGGCGGCGGGTTGGTTTTACTGTTTGTCATTTATACGGTGATCTGGATGATGGCGAAGGAGCGGATCAAGGAAGAGGTGACGCTTTGGATCAACCAGCAGGCTGAGATTGGATACACAATTGAGCCGGAATCCATCCGGGTCTCTGGTTTTCCCTATCGGTTTCGTATTAGTGCGGAAAATATTTACATCGCCCTGCCCGAGCGAGATGGCGGTTGGAATGCCCGAATAGAACACGCGATGGGCGACGCAATCGTGTGGGACCGGTCGCACTGGATTTTTCAGCTGGGTGGGACAATCACCTATAATTCCGTCGGCGAAAATGCCCAAAACCTTCAGATCAATGCCGATGGAATTGCCTTCAGCCAACGCCGAGACCCCGACGGAAACACAATTCGGATTGGTGGCGAACTCTCCAACATGGCGATCAATTCTCTGAGCGGTCCAGCGCCCGAGATTAGCTTTGTTGAACGCGCCCTGTGGTCGGCGGAAATCATGCCAGATGACTCCCTGCTCGCACAATTTGATATCGCCGGATTAGCCCCCAATGCCCTCGCGCTGGAGCCACAAGTGGCAATGGCCTTTGGGACGAGCATCCAGCGTGTGCGTCTAAACGCAAGTGTTCAGCAATGGACAGCTCTTGCTACGCAGGGTGATACGCGTGAGTGGGCGCTGGCCGGCGGACTTGTTGACGTGACAGCAGCTGAGCTTGAATGGGGTGCCGCCAATATCACCGGTAATGGAGTATTTGATCTGGACGACCGGTCCCGCCTGCAAGGCAATTTGACGGTGAATGTCACCGATCCTGACACGCTGGCCGACACCCTGGTTGCTGCGGATCTGGCGTCTGCCGAAAGTGGCCAAGCCTTACGGTTGGCGGCCATGATGGCGCCACGCGGCCCTGAGGGCTCCTCATTGTCCTTCCGAATTCAGAACGAGATTGTCTATCTCGGGCCCATTCCGCTGGGCCGTTTGGGCGGGACGCCCCAGGACTGACCCAACGCCAAACGGTCGTTTTTAGCCGGCCATGAATTGACCAAGCGCCTCAACCAAACGTCGATTTTCGGTCTCGGTCCCGACGGTTGCGCGAAGCGCATTTGGCAGACCATAAGGCTGAACCGGACGAATAATCAGCCCTTGTGATGTCAGAAATGCGTCTGCGTCCGCGGCTGTTTTTCCGGTCGTTTCAGGGAAATGGATGAGCACAAAATTACAAACACTTGGAGTCACTTCCAGACCCATGCCGCCGATTTGCTGACGCAAATATTTCACCCACTCTTCATTATGCTCCGCGGACCGCTGCATGAAATCGCGGTCTGCAATCGCAGCCGTTCCCGCCTCAATCGCGGGCATGTTGACGTTGAAGGGACCCCGCACACGATTGAGCACATCGATGATAGCGCTCGATCCATAGGCCCAACCAAGTCGGGCCGCCGCGAG
>Ga0315338_1003937_pt1 | contig 12281 bp, 7 predicted proteins | sample ASW8metaG_FD_204518 | JGI IMG/M metagenome (GOLD analysis project Ga0315338, IMG submission 204518) | Ammonia-oxidizing marine archaeal communities from Monterey Bay, California, United States - ASW #8 | ecosystem: Environmental > Aquatic > Marine > Coastal | place: USA: California | collected...
GGCTGCGGCTGGGGGTCGATGCTCAGACGCATCCAGCAGCACACCGATGACAAAGAGAATCTTTACGGCATCACCCTGTCAAAAGAGCAAGCGAAATACAACAGCGAGCACAACGGCTTTCAGGTCGAGTTCAGCAACTTCATCACACGTGACTACCCGGCGGAGGAGTACGACGCGATTTACTCGATCGGCGCCTGGGAACACGTCCGACCGGATGAGATCCCCCAACTTCTGGACAAGCTTTACGGAGCTCTCAAGCCCGGTGGACGTCTCGTACAACACTTTTTTTGTCGTACAAACGAGCATCTGCTCGCTGCAGCGGCCGCCTCACAGATCTATTTCCCAGGCTCAATCGGGTCGAGCTTCCGCTTTCATCGCGAAGCCCATGAACAAGCGGGGTTTCAAATCGCGCACTGCTCAGTGCACGATTATCGACCGACGTGCCGCGCTTGGTTTGACAACCTTGAAGCCGAGCGCGATCGCGCATTGGAATTAGTTGGCGTGGAAACGTTTAACCGTTACATGACTTTCTTTTGCGCGTCGTGGCGATACTTCGAAGACTGCTCTGGTGTCGTTACGAGGTGGGTACTCGAGAAACCAGATTCTCAAGTCGAACATTAAGTAACCCGCGACCGCGAGTTGTCCGGATAAACGTCCCTTCCAGGAATTCCCACCTGCCCTAAGTGCTGGGGCGATAAGACTTTGAACTATATAGCATGTATGGTTCTCCTGGTTGTGAATTCGGCCTATCACGCTTACTTTGAGCCCGGATTATGTATTTAATCCGCTGCCCGAATACCTGCCGCTGAACCGCCGGTCAGGATTGGGTGTAATTGTATTGTTGAAAGTATGCTGTTAAATTGAGGCATAAACACTGGACTAATACATGCGGAGGTAGGTGTATGAGATTCGCGTTAATATCGGTGGTAACCTTGGCATTACTCTTCCTTGTCTTCACAAATGTGCCAATGGTCCTGGGGGAGGAGACCTCGAACCAACCCCCGGCCCAGGCTCTTTATCTACACACGGAGTTCTATCCCAGTGCAGAGGTTCCCCACGAAGATGATACGGACCTAATCGTTCGGGAACTGATTCGCCAAGCGCTGCTCATCGCTGCTCGCGAGGAACTTCATGTTCCCACGTATGACGAAACTCTGGGTGAGACTTCGCCAAAAAATATCGAGGTGTTGCACCTTTTTTTGCGAGAAAGACAGATGAAAGAAGGACCCTGGAAAGTCACCCTCTATGCATACAATGAGCAAACGAAAGAAAAATCAGAGGAGCCTATCTGGGAGAAAGAGTATCCGTTTGATGAAAATCGAGCGAATCTTTATGCCGACATGGCCGAGAAACTGAATATTTCAGTTACTCAAGACCTAGTGCAAGCTTTGCAGGCAAGCGGGTTGCGCAACGAGCAACCGTCACGCGAAGCCGGGGCTCTTGTCGAGCCTAATCAACTTGATGAGATGCTCCGAGAAGTGGATTTCGTAAAACAGTTTGCGGCTGTGCGGTCGGCTCATCAATCAATAGCTATCACGGGAGAATCCCCGGAGCAACTAAGTGTCTTGGTTCGTGGTTACGCAAATATGTCGATGCTCAGTTGGCATCAATATAATGCCACGACCTATGCATATATCGCTCGAGCCTGGCTATACGCCGAGCGACTGAAGTCTCTTAGCAAAGAAAACAATATCTCACTCTGGAATAGTGCTTACGCTTGGGCGCTTGGAGGGGGACTTAATCACGCGTTGGCTGATCTTCGGCATATTGGCGACCCCATGCAAAGCTCACCGGGTGCGGAAAATGCACCGCCAAATTGGATGAAGCTAATTGATCCCTACTGCAAGTCGAATCGAGAAGCCACGAAGCAGGTCGGCGAATTGAATGAAGACCTCAAGCCTTGGGCAACTCGATTGTGGTTCGAGATCACCAGGACTTACTTACACACTGATTGGACTTATCATGCCGGTAGCGAAACCATAGAGACGTCCCCGACTGCTTATGGCGTCTATGCAACGATGGCTGCCTACGGTGCTGGGCTTCGTACCGGACGTAGCGGTGCTTATCAGGCTCCAATCGCATTCGGGCAGCACGCTCCACACAGCCTCGATGCCGTGCCTGGAATGCCAAAATTGATACGAGATTTCCTTCCCACCAGTGCTTTCAAGCAATCTTTATTGTCTGGTGTTTATAAAGACCCTGATACAGAGGACTCTTTTTCGGGAGCAATGGCCTTTATAGCGAAACTTTTACGTAATGAAGACGAAAAAGCAAGCTCTAGCGATTTGTCGTGGTCAGCTTTGGCCTACTTCCTCGAAGAAGAGATGTTCATACAAATTGTGAACTTTCTGAGTGTCTCGACAAACGCAACAGAGTCTTCTCAGGCAGATGAGGTGGCAGCGGTTATGCCTTTTATCAAAGACCACAGATACGCGTCTTACATAGCCATGATGCGCTATAACTGGCGTCACGAAGTAGAGCAGATTAAGCAAACGGTCCGAGCTATCGAAATTGTTGATGCACGCCGGAGCATGGTCTATATGGGATATCGATTATGGGATTTCAAAGATGAAAACGGGAAAGAGATCGGTAAAACTGCCATGAATCAAGCCACTCTTTGTTTCACCGTGAAAGGGATATTGGTGCATTATTTCTTTTTACCAACCAATTGGAAATCCTTAAATATGGAGATCAGTAATCGCAGTGTCGAGACGCTTAGCGAGATAGCACCTCACTCCGAGATTGCTGTGCGGTTCGAACTCCATACCAATAAAGACCCTTCTACGCAGCAATTAGATGCTTGGCAACAGGAGCTATCAGAAGATGCCACGGCTTTCAGCAAGCTGGGAGATAGCTACCTCAAGAAAGGCGACATCGAGAAGGCAGCAGCATGCTTTGCAAAGTCAGCTGCTATGTTGCCCATGTCTGCTACATCTACAAAATTAGCAAATATTTATTGGGAAACTGATTTTGATAAATGGGAAAAACCACTCCTCGATTTTCTCACTTCCGAAGACTCAGGCCTTGCACATTCGAGGGTTCATAGACAGCTTGCCTTAGGGTACCAGCATTATGGACTGTGGGAGCAATCCAAACCCCATGCCCTAGCAGCGGGCCAAACCTGGTCGGCCACGGGTTTGCAATTAGCCTCAGAAAATTGCGAAGCTCTGGCGGAGTGGCAAGAGTCGGAGTATTGGGTACGTGAAAGGTCTGAGAAGTACCCGAGCTATAGTGGTGAAAAGTGGTATTTTTGGTGTCGGCGCACCGGTCGAGGCAATGAACTCGACGCTCAAGCGGTGGCTCAAAAATATTTTGAGGGTGAATTCCGTAGGCCTACTCGATGGAATTATATCAGCAAGGGGGCCTATCATATCCTGGAACAGGATCTCCCCAGTGCACTGCAAGCTTATCAAAAATCGCAGTCGATAAAGGCTGTCTTCACTTGCTCATTTATGATCGCCCAACTCTCCAGGCAACTTGGCAACGAGGAAGCACGCACCCAAGTGCTGGCCGATATTGAAAAAGCAGCAGAAGATCCTGATCATTTTGGTAAAGAGGTAACGGAAGTTGGACTAGCCATCGTCGAGCTACTTAAAACTGGTGACGATTCCCCAGAGAAGATTGGGCGCATAGAGAAACTGTTAGAAAACTACGATAAGGAAGTAACACGTAGCGCCTTTGCCTATTTTGTCGGCGCCGAATTAGAGGCGCTAGAGAACCAAGAAGAGGCCGAAAAATACTGGCGACGTGCCATGAATCTTCCAGATCGTGATCGTGTTTATGCAACACTATCGGGAAGCAAATTGGCTGAGCGATACGGAACATCTCGCCCAGACAACCGCCCGCTAGATGTTTCTGATCTTTGGCCAACCAGGAAAATCGCAGACCTCAAGCAGAAATAGCACCGTCGCCAGCAAAAAACCGCCACACTACAAGTAGTGTGGCGGCTCGTTTGGGAGGAGGTACTTCGATGCAAACTTCTTAGTTGCTACGACGGCGATTTACCAGCAGCATTGCCATCCCGCCGAGGCCAATCAAAGCCAAGGAAGTTGGTTCAGGGATAGCAGTCTGAGCTTCCCACATCACGCCAGCCAGACGCTGCGAAACGAATGTATTCGCAGTGGCGTCTTGTGTGACGGTGTAAGTAGTACCAGCTGTCAAATCAACCGTACCAAGTAAAAACCAAGCGTTGTTGGCACCACCAACAAATGCAGGACCAGCATCGGCATCGGCACCGGTACCGCCATCATTTAGATCAACAGCGGCCAATACAACAGGTGCGCCATCGCCCGTCACGGTGAAGTTCGAAGTGGCAGAAATGTTGCCCGAAGCAGGGACGGTGATATAAACCTTGTAGGAATCCGATCCGCCACCCAGCACACCACTGGCAAGCTCGGTACCAAAACCGGTGGTCGAGCCGAGCAGGTCGCCCGAGGCTGGGAAGAAGTTATCAGCATCTGTTCCAGGCGTGTAAGACATGATATAGGTGTCGCCAAGGGCCGAACCATTTCCACCGAACAAGCTTTGGTGAGGAGGAAGGCCAACAGCAAAACTCGCGGTGCTGTCGCTGGCTGCTGTGGTGTCTCCGCCAAAACTAAAGTTGGGGTGCAACGACTGAGGACCATCAACCGGATCGAGGTCGACTGCAGCGACGAATGCTGCTTGTGTCTGCGAAATACTTAGCACAACAACGCTAAGTGCGACGAGAAATAATTTCATCTTCATTGGCTCAACCCTCACAAAAAATTATGCCGAAATCGTATCTGTTTCGACGGTCATGCTTTCGCTAAAAAACTATTAACGCAAAGCTCCCACTTGATTCATATATGTTTATCCTAGTTATATTCACGAATCGATCCACAAAACGACGCGCAGAATAGTATCGATTTTGCGCATTTCGCCTTAATTCAAGTCATGCAGTAGGCCCACCCGCTTTACTGCAGGTTAAAGTTGACTTGCTGCGTCGATTCGTCAGGCTTGATCGTTGCAGTCAGGCCGGAAGTCTGGAAACGGCCGTACTTTTCGGGAACTTGACGCGGCCCAAGATCAGATAGGGAATCTCCATCTTTCGCGTCTTCTGGCATTTGCGGGGGCGTATCGATGCGTACTTTGTACTCGCCTGGCGGAAGCTGGTATTCGTAGGTTCCGTCTAAGCCAATACCACCCCCGAGCGGCTGTCCTTCAGTCGGCTGGAAGTTGATCAACCCACCTGAAACCGGTTTTTCTTGAACTGAGATTGTTCCCGAGACTGTGATAGTCGCAGATTCCCCACCGCATCCGGCAATGAGCAGCAGCATGGCAGCAGATAGCATCTGCAAATGTCGAAACGAGACGATACCAAGAAGTAATTTTTTGGGGGACTGAAGGATAGGATTCACCGTACTAGTCAGTAGAAAAAAAATACAGCTGTGGCAGAAATGTAAGTTAGTTGGTCAGGACTTCTTCGCCGTTACGCGATCCAGAGGCCAAGTAAACATCCATGTCGATGCCATCTTGAACATAGTGAACACTGCCGTCGGCATTAACAAAGTTCGCCCCGCCAGGGTGATAGCTGCCAAAGATTATGTTGTTAAACGACATTACTCTGGGGGCACCTGCGGGTATGCTTGGTAGATCGCTACCGCTGTGAGATACGTAAAACCCGATCGTGTAGAGATTGCCATTCAAAGGATATCTCTCGTCCAAATTTTTCGACGCACTGCTCAAGGATTTGTCAGGCGTAAAGCCGATTGCTGGCATCTTGCAATCTGGTCCACGATCGCGAAGGCGGCGACAATAACCGCTGTCTAAATGATAGTTGCCAGCGGTCCAAACCCGCAATTGATAGGTGCGTTCCCCAATGAGGTAGGTATTGCTGGTACCATCGGTTACCTTGCGCAGACCTGTGTCGCTGCCAGGATAGATAACTCCGTCGGTGTTTATTCCAGATGTTGAGCCGCCAGCACAATCATCATCGGAAGTAACGCTACAACTAGGCGTACTCCCGTTGGCGCGGCTGTATCTGCTGATGTACGAACCGGCTACGGCGCAATAATTAGCAGCTGCTACAATATCACTGCCACTACGTCCGCCGGCAGCCTCTCCATCGCTAGGGCACTGGTAGATATCCATTCGCAAACTATCAACTAGTTCTGATAGAGCGTAGGCTCCGGCTTCTCCATTGCTACTATTCGCTTCAGCTTTAGCAATCTGGGATTCGATTTCTTGATCTACCGAACCCTGCTCGATGTAGGGCAAGATGCCAACCGTCCAACTAAGGCCGTTTAGACTAGACGTTGTTTTATTACGCGAAGATGGCGGCATAATGCCTTTCGTCGATTCATAATTCAGACATGCCAGGCCGATATTCTTCAAGTTGTTCTGGCAAGACATCCGGCGGGCCGACTCGCGGGCTGCCTGGATGGCGGGAAGCAATAGCCCTACCAAGACGCCAATGATCGCGATCACCACCAAGAGTTCGACGAGCGTAAATCCGATTCTACGAGAGTGTTTGTTTGCTATGCCCACAGCTATAACTCCATAAATGGTTTATTCAAACGCTGCCAAAAAATATTCTAGACAACCGCCGCTCGCTCGTCGGCCCGGGGAGTACCGACGAGCGAATCAGCAATCGTCCATCTGGGAAGGTCTGTCTCCTCTAGACGACAAAGTCAGAGCGAGATTAAAATGTTTTGGGATGGGTTGTACATAAAAACTACCTAGATGACGTCGCCTAGATAGAAATGGTTAGAACACTTTGCTCTCGCTGTAGGTTCATTCTAAAGCAAGTGAAAAAACGAACCTATAGAAATGAGCGCAATTATATCTCTCTTATGCGCAATTGGATCTCATCCCAAAACGTTGTTAATTACCAAGTAGGTCACGGCTTCCCGTAAAAAACAGCGGGGAAAATGGTAAATTAGGTGTCTATTGTACTTTCGAGTTGCTTGCCGACTCCTTGCCGCCGAATAAACGACGGTAACATCAATGTGCAAACAATGCATAAGACCACTGCAGTTGGTTCGGGAACTGATGCTTGGATCACGCCCGGGGATAGTGTTCCAAAGTTGTCTTGCCAGATTAAAAAGTCGACGCCGTCGACATCGCCATCGTCGTCTGCATCGCCATCAATCAGGTGGGCTCCCGAGGTTGTACCGAAACCGGGCTGCCAGTGGTTCGTAAGATCGTCGTTGTCGACGTCGCCATCGGAATCGAAGTCTCCTGGGATAGGAGGAACGTAGACGGCTTGTGGGTCCCAAAAAATATCGTCTATGTAAATTTGGGCGTCGCTGGCTCCGGTGAATTGAAGCGAATCGATGGTAATCCGGCTCGCATCAATCTGGCCATTGGAACCGCCAACCCAGGCATCCCATTCGCTAGATTCCTCTAAGAACCATTCGTATTTATGCCACTGGTTGTCGGCCAAAATCCCTTTGAAAGAACCCCGCTCTGTCGAAGTGACATCGCCTACGGACTTCGGATCGTCGATCGCTAGCGAGACCTCCAAATTGGCATCGTCTGTTTTAAGCCAAAAGCCAACCGAGCCGATGGATTCTAGATGCACATTTGCTACGCGATCAGCTGCGTGAGAGCTGCCGCCGAAGTCGCTGTATAACGCACCAGAAACATGCCTTACGAGGAAGTCGCTTCCGGATCCTTCGTCGTAAGTTATATCCAAAAGCTGCGAATGAGTTCCGCTGTGCGCTTCTGAACCATTACGGTCGGCCGTCGATCCGGCGACATTCGCAGTCGTTGAACCAGAGAATGTTGGCGAGCGATGAAAGGTTCCTTCATGACCCGAAATCGTAGGGTCGGTGCTACCTGTGTAATCATCGAAACCAACAAGCGTTTTCATGCTGAACTGCACGCCAGTACTTGCAGTTGTTGCGGTCCTTACTTGGATATCGGCCCCATAGTAGTACTTCAAGATATCCAAATAAGAAACACTATTGTCTGAGAGATAGTCGGCTCCGTTCTGGCTTTTGGCGCCTCGGTTGGGCCAGTTGGGGTTTGTGGGAGTTCCCTGAAAACCAAGCGGCGTGCCGAGGTTGTCTCCTCCAACGTCACCATTAGCGTAAGTGTAAGTAACCCATTGTTCGGTGTTGGTTGGATCGGAGTCGCCGGGATCGACAATCACTCCGGGGTTATTAATATCAAACGGCCCGCTAGGAATTGCTGCCGCAACATAAAAAGCGGCGATCAAGACATCCTGCTGCGTGCCGCCGATATCATCTCGAATGTAAAGTATCTCGCCTTCGGTTGCCTGGGCCGCTTGATGGTGAATGAGGCCGGCACTGCCCGAACAACTGTAGACTTGGTCACTCGTTCCATCATTAATCGAGCCGGTGGAATCCATGCGATAGTAAGCGTAAGTACGAGCAGCGACCGCTTGTGCTTTTAAAGCTTCGAAACTAGCCAGTCCGTTTTCGCAGCGGACAACGTTGGGCACATAATCGGATTCCGTGGGGACTAGCCCGGTGCCGATGACATTGATGTTCGGGATAGCGTCGAACTGGGCCTGCACTACATGATCGTGCCCCAAGAGAATAAAGGCAATCGTCACAAAAGTAGACGCTTTGTACATGATTGACTTGCGAAATTGTTTTGTGCGTAGATTAAAAAAGCCCGCGTCATAATCAGCTTTAACTATGACGCGGACACAAAAAACTAGTCTTCAGACAGTTTATTTCCGACGTCTGGCCAATGCCAAAACGCCTGTCATAGCCAACAGACTAAGGGTAGCAGTGGTCGGTTCTGGTACTGTTGCTGCGGCAACGGCAGGAGCAACGGTTCCGAACTGGGTTTCCCAGATAAGCCGATCGGCATTGTTGACGAACGAATCTCCGTTGGCGTCGCCCATGCTGTTGTCAATCTGTCCACCTAAACCGAGACCATTTTGCCAGATTAAGTAGTCTGCACCATCGATATCCGAATCGCCATCGAAATCGGCATCTTCTACGGCAATCGCATTAACCATATCTAGGCTAATGTTGTCGATAACGGCTTCCCTGACGCTATCGATACCAGAGGGAGTACCAAATCGCAGGCTTGTAAAAGGGTCGAAATCAAAAGCATCGCCAGTGTCTTCATTGGTGGGTGCAATGGTCCAAGTCACCGACGAATCGACGCCCGGTGCACCGACTCCGGCAGTCGCCTCGGTGTTTGCTAAGCCATCGCGGAAGAGATCAAGCTCAAGTGTGATCTCGGTAGTCGAAATTGTCGCTGTGTAGCGATGCCAGCCCACTCCGATATCGGTCGGAGTCACCAAGCCATCGGGGGTTGGTTGACCACCGCTGTCTTTCGTATCAAGGCTGATGTCGAGCGGAAAATACTGCCAGTTGGGTGTTTGCTGAAGTGGAGCACCGATAGTTGTAGAGTCGAACAACGTTACGCGATAGGCGAAACTGGTAACAGGTTGATCCTCAACTGGAGGACCTGGAAGTGTGGGGTCGTATGTTGCTGCCTGATATTGGCCGAGTTCTACGAAGTTGTAGCCATAGACTCCAAAAGCCCTTTGGACGGTGTCGTTTCTCAATCCGACGGACACACGCTTGTTGCCACTGGCGTCACTAAAAATATCGCCTGAAAACTGTACCGATTCAGTCACTGAAGGAACAAGCTCAAAGGGTTCAGTCGCTGGATTGTTGTCGTCGTCGTACTCATTAATATCGAACAAGACATTAACGCCCTGACCTTGGATGCCTGGGGGATCGTCATTCGGTGGGGTTAAAAAACCTCCCGTGTCAGGAACCAAGACACCGCTTTCAAAACCCGACGGTTCGTAACCCGAGCCAAGGTCGGGTCTCCAGACGGTTTCAAAAGCTGCTTGGTCGACGTAAGAATCGAAGTTCTCGCTGACAATGTTTGTCGCAGCCGAGGCCGCACTTGCGAAGGCAATCAGGGCCACCGATGCCGTCAGGACATGCAGTTTCATTTCAGTAGTTTCCCTCTCGAATATATTGTGATACTGGGTGAAAACTCTACATAACACCGCGACCAAGTGGGACTACATGCCACACAGTCGTCGCTAAAAATGCTTATTGGTTAGCAAAAAAATAGGCACAGATGTCGCTGTCCCTACGTCCATCATAACGAGTAGCTGAAATTCCTCGGAGGAAATTGTGCGCAATTCTTTATCGAATATGCGCAATTAGCCGCGTGTACTACTCACCGTTTTTTGGGGTTGCCGCAATGGGATTTGCGCTAGCACAGGCAGGCTTATTGCACGGAGTTACTGCGTTGTAGAACAGTAAATAACCTAGAGGAGCATCACACAACAGAAGGACGCAACTACCTGACTCACTAGCTGTTGTTTCCCAACGCCTTTTTGAGGTGGCCACTCGATGCCTTCAAACGCAGTCGGGCCTCAGCGGGATCTTTGCGAAGTCGTTGCGATACAATCGCTGTCTTCAATTCGCCATCGCAGCGGTTCAGTAAGCTTTCAGCTTGATCTGAAGTGAGGTCTGTCAGCGAGCAAACAATCCGTTTCGCCCGCTCGGCGAGCTTAGAATTGGTGGCCCGCATGTCGACCATTAAATTGCCATACGTCTTGCCCAGGCCAACCATGGCCCCCGTCGAAAGCATGTTGAGCACCATCTTGGTTGCGGTGCCGGCTTTCATTCTGGTCGAGCCACTTACCACCTCGGGACCCACTACCGGGATGATACTCAAATCAGCTCGAGCTATGAGTACCGCGTCGCGATTGCAGCTTAAGCCGATGCTGTAGGCCCCTAAACTACGAGCATAATCCAAGGCCCCCAGCACATAAGGAGTTCGCCCACTGGTCGCGATTCCAACCAAAGCATCTTGGCTGCTGAGATGGATCTCCTTTAAATCCTCGACGGCCATTTCCTCCGAGTCTTCCGCCCCTTCGACGGCACGAAGCATCGCTTTCGGTCCACCTGCTATGATACCCAGAACCTGTGCAGGGTCTGAATTAAACGTCGGCGGGCATTCAGCCGCATCGAGGATTCCTAGCCGACCTGAAGTGCCGGCTCCAATATAAACCAGCCGTCCTCCTGCCCTGAGTCGACTTGCAATAGCATCAATGGCCTTCGAGATGTTCTCGTTCTGCTCTCCAACGGCTGTGGCAACTTTGCAATCTTCAGCATTGATAAGCTCAGCAATTTTTGCAGAGCTTAGGCCGTCTAGTTCTTCCGAGGCGGGATTTCGTGCTTCTGTCGTTAAGTGTTCCAACATGCTTCTAATTCTAATACCCCACTGTCTACCAATATAGATTCAATGCGCGATTTAGAGATAATTCTGCGCTATGTCATCAGCCGAAGCGCAGCTAGCTAAAGTGGAGACTTTGTAGTTGTCTATCAACTTAATGTCATCTTCATTACTCACGTCACGCCAATGACCCATCTTGCGGGTTGTTGTAACTAATCAGAATTACCTAAGTTTGCGCAGCAGTCTATCGTTTCTGCGAACGAAACACTCACCAATTCATCGTTCGCGAGTAAATGCTGTTCTAGATGTTAGTAATCACCGCACTCTTGTTGCCGAGAGTGCAGGTCACATCTATACTTGAGGTACTCATGTTTTTCCAAAATAGCTCAGCCCTCAAGTCCTTTTAGGATTTGATCGGACACTTATCATCTCCGCCTAACAGCGGATTCTGCACTCGTTTAATTCGCAGTCTGATTTGTGGTTTGCGACACGACGAACGGTGTCTCTGGGGCATGTTTGTGCTTCTGAATGAATAAGACGAAAGAGGTAGACGTGTTGGAACTTCGATTAGCGGTCATGCATGACAAGGTAAGGAATGCTCCATACCGAGCATTGAAATTCGCGTTGGTTACTTTTCTTGCATGTAGTGCTCTTGCGATCAATAGTAGAACCGCTGAGGCTCAGACGCGTGCTTTGGGGTTAGACGTCTCTTCGTGGCAAGGGAATATATCGCAGACAACGTGGAATAATATCCACAATGTCAACGATCGCGACTTCGTCTTTATTCGTTCTAGCCGAGGTGGTACGACCGGATATTACAATCAAAGCGATCCTAATAACAACAACAATCAAAACACACTTTCGCAGCGGTACGACGACCCGTACTTCGTGCAGAACATGACTCGTGCGACAAATGCAGGATTGTTCGCCGGTTCGTATCACTTTGCCCGACCAGACATTATTGCGAGCACGCAGAATTCTGGCGGAATCGAGAACACAGGCACGGACGAGGCGGATCACTTTATCGAAATGGCCGGCGCTTGGATGCGACCAGGCTACCTGCTCCCCGTGTTTGATTTAGAAGCCGGGCAAGCCCAACACACGAACAATGAATTGGCTCAGTTCTCGAT
>Ga0315338_1003938_pt1 | contig 12278 bp, 9 predicted proteins | sample ASW8metaG_FD_204518 | JGI IMG/M metagenome (GOLD analysis project Ga0315338, IMG submission 204518) | Ammonia-oxidizing marine archaeal communities from Monterey Bay, California, United States - ASW #8 | ecosystem: Environmental > Aquatic > Marine > Coastal | place: USA: California | collected...
TGTCAGGACGGACCGACTCGTCGCGTAAGGAGCGCCCCCGTTGGGGCGGCTTCCGACGTGATCCTGGCGGTCAGTTCCTCCAAAGCGACCACAAGCGCCGTGTACGTCTCGGGATCGTCATCATCGCAGTGGCCGTTGCGGTCATCATCGTCACAGCGCTGATCTCCACACGCAACCGCGAGCCAGAGTTCGAGCTGATCGACGTCGAGTCATCCTCCGCCTTGTCCCTTGCGTCAGCAGCTGGCACGGCACCGACGCCGGCGCCAACGACGACCACAACGTCGACGACGACTGTGCCGCCAACCTCGGTGGTCCCGGCATCCGTCCAGCCAGTTTTGGGTCCACCCGCACCATCAACGACGGCGGCACCGTCGACCGTCGCACCAACGACGACTGCTGCGATCATCACCCATGGTGCCTACGGACAGACACCTGCGGTTGAGCTGGCCGGGCTCGCTGCCATCGCCGGTTCGTTAGACGTGCTCGGACTCCAGGAGAGGTTCGATCGTCTCGACGGATCGTCGTTGTTCGGCACCCCGACCGCCGATGAGCCTCTCCGGATCTACGTCGGCGGCGACTCGATGTCTGGCACGCCGGGCACTGCGCTGGCGAACCTGGCGCGTCGCAACGATCTCATCGAAGTGTTCGAAGACACTCGAACCTCAAGTGGGCTCGTCGCTGATTGGTTCTTCGACTGGCCACTTCATATGAAAGACAAGGTCAGCCCGGCCGACTACGACGTCATTGTGATGATGATGGGTGGCAACGACGGCCAGAGATTCCACTCGACCCCAGGCTCAGCCGTCGGTGACGATGCGTGGGTCGCCGCCTATCGCGATCGCATGGAAGAAGTGATGCGGTCCGCGAGGAGCATGGGCCGTCTCGTCATCTGGATCGGCATGCCTCCTGTGACGCCCTCGAACATCAGGGTCATCGCCCCACTTGTCAACGGGGTCGCAGCCGGCCTCGCCGAAGAGCTCGTGAACGTCGAGTACGTCGACGTCTACGACATGTTCCTGAACGAAGACGGCGAGTTCGCCACGCACCTCACCGATGCCAACGGCAAACGAGTTCGCGTGCGCTCTGGAGACGGCGTGCACTTCTACAACGTCGCTGGCTACTGGATGGCCGACGAGATCTTCTCGTTGATCGAGGGCCACCTCGACGAAGGTGCGACGATCGGCTGAGCAGGCGGTTCTGCTATCGGTGATATCTCGGGTCGGGCGTGATCAGGGCAACCGGAACGCCAAGGCCTGCCTCTTTGCGGATTGTCGCGATCCTTCTGCCCGGCTGAACAGCGATCTTCGGTTCGCTCAAGAGGTCGCCGAGATGTTCGGCAGCGACTTCGATGTCGCTGACCACCGTGACAAGGCCCCACAAGGACGAAGGACCTTCGCCCGATGCCTCTGCGGTGCCGACGACCTCGATGACGACCTCGCCAGAGCGGTAAAACGCCTGCTGGCGAGCCGGGTCGGTTCCTGGCACATCACGTACGCGTCGCAAGTCGAGACCGATCTCGGCCAAAGCTTCATTCGTACGACTCATGTCGGGAGTCATGACGACAACATGGTCGACCAACGTTGAGGTGTTGGCATGATCGCCGTTTGGTCCGAAGACACCATCGGTGGCGAAGCAGGCGATGCCGTCGAGGTCGCATTCGGCCACGTCGACGAAGCTCCAGCCGACAACCGCCCTTTCCCCGGCAACGAAACGAAGGGTCGTCGTCCCGATTTGGCAGCGGTTGTCCGCGACATCAAAACCGGCTTCAGACCACGCCGTGGGGTCGTCAGCGAGGTAGAGCTCGTGGAGAATGGGTCGCACCGTCACATGCTCGCATGCGGCGACACGTGCACAAAAAGAACGACTAGCCGCGGCCGGCGTTTGGGCGCTTGCCGTGGTTCGCCTTGCTCCTGCGAGCTCTGAGCTTGCGCTTCTTCGTCTTCTTCGCCATAAGGCGGTCAACGGTACTGGGCACAGGCGACGACCAAAACCTCCAACCCACATCCAGCTGCGCCGCTAGCAACCATCGGGACGTGTTGTCGTTACCCTCCTCGGCGATGGAACGGTTTGGATTCGTAGGACTCCCGAATGCTGGGAAGTCGTCGCTGTACAACGCGTTGTCCGGCGGTGGAGCTTTGGCCGCGCCGTACGCATTCGCGACGACCGACCCGAACGTTGGTGTGGCTCGGGTTCCTGACCCTCGCCTCGATCAGCTCAGCGCGATGAGCGCCTCGAAGAAAACGGTTCCTGCGACCGTCGAATTCGTCGACATTGGCGGCCTCGTCGAAGGGGCGAGCCAGGGTGAGGGTCTCGGGAACAAGTTCTTGGCCGGCATCCGTGAGGCAGATGCCATCGTGTTCGTCCTTCGGGCGTTCGAAGATGGCGATGTTCCTGGTCCGACCGATCCGCTCGAACACCTTCGAGTGCTCGAGATCGAGCTGACGCTCGCCGACCTCGAGTCGGTCGAAAGTCGCATCGTTCGTCGCCGCAAGGCTCTTCGGGCCGATGCCCGCGACCCCAAGATGCAAGCTGAGGTCGACGCGCTCGATGCTGTGCTGCCGATTCTCGAAGCTGGCACGCCCATCTACCGCTCCGATCTGTCAGCCGATCGCCGTCTCGCTCTTCACGAACACTTTCTGCTCACAAACAAACCGGTGCTCGCTGTGCTCAACATCGGAGAGGCTCAGCTCGAATCGGCGGAGGCGATCGCCGCGAACGTCGAGGCCGAGTTGCCTGGCGTCGAGATCCTTCCGATCTGCGTTCAGCTCGAGGCTGAGGCAGCGCTGCTCGATGAAGGAGAGCGATCGGAGCTGCTCGAAGGCCTTGGTCTTGGCGAGGGTGCGTTGCCCCGATTTGTTCGGAGCGCCTATCACGCGCTCGGGCTTCGGACGTTCTTGACCACTGGCGAGAAGGAGAGTCGGGCTTGGACGTTCCGCGCAGGTTCGTCCGCCCCGCAGTGCGCTGGCCGCATTCACACCGACTTCGAGCGTGGGTTCATCCGGGCAGAGGTGATCAAGTGGGATCAACTTCTCGAGCTGGGATCGTGGAGCGCGGCTCGCGACGCGGGCAAACTTCGTCTTGAAGGCAAGGATTACATCGCCGATGACGGTGATGTGATGGAGTTCCGTTTCAACGTGTGACGTGGAGGTGGTCATGGCGTGGTTGGTGAGAGGCGACCGGGTGCTGGCCAGCCTCGAGATCCCTGACGATCGGCGCGGACGGGCGAAGGGCCTTGTCGGTCGCGAGTCCTACGAGGGTGCGATGTTGCTTGAACGATGCAGATCTGTGCACACATTCGGGATGAGGTTCGCTCTCGATGTGGCTTTCGTCGATGCCGAGAACGTCGTCATCGACACTGCGTGCATCGTGCCGAGAAGAGTTTCGTTGCCTCGAATGAGATCGCGGCAGGTGGTTGAGGCTCGGGCTGGCTCCTTCGAGCGGTGGGATCTTGCTGTTGGCGACGAGATCGAAATCCGGAAGTGACCGACGTCAGCTCGGAACCGAGGGGCGCGCTGTTTGTGGTGTCAACGCCGATCGGCAACATGGCAGACATGTCGCGTCGCGGCATCGCCGTGCTTGGCATCGTCGATGCCATTGCCTGTGAGGACACTCGGCGGACGGGCAAGTTGCTGTCATTGCTAGGCATCGCTGCGCCGAAGCTGATCCGGGTCGATGCTCACACCGAGCGCGAACGGTCACATGCGCTGATTGAACGTCTCATTGCTGGCGAGCGGATCGCTCTGGTTTCCGACGCAGGCACTCCGGCCGTCAGCGACCCTGGCGCTCGGTTGGTTTCGGCGTGTGTCGACGCGGGTGTGCGTGTTGTGGCCGTTCCTGGCGCGTCGGCTGCACTGTCGGCTCTGGTGTCGTCTGGCCTTCCGACCGATCGGTTCACCGTCGACGGATTCCTGCCTCGAAAGGGTGCCGATCGTCAACGGGCCTTGGATGAGATTGCTTCGCGAGAGCTCACATCGATCATCTACGAGTCGCCCAACAGGACCGGGGCGACGTTGGACGAGCTTGCTGCTGTCTGCGGCCGCGATCGCCATGCGGCTGTAGCCCGCGAGCTCACGAAACTCCATGAGGAAGTCGTTCGTGCGCCGCTCGCCGAGTTGGCCGATCGGTTCGGTGGCGATGTCAGAGGTGAGGTGGTCATCGTCATCGGACCGGCTGCGCCAGCCGAGGAAGCGTCGGACGACGACATCGTGTCGGTCCTGGTTTCGAACGCAGCCGCAGGAATGACCAGACGCACGGCTGTTGACGCTGCCGTTCACGCCACCGGTGCGAAGAAGCGGAGGGTCTATGGCCTTGCGCTCGCCGTCGAGTGGCCGAACGGTGACGACTCAGCTACGTAGCAGCTGATACGGACGCACTACGGACGAGTACTCGGTGATCAGGTTCAGTTGATCGAGCGTCAGGCCAACGAATCGGCACCCGACCCTGAAACGGGTCCCGAACTGATTTGGGAGCAGGTTCCGCGCGATGGCCCTCAGCTCGAGGTCGGTGTATCCGCCTCTGGCATCTGGGAGTCTCATGTGAACGATGACGGTGCTGCCTGGCTGGAGTTGGGTTGTCGATACGAAACCGACGCCGGCGGGAGTCAGGTTCTGCAACTTCACGAGTGCGCCATTTGCGTAGCCGCCGATGCTCACGCCGACGCGGTAGTGGCTCCGGAACTGTCGACGACGCACGAACACGCCAAGCACCTGAAGTGAGAGCCACAGCGTTGCCGCTGCAGCTGCGCACGTCGCGATGAGACCGAGCCCTCGCATTGATTCGAGTGGCCAACCAATGAGTGCGTCCAGCATCCGCAAACCGAGCACGGCTTCGAGCAGCAGGGTGAGGACCGTCAGGAACCGCAGCTGTTCGATGACATCGAGCCCGCCCTCGTCGACGCCGGTTCGCCTGATCGGTCGGAACCGTCGGTTGCGACCGAGCAGTCCAGCGAACAGCGCTTTGAGGTGGATTTCGAGGTTCAACATTCTGCGAGCAGACGACTCGCGGAACGCGAGTCGGCCGCGGCTCAAGGCGACCCAGGCAACTGACCTCAACGCCAGTGCGGGAACGAAGAGAACTGCCAGTGCCGTGAACGACGCCGTGAAGAGTCGCTGACCCGTCCACAACGACGCGACGAGCACCGTGAACATCGTCATGTCGGCGAGTGGCTGGACGTAGCTGAAGAGCAGATGGGCGTATGACACTCGCTGGCGAATGCTCAGGCCAGGAGCAATGAACGGATTGTCTGATGTGCGAAGGATGCCGATGTGGCCCCTGGCCCACCGGGAGCGCTGTGACAGGTAGAGCGCAAGGTTGTGCGGGGCGAGGCCCTGCACTATTGCCTCGCCGTGGTACCTGGTGTCCCAGCCAGCCGAATGGAGGCGAACGGACGTCTGTAGGTCGCCAGTTGTCGTATCGAGCGCCACCGCCCCGACTGACTGCATTGCGGTGCGGCGAACAACGCTCGCTGAGCCGTTCCACACCGTCGCGCCGAGATGGTCGCGAGCTGGCCCGTACACCTCGTTGTCGACGCTGCGTTCGTGCCGATCGTTTCGCGAGTGCAGGACGGAGTCGCGGTTGAGGTACTCCAATGGGGTCTGAACGACCGCGACCTCGCGGTCAGAGAAATAGCCGACAGTTGCGTGCAGAGCATCTGGAAGCGGAACCTGGTCGGCGTCGAGAACGAAGACGAGTTCGGCCTCGCTCGACGCGAGCGCGTGATTGAGCGCCCCGGCGCGAGCCCCAGCATCGGTGCCTCGATGCAGGTACGTGACACCGAACTCCCTGGCGAGAGCCTCCATGTCGGCTCGACCCGCATCGTCGACGAGGAACGTCCCATGCGGGTAGGCCACGGCCCTGCAGCCGAGCAGCGTTGCCCGGACGATGTGTTCTGGCTCGTGGAACGTGGTGACCACGATGTCGGTGCTGATGGCTTCGGTGATCTCCGGGCGAGAGCTCGTTGGAACGGTCCAGCCAACCCGCGCCTCGAGCACGAGCCTGATCAGTCCGATGAATTCGGCGGCCAGAAGTGGGTAGAAGTACACCGCAGGGATTCCAGAGCCGGTCGATGTCGCACGCCACGCCAGGTACACGGTCGACGCGATGACTGCCGACACGGCAGTCAGTCGCACGAGCGCGGTGTTGTCCCACGTGGTCTTCTGCTTCGCAGCAGTGACCGATGGCGTTGGCGTGGTGGTCCTCATCTGATCTGTATGTCGACCCGCGAAGGGTCGCGCAGAAGCAGAAAGAACGGATCAGGCGGCGAGGACTTCCAGCAGGTCGTCTGCGAGCCGGCGGGTCAGTGAGCCATCGAGACGAGCCACCGAGATACGGATGCCGTGAGGCGAGTGGTCCTCGACGGTGTCTCCTGCTGTCACCAGCCAGCCACGATCGAACAATCTCGCTGCGACCCGATCCTGATCGTGCACGGGAACCCACACCCACGGCCCAGCCTGGCCCGAGCCCTGAATGCCTCTGGCGCGTAGCTCAGCGACGAGCGCGACTCGACGAGCACCGTGTGTCCGGGTGGTCAACGCAAGGCGCTGAGCAGCGCCTGGGTGCGCGAGCAGCTCGTCGACAACGCGTCGCACGAGCGAGCTCAGGGGGCTACCGAGTCGGTCGACCCTGCCCCTCACCCTTGCCAGCGTGACCGAATCGCCGGCAACAGCAGCGACTCCGAGTCGATCGCCGAACATGGGCTCGAACGAGCGCACTGTTGCCCAGCGGTTGCGATCGGTGGCAACAATCGGGTTGTAGTCGACGCCGGCCACCGGACCGAGTGGATCCCATTCGATGAGCGACACCTCGGGTGCAGCACGCAGCACAGTTCGGAGCTCGCTCGCTCTGGTCGCATCGATCACTGCGCCTGTCGGGTCGTGACCGCGTGGCGTCAAGATGCAAGCGGACACGCGAGGCAGCGCATCGGCGAGGCTCGCCGGCACAGCGCCATGCTCATCGACGGTGATTCCGACAGGAGTGAGGCCATTGAGGTTGAGTACGTCGCTGATCTCAGCAGCAGAGGGATCCTCGATGCCGACTCGATCGCCTGGAAGGAGCTGGCTGTCGAGAATCCGATCGAGCGCTTCGCGCGCCGAACCAACAACGACCACACCGGGAGTGTCGATGCCGTCGATTTCGAAGTCCTTGACGAGTCGGTCTTCGAGATCGACAGGTCCTGCCGAGACGAGGCGATCGGCAAGATCGTGCAGAACCTGCGTCAGAGTCGGAGCAATCTCGTCCTCGTGGCGAGTTCTCGTCAGATCGCGAACGTTCGCCGGCAGCGGTTCTGGTGGAGGGGTCTCGATCGGTGGTCTGGCGTGAACCCTGGTCCCGCCTCGCCCATGAGTGGAGATGACCCCGCGCTGGCGCAGGAATCGATAGGCCGAAGACACGGTGCTCGGGCTGACCTCGAGTTGATCGGCCAGCGCGCGCACGGTTGGAAGCTTCGCCCCCGGAGCGAGTCTGCCTTCCCGGATGGCGTTTTCGACACTGTCGCTGATGTCGGTGGCGCGGCGCCCTGAGACGTCGTCCGGACCTGGGTTATCCATGTGGGCTGAGAGTACAGCTCTCTCTGTGGTGAACGGTGAACCCTCAGTGGTTGCGTTCGGAGCCTTGCGGGGCAACGGTCTCGGCGGGATCGAGACCCTGGTCAAGGGGTAGTTCTGGTGCCGAGATCATGTTGCCGAATACTACGTGGCGACCGCGACCGAGCTCTTTGGCTCGGTACATAGCCGTGCTTGCGTTGCGAAGCAGACCATCTGGTGTTGTCACCCCTTGGCGGGCCAAGGCAATGCCGACGCTCATCGAGACGAACCAATCTGCGCCGTCGAGCTCGATTGGTTCCTCGACATCGCGCAGAAGTCGCTCGGCGAATCTCTCTGCATCGTCGAGTTGGTCGAAGTGTTCACACAACACAACGAACTCGTCGTCGCCAAGCCGGCCGATGGTGTCGCCCGGCCGGATCGAGTTCCGCAGCCGCTCGGCGATGGCGACGAGCAAGCGATCGGCGATGTCGGTACCAACGCTGTTGTTGACACTCTCGAAAAAGTCGAGGTCGAGTAACAGCATGCCGACGCGCTGCCCGGTTCTCGTGGCCCTGGCGAGCGCGACCTCGATGCGATCGAACAGCAGCACCCGACCAGGAAGCGCGGTCAGTGGATCGTGTGTGACCGACCGACGTATCGCAGCTTCGTCTCTCAGGCTTCGATCGATGGGGCGCGAAATCGACGACCAATGGGTCACCGAAGCTCCATCAGTTCGATGACCGGCGAGCACGAACGACACCGGAATCTCGTTGCCTCCTGCGTCAAGGACAGCGAGGTCCTCTTCCCAGACCACGCCGGCGAGGGTTTGTGGCACGCCGTGTCTCGCGATTCTTTCCACTGCCCACTCGGGATGGATGTCGCCGAGACCGAGATCGTCGATTCGGCAGTCGACGGAAAGTCCCCTCATCGATCGCGCAGCTGGGTTCGCGTACACCGGCCCCTCGTGATCGAACTGCCAGATCAGGTCCGACGTGTCAGCAACAATGGCGCCGGATTGCGACGTCTCGTGCTCCGAGGGTGCAGCGCGATCGGTCGAGCTGGCCAGCGCGGTGTCGGGCGACTCTGCGACTGACGCGGCGGGTACGCGTTCGATTCGTGTGTCGTCAGGGTCGATTGCGTTCGAGATCGACTTGGCGAGGTACGCGAGTCCGAGAAGTGTTCCGAGCTGGTCGCGGACCTCGCTGATTCGGCACTGGTGCGGTGTCCATCCAGTAGGCGTTCTCAGGCGGACGTTGACTTCGACAGCGGAGCTGCGGCCTGTTCGCGTCGTCTCGCTCAGGATCGTGTGATCGTCGACGTGGACAAGATCGACCAGCCGCGATCCGACGAGGTCGGCCGTCTGGGTTCCTGTTGCTCGCTCGACCGAAGGACTGACATAGGTCAATGTTCCGTCGGCCCGCGTCATGAGCACGAGATCAGAGACGTTGTCGACGATTGCTCGCAAACGCGCCGCGCTGTCGCGCGCCTTTGGTGAGATGTCCGCCCCGATGATCTGAACCAGGGTGTGGCCTCGCGCATCTCGTGAGTCGATGGGGGTGAGGAACAGCGCAGCTTCGTATGGCTGCTCGCCCGGTCGGTCGAGCGTGACCTCGATGGTGGTTGGACGATGGCGTTCCTCACGCCACACCTGCAAGAGCTGTCGAGATGATTCGGTCAGCACGTTCATGACGCCAGAACCGATGAGCGTGCTCTTTCGACGACCCGTCTGCTGAACGTATGCGGGATTGACCAGGATGTGCTTGCCATCGGCGTCCAGCACGGCGAGCCCGACCGATGCCTGCTCGAAGCCGCTTCTGGCCCAGATGTTGGCGGCTCCCCTTCGTTTTGGTGCGGACGCGCTCGGAGTTTGACCGGCGACGACGACGTCTGTCGTGTCGCTCACCTCCCGCTCCTCATCAAGTCCCGCTCCAGGTGCCAACGCGCGTTATCCCCACAGAATGCCTGTTCGGAGCCTCGCCGTCGACGGTCCAGGGAGCAAAATCTGCTTCGGGCCCACGACGACGTCGGTACGCTCCAGTTCGTGGCACGACCGTTCTTTGTGACAACACCGATCTACTACGTGAACGATGTGCCTCACATCGGGCACGCTTACACGACGGTCACTGCCGACGCGCTTGCACGGTGGCACCGGTTGCTCGGCGAAGACGTCACGTTCCTCACCGGAACCGACGAGCACGGGTTGAAGGTGCAACGCGCGGCCGAGGAGAACAACGTCGCACCGCAGTCGTGGGCAGATCAGACAGCCCAGCGCTACATCGACACGTGGGAGCTCCTCGACATCTCCTACGACGACTTCATCAGGACCACGGAAGATCGTCACAGGATCTCGGTGCAGAAGTTCCTCGAGGCCTGTAAGGCGAATGGGGACATCGAGCTCAGGACCTACGAGGGGCTCTATTCGGTGGCTGATGAGGCCTATGTGACCGAGGAAGAGGTCGCAGAGCTCGAACGACTCGGACGCCCTGTGATCACGATGAGGGAAGAGAACTACTTCTTTCTTCTGAGCAAGTACGAGCAGCCGTTGCTCGATTGGTACGAAGCAAACCCCGATGCGGTTGCCCCTGCATCCAAGCGGAACGAGGCGCTCGGGTTCATCAAGCAGGGTCTCCAGGACTTTTCGATCTCCCGGACCTCCATTGACTGGGGTGTGCCGATTCCTTGGGATGACGGTCACGTCACATACGTGTGGTTTGACGCACTGATCAACTACGTCACTGCAGCCGGATACGGAACCGACGAAGAATCGTTCGAGCATCTCTGGCCGGGCCGTCACATGCTCGGAAAGGACATTCTTCGATTTCACTGCGTTTTCTGGCCGGCAATGTTGATGTCAGCCGGCATCGATCCACCGACGAACCTGAACGTTCACGGCTATCTGCTGGTCGGTGGCGAGAAAATGTCGAAGACACGGTTGAATCACATCGCGCCAGCCGAGCTCGTCGACGACTTCGGAGTCGATGGCTTCCGCTACCACTTTCTCCGCGATCAGGCCTTTGGGCCCGATGGCGAATTCTCATATGAGGGCATGGTCGCTCGTCACAACGCCGACCTCGCCAACAACTTCGGAAACTTGCTCAGCAGGGTGTCGACGGTTGTTGCCAAGAAGTGCAATGGCGTCGGACCAGCACCGCGCGCCGACTCGCCGCTCGCTCCGATTGCAGCGGCGGCAGTCGAACGCGCCATCTATGCCTGGGATCGAGTGGCTCCTTCTGAGGCACTCGATGCTGCGTGGTCGATCATCCGCGAGACCAACTCATTGCTCGAAACAAGCGAGCCGTGGAAGGCAGAGCCAGGGCCAGAGGTCGATGGTGTTCTCGGCGACGCGATCGAGGCGCTGAGAATCGTTTCGATCCTCGCGCACCCTGCGATTCCGTCGGCGACACGCGAGTCGTGGCGACGAATCGGCCTCTCTGGCGACATTGCAGACTGCCGTGTGCCTGACGACGTTCGCTGGGGCCTCTACCCAGGCGATCTCGAGGTCGAGAAGGGCGCGCCGCTCTTCCCCCGCCTCAAGCTGTGAGACAGATCGAGTGGTTCGACAATCACTGCCACCTGCCCGCCGATATCGACTCGGCCCGCGAGGCGGTCTCGGTCGCGAATGCTGCTGGGGTCACCAAGATGATCGATGTCGGGACCGACGTCGACCGCAGCCAAGAGTCCATTGCTCGGGCTGCCGTCTTTGACTGTGTCTGGGCAACTGTTGGGCTCCACCCGCACGATGCTTCGAGCGGATTGGATGGCATTGCCGAACTCGTTGGCGAAGACCGCGTCGTCGCGATCGGCGAGTGCGGGCTGGACTATCACTACGACTACTCGCCACGTAGCGCGCAACGGCAGATGTTTGCCGAGCAGATTCGCCTCGCTCACGAGCACGATCTCCCACTCGTGATCCATTCGCGTTCGGCGTGGGACGACACCTTCGATGTCCTCCAGGGCGAATCGATGCCGACGAAGACGGTTTTTCATTGCTTCACAGGTGGGCCGGCTGAAGCCGAACGTGGCCTCGAGCTCGGGGCACTGTTGTCATTCAGTGGGATCATCACGTTCAAATCGGCGGCAGACCTCAGAGCCGCCGCCGAGATCTGCCCGCTCGAGCGACTCATGATCGAGACGGACAGTCCGTACCTGACGCCCGAACCCCACAGGGGGCAGCCCAACCGGCCTGCGCTCGTGACCCTGGTCGGTCAAAAAGTTGCCGAAGTGAAGGCAACAACTGTCGGCGAAGTGGCCCGCGTCACCACAGCGAACGCTGCAGGTTTCTACGGCGTTTAGACCCACCTTCGGGCTAGGCTCGCGCGCTCGGTGAGACCGGTTGCGCGCTGAACCCGCGCGTACCTAGGCTTTCGCCGATCTGGAACGTTGGGCGTCTCTCCGACGCGCAACGTGGGCGAAAGCACATGGCACTGACACCTCACAGGCGACAGCGAAGCAAGTCACTCGTCATTGCGACCGCCGTGACGGTCGTGACGTTGCCCGTGCTGTTCATCTACAACGTGTTCGCTGCACCTCCAGTTGAGATTGCAACCGTCGAGTCAGCGGCCGTCGATCTCCCCGTGTCGCCCTCGGCGATCGCGCTCGGGTCCTCGGTCGGCAACGGCGCCATCGAATTGCTCGAGGCATTCGAGGCGTTCGAAGACCGTTCAGCTCCTGCCGAGGTCAACGATGCTGTAGCGGCAGGCAGCGTCTCAGCTGCGGCGACGACGACCGCTGCACCGACGACAACACCTGCGACGACGA
>Ga0315338_1003939_pt1 | contig 12277 bp, 29 predicted proteins | sample ASW8metaG_FD_204518 | JGI IMG/M metagenome (GOLD analysis project Ga0315338, IMG submission 204518) | Ammonia-oxidizing marine archaeal communities from Monterey Bay, California, United States - ASW #8 | ecosystem: Environmental > Aquatic > Marine > Coastal | place: USA: California | collected...
GTCGCTTCCAATGGAGGCTCCATCCCTGTTTCCCTAACATCCTTCATAAATAGGATTGATGCTAATACCATTAACACAAATCCTATCCCTGTGACATATTGCATTATTAAACTCATTATTTACTCCTCATGCGTTTTACTGTTTACACCTTGTAATAAAGATGTTGTTTTTAAACTTATCCCATCTTCATATCCCTCACGATAACCTTCTTTATAGTTAACGTCTTTAGCCACTACCATAGTCAGCCAGAATACAAAAATAAACATAAATGACCACAATATATATGTTGCCAATTCTATTGTCATATTTTCCTCTTCTTTCTTTTTTTATTTAATTGATTCATATTACTTCAACTTCCCAATCATCTTCTGCATCAATGATGCCTCTTTACGTCGCTCTTCACCAAGTGCCATATTGACCAGTCCTTTGACTTCTTCTTTGGTGAACAACTTAGTATTCAAATAGTATTTACTCTTAAAGTAGAAGGTAAATGCACCTCCTAAAAATCCTACTATAAATATAGCAAGATGTTCCATTCCGAGTATCACCATTTTATAAATGTCCATAGTGTTGTCCATTATTTTCCTCGCTCTCGCTTTTGTGTTGTTGTTGATTATCCAGTTTATTATTCCTACCCATATCAAAAGATATGTGATAATGAGTATGCCAATAAGTTGTTGTCCTGTCATTATTTTTCATCCTAACATATGCTTAACAAGATTCTTATGGTAAACCCTGTTGTATTTCAGTTTCTGCACCCATAGTCTATCTGCCTCAGCGGGACTAATCTCCCCATCTTGGTAGAAATTCTCCGGCCCCCATTCCGGCTGAAAGATAATCTCAATCTGCTCATCGGTTAGCCTGTCCTTATTGAATCCACATTTATCCAGTATCTTTTGTTCATAGTCTGTTATCATTTCTCTGATTTCCATTATCCTACCCCCTCTGCCTCGGCAATCATATTCATTAGGTTAACTGCTTTAGCATTCTTTTTTCCCATCTGCATCTTGGCAACCCTATCGGCTTTTATCTTTTGATACATCTCGTGATAGGATGGGTGACATATTTCACAATAGAAACCACCTCGACTAAACGGGGCTTTGGTACACTCGTGTCCTTCTTTACATTTCATTATGATTTACCTTCTGCTATTGGTTTCCATTTTTTGAGCCATCGTCTAATGGCTCGGATTTCTTTTAAGCACCCTTTACTTTCTGCCAGAGTGCCTAATTCTTGCCATTCATTTCTTACGTGTCCTTCTTCATAAAATGTATCCAAAACAAATTCGGCTTCTTCAATTAAGTTCTGAGCAGAATTATCATTATACCCGTATGCGGATTCTACGACATCATCTAATTCCTCATCATAGTCTTCATCATCAAAGGACTCCATTTTACAAAGACAGGCATATTCTAATTCAGAAACCTTCCACATCTCTGTCCGCATTTTGTAATAAGTATCACGGCTTATGGTGTTCATTATGATTTCCTTTCAGTTGGGGTAAGTAGATTTTCTACGCGCCTTTGTGCGTCTTTCAATCTCAAGTACGAACCCTTAAATTCCGAGTTGTTATTCACTCGCATTGTATCAGAGTCAACAAGGGCATATTTCCAATAACGATTCACTTTTTGTACTAAGTACATATTCGGCTTGTCGTTCCAATAATTAGATTCTAAACACGATGGCTGAATTACATAAGTGGGGAAAAGAAAATCCTTCTTTATCCATTTATCAAATTCAATATATTCTGTTGTGTGTTTCATTTGTTTTCCTTTGTTTTTGGTTTCGTTTCATATGTCTTATACTTACTGGGTTCCAAAAAGTTCCCAATTATTTTTTTCACGACGAGAAATTTATTTTTCATAATTTTTGTTAATATTGCTTTTTGCCATTTTTAATATCTTTAATATATTCCCTTACCTCATCGTTGTATTTAAACCATTCAAGCTTTATGTGGTGTTCGTTAAGCTCTTGATGGATTTGACTCTCCGTGTACTGTAATGATGGAAAAGAATACAACAGTTCTAACTGGTGTGGATTAGCCGTTTGTAATGCACTTAGTCTTTGATGCGGATTCTTACTATAGCCTATCTTTACAGTATCGAGGCATCGTATAAAATATATATGACACTCAGAATCGGGGTCTAAAACCCACTCTTGAGGAATAGCGGTCAACTCAGATATTGTATCTTCTAAATAGCTTCGCAGTTCCGAGTCTAATTTATCTAGTGTGCTTGATATTTTTCGTACTTTTTCCTCTAATTTGATAATTGCTTTTCCATTTTTTTCAGTCTGCTTTTCCGTCCACGACCATACATATCTATTCATTATAATATCTCCGCAAAACAGGGTGTATATTCACCTACGTAAGCACCGATGACATTATAATAGAAGTAATCAATCGCCTCGTCCTCTGTCATCTCGCTATCCTTCATTAATATCTCAATACAGGTGTTTTTGTTGTATAGTACAACAGTATTCATACCATACCTTTCTACTGTACCAACAATGGCATCGTCAAAGTTGTCAGCCAGTATATAATCGGGGTTCTCATCTTTTAAAAATTCCAGTTTATTTTTTGTTTTCATTTTTCTTCTTTTTCGGTTGTCCAGTTTCACTTCGCCTTAATCCTTTGAACCACCACCACCCATTGTAAGGGGCATCCTTATTGTCGGGTGTATGTAGGAAGGCTTTCCTATCCTTAATATATTGTGGGTCTCTCACTCCCCTGTAAGGGAATCCCGAATCTTGCCAATCCTTCCAGTCCAAAGCCTTATCGTAATTCTTTTTTTTATTCAATTATTATCTTATTTCCTCCCCATCTTCATCCCTCATTGATATGTAAGTATGCTCACCAAAAGATTCAGATTTTGTGCTTACGTGATGATTTAATGGCATAGCGAGGGTCTTATATCCATTTTTTCTTATTGATTTCAATTCTTTTATATATATATCTATATATTCCCGATATTTATGTACTAAATCAGTCTGATAAGCCTGTTCTATATGAATAGAATCAGTTTTTGCTATAATTCTACATAAGAAATGGAGAGATTCAATTAATTGGTCTATCCTTCTCCTCATTATATTTTCTATTTCATCCTGCCAAAACTCATCTAACCATTCATCTTTTTTCATTACTTTCTCCTTTTTATTTTTAATGGTTTCCTTGTGGTAACTGGTGCGGGTCGTATCACATCGGGGTCTTCCGCTTTTAGAATACAGGTCATACAAGTCCTTTCTTCCAAACTGCCTTGAAACTTGTTGAACTTATCCCCACATTCAATACACGTAATTTCAATCATAATACACCTTTGGGTCTAATTCTTCCCTAACAATGTCGCTAATGGTTACATCGTTCAAATCCCTACACCATTTACAGACAAGGGTTTTACCCTGTAATCCACAGGAATCTATGAACCTGTAATCCTTGTATTCGACCTTATGCTTTCGGCATATTTGACATTTCATTTCTTTCTCAGCCATTACTCCACCTCTGTCCTGTAACTTGTTCTCCAAAACCTACCATTGTAACTGAACCTACCAATATTTTTGCCGTTACTGTCAAATACTTCCACAAAGGGAACATTTCCACCACCCAATTCGTTCCTTTCTCGCCAGTCAATAAACTTATCTCGCATTATGGATAGTTTATCTGCCTTTACCACCACGTCTTTATCATCTTCAACCACTCCCCAATAACCACCACGATAATCTATATCAATATTGGGAACGTGCTGTAATATCATACTATATTTCATTATCCTGTCTCACTTTCTTTTTCTTCTTCCCATTCAATATCTTCATCTTCTCCAAACCAACAAAACTCCAAACAAGTGCCTTGCGTGGCTACACCTTCAGTACATTCGGTGTTATTGCAGTATGTCGTGTATCCACTTGTTTCATATTGGATACTATCGCCTATGTTTAGTCTTTCATCACAGGAATAACATATACAATAACAATCGGATTCTTTTATTATACTCATTTCATTTTCCTTTTTTTGGTTTTATCAATGCGAGTTCATTTTCTTTTACTTCAACCCATTCATAGCCCACGTTCAAAAAGCATTTATTAATATGGGTTTCAATTTCATAATCATCATCATACCTACCCACATCTAATGAATTTATAATATCTGAAAAATCTGCATCGTCATATACAGGCGTACCGCCATTCGATATTTCTTCAAATACCCTTTCCGCTCTTAGCGTTTCAATTGATTCTTTCATTACATTTTCCTTTCTATTTTGTTTTGTTTTCATAGTGCCTATACGCACCAGTTTTCAATAAGTTCCATTTATTTGTAATCCCATTCTACTTCAAATTCGGTTTTACATTGAGTGCATTTATGAATACTTATTTCATTTCTATCTATAACGTCAGGATACCACTCGATTATTGGTATTGCGTTTAGCATTTTTCGAGGGTCATCTACTCCTAACTGCTCCCAATTGTCGCAACAAGGACAATCTAAATGTATGTTCCAGCTGTCGGATTTTATTTTTGTTTTTAACATTATCATATCTTTAGTTATTTTCTCCATTACACTTTCCTTTCTATTTGTAATCTGTAATTAGTTTTCCGTTCAAATGGTCAACTTCGTGCTGAACCACCCTTGCATCATCACCATATAGTTCTATGGTATTTGATTTAAAGTCTTTATCCCTGTATTTTAGCGTTATATGGGTGTTTCTCGGGACTTTTACACTTTGACGTGGTATAGATAGGCAACCCTCTTTCCTTTTGACCACCTTGCCCCCTTTTTGGACGATTTCGGGATTAATACATATTATCCACTTGCCTTTAACTTTAGCGGTGAAAATACTTTTGTCCATTCCAAGTTGATTCCCCGCTACACCTTGCGACCTTGAGCCTCTTCGGTAAAACAGAACTTCCTTTAAGAATTTGCGGTATACTCGAATATGATTACGTTTGGTAATCTTTTCGGTTTTCTCCGTTAGGATTGTTCCGAGGGGGGAATTAATGTTTATGATGTGGCTCATTTGTTTTCTTAAACTGGTTGATTCAATTTTCTTGCGATTGTTTTACAATCAAAACACGGCTCACGGTGATTTGGGTTGGTATCTCTTTGAGTCTTTTGGAAACGAAAGTTAAATTTCGCCCCTCTTAATGTACCGTCTGTCATTTCTCGCAAGTGTTTTATTTCTGTAAGCGTCAGGGGTTTTTCCCACTTTGCTTTTCTTTTGGTTTTCATTTTCTTTTTTCCTTTTTAATTATACTACCCATTCACCATTACGAATTAATTCCATCGCTCTTTTCTGGGTAGAGTTAGCAAGTTGTTTCTTCATCTTCTTCGGGAAAATATGCCCTGTCTTATTAGCATTAATATCCCTTTTAGACCTACGGGTCAGCATCTCAATCAATAGGTTAGTTTCACGCTCTGTAAAGTCAGTCCGTACTAGTTTTCCCCGATTGCCTTCACGCTTTACGGGAGTGGCTAGTTTCCGTTTAATTTCCCTAATTTCTTTTAATAGTTTTTTCATTTTCATTTTTTTCCCTTCTGTTTCTTGCTATTACGTTTCAATTTTAGTTTGGTTCCAATTTATTTTACCCACCACCAAAAATTGTTCTTTTCTTGTTCTTAAAATTGATATTCTGTTTATTCTTCTGTTCAATAAATTTTGTTTCAAATTCATAAAACTTTCCATCCTTCCAATACCCTTTACGGAATATTGGAGAATCATTAATAGTAGCCTCGGATATATTAGATTTATATTTATGGCTCGTTACGTACACCATATCAAAACAAGTGGTAATTGTATAAATACCCTTGTTTCCTTTGCTTAATTTCTGCATTAGATTATCCAATTTATCTATGCTATTAATGTTGAATTTTTGGTGCTTTATCACTTTTATTTGTTTAAAAATTCTTGTAATTCATTCCACGATTCTTGTGATAGTGTCATTCTGTCTGTTGGTCTGATAGACTTGGGAACATAGCCGTCTAATACCATATAAGCGTAAGCAATAGAATCAGACATATCCATTCCGCATCCATTTAAGGCAATTAAGTCCGTGTCTATATCTTCAATATGCAAAATAGATACATTCGGGGCGTTTTCTAGTACATCCTTTATTTTATCAATCTGTTCACTTGCTGAATATTGGAGAATATGAGCAAAATTATAGATAGGATGGTAACCATCTTGCCATTCGTAAAAACTGTCTGAATTTTGAAATTCTTCAGCAGTATCAAAGCCATATTCATTTAATACGGATTTGTTTACTTCCATATTTTCCACAGTCAAATTCGTGAATAAGTCAAAATTCTGTAGGTGTTCACTGATATTTATTGAATAACTCATTATTTTTTGATTCCTTTCATTTTGGTTCTTATAGTCTCTAGTTTGAAAAAAGTTCCAATTTATTTACATCTTTACACCATTTATTAAATTTATTAGCGCTCCACGTTCTAACATTGGAAGGCTTACCGTATCTATAAAAGGTGTACCACGTTACTTTATTTCCATTCCTTTTATATACATTAGCGCAAGTTTTACTTTCATTCTCTACCCACAATTCTTTATTGTTTGGCAAATCTTTTATTGAGTTTATTTTCATTTGGTTTGTATTCCTTCTATTTCTGTTTGTTTTCATACAGTAATATACGTAGATATAATAAATAAGTTCCCATTTAATTTGAGAAACTTCTAATTTGTTTAGTATAGTGTGCATCCTTTTAAATAGTAAATATTAATATTTAAGATAATAAATGATATAAAATAATATAATATTAATATATTAATATATAGTAATATGCCTACCTACGTGAATTATCCTTATAAATACACTTATCTTGCTGTTTTGACACCTAGTTACGTGAATTTCACTAATAAACAGTACTTACGTGAATTTTACCTATAAATAGTTACGTGAATGAATGTTAAATACTATTTACGTGAATGACCTACGTGAATTACTTACGTGAATGGCTTTTTTTTTATATATATTACCTACGTGAATGACCCATAATAAAAATTCCTGTAACTACCTGCGTGAATGCCCAATTATAAATAATATTAGACATAAAAAAAACCCCCGCCGAAGCGGGGGCTTTTCTTTGGGCTTTCATACCGGCTTTTTATCTATTTGTGTTACATTCTAACTATCATTGTCGTTTCCTTTATTGGTTTTTATTATATGGCGAATCATTCCAACAAGTCTTTAGTTCGTCATAATCTAAAGCCTCGAAGTATTTCTTCACCTCTTTAATGGTTGAACCAACTCTATCGTCTACAGAGCATTCCATCTCCATCTCAACTAGATTATTAATATACTTTTGTTTTAGTATCGCTTCTGTTGGATATGGTTCATTAAATGTTTCCTCTAAACACTCATAGTGTTTATCTTCTGCATCTGAGCCGTTATTCATTGTTTTACCCTTCTGGGGGCTAGATTAACTAGCCCCCCGTTGGTTTTCGTTTTATTTAAGATTCCCGACTGATAATGCGTTCCTCTACATTACGATTTATCATGTCACGCATTGTTTTTGCATCAACTTTAACCGTATCTGCATCAGGTCGAGCCTGTGTTTGATGTTTGGAAGTGGATACGGAGTATTTATCCGTATTTTCATACCAAACGCCAAGTAACCATACATAAATGGGGAAATGCCTACCGTAACTGTAGACGACATAGGGCGTGTTCGGTGTTTTATTACCTAACCAGTCCCATACATTATCCCACTCGCCAAATAGGTTAGAGCCTTTGAACTCTTCCCTCTTTGTTACATAAGATGCACAGTCTTTATTTGCTGTTTTGATGTTATCACCTCTTTAGGTTGTGGGGGGCAGTTTTACCCGCCCCCCGATTATTGATTAACCGTATACTACATCACCAAATAGAGCGTATTGTAGTATAATGTCCGTATCTTCAGCGTCGAAGTCATCAGGGCGCCATCGTCTACTGCCCACGCCTTTATGTCCGTTGACATAAAGTTGGCATCCTTGCAGTAGTTTTGTCTTGGTTAAGTGGTGTGGGTTCCCTTCATCAACAAAGACCTTGATTTCACCATCACGAGAAATGACCTCAGAGCCATACTTGGCTCCTTTATAATCATCGTCTATAACGACAATTCTGTCTATCCAGTAGTTAGAACCACCTTCAAAACAGGTATCAAGGATACAGTCTAGGTTATAATTGCTAACAGAAGTTGGAGCAAGTATTTTACCTGCTTCTTGTCTTTCGTGTTTTGTTTGCAATACATCACCTCTTTAAGATGTGAGGGGGGTTTTGACGCCCCCCTCGGGTTAAGAGATTAGGATATTCTGAGAGTTGATTTTTTGATTGTTGCTCCGTTTCGCATCCATCCTGTCACATTCAATCTATCAACACCAGACACTACATAACTACTGCCTGATATGTCATTCATAATCCAGACGAGAGCATAGTCTCGTTCCCCTGTCAATGAATCGATTGTAGGTGTAACTGTAATAGACTCATTCTCTGGAGCAATAGTAATTGAGTGTTCAACTCCATCTTCTTTCCAAGTAATCAACATATTATTTACCTTTCTTAAAGACTCTAAATAATTTATTGGGTGCTGTCCCTTGGGACACCCTCAAGACTCAGGAGAGGACTATTCCCTCTCAGTCCCACCCCCCATACCGAGGAGCGTCCGAGTCATCTCATTGTCAAATAGCCTACGCTATTTGCAACGATGAAACTTGCTAGAAGTTCCTAACTATTTTAGCCACCGAGGAGAAATAAATTATAATGGGGTGAAACTTGGGGTCGAATCGGTGCAACCTGACCCAAGTGCAATCGACTTTTTCAACCTAGAATTTTCAACCTGATTTGGCATTGGGGGGGGATACGGGATAATTAAAAGAGGCACACGCATATGTATATTATTTTTTAGAAATTTTTTGAAAGTTAGGGTAGGGGTGGGGTTCGCGGGTAATATTCTTCATACATCGCGGGTAATATATTAATATTTAATATTTAATATTATCTCTCTCTATATATAATATTACTATTTTAATATATTAATATATTACTATTTAATATTATTAATATTATAATATTATAATACTTAATATTATTACTGTCTCAACCGACATTTGAATTTATTTGTTTTGACCTATATAAGTCAATAGTTTTTTTCATCTTGATGTAAAATGTCTAAAGTATGTATATTTGGGGCATGGAACAAAGGTACGAAGTAGAGATTTTGGACTTAGGGCCGGCGATTGATACATTGAAGTCGTTGGCAAACAAGTTCAGGGAATCGGGTGATTATATGTATATGATGGAGATACTGCTTATCATAGATGAAATGGATTCTCCGCTCTTAGTTGACTTACTGGACGCCCATTTAGTCAAAGCCCGTGCTTAGTTAATGTACATTAAGACAATAAAGGGTGTGGACTATCACCTGTATGAGGACGAGAAGGAGTTCCGCAAGCATCACAAGAAGGAAGAACTGCTGGAGGACTGGCGAGAGGCGGAGGAAGGCCAGTGGGCCAAGAGTGATGATGGACAGGTATTCAGCATTTTAAGGCGGATGGTCATGTTCAACAGCCATTATAACAAGAAGGTACCTTATGTGCGTACCATACTGGGCACTGCTTATGCCAATGATAAGTCCAAATTGGAGGGAGAGCCGAAGAAAGACATATATCGTTTCAAGAAATATTCTGAGTCCAAGTACATTACCAGCCGTGAGAAGCTCTTTGCCAAGATGGTGGCAATGGGTAGAGACCCGGTGGACGCTTATTTAACGGTATACAGGACAAAGAACAGAAGATACGCCAAGGACAGGTCAAAATTACTTTTAAGACAAAAGAGGATTAGAACATTGGTAGACAAAGAAGTAGAACAGTTAATGGATAATCTTGGGATTACCAAGACATATTTACTGGAAAACGCAAAAGCGGTAGTAGATAAGGCAGGAGCACGTGATGGAGACAAGCTCCGGGCACTGGAAACACTCATGAAGATATCGGGATTGTTGAATGTAGATAAGAAGACGGATACAATCGCCCTCATTCAGGAGTTTACCGGCTTTTCCAAAGATAAACTAAAAGCCTTTGAATCGGGTATGCTGGAGTCTGGGGAATAAATGTCTCACGCTCATTCAGCAATTGACAGCCTGATAGCTAATTTAACACTTCAGCGATATCAAAAGGGTGGACAGGTTACCAAGCAGCCCATTAATGAAATTGTGAGTGAGATATATTCAGAGATGCCCACGTTAAAGCAGCATGATTTTGTTGTAAAGGGTGTTGATAAATTTAGCGAATATTATGACCCTAAGTCTCCTAAGTATAGTTCAATAGAATTTATGTCTCCCAGAGAGCCAGCGAATCCATATGGGAAGCCATATGTTGAATTATATAAAAACGCGCCTACGGATAGAAAAGAATTAAAAAGAGCAATATGGGGTGATATGCTCCATCATTTATCTGATGTTGACCCACAGTGGAAGGCTCTTAGGAGTCAGTATATGCAGGCGAGGCCAAAAGAGCAGGTTGAGTTTGATAAATGGAAATATGCAGACTTAGTTGAGCGCGGTCAAGAAAGTCGGTCTTTTGATGAGTGGATGGACATGTCTTGGGCAGATGCAAGCATACGAGAACCACTCAAGGGTAATAAAAATTGGCTATTTGATGAGCGCGGTCTCCCCAGCCAAACCAATGAACAACTTGGGATATTAAAGACAATGATGCAGTATCTTGAATCAAAGAACAATAAAAAATGATAATCGCTACAATATATTCAAAATGGATTTACCCATCTAAGTATCAATGGGGTCATGCAGTGTATGACATCAAAATACAATAAAGCGCTTTAAATAAAGATGCCCAATAGAGCAGCTAAGGCCCGTAAGCGTTTAAGGCGTAAGCTGGCGGTGGAGAACAAAACTCGTAAAAGAAAGATTGACAAAGAGAGGAAGCGTGCCAGAGAAGAAGCCAATAGAGACATTTAACATTATCCCGCCGCCAGATGAGATGGCGGAGAAGGATGAGGTGCTGTCTAAAGCATATAATGACCTGCTGTTCTTTGGCAGGGCATTCCTTCCACGCGATTTCATGTATAAGAGCCTTTCCCCCTCATGTCACTATACCGTATCTAAAAGACTTATCTCTACCAAGCCCGGTGAGCGTATCTGTATTATACTCCCCAGAGGCTTTGGCAAGTCTATTCTATCTAAATCAGCTATTTTACATAAACTTTGCTTCGCCGGTGAGGGTGACCAGAACTTTATTGCTTGGGTGTCAGAAGAACAGGGACAGGCCATTGACCATTTGAAATATATGCGTTACCACCTTGAGACCAATAAAAAGATGAAGTACTACTTTGGAAACATGGATGGGGGAACCGTTGGTAAGAGGTGGACGGAAAAAGACTTGGTAACCCCCAAAGGCGACAGAATCATAGCCAAAGGTACAAGCCAGCGTCTGAGGGGGCGTGCCGAGGTGGATGTCAGGTATACGGGTATCATCTTGGATGACTTTGAATCTGAATTGAATACAAAGACACCCGAAAGAAGGTCTGAGATTAAAAAGTGGGTCGTATCTACGATTTATCCTGCTTTAGAGGAATCACCCGGTAATGAAGGCTGGATATGGCTGGCGGGTACGATTGTTCATTATGATAGCTTCCTTCAGATGACATATGACGGACATAAGCGTGCCAAAGAAGATAACAGGAGTTATCCGTGGGATGTGTTCTTTCACAGGGCTATTGAAGATGGTAAAGCACTTTGGCCTGAACAATTCGGACTATCTAAGCTTAATCACAAGAAACAGGAGTTTATTGAGGCAGGGTTAGTTAATAAGTTTGCTCAGGAGTATATGAATGACGCCCGTGACATTACCAACGCTTCTTTTAAGATAGACAGGATACAGCATTACGGCGGTGACAGGAAGTTCTTAAATGGATTCAATTATCTTTTTGAAGGTGATGAGGTCATACCTATTAACATTTATATGGGTGTAGACCTTGCCGCTACCGCTTCAGACACTTCAGACTATCAGGTTATACTGGTTATGGGTATTGATTCACAGAGTAACCGCTATGTATTGGAATACTTCAGGGAAAGGATACCTACCTTTGATGTTCCGGCTAAGATAATAGAGATTGCCAAGAAATACAGTCCAGTGAGGAGAGTAACCATTGAAACAGTGGCAGCTCAGGAAATGGTGAGGGATATGGTAACCCGCATGAGTGCCAATGAAAAAAGACTGATGCCGGGTATCTTTAAAGGCGTCAAGCCGCCGGCAAGGATAAAGAAGGCAGACAGGCTGGA
>Ga0315338_1003940_pt1 | contig 12277 bp, 11 predicted proteins | sample ASW8metaG_FD_204518 | JGI IMG/M metagenome (GOLD analysis project Ga0315338, IMG submission 204518) | Ammonia-oxidizing marine archaeal communities from Monterey Bay, California, United States - ASW #8 | ecosystem: Environmental > Aquatic > Marine > Coastal | place: USA: California | collected...
GCCGGTGGCGTCGACGGTCCCGCCGATCCACGCCGCGCCCACCACTGGGTTCATACCAACTGCACGGATTCCCAACGGCATGACTACCATCATCACAACCGTAAAAATCAGTGACATGCCGACGGCGATCGCGAGCTCCTCTTTCTTAGCGCGGGTCGCGGCGGCCGCGGCAATGGCGGCAGACACCCCGCACACGGATGTTGCTGTTGCAATCACCATCACGAGGGCTGGGCTCTTGATCTTGAGTTGTCTGATGCCAAATCGATACATGAAAATAATAATGATCGGGGTGACCATCCAGGCTACAAAGAGCCCAGGGAGACCAAGACTCAGGATATTGCCAAAGAGAATTTCCGCACCAAGGAGCACGAGACCTGTCTTGATATATAGCTCGCTCCTGAGGGCTGGCTTGATCCACCCTGGTGTTCCGATCGCATTGGCAATCACAAGACCGATCGCAAGTGCCCAGAAGGCGTACCCGACGCCCGCTGCCCGAATACTCGTCTGCTGAGCGCAGGTGTATGCCACGACCGCGAGCGTAAAGACACCGAGGAAGCCGACTGCGTGATGCCTGGCGATTCCCCCCATGACCTGAACTGCGATCGTGGTGAGCAGGGTCAGGACGAGCCCAAGTGTGATGAGACCCAGGATGTCGCCAAACGCATCGAGTAGGGATCCTGTCCAGCGTCCGACTGCCGGCACGTCGGAGACCAACTGGACGACCACAAGAGTAACCAACAGGGTAGCCAGCCAGATAGCCCACCAGTCTTCGAGTGCTAGCAGAGGGTGGCGGGATGTTTCAGAGCGCTTGGTCATTGACTAACGAGCATATAATGCCAGCGAATCGGTCGTTATCCTACATCCTACGGAATGTTCGGTGGGGGAGGGGGTGACTCACGTGCCGATCGCCATCGATTCATCCTCGGCAACTCGTATAGCTCTGAGAGGAATAGACATGCCTGCACGTATATTTGCAACGTTTGGATTCGCCCTGGTTGGATTGCTGGTCCTGCCTCTCCAAGTCGGTGCACAGGTCGGAGACACAACGGGATTCCTTGCGCACGTGTCGAACGAATATCGGGTCGTCCCGAACGTTACCTATCACGTCGCTAGCAATGCCGAGAGCAAGCTCGATCTGTATCTTCCGAGGAATGCCGACGGCGCCACGCCGGTCCTTATGTACATCCACGGCGGAGGCTGGGTGAGGGGGACCAAGGAGAGCAACGTGCTTCGTGTGCTGCCTTATCTTGAGATGGGTTGGGCTGTCGTCAATGTCGAGTATCGGCTCGGTTCGGTCGCACGTGCTCCGGCCGCGGTTGAAGATTGCATCTGCGCGTTACGCTGGGTTATAGCCAACGCCTCGGAGTACAACCTCGACACATCCAAGATTGTGACGACCGGAAATTCCGCTGGAGGCCATCTTGCATTGACGACGGCCATGATTCCGGAGTCGGCTGGTTTAGCCCGTGAATGCCCAGGTTCTGAGACCCTTCGAGTGGCGGCAGTGATCAACTGGTATGGGATCACTGACGTCGGCGATCTGCTGGAGGGTGCCAACATGAGGAACTACGCCGTGGAGTGGATGGGGAGCCTTGAGCACCGGGCATCAATCGCTAAACGCGTTTCGCCAGTGACCTATGTGCGTCCGGGATTGCCTCCTATACTTTCGATTCATGGCGATGCCGACCCGACAGTCCCATATCAGCAAGCGGTGATGTTGCATGAGAAGCTGTCTTCCACGGGCGTTTCCAATGAGTTGCACACAGTACCCGCCGGTCGGCACGGCGGGTTCGATCGGGAGCAGACGCTGGCGATCTTCTCGACCATCCAAGGTTTTCTCGACGCACACGGTCTGACGCGGTCTGCCAGCAGCACGCAGCAGCAATGACAGGATCGGTCGGTATCGGCCGGGTTGTGGAATGCGTGTCAGGGTGCTCACGGACCGCAATGCTCGTCACAGTGGTTTGGGTGCTCGCAGTGAGTCAGGCAAGCCACGCTCAGGACGCCACTCAAGACGCATTGGCGGCGGCTGTTGGAACGTTTTGGGCGGCGACATCCGATCACGAACGGTCCAACGCAGCTGGTGCGATTGTGGCGCTCGACGCCTCATTCGAGAAGGTCGCCGCAGCGTTGCGGGCTAAACGGGTCTATCACGGTGAGGCCGAGACAGGGCGACGTGTACTGACACGGCACAATCAGGATGGCCTCGAGCATCCTTACGTTGTTCATATTCCCAACGTTTATGACCCTGCGAAGTCCTATCCAGTCCGTGTCTATCTGCACGGCGGGGTGATGCGTCCCTTGAGTGACGATGGCACCTGGTGGCGCAACCAAGACCAGTACCTGCGGTCAGACTCGATCGTGGTTTTTCCGGCGTCGTGGCCCGAGTCACTGTGGTGGCAGGAGAGTCAGGTCGAGAACCTCTATGGCCTACTGAACGACATTAAGCGGGTCTACAACGTTGACGAAAATCGAGTCTATCTTTTGGGGATGTCCGATGGGGCCACGGGAGCCTTCTACCACGCCTTCAAAGCCACAACACCATGGGCCGCATTTCTTCCGTTCCATGGCCACCCAGGCGTGCTCGCAAACCCCTCCACCGATGTCGACGGCCAGATGCATGTGACCAATCTTTCGAACAAGTCGTTTCTCATCGTCAATGGAGGTCAGGACCGTCTCTATCCGCTGGAAGTGGTTACCCCGTTCATCGAGTTGTTCGAGAAAGCCAGCGTCTGGCTCGATTTTCACGGACTGCCAGAGGCCGAGCACAATATGCGGTGGTGGCCTGATCTTTCGCCGATGATTGATTCGTTTATTGCGTCAACGCCGCGGCAGCCGTTACCTGATCAGTTGAGCTGGGAGAGTGAGAGCGTCAGTCACTTCAGTCGTGCCCACTGGTTGCTCATAAGCGAGCTCGGCACCGTGGAGGGCGAGAGTGAGTTGGAACCGTTCAATACGCTGACACGCCGGGTGCCCGATGCGCAGCTGGGCATCAGTATGGTCGGCGAGCTTGTCGATGGTTCTGGACTCCAGCTGCTGGACGTTGGAGAGGGCTCGATGGTTGACGCAGCAGGAATCGAGCCTAATGACATCGTCCTGACTGTCAGCGGTCAACCGACTCCAACCCCCGAGGCATTGAAGCAGGCCATCATGAACTTCGATCCGGGCGATGAGCTGCCGATCTCTATCCGACGTGACGCCGAAGTCATGAATCTGATGTTGCGTTACCCAACGACTTTCAGGAGCCAGGCACGCTCGGCTTTCGGACGTGATGAGCCGTCTGGGCGGGTTGATCTATCTCGGGATGGCAATACTGTGGTCGCGCGGACCCAGGGGGTCCAGCGGTACACCTTGCTCTTGTCGCCTGACCAGTTCGATTTTTCAGAGCCAATTCGGGTGGTGACCAACTCTGTTGTTTCATGGGATGGTCTCGTCATCCCTGACGTGGAGACGCTGCTGCACTGGGCCGCTTTCGACCAGGACCAGTCGCTGCTGTTCGGAGCTGAGTTAGAGGTCGAGGTTGCCGGTCCGTGATGGGGAAGGAGAACCCTCGATGATGTTCCGAGGTCAGATTTTCGTGCTATTCACCGCTCGATGGCGGGGACAATTACTCGATCGTGACACATGGTCGATGCCCGACGTTGAGTTCCATGTCTGACCTTAAGAAAGTATATGTCGCCCGGGGGCCAGGTGATGCCCACGTCGTGCGGGGCTTACTGGAATCAGTGGGCGTTCGGTGTGTGATCCGCGGAGACGACTTAATGCCGTTCCAAGGTGGCACCCTGATGCATTTGGAGATTCGGCCGTCGTTGTGGGTCTTGGAGGATGACACGTATCCGCTGGCGCTCGAGGTCGTTCAGGATTACCTACGGCGCACCGGAGAGGAACTGAGACAGCTCGTAGACACGTGGCACTGTCCACAGTGTCACGAGGAGGTGGAGCAGCAGTTCTCCGAGTGTTGGCAATGCGGAACGCAGTGTCCATCATGATGATACGGCGTCGGCGCTGCCACCCGTGCACCGCAGCGTGAGGTGATGAGTACCCAAGCTACGGCCGGACCATCCGCTCTTTGAACGTGACCGTCTCGCCAGCGACAATCAACACATCCAGATCGATCGGCACATAATCAGGGTGACTGATCTCGAGCTGGTAGGTGCCTTCCTTGAGACGCAGGCGTTGAGTGAACCCATCGAAGGAGTCAACTAGACCGACATAGTAGCCATCCAAAAACACTTTTGCGTCACGTGGTTTCACCTGGAGACGGAGTGAACCCATGTATGGGTTCACGACTCTCTGCCTATAGCTGTATGGGTAGTATGGGTGACCGTAAGAGAAATACTCGTATCGAGGATACCGATATCTTCTGTACCCGTAGTGTCCGAACGCGGATCCAGATTGGAAGCTAAAGCCGATGTTGAAACCGTAACGCGGAAAATACGACGCTCCGTAAAATCTTGGCCTGTACGAGTAATTCGGGAAGTGGCCACGTCCGTTGTACCTAGTCGATCGCCCAAAGCGTACGCGGCGGCCGCCGTGCGGGTATCGGTGTCCATAGGACGATATCCTTCCACGCCAGGAGACATAGCCTCGGCCACCGGAGTTGAATGTTCCATCAAGCCTTGCTCGCGGGACCGCCGCACTCACAACGTTGCCAGGGCCGGCGCGCCGTCGACTGGGGCGAGCCGCTGAAGCCCTGGCCGCAACCACAACTCGTTGCCGAAGTACCTGCCGAGAGGAGTGTTCTCCGCTAGCTCGCGTGCGGCGCCTTACACGGCTTAAGGCTCGCGCCCGCTTGCGTGTCCGTGTTGAATCAATCGATGTGGCTCCGGACGCGAGAGGTGTTACTCGCTTCACGGTGCGGGTCGGGTTTTTTGTCTCGGATTGTTGACCGGTGTTGACCGTGGCGCTCCACTCGGCGTTACGGACGATGGGGGCGCGACGTGACAGCTTTCGCGAGATTGGTCTCGGTGCCTCAGCTTGCAGCTGCGCGGCACGGGCCCTTCTGGTGACGCTGTTAACGCTGCGTGTCACGGGAGATCTCTTTCCTCCCGAGTGAGCACCCGGTGATGGCGTCGGAGCGCTTTGAGCGGTCGGTTCGCTCCGTGCCGGCGCCGACGTGGCACGACCCAAATCCAGGGTGCGAGCACGGAGCCGTTGTTCGTCTTCGCTGGCCGCCGAAAGGTACGGCACACTCAGGAAGACTACTACTGCAAATGTAATCGTCGATGATGTTAAACGTGACATGACCTCTCCTTTCGCCATAGGCTGGCACCTCACGAGAAGTGCAGACATCGTGCCAGGATTAAAGACTTGTAACTAGTTACAAAAAACCTGCATAACATGAATAATACTGTCGTGTTTTGTGGTCGATGTGTCCCGGTGAGGACACGGGTGCCTACAGCAAGTTAGCAACGTGTCATCTCACGCGTTGGGCGCCACGGTCAGGGGCACGTCCTGCTCGGGTCAGATGCCAGTCGACAGAAGAGTTCGGCCGGTGTCTGGATGAGTTCGGTACAATTGGCGCGTACTGCGCTCCGGAAATTCACTGACGCTGGGGCGGGCGCCAGTCCTAATTTCGACCCGGAGTGCAGGGCTTCGGTTGGATGACGGCGCGCGTGGAGCGAAACCAATGACAGCACGGCGTGGATGGGTAGTCATGATCGCCGCGGTGACGATTGTTTTGGCATTAACGGCCCGGCGACCGGTGGCCCAGGATGCCGGTGACGTTTTTCCGTTTCCTGTGAGGATGACAGAGCTTGGCAACGGGTTGAAAGTCGTCAGTGTCGAGTACGACAGCCCCGGAATCATGGCCTTCTATACCATCGTTAGGACGGGCTCGCGGAACGAAGTTGAGGAGGGGTTTTCCGGCTACGCACATTTCTTTGAGCACATGATGTTTCGGGGAACCGAGAAGTATCCAACTGATGTCTACAATTCCGTTATCAAGCGGCTAGGAGCCGACGCCAACGCTTTTACCACCGACGACTGGACGGCCTATCACATTGTGGCGAACTCCGAGGCACTCGAGACGATCATCGATCTCGAATCAGATCGCTTTCTCAATCTTCAGTACTCTGAGAGTGACTTTCAAACGGAGGCAGGTGCGATCCTCGGTGAGTACAACCTGAATTTTTCGAATCCGTTATCCCTACTGCGCGAGCGGCTGCATGACCGCGCGTTCCTGGTCCACCCCTACGAGCACACCACCATAGGTCGGCTCGTTGACATCCAGGAAATGCCGAATCACTACGGTTACAGTCTCGAGTTCTACGACCGCTACTACCGACCAAATAACTCGATAGTGGTGGTAGTTGGGGACGTTGATCCAGATCAGCTGGAGACACTTGTCGAGCAGTACTATGGTGAGTGGGAGCGTGGCGACTTCGAACCGAGTATTCCAGTCGAGCCGCCTCAGACGCGCGAACGATTCGACGCGGTGACCTGGACAAACCCGACGCTACCGTTTCTGATGCTGGGTTATCACGTCCCTCCCTTCTCCGATCAGGCGGTCGACATGCCGGCGCTCGATGTTTTGTCAGAGCTGCTTTTCTCTCAGGCATCTCCCTTGTTTCGGAAGCTCTACCTTGAGGAGCAGGTCGTTGATCTGCTCACCGGTGGTGCCGTTGATCATCGCGATGCCCCACTCTTTACGATCCTGGCCCGTGTCACTGATTCCACCAAGGTTGACTATGTGCGCGACACCATCCTCGCCGAAATCGACCGGTTGAAGGTCGAGTCGGTCGACGATACGGTCCTTGCGGCGACGAAATCCCACATGCGGTACGCGTTCGTACGGGGACTGGACAATCCAGCGAGCGTGGCGGAGACCATGGGGCACTATTTGCAGCTGACCGAGGATCCCGAGACGGTAAACCGGGTGTACCGGTTATATGACGCTGTCACCGCCGACGACATCCGGCGACTTGCAACGACCTATTTCCCGGAGTCGAATCGGACCGTCGTGACCCTGACATCGGAGGGAACGTGATGATGTCGAGGGTCACCAGCTGGAGCCGAACAGCGATGACCGTCGCGGCAGTGAGCGCCCTGGCCTTCGGTTGTGTCGGATCCGACCCGATAGAACCCAATACGGAGACTCGGGTCGGCTTGCCGATTCCTGGCTCCCCACTGGTAACGATTCGGGTCGTGTTCCGGACCGGGTCGATCAACGACCCTGAGGGAAAAAACGGCCTCAATGCTCTCACGGCGCTGATGCTCGGTCGGGGTGGGACCCAGAGGTTGAGCTATGAGGAGCTGACCGCGGCGCTCTATCCGTGGGCGGCGTCGATTGATGCTCAGGCCGACAAGGAGGTCACTACATTGGTCGGTCATGTGCACAGAGATCATCTGGAGCCGTTTTCGGCGATCCTGAAAGATCTGGTGCTTTCGCCCCGGTTCGACTCGTCGGACTTCGAGCGAAATAGAGAGTTCCTCACCAATTCGCTTGTCTCTGGTCTACGGGGCAACGATGATGAGGAACTCGGGAAAGAAACCCTGAATGCGATGTTGTACGTCGGTCACCCGTATGGTTCTCCGACGATCGGTACCGAGTGTGGCCTCCAGGCTATTACTCTCGATGATGTACGGAGCTTTCACACTCAGCACTATACGCGGGATACCTTGTCCGTTGGGGTCGCCGGCGGGTATCCGGTCGGGTTCTTGAGTCAACTGGAGCGCGACCTCGCGGAGGGACTTGAGGCCGGCGTTGCCGAGCCCCTCGCGCTGCCGCCACCGCCGAGCCTTGACGGACTGGAGGTTCTGCTGGTCGACAAGGATGCCATAGCGACCGCAATTTCCATTGGGTTTCCGGTCGACGTGTCGCGTGCCGACGATGACTTCTACCCGCTGCTGGTTGCTAATTCGTATTTCGGTGAGCACCGGAATTTCAACGGACTGCTGATGAACAAGATGCGTGGCGACCGTGGACTCAACTACGGGGACTATTCCTATGTCGAGAATTTTATCCAGGACGGATCGTCACGTCTCCCCGTTCCGAACATTCCCCGCCGGCAGCAGTTCTTCAGCATCTGGATCAGGCCGGTCCCACATCACAATGCTCACTTCGCTCTTCGCCAGGCGCTCCGTGAACTCGACCGCCTGGTCACGGATGGCTTGTCGCCGGTCGACTTCGAGGCGACGCGGGAGTTCTTGCTCCACTACTCGAATTTGTACGTGCAGACGGCCAGTCGGCGACTTGGCTACCTCCTGGATTCCATGTTTTACGGCACCGGCTACTACATCGATGAAATCCGGCAGCGACTGTCGACGCTTACGGTCGATGAGGTTAACGCCGCTGTACGACGCCATCTTCGATCTGACAACCTCGCCATCGCGATCGTGACAAGCGAGGCTGAGGCGTTTCGCGACAGGCTACTGGCCAACGGTCCGTCGCCACCGACCTACAACACGGCGATGACCGATGAGATCGTGGCCGAGGACGAGATGATCATGAACTACGAGTTAGCGGTCAACCCGTCCCGTGTGCTGGTCATTCCGGTCGAGGAGATGTTTAGAGCGGTGAATTGAGTCCCCCGGCTCGGTACCCACGGGGAGCCACGTCTACAGTTTCGAATCCGGCGTCTCTAAACTGCCGGGTGACCTCCGACAGAACCTCGGGCTGCCGGAGTCGCGAAACCTCCTCTGGAGCAACTTCTATACGCGCCATAGTAACGTGGTGGCGGACACGGCACACCTGAAATCCGAGAGTTCGGAGCACACGTTCACAGTCGGCCACCTGTGTCAAACGTTCCGGTGTAATAGATGTCCCGTATGGAAAGCGACTGGAGAGGCACGCCAGTGCCGGTTTGTCCCATACCGGAAGCGCCAAACGCTGCGCCGCCGTCCTGATGTCGTTTTTTGTGAACCCGACCTCATCGAGTGGAGACCGGACGCCATGTTCGCGTGCTGCCTGCTTTCCCGGTCTATAGTCGCTCCGGTCGTCAAGATTGAAACCGTCCACGACGTAGCTGGCACCCAGACCACGGGCTTTCTCGACCGCTCGTCCGTAGACCTCAGTCTTGCAGAAGTAGCATCGGTTGACCGGGTTCTCCGCGTATCTTGGGTCGTCGAGTTCGAAGGTGTTGACGAGGACGTGCCGAGCACCTAGTTGGCGTGCTAGCTTCTTGGCGGATAAGCCTTCTTCTGGTGCCAGACTCGGTGACACCGCGGTAAGTGCGACCGCACGGTCCCCCAGGACCCGAACTGATTCCGCGAGGAGATAACTCGAGTCGACACCCCCCGAAAAGCAGACCACGACACTATCGAGTTTCTTGAGAAGTTTCCGGAGGTGCGTGATCTTACGCGTTAAACCAGACATAATGTGGACCTCCGCGTACTTCAACACAGCCGGGTCACAGCGTCAACCAGTCCCAGATGTTCCAACTACTCGAAAACGCGACGTCGGTACTGCTCGGGACCACGGCGACGGTGGCGGTCGCCCACGCCCTTCTGGGCATCGACCACTCGATTCCGTTCATAGTGCTGGGCCGTTCGCGCCAATGGTCGCTCGGTCGCACGATCGTGGTGACCATCGTGTGTGGCATTGGACATGTCGCATCTTCGGTCGCCATTGGTGGACTCGGAGCCGCGGCGGGAGTGACGCTTGATTCGCTCATGTGGGTTGAGTCGGCCCGTGGTCAAGTGGCGGCGACCCTGCTAATCGGTTTTGGCTTGGCCTATGCGGCGTGGGCAGTTTGGCGCCTCCTTCGAGGGGTGACGCATTCGCACCCGCACGTTCATGCCGACGGCACGGTACACAACCATCTGCATGCGCATGAGGGAGAGCATCTCCACCCCCACGGTATGCGGAGGAACCTGACGCCGTGGGCGCTATTCATCATCTTCCTGTTTGGTCCCTGTGAACCACTAATTCCGCTCATGGTCGTCCCGGCGATGAGCGGAGCCTGGGCCGTGTTAGCGGCCGTTGTCGCGATATTCGGAATTTTGACTGTAGTGACGATGAGTGTCACCGTTGCCATTGGGTACCGATTGTGCCCCGCTGTTCCCCGTCCGGGTTTGACGCGCGCGGCCGACCTCGTGGCAGGCCTTGTTGTCGCTGCGAGTGGTGCAGCTGTACTGTTCCTGGGACTCTAACCTGAGACGACTTCTCCCGTGGGCCTTGACATTTCCCTGCTGATCGTCGGGCTTATCCTCATCGCCAAGGGTGGCGATATGTTTGTCGATTCGAGTGTTCATATCGGGCGGACACTCAATATTCCCCGCTTCATCGTTGGTGGCACATTGGTGAGTCTTGCAACGACGACCCCGGAGCTCGTCGTTTCGGCTACCGCCAGCACGATTGGTGATTCGGGCATCGCCCTGGGCAATGCCGTGGGATCGTGCATTTGCAACATCGGTCTGATTGTCGGGGCGGTGGCGATCATGGCACCGGTGAGTGCGGCGGCGCGGGATTTCGCCAATCGTGCACTATGGATGTCGGCGGGTGGAGCGTTGGTTGTGATCTTTTCGCTCGACCGGACGCTCAGTCGACCGCTCGGGGCCGTGCTGCTAATGCTAGCTGCCGCATATTTGGTTTGGGACTATTTGGCCATCCGGCGGATGCGGGCCGGCCGAGATAGGACGCCGCCCTCTGCGGAGGAACGTGCGGCCTTGGTCCGGTCGGTTAGCCTGTTCGCATTGGGAGCCGGGTTGATCATCGTCGGCTCCCGGCTACTGGTCACCTCGGGGCAGAGCGTTGCGGCGATGCTCGGGATACCTTCCGCCATCATCGGCTTCTCGGTCGTTGCGCTCGGGACCTCGCTTCCGGAACTTGTGACGGGTGTGTCGGCGGCACGCAAGGGTGTCCCGGACCTCTCACTCGGGAATATCGTCGGTGCGAATGTGCTCAACCTGTCCTGATTGTTGGAGTGTCCGGCACCATTCAACCTCTTGAGCTCGATAGTTTTACGCAGTGGTACGCCTTTCCGTGGATGGCAGTCTTTTTCGGAACACTGATCTTCTTGGTTCGGCGTAACGGCCATGTTGGACGGCGCGCGGGTGTGGGCTTGTTGATTCTTTACCTCGCCTATTCCTTAGGGCTGGGGATCTTGCCGACGCTTGGATTGGCCAGTTAAGCACGAGCGCAGAGGTATCGCCTTCACCGCTGTGTCTGGCGCTTGTCGGTATCTGACGGCATGTCGTGCCGACGAGCGACCGAGTTGTGCCACACGTCAGGCATAGGAGTGAGTGGATATAATTAGCTGTGGCAGCCAACCAGCGAGCCTTCTCCACCTATCTCTTCGACCTTGATGGGACACTGATCGATTCGATCGAGTTGATCATGTCGTCGTTCCGTCACACCATGGTGACACATCTTGGCGAGGTGCCAGCGGACCATGCCTGGCGGTCAGGGTTTGGCACACCCCTTCGGACTCAGCTCGATAGGTTCGCCCGCGACACCCGCGAGGCTGATGCCATGCGGGCGACGTATGTCGAGTTTAACGATCTTCATCACGACCGCATGGTCGAAGCGTATCCGGGCATTCGTGAAGCGCTCGAAGACCTGCGAGGAACGGATGCCAGGATGGGGATCGTCACGAGCAAGACCCGCCGCGCCATGCACCGCGGTCTGCGGTTGTGCGGTCTCGATGGCTATTTTGATGTGTGTGTGACGGTCGACGACGTCGACCAATACAAGCCGCACCCTGCGCCTGTCGTTGAGGCGCTCGGCAAATTGTCAGCCGATGCAGGCGACAGTGTTTTCATTGGCGACTCGCCTCACGATGTGGCGGCCGGCAGGGCAGCTGGGGTGCTGACGGCGGCGGCGTTGTGGGGACCATTTCCTCGAGCTGAGCTGGCACGGCAGGTTCCCGACTATTGGCTGACCCACCCGATGGAGATCAGGTCCTTGCCTCGTTCGTAGTTGCCAATTCTTGCCTCATGTCGACAGTCCTGCCGCCTGGCTACCGTTCCTACAACTATACAGATCCGTTCGAAGATCGTGTGGGTCCCTTGGGATACAAGGTGGATGCTCAGCGAGTCTCGTTTGTCTTCGATGCTCAGCCACACCATCGCAACTCGAGCGACAGCCTGCATGGTGGGATGTTGATGACTTTTGCGGATTATGCCGTCTGCCTCACAGCGGTTTGGGACCAGCCGAGAGAGAAATGTGTGACGGTATCATTCAGCTGTGAGTTCGTGGCGGCGGGCCGAGTCGGCGACCGTGTCGAGTCGGTCTGTGAGGTTGTGCGGCGAACCGAGTCGCTCACATTTGTCCGTGGACAGGTTTTTGTCGGGGACCGGGTGTTGCTCAATTGCAGCGCGATCGTCAAGAGGTTTC
>Ga0315338_1003941_pt1 | contig 12275 bp, 6 predicted proteins | sample ASW8metaG_FD_204518 | JGI IMG/M metagenome (GOLD analysis project Ga0315338, IMG submission 204518) | Ammonia-oxidizing marine archaeal communities from Monterey Bay, California, United States - ASW #8 | ecosystem: Environmental > Aquatic > Marine > Coastal | place: USA: California | collected...
TCGTCATGGTCGCTGCCCGGCGGAATGTCCAGAGCCGAGGACAGTTGTGGGTAGTGGACGTTGCTGGCTCCGCGTTGGACGATCAACGGGACCTCTTCGCAACGACCGGCGGGACGATGTTCCCAGGGTTGTCGACCGGGGCAGGCCATTCCGACGGATTCCGCTGCCCCGGGCATGGTCAGGCCGTCGAGGCTGCGGGCGGACGATTCACAGGTCCGGCACCGGATCTCCAGTGAGGACAGGCCTCCTCCCCGGTTCGACAGTGTCTTGAAGTCGAGTTCCCGGGTGTTGCAGTGCTGGTCACCGTTCGAGTGGGCCCACCGGTGCCAGTCGACATCGCCGAGATGTCCCTGTCGGCAGATCATCAGGAACCGCATGGGCGCGAGTCGGCTCGAACCGCGGCACGTCGTTTCCCCGCATTCAGGACGCTGACCGGTTTCCTTATCCCAGAACCGCATCTTCCGGCAGGATGGGCAGAACAGCCATCCGGGGAAACGCACGAAGGGAAGACACCCCTCGTCCCGTGTCTTCTCGTCCCGTGTCTTGAGGGGTGGCAGTCGGAACTCCTCCACACCGAGCTTCTCAGCCAGACGGTCGAATGGAATGATCCTGCCTGTGGTCCCCGCCCATTGGCCTGTGTCGCAGGCCACGAACGATTCCCCGAGGTGATCGTAGATCGCTCCCACCCCGAATGGGATCAGAGCCTGCGAGGACCTGACGGTGCGTTCTGCCTGTGGATCTTCGCCCTGGGAACAGAGTGGGCTCTCCGAGTCGACGGCTCTCATACTGTTCATGGTCTTCCAGCCCCTGCCATGGCCATCGGCCTCTATGAGAAGTCCCCGGTGTGGTCTGTGCGCGTCGTAGTACAGGGCGGCTTCGCCGGTCTGGTCAGCTTCCTGTTGCCACGTTTCCTCCAGTCGTTTGAGGTCTTCGCGGGTCGCCGTCGCTTCGGCAGGGTCGGCCAGTTGGGCCCGTTCGAGAAACGTCTCCTTTGCCTCGATGTACCCCGGCGATGAGAAGTCGACCGCCCCGGCTGACGCTTTACCTGTGAAGCCCAGACCGTGACGGACGAGTATCACGAGGGCTGCGTGGAGGGCCCTGCGGCGGGATGGAATGGAGAACGGGGTGACGCTCGTGGGTTCGACGTGGCGGTACAGAGCCTGGTGGTAGGCGTGGAAATGCTCATAGTGGGAGCGGTCTCTGGGTTTGGTCGACGAGTAATGGGTCACCACCAGACCCGGCACCTTTCCGCGTCCGACCCTTGATGACGACTGAATGTAGTCAGAGGTGGTCTTGGGTTGACCATTGACCAGCATCAGGCCGAGTCTCTGCACGTCGACACCCACCGAGAACATGTTGGTTGTCGCCAGAAAAGCAACGAAGTCCGGGTCCCCGGGTTCGGCTTCGAGCCGACTGAGGAGCTCCGCCACCTCTTCGGAATCCACATTGCTCGTCAATTCGACGAGCTGGTCGTCCGGGATCCTCCGGAGATGCTCTTTGGCGCTCGCCACCAGCCTCATCCGTGCCGGTATGTCGTCTCTGGCGAAGGTGACGGTCTTGCCCAGTTCGCGGAGACTGTTGTGATAGGCGACGAGGGTCGCGTAGGCGTCGCGTTCGGCGGGACTCAGATCGACCTCGTTGATTACCTGTTGGAGAATGGCCGATATGCGGACCATGCTCGTCGAGGGCGTATGGCACGGCGACATGACTCCGACATAGCGCCTACCGGGTTTCTCGGTGTCGGTGACAGCGAACCAGCTGTCGTCCACCGAGAGGCCGGACGGTGGAAAGACGGCGACGTTGCGTCCGTAGAGCGCTCTGGCCTGGCTGCCCGAGTCCCTGATGGTCGCTGTCGAAGCGACAATCTTCGGTGGCGCGCCATGGAGACCGCAGACGGTGGAGATGGCTGCTTCGTAGATTCCGACGGTTGTGCCCAGTGGGCCTGAGAGCAGGTGGAGTTCGTCCTGGATGATCAGCCCCGGCGGGAGGCGATCCCCGGCGCCGAGGAACACCCCTGCTTCCTCCACCCTTACCAGTCGGGCGAACTTGTCGACCGTCGCTACGAGAAAGGTCGGAGGCTCCCTGTAGAGGTGCTCATCGACGGTGTTGACGGGAAGTTCCTCGGTGAAGATGCATGCAGGATCAGGACAGTGGAAACGGAATGAACCGGGGCTGCTGTCGAAGCCGTAGGCGGAGCGGTCCGATTTTCTCCTCGGGATGATTCTGGTTCCGCACCACGGGCACCGTTCGAGCCCGAGCCTGTTATGCGGCCGCTGTTGCGTGAGCACTTCGCTGCATCGGTCGTCTGCGTCTGTGAACTTGTTGGGGGCGTCTCTTTCTCCGATCCACAGACCTGCGGTGAAGGGTTCGTCACCGAGTTCCTGTTCCCTCCGACGGACCACCTCGAGCGCGCAGATGAGTCGGGCGGTCCGGAGGAACTGCTGCTGGGTGAGAAGCCGATAGGTGTATCTCGTGATGACGTCGGTTCCCGGGCTGCGTCCGGAGTTGAGTCGGCGGTGGAGAGCGACCGTTGCGGCGACAGCGAGATAGGCCTCCGTCTTTCCGCCTCCGGTCGGAAACCAGATGAGGTCGACGAGATCACGGTCCGGGTCCCCGGGATTGATGCTCGAAGAGAGCGCCAGAAGCTGGAAAGCCAGCTGGAACGGCCGCCAGCGCTCTCCCCTGCTCTGGATCCAGTCTGTCTCTGAGTCGAAGCGCTCCTGCTCGGCGTCTCCCTGATCGTGGATCCGTCCGGCACGGTTCTCGGCGCCCTGGATCATCTGGATGAGCATCGCCTCGTTGGCGAGGGCGAAGGCGCGGTGACTGGTCGGATCGGATTCGAGCAGATCAACCCCGCTGTGCATCCGGTCGACGGTCTCCTCGAGTCCCCGGACAACACGGCGGGCGGCAGGCTGATGTTTCGGATCCACGTCTGTGGCTAGATCCCTCTGGGCTCCCAGCCACGTTTCATATTCGGCTACGAAATCCCGGAGGGCGGGAACCAGTTCAGAGATGCCGCTGCCAGCCAGCCAGCCGAGTCGCAGGACGTCGAGTTGGCCTTCCCGCGAGACGAGCGCGGGAACATCGAAGTGGGGAAGGAAATCGATCGAAACGTTCCCGACCTGACCGTCGGGTCGCATCTCCCATGCGGCTGCACAACCATGGCCGATGGCCACTGTCTTCCGGTCGCGATAGATGAGACCCAGGTCCTCTTCCTCCTCGGTGAGAGCGAGCAACTCCGGGGACGGATAGTCACCGATCGTGCCGCCTGTCGGTTCGACAGTTAGACCGATCCGGAAGAGGGCGTCCTCCCACTCTTCGTCATCTCCACCGCTGTAGGCGGCGGTGTTGACGATCGCTACGGTCACCACACCACCACCAGCCTGGTCGCGTTTACGCCAGATCGAGACGAGTTCCGCCCGGCCGTCCAGCACCACGACGGACGGCACTGCCGGGGTCAGTTCGACATCCGAATCGGTGAGGCTTCCGCGGCTGTAACCCCTCCCGGGGGAGCGGCTGTAGACACCGGCTTCCACCTGACAGGTCAGACGTTGACTGGTGGTGTGGAACGAGATCGCAGCGGAGGCTGGAAGTAGATCCTGAGCGGTCCGGATCGGGTCGAGGCCACTGTTGTCACCTTCTGATCCCGCCCCTCGTGCGCCTCCGGCGGCATCACCGCGTTCGTCTCTCTGGAACCGGGCGGCGTGGAGACCCCGCGGGAAGAGGATTCCTGCGGAGTAGCGGCTGTTGGGTCGCTCACGCAACAGCTCCTCCTCGGAAAGCGGTGGGCCCAGCCAGTTCCGTCTGCAGAACTCGAGGATCTCGTCGCGACCGTCAACCATTCTCTTCCTCCTCGAGGTGCCCGAGTACCAGGGAGGCGTTTTCGGCGATCACGGGAAGGAGTCTTTCCTGAGCAGATTCTGTGAGGGCAAGCCAGAGGGACGCCCGGGCCCGGCTCATGGCGACGTAGAGCGAAGCAACTGTCCGGGCGTCTCCGGTCACGTCGTCGAGATCGGAGACGAGGATGAACCGGTTCTCAAAGCCTTTGAAGGTGGAGATCTGGGCGAATGTCACCGATGCCGACGGCCATTCAAAGGCGACGTTCTCATCAATCCTGACGATCATGTTCCGCAGCTCGGCAGTCATCTGGCTGAACGTGGATTCCTCGAAAGGGACAGGAGACAGCAGAGTGATATCGCCCGGAGATACTCCGTCGCGGAACAGATCTGCGATCTTGGCGGCAGCACGACTGGTCGCCTCGGTTCTCGTCCGATAGATGACAGTGTCCACCCCGGGGCCGGATCCCAGTGCCGCGGTCCCGATATCAGCTCCCGTCATCAGGGTCGTGTTCGTGACCACCTCGCGGCTGTTTCTGCAATTGTCGGTGAGAACTGCCGACACACCCAGTTCTTCAAGGAACGACAGGGCCTCCGGATCGAGTCTTCCGACAAAGTCAGCCTGGGTATTGGGGTCGAGAAACATTCTCCAGGATCCGTTCTCCAGACCACCCTTCACGACGCGATCCAGCGCAGCAAGTCCGTTGCTATCGAGAATGTCCTGGGTCTCGTCGACAATCAGTACATCCACCGACTGGTCGATATCGGTGAGTCGGTCATGGGAGACGACCTCCACCGACTCATTCTGGAGTCGCCCGGCGAGGAAGGAGGCAAGAACCGGGTTTTCGCACGTCATCAGCACCGTCTCGTGCCCAGCAGCGAGGAGTCTCGCCGTCTCAGTTGCGAGGACCGTCTTTCCGGTTCCGGCACCCCCTTTGCAGATGACCCGAGGCTCCTCTTCGAGGATGGCCAGCTTCTGCAGCTGCGTGTCAGTGAGCCGGTGCATGTGGCCTTCTAGGTTCTCGATCCGGGCGGTGAGCGACGGAACGCAGTGGAAGACCGGTCTCAGGACATGCGCCAGGCCTTCGACACAACGGTCTCCGGCCGTTTTCTTCCCGGACTGGTTTCTCCAATGGGCGAAGGCTCCGGTCAACCACTTGTCGAAACTCACCGAACGTTCACGTGATCTGTCCCAGATGTAGGCCGGATCCCACTCCACCGATCTGACATCGAACTCGCACTGCGGAAACGCCACCGCGTAACCGAATGCGATCTCGTCCAGGTGATGACCCGCCTGTTCGCGCCGGAGAAGCCCGACAAGGGACCACATCGCCTCTTCCGCCTGTTTGAACGGGCCACGTTTCTCCCGGTGGGTGCCACCGCGCCCGGTGAAGGACCAGTTGCCGTCCGCCTCGCGCGCGACGCTTCCACCCTTCACCTCGATCACGAGAAGACCTTTCGGTGAGACAATCACGAAATCGGCTTCGCCCGTCGGGTTGACCTCGTGCTGGCTGAGCAGGAGTGAGTGGAAAGCGGTTCCGGGGATCTCGGAGGCTCTGAGCAGGTCGAAGACGAGCCGTTCCGCCGTACTCTCTCCACGGGCAGGACTGATAACCGAGGGAACAGTTTTCATGGCAGCCAGCAGAAGGTTGCCATATCCGAACGCAACCCACAGCGGCTCTCGTTCGACACTCTTGAGAAGTTAGTCGAAGGATTAGAACGCCTCCCATGGCGGCGCTCCTGTCACACCGGCGGTCAAGAATGTGGGTCCAGCATCCATCATCTGGGTATCTCTGATATCATTTGATATCGCACCCACACAAAGGAGCGCACCTTTGTCGCACCAAATCGTAATCCGAGACATAGATCCCGAGACATGGATCCGACATGAGCAACTTCGCGGAGAGATTCCCCGAGAGCGGTGGTGGCGGCAAATGGCCGACTCGTGGCCCCAGAACCCCAGAGACCAGGACCAACTGTCCTTTGGTACTGAACCATCAACCGTCTACGGATCCGTCCCGTTCACGTTTGCGGACCTCTTCGCCGGGATAGGCGGCTTCCGCTGCGGACTCCGAGCAATCGGAGGAAGATGTGTCTACTCCTCCGAATGGGACAAGTTCGCGAGGATCACCTACAGCCGTTGGTACGACGATGAGAATGTTGACAAGAGAGACTTCACCGAGATCAACCACGCTGAGATCCCTGACCATGACGTGCTCGCTGCAGGCTTCCCCTGTCAACCATTTTCTCTCGCCGGCGTCTCGAAGAAGACGTCTCTAGGGCGTGCCCATGGTTTCGAAGACCCCGACCAGGGAAATCTGTTCTTCGCCATCTGTGATGCCATCGAGGTGAAGCAGCCACCAGTGCTCTTTCTCGAGAACGTCAAGAATCTCACTTCCCATGACCGGGGCAGGACCTGGAAGGTGATCATGGGGAGCTTGGATGACCTCGGCTACCACGTGTTCCCAAAAGTGATCGACGCGAGCGGATGGGTTCCACAGCACCGCGAACGGATCTTTATCGTCGGATTCAGCAAGAAGACCTTCGGCGTGGACAAGGCAGGTATTCGGTTCAGGTTCCCCCACCGACCCCCCGAGAAGTTGAGACTTGGCGACATTCTCGAACCAGAGCCAGACAAATCGACGTACATGCTCTCCAACGCGTTGTGGCGGTACCTCAGGGAGTACAAGGCCAAGCACAAAGCAGCAGGAAACGGATTTGGATTCGGGATCGCAGACCCTGACGGCGTGTCACGGACTATGAGCGCGCGTTACCACAAGGATGGCTCAGAGATTCTCATCGAGCAGAAGGGGTGGACGAACCCACGACGGCTGACACCAAGAGAAGCCGCTCTGCTTATGGGATTCGACAACAGGTACGCGGCCCTCTATGGACACCCCGACGGTTTCCCCCAGGTCGTGTCGAACACGCAGGCCTACCGTCAGTTCGGCAACGCCGTATCACCCAAGGTCGTTGAAGCCATCGGCCGTGAGATTCTTCCGATCATCGGTGAGGCTGTGTACCGGAGCGGAAACAAGACCTTGTTGACAAAACGACGGTTCCGACGAAACGCCGCCTGACCAACAGCGGTTCTTCCACTCCCTGTATCTACCTCCAGGCTGACACAAGCACTTCCCAGCGCAAAGACTGTCGGGAATTTGGATGGACCGACAGCGCCTCAGGTGAGCGATTCAACCGATCCGGTCTACTGATCGGTAGAGGGAGTTGAGCGAGTTTGTCAGTGTTCTGCGGGCCGTGCTGATTCTCCACTGGGGGCGGATCTTGAGTTGGTCATGTTTGAGCGTGTGGGCCGGGTCGTAGTAGACGGTTCCCGAGGCGATCCCGTTGAGAAGCCGCTCAGGTGAGGTTCCCCTGCATCTGAAGTAACCGCAGAACCTGACCATGTTCTCGGTGGGGTGCGGCTCGTAGTCGACATAGAAGGCGGAATCGTGTTTGGCGAGCCAATGGGAGCTGAGGTGGTTCTGTGACCAGCGAGCGAGAACAACCGACGACTCGGAGTCGATCAGGGCCACTCCTGTGCTCTCGAGGATGTGACCACCGGCCCCCTCTAGGACCAGCGTCCTTCCCTGGGTGCTCGAACCGACCCGGTAGGTTCCGGTGAAGCGGACCGATTCACCGTCCCTCCCCTCTCTTCCGTGGGTCTCGAGGAATCGCCTCATGCCCAGGGTCTTCTCTCTGCCTCCGTCTGGGGCCGGCGTCATTAGGGTGACCTTTTTCGAGAACCGAAACGCCTTGAGTTCCGAGCCGCCGAGGTCTGGACCGGAAGAGGCGTTGGTCGGTATGCCCAGAAGCGCCTCCAAGGTGTAGCCCGCACGTTGGGGTGCATGGAACGGGATCGGTCCTTCAGAAAGGTCCCTCAGCCGCACGCACTGGTGCCACGGTCCGATTAGACGCTGGATCCGTGTCTCGGTCGGTTCGTCACGGCCGAGTCTGATCTCGGTAAGTCCCGGAGCCAGTGGCGACGGATACGAGCCAGGGAGAGTCGGATACTTCGTGCCCGGAGGGCCGGCGATCACATCGCCGAATACGCGAACCCCGTCTGTGCCGAAGAGCAGAGTCCTCTCCCCGTAGTGGTCCAATCGGCGGCGGCGGAGGGCATCCGGGGGTTCGCTGCAGCCACTCAGGAATCCGGAGAGCCTCACCTCGGGATACTGGAAGTAGTAGATGAGTTTCGTATTGGGAGCTACTACATCTCCGTTGAGGCTGATCCAGATCCAGTCGAGATGGGCAGCCATCTTGGATCGGCCGGGAACGCTTGAGGGCTTGGTGGTGCTCGCACTCCCCGATCGCTCGACTCTCCGAGCCCGCAGTGTGTGGGCGATCCCGTCAAGGTTCGTCGACAAATAGATCTGATTCTTGTCGTTGTCGTTCTGCGCGAGTTGCTTTGCAAAGAGACGTTGGACTCCACGGTGTCTGAACCCTTCCAACACCGACCGGAGATGCTCTTCTTGGTCAAACGAGTCATTCATGCTTCGACCTCCAGAACCTGTTCCAATCTGTCGGACAGACTGACGGGACCTGTCGCTCCTAGAGAGACTTCTACAAGTATTGCCCCAACCCCCGGGCCTATGCAGATAGCCGACGAAGACTGTCTCGGGCTATGAGAGAATATGCTCGTCTTATCTTCTCCCTGAAAGTTCTGGCACCTCCGTGGTGAATCCGAAATGGATCTTCGATCCGCTGCCACCAAGCGAATCAGAGGGTGGTGGGGATCCGGCTGAACATGTCTTCGAGCAAGACCTCGACACCTTCGTGAGGGAGGTACTCCAGAACTCGAAGGACCAGCGTTTGGCGGACAGTGAACCCGTCCGGGTTTCCTTTGATTTTTTCGAACTCGAAGACGAGAAACGGGACAGTTTCCTCACGGCCATCGGGTGGAACGGGCTTGAGCCGCATCTTCGCGGAATGGTCGATGCAGGGTGGCTGTCATCCGAGCGCATCCAGAGAGAACTCAGCGAGATTGAAGACCATCCCCAGCTTCGCCTGCTTCGAATCACCGATAGCGGCACCAGAGGTCTTACGGGAGGTGAGTCGGAACCGAAGACCAACTTCAAATCGTTATGTCGCGACGTTCTCACCCGGCCGGAGACCGGTGAAGGACAGGGCGGCGGTGCCTTCGGGCTCGGAAAGGCGGTGCTCTGGGCCTTCTCAGGGGTGGCCACTGTGATCTTCTTCTCAGAGCTGAGCATTTCTGAGAACGAAGGCTCACGACGTCTGTTCGGTCGGGCCAATCTCGCGTCACACGGCACACACGGTGAGCGCCGGTGGCTTGGACAGGGGTTCTTCGGTGTTCCTGAAACTCGGGAGGACACGGGACAGACAAGGGCTGTCTCCGCCTGGGACCCGCCGGAGAACGTTCTCGTCGATCTATCCATGGAGCGGCTCAGGTCGTACGGACCTGGGACTTCAATCATGCTCATCGACTTCGACGAACCAGATCGTGAAGAGGACCGGGACCTGGTGGAAATCGCTGGACAGCTCAGAGAATCAGTCGTGAAGTGGTTCTGGCCGAGCCTCACGGATGGTTCCCTCGTGGTCGACATCAGCGTCACCGTGGGAGCTCAGAAGCGCTACGAGGAGGTGGTCGACGAACCAGACGAACGGGTGAGACCATTCGTCGAGGCATGGAACCGTTCAGAAGAAGATTGCGTGGAGACACTTGAGAACATCAATGACGTCTCTCATGTTGGTGTGCCCGTCCTGGTTCCTCCACGGGTCAAGAATCTGACCGGACCAGCCGAACCGGGAGGTCACAGTGCGGCGACTCTCCGCCTGGCCGCCTTTCCTGACGACGCCGACATCTCCGGCAAGGTCGCTTTGGTACGAGGCCCCGGAATGGTGGTCGCATACATGAATTTCCCAGTTCCGACTGATCTCGGCTTCTCCGTCTGCGGGGTCCTCCGGGCAGGCACTGTGCGAGAGGATCCAGACGACGGAGACAGGCGTCTAGAAGCATTTCTCAGAGCAGCGGAACCTCCGGCCCACAACATGTGGACCCACAAGACCCGGCGAGTCAGAGCCGACTACCCGACCGGCGGATGGAGGACTCTCACGACCCTCTGGGAAGACATGCGGGCCTTTATACGTGAGGCCGCCACCTCGCAGATTCCACCCAGTAGTCGCCCACCTGACGCTCTGATGAAGCTCTTGCGGGTCGGTCGACGTGGAGTCACCCCGGCAGAGGGAAAGTTGAACCTCGGCTCTGTCTCATCTGTGCTCAAAGACGGTGTCTGGCAGGTCGACGGCTCTGTGTCCAACACCCGAAAGGTCGAGAACTGGGAGGTGGTTCTGAGCCTGATTCTGGATGAGGAGGGTGGGAAGGGCGTCCCCCTCAAGATCGCGCAGGGAACCGTTGACGGTAAGCCGGCAGAACCCAAAGATCGGACGCTTCGTGCAACCATCCGAGGAGAGCGTGCTGAGTTCCGGCTCACGTCCGAAAGAGTCGAAGACTACGAAGGGATCCTCTCCCAGACTCGCTGTCTTGTGGTGGCGCAACTGGTGCGAAGGTCCGAGAGATCCGCAGAAAGCGCGAACTGATGGCACGAGCGGTCGCAGTCATCTACCCGTACCCTGTTCTCGCTGCAGGTCGTTTGAAACTGGAGATTGAAGAGGAGTCGATTCCCGAGTCCGCGACAATTCTCACCGACCGAAGTCTCGATGTACGCGAGGTGGAAGGCCCGTTCACCATTGCGGTCAAGGTTGCCGTCGAGTCAGCCAGCCGGGCTGCCGAGGAGCTCGATCTGGCCGTTGACGATCTCTCCAGCGCCACCCGCGTGGTGCTGGTTGGAACCGCGTACGGAGCACGGCTTCGGGAGAACCTCAGTACGGGTGACCACGACTGCCAGGAACCGGTGCCCATAACCCTGGACCCGGATCGGTACCGAGGTCTACTCGAGATTCGGGCATACCTCATCTATCGAGACAGCCACAATCCAAGCCGTGAAAACTGCAGGTGCGCCGTATCCGAACCTCTGAGCATCTACTTCGATGAATACGACTCCCCTCCCGGGTCTGATATCCAGGCCGTCTGGGCGGACTTCCGCGATCCGACACATGGACTGACGGGCCAGGCAGATCAGCTCTTCTCTCTGAAGCCCGAATCCGACCCACCGCTCCTCTACCTGAATACCGCCATTGACCAGTTCCATCCGATCATGATGAGTGCTGGTACCCATGGAAACAAGGCGCGGATCCGGGACACAATGTGTCATCGGATCGGGAGCCAGGTCTGGCACATCCTTCTGTCGGACACGTTGGCAGCGTTGAACGCACTCGCCTCAGAATCGCCGGAAAGCAGTGGCGGCGAGTTGATCGCTCAGATGAGCACCTGGCGAGAGAAGCTGGTCAGAGACTTCGCCGGGGAGCAGTCGGACACAGAGCCACTCCCCAACGTGGACGAACTTATCGAACAGCTTCAGATCGACAGGGAACAGGTGCTGGTCCGGAGTTCGGCTGACTACATCCAACAGCTCCTCGTTAAGAGTGAGCCCCTCGAGAAGCTCGTCCGGCAGTTCCTTGAGGATTCATAGACATGGAACTCCTCAGCTACAAGGACCCGGTCAGACCGATGGACCTGTCGAGAGTCCTGTCAGGTGACCTGCAACCACCGGTCTCTCCTACCGGGTTACAGAAGCCACTCGAAGACGTTGTCGACAAGGCAGCAGAAGCCATTGACCAGGGCGCTCAGCGGACCGAGATCGACGCGTTGCTGGCCCCCCATCTGCACATGGCACTTGGAGGCACACCCAGACGGATTCTCACCGATCACCGCTTCTGGCACTGGATGACAACATCGCCGTTACGCGACTTCGTCAACTACCGCTGGCCTCGAGACGGTGACGGGACCCCACCTGATAACCGCTACCTCGGGAGATCGACACTGAACGGTTTCAACCGGAACGGCCTCACCCGCCTCTACTGGACGGCGGCTGCGACGGTCGAGTTCGATGACTACGCGCTGACAGAGAAGGCCCTGCGTAATCCAGATCTACAGCTCCAACTCTTCGACCGTCGCTTCTGCATTGATGACAGACTCGCCAGAGAGTGTGTCAGGAGTCTCCATGATGTCGGTGAAGCACTTCACAGGCGGACCCTGAAGCTGATCAGGATGCGCCTGTGCACCCTCGTCGTGGAATCTTTGGGCGTCACCCAGGTTGAGGAACTGATTGCTGACTGCCTTGCACTGGCAAGCGATACGTCCTGAGAATTCTCCCGGTCTCCCACGACCAACAGGTTGACGGACAGCTGTCCCAGGGCTGCGCCAGACTCTGTTCGTCTCATCCAGAGGACCTGAGGTGCCGGATCGGAGATGCATCAAGCCTGAGCATCTGCGGGCTGGCACGCATGCTCAGAACATGCGGGACAGGGTCGTGAAGGAATAGGCCCACTCTCAGCACCCAAGCGGACGGTCAGGTGGCG
>Ga0315338_1003942_pt1 | contig 12274 bp, 10 predicted proteins | sample ASW8metaG_FD_204518 | JGI IMG/M metagenome (GOLD analysis project Ga0315338, IMG submission 204518) | Ammonia-oxidizing marine archaeal communities from Monterey Bay, California, United States - ASW #8 | ecosystem: Environmental > Aquatic > Marine > Coastal | place: USA: California | collected...
TGGGTAGCGCCAAATCCACCCAGGGCAAAGCGCCCCTTTCCTACTGGCCGCCGCGAGGCTACCGCGCGCAGCGCCAACTCGAAATCAGGGCCCGCAACTGGGCCTTCAACAAGCAGCGTTAATCGTAAGACATAACCAAGCTCAAAAGAGCGGCGTCACCCGAACCTGTTTGCTCCCCTTCTAAAGTTGTCCTAATTTTACACCTCCTCCATCTGAAGGACGCAGTCCAGGATGAGCGAGTCCGAAAATTCAACGACAGGGACCGACCTTCTCGAGTCCGTGGTCGGTGCGATCGATGTCGGCATCCTCGTTTTCGATACAGGGGACCGCCTCGTTCTGGCGAATCCCTGGGCGCTTAAACTGTTCCCCGCCCTTTCGGATGCGGTCATAGCGGGCAACAACCGTCAGGACATCGCTGCCCGCTTCCTAGGCACCGACGCGAACGGGTTGGCAGACTCCGAGTTTCAATTATCCGACCGTTGGATCCGCAGCCGTTTGCGTCACACGAAAGACGACAGCGTAATTGTCGTGCTGACGGATATTACCGGCGAAAAGCACGCGGAACACATGCTGGTCGATGCGCGCGACAGCGCCTTGCTGGCGGATCGGGCGAAATCCGAGTTCCTCGCCAACATGACCCACGAGCTGCGCACGCCCTTGAACGCCGTCATCGGATTCGCGGAAGTCCTACGGGACGAACTTTACGGCCCGCTTGGCAACACGCAATACAACGATTTCGTCGCCGACATATACGATAGCGGACGGCACCTCCTGGCGGTAATCGACGATATTCTGGACCTGTCGAAGATCGAGGTCGGCCGGCACGAACTACGGCCCCATCCGATGGATATTGCCCGAACAATCGACTCGGCGGTGCGCATGCTGGTCCACAGGGCGGAGTCGGGCGGCGTATCCGTTTCGTGCGATTATGCCGAAGACCTGCCGCACCTCAACGGCGAAGAGCGCGGCGTGAAACAGATTCTGCTGAACCTGCTAACGAATTCCGTCAAGTTCACGCCACGGGGCGGCAATGTCACCATCGCCGCGAAGGTGAACACCGGTCTCGACATTGTGGTAGCGGACAATGGAGTCGGTATCGCGATAGAAGATCAGCAACGCGTCTTCACACCCTTTGTCCAATTGGACGCCGGCGGACTGCAACGTTACGAGGGTGCGGGCCTGGGGCTGGCGTTGGTCAAGTCGCTCGCGGAGATGCACGACGCGTCCGTTGAAATGGACAGCATCGTGGACAAAGGCACGACAATCACAATCCACTTCCCAGAATCCGCGCTGGTAAGCCGCGGAGGAAAAGACTGATCGCTTGCGGAATAGCCGGCGACGCGGTAACAGCCGGTTTGGAGCAAGTGTGATGATTCTGAAGTTCGTCGCATTGAATGCGACGAATTTTAGGATATGAATCACACTAGATTTAAATAGTTGGTGTGCTGATTTACGCGAAATTCAATCCCTCAAATTTCACGATCGGGACACTAGGAGGGTCAAATGAGCATCGACATTGCGCGCGCGCGGTCCGACACGCCCGGTTGCGAAGCGCAAACGCACTTCAACAACGCCGGCGCGGCACTATCGCCGCAACCGGTGCTCGACACAGTGATTACACATCTAAATCGTGAAGCGGAAATCGGCGGATACGAGGCGGCCGCCGAAGCGGATACCCGCCTAGAACATCTCTACGCCGCCGCCGCGCGCCTCGTCGGCGGCAATCCACGTGAAATCGCCTATCTCGAGAACGCGACCCGGGCGTGGGACATGGCTTTCTACGCGATTGACTGGCAGGCGGGCGATCAGATCATCACCGCGCAGGCGGAGTACGCCTCCAACTACATCGCCTATCTGCATATGGTGCGGAAACGCGGCGTCGAGATCGTGACCGTTCCGAACGACCAACACGGACAGATATCGGTCGACGCGCTGACGCAGCGGATCACCGACCGGACGCGTCTCATCGCGATCACCCATATCCCGACCAATGGTGGGCTCGTGAACCCCGCTGCCGCCGTGGGTGAGGTCGCGAAAGCGCACAATATCCTCTACCTGCTCGATGCCTGCCAGGCGGTGGGACAAATACCGGTCGATGCGGAAGCGATCGGCTGCGATATGCTTTCGGCCACCGGCCGGAAATATCTACGCGGACCGCGCGGTACAGGTTTCTTATGGGTTCGGGAGTCCTTGATCGAAACCCTGGACCCACCCCTTCTCGACCTGCATGCCGCGAAACTGACCGGCCCGGACAGCTACGAGGTGCGCCGCGACGCCCGCCGTTTCGAGAATTGGGAAAGCTTCGTTGCCGGCCGGCTTGGGTTGGCCACGGCAATCGACTATGCGCTCGACCTTGGCATGGACGCGATCCGTGATCGCATTTACGCACTGGCGGGCCGGCTGCGCGACGGCCTCGACTCGCTCCCGGGCGCAACGGTCCGCGACCTCGGACAGGAAAAATGCGGAATTGTCAGCTTCACACTCGACGGCCACGAACCGATCGACATCAAGGAAAGCCTCGCTGTGGAACGGATCAACGTCTCGGCCTCCCGGCGCCCCTCTACCCTTCTCGACATGACGGACAGAGGCCTTGAGTCGGTCGTCCGCGCCTCGGTGCATTACTACAACACGGAAGATGAAGTGGATCGTTTGCTTGAGGCAGTTGGCGCGCTCTAGACCGGATCAGGATTGATGCAGGGCATCAATCCTGTGAATCCGCTCGTTATTAATAAATAGAGCAAAGAAACAGAACCGATGGGAACCGCTTGCAGCGATTCCCATCAATCCTGATTTGCTCTAACCCCAGAGCGCCGCTTCGGACGGATACATTGTGCTGCCCTCGTAGACCAAGCCGTTCGTCTGATCCTTGGCGAGCAGCAGCGGCCCGTCGAGATCGACCACCTCCGCGCCTTGCGCCACCAGCACCGCCGGCGCCATGGCCAGCGAGGTGCCGATCATGCAGCCGACCATGACCGTCATGCCCCGCGCCCGCGCCGCATCGCGCAGGGCAAGCGCCTCGGTCAGGCCGCCGGTCTTGTCGAGCTTGATGTTGATCATCTCGTAGCGGCCGTCGAGCGCGTCGAGGTCCGCGGACGTATGGCAGGATTCGTCGGCACAAACAGGCACCGGATGAACGCAATCGGCCAGGACAGAATCCTGAGCCGCCGGAATGGGCTGTTCGATCATTTCGACACCAAGCGGCGCCAGCTCGGCACTGAACGGCTCGACCATTTCCAGCGACCAGCCTTCGTTGGCGTCGACGATAAGACGCGTATCGGGTGCTGCGTCGCGGACCGCTGAAACCCGCGCGATGTCGCCTTCGCCTGTCAGCTTTAGTTTCATTAGCGGCCGGTACGCGTTCTGGGCCGCCGCTTTCGCCATATTCTCGGGCGTATCGAGGCTGAGCGTATAGGCGGTCACAAGGGGCCCAGGCGCGTTCAGCCCAGCGAGTTGCCAAACCGGTTTGCCCTTGCGCTTCGCCTCCAAATCCCACAGCGCACAGTCCAGCGCATTGCGTGCGGCGCCAGCGGACAAGGATTCGTGCAAAGCCGCCCGATCGAGACCTTCGGCGACAGGGGCCGCGAACCGCTCAATTTCGGCGATCACGCTCGCGACCGTTTCATTGTATCGTGCGTAGGGCATGCACTCGGCGCGGCCGACATGTTCGCCGTCGGTAATTTCCGCAACGACAACTTCCGACGTCGTCCGGCTGCCCCGCGATATCGTGAACGCTCCGGCCAGCGGCCAGGATTGATGCTCGACCCGAAGGCGCGGCATCAGAGCGCGTCGACGAGGCGCCCAGCGCCCTGCCGGAAGGCATCGACGCAAGGCAAGCCGAGCTTGGCTTCGATTTCCTGCAGCACCTTGTCCGCCTCGCCGTCGGACAGCTCGGAGGTATTTACCGACACGCCGATGCAGCGGATATCCGGATTGGTAAGGCGGCCAGCCCGGACACTGGCGTCGATGACGGCTTGCAAGTCGGGCATGGGCACCGTCGGCGTGCCGCGCATATGCGGGCGGGTCGGTTCGTGGCACAGCACGATCGCGTCGGGCTGCGAGCCGTGCAGAAGCCCCAATGTCACCCCGGCGTAGGCCGCGTGGAACAGCGAACCTTGCCCCTCGATGACATCCCAGTGATCTTCGTCGTTGTCAGGCGACAGCCACTCCGTCGCGCCGGAAATGAAATCCGCCACGACCGCATCGACCGAAACGCCGTCGCCGGCGATGAAGATGCCGGTCTGGCCGGTCGCCCGGAAATCCGCCTTCATGCCGCGCGCCTTCATCTCCTTCTCGATCGCGAGCGAGGTGAACATCTTGCCGACGGACACGTCGGTGCCGACGGTCAGCAGCCGCTTGCCGGACCGCTTGTGGCCCTTGCCCGTCGCGAAATCGCGTGTCGGATGGCGTGCATCGTAGAGCGTGCGGCCGAGCTTCTCCGCCTTCGCTGCGACACCTGGCAGATCCGTCAGGCGCATATGCAGCCCGCTGGCGATATCCATGCCGAGATCGAGCGCGGTTTCCAGGCTGGCGATCCAGCTTTCCGGCAGATACCCGCCCTGGTTCACCACGCCGACGACCAGCGTCTTCGCGCCGGCCGCGGCCCCCTCCTCCAAGGACATGTCCGGCAGACCGATATCCGCCTTGCAGCCCTCGAAGCGCAGCTGGCCGAGGCACCATTCCGGCCGCCACTTGGCGACTCCATTGGCGGTCTTGGCGGCGAGCTGGTCGGCCGCATCGCCGAGGAACATAAGGTATGGGTTGGCAATACTCACGATCTGAAACTCCCTCTCTTCGTGCCGCCGCTTAACGTTTCGCAGCGGCCTTTCTTTTCTTTCGCCCACGGCCCTTCGTGACCGTCCGCAAAGCGTCATACAGGATCGACATCGCGCGGTCGACTTCCGCGTCGGTGCTGGTCATCGGCGGCACCAGGCGGATGACGTTCTTCAGATCGCGTACACCGCGCGTCTGGAATATCAAACCATGCGACAGGCAATACTCAAACATCGCGGCGACCTGTTTATCCGCCGGTGTTTTCTTGACCCTGTCGGTTACGAATTCAATGCCGAGCAGGACACCCCGCCCCCGAATATCGCCGATCAGTTCGAACTCCTTCGCCATCTTGCGGAACGCGCCCTTGATCCGGCGTTCGATCCGCGCGGAGCGGCCCGGCATGTCCTCTTCGACGACGATCTTCAGGCTCTCCTCACCCGCCGCGCAGAGCAGCGGGTCGGTCGCGTGGCTGCGAGTCGCGAAATAGCCGGCATCGACGGCCGTCTGGGCGATCGCGTCGGTGGTGCAAACCGCGCTGATCGGCAGCCCGCCGCCGAAATGTTTGGATATCGTGATGATATCAGGATTTACGCCTTCCTCATGCTGGAAGCCGAACAGCTTGCCGGTCTTACCGAGCCCAGTTTGCGACTCGTCGAAGATCAGCAGCATGCCGCGGTCGTCGCAGGCCTTGCGCACCGCCTCGTAATACCCCTTTGGCGGGACGATGACGCCGCCAGCGCTAAGGATAGGTTCAGCGATGAAGGCGGCCGGCTGGGCTGTAAAGTTGGCGTCGGCCGCCTCCATGCCAGACTCGAGGCATTGGAATTTGCAGCTCGGAAATTTCAACCCGACCGGACAGCGATAGCAGTAGGGCGCCAGGATCGACGATGTCGCCGGCGCGACGACGCTATGCTTGCGGCGCGACCAGTTGAATGAAATCGAACGGGTCAGGTAGGACGTCGACCCATGCAGGCCGGCATGCAGGCCGACGACATCGAGACCGCCGGTCGCCTTCCGGGCGAGGTCGATCGACGCCTCGATAGAATCGCTGCCGCTGACCAGGAACAGCGATTTTTTCAGCGGCTTGGGCAAAAGTTTCCCCAAGGTCTCGTGCAGTTTCAAACGCGGTACGTGGAGCAGCGCGTTCGAAGCGTGCATCATCGACTTCAGGGTCGTTTCGATCGCCGCCATCATGCGGGGATGCTGATGTCCCAACGCGGCCCCCATCTGGCCCGATTGGAAATCGAGATATTCCTTCCCTTCGGTGTCCGTAACGACAACGCCTTCGGATTTTTCCAGGACCGGGCGGTTCTCCAGCCCCCCCATATAACTGCCGCTCTCCGTCGGGAACACCCATTGGTCGACGATCTTCTTGATTCGCGTTTTCTTCATCCCTGTCACTCCATCAGGAAAGCGTCTTCGGCGTGTCCAGTGTGAAAAGTTCCTGCGTCCGGTCAAGTCCGCGCAGTTGGTGCTCGCCGATCGAGAGGAGTCGACCCGTGCACTGAGTCGCGGCCTCGGCGAAGGTATTGGAGATAAGCAGGCGCCGGCCGATGCTGTCGCACAGGCTTTCGATTCGGCTCGCCTCGTTCACCGCCGGGCCAATTACGGTGAAATCCAGCCGGTCGTACGCGCCGACATTGCCGTACAGAACATCGCCAAGGTGCAACGCGACGTCGATCTCCATCGTCGGCTTCCCTTCGGCCGCACGAGCGGCGTTCAGTTCATCGGTGCGTTGTAAGGCTTCCAGCGCTGCATCGAGCGAGTCCCGGCAAATCGAGCCATCCGTCTTGTCGCTCAGATCGAACGTGGCGAGTAAACCGTCACCCATGAATTTCAATACCTGCCCGCCATGTTCGACGATCGGCCGCGCCATGCATTCCAGGTAATCGTCCAGCATCGGTACCAATTCGTCGCGCGGTACACGTTCCGTCAACGCGGTGAATCCGCGCAAATCGGCGAAGAATATGACGGCGTGGATGACCTGAACCGATCCCCTCTTGATCTCGCCGTTGAGGATCCGCTCGCCCGCTTCGTGACCGATATAAGTGTCCACCACATTGCGTGTAATTTGTTCGCCGAGGATCGTCTTGATCGTGAGCGCCAGGCGGGGCTGCAGGCGGTCCAGGATCGCGATCTCTTCGTCGTGAAAGCCGCCCTGCCGGTCGGTCGTCCAGGATGTAAGCACACCTGCGGCAAGGCTGGACAGGCTGCTATCGCCGAAGGGCATAATCCGCGCGACGTAGTCTGTCGCGCCCTGATCTCGGAAACTCTCCAGTAGAGGAAAATCCACCTTGGCGTCGGGCCCGACGAGCCGTCGGCGTAATCCCGCAAGGTCATTCTCGAACATGTATGATATCGGACTGGCCCGCCATTCCGCGGACGTTTCATCCGTTCGCGCAATTGCGTCGCGTTTGACGCCCTCTTCGCGCAACCAGCGATAACTCAGCGCTTCGAAATTGGGATGCAGCGTACGCATGGAGATATGACCGCGCCACAGTGGGATTCCCAGTTTGCGCACGCCTTCGCAAAATCCCGCCAGCACTTCGTCGAGCGTCGCACCGCGCAATCCTTGCTCGACCAGCCAATCGCTCAAGGCTTGGACGCGCAGACTGTCGATGCTCAGATCGGCCGTTTCGAGCAGGTCGGTTTCGTTCGACAAAGCTATTCGGCGGCGAGGGCGCCGCCCTGCTCCATATACCAACGATAGGTATCGGTGATGCCGTCGCGCAGCCCGATCTTCGCGCGCCATCCCAATTCGGCCAACCGGTCGACATTCAGCCACTTTCGCGGCGTGCCGTCCGGTTTGCTGGTGTCGAAGACCAATTCACCGCCGAACCCGATAACCTCGCAGACCGTTTCGACCAACTCGCGGATGGTCACGTCGTCACCGACGCCGACATTGAGCGCAACCGAACCTTCGTAATTTTCCATGCAGAACAGGCAGGCTGCAGCCAGATCGTCGACATGCAGGAACTCACGGCGCGGGTTGCCGGTACCCCAAACGTCCATTTCCGTCGCACCGGACACCTTCGCCTCGTGCGCCTTGCGGATCAGCGCGGGCAGCACATGGCTCGTCTCGAGGTCGAAATTGTCGCCCGGGCCGTAGATATTCGTCGGCATCACCGAGATTGCGTTGAATCCGTATTGCCGGCGATAGGCCTCGCACATCTTCAGGCCGGCGATCTTTGCGATGGCATAGGACTCGTTGGTCGGTTCCAACTCGCCGGTCAGCAGATATTCTTCGCGGATCGGCTGTGGCGCCAGTTTCGGGTAGATGCAGGACGAACCGAGGAAGAGCAGTTTCTCCGCGCCATGCCGGTAGGCCGCGTCGATGAGATTGACCTCGATCGCCAGATTTTCGTGAATGAATGCCGCCGGTTGCGTGTTGTTCGCGTGGATACCGCCGACTTTGGCCGCCGCGATGAAGACGAATTCAGGTGTCTCCTTAGCGAAAAACCGGTCAACGGCCGCGCGGTCGCACAAATCCAGCTCGGCGCGGGTCCGCGTGAGAATGTTGGCGTAACCCGCGTCTGTCAGCGCGCGGTATATCGCCGACCCAACCAATCCACGGTGGCCGGCCACGTAAACCCGTGCGGTTTTATCGAAATCAGCCATTCCAGTGCACCAAATAACAACGCCGACGCAGCATACCGCGTCGGCGCAGGATCGGGAACGATTTCAGAGGGTCAGACGACGATGTCGAGCAATCTGCTGGAATTGGTGCTCGTGGTGGATGGCGACGAAAGCTGCGCGCTCCCGCCGCCCGAAGCGGCCTCGGTCACGAGTTCGACAACGGCGGCCTCGCTCTCAATCGCCAATTTCAGCGCCTGCAAGCCAGCTTGCACCTGCGATCCCAGCGCAATCGATTCAACCGCCATCGTTTCCATCCTTCGTCGAACTTTGACGAATGAGTATAGCACAGTTTGCTAATGAGGCGTTAATGGCCCCCCGACGCCCTGCTAATCGACGTCTTCCGCCACTTTCATGCTGATGATTTTGTCGGGACCGTCGACCTCACCCGACTGCGGATCGCCCTTCTTGATTTTGTCGACGAATTCCATGCCTTCGGTCACCCGGCCCCACACGGTGTACTGCTTGTCGAGAAACGACGCATTGTCAAAGACAATGAAGAACTGGCTGTCCCCACTGTTCGGATCCTGCGACCGGGCCATCGACACAATACCGCGCACATGACTTTCCGTGCTGAATTCGGCATCCAGCTTCTTGCCCGATCCGCCCGTGCCGGTGCCGGTCGGATCGCCCGTCTGCGCCATGAAGCCGTCGATGACGCGATGGAACACGATGCCGTCATAGAAACCCTGCCGGGTCAGTTCCTTGATCCGCGCCACATGGTTGGGCGCCAGTTCCGGCAGCAATTCGATGACGACGCGGCCGTCCTTCAATTCGAGATAGATCATGATTTCCTTATCACTCGCAGCGCTGGCGCCGCTCGCCAGCGAGAAAATACTCAAAACGGACCCGATCAATAGCAGCAGTCGTCGCACTTTTCATTCCCTTCCTTGGTAAAAAATCAATTCTATCGAACTGCGGCGGCGATATTGCCGCCGTCCACGGTCAAAATCGCGGCCGTCGTCCGAGCCGCCTTGGCGAGATAGACGAACGCATCCGCCACGTCTTCCGCACGGACTTCCAGTTGTAGCAGGTTCCCGGCCATGTAGTCGGCTTCGCTGATGCCGCGCGCGTCGGCCCGCGCCGCGATCATGGCATCGTCCAGCAGACCGCTGCGAATACGATCGGCATTTACCGCATTCGCCCGGATGCCCTCGGCCCCGTGATCGATGGCGTATTGCCGGACGAGCGACAGAGTCGCCGCCTTCGGCAGACCGTATGGACCGAAGTCGGGACCCGGATTAACGGCCTGTTTCGAGGTATTGAACAGGAGCGATCCACCGGTACCCTGCGCCCGCAGGATCCGTACCGCGGCCTGCGCAATGGTCTGATGAGCGAAAAAGTTGAGCTCGAAAGATTGGCGCAGCACCTCGGCATCGACGTCACCGATACGGCCGCTCCACGCCGCGCCGGCGTTTGAAACGATCACATCGACGCCGCCAAACCGCTCGCATATCCGTGCAAACGCGGCATCCACGGACATGGAATCGGTCACATCGCAGCCAAAAGCCGCACCACCGACGCCCTCGATCGCTGCAGCCGCCGCGCCCTCATCGATATCGACCGCTGCTACCACCGCACCCTCCGCCGCAAACGCGCGGGCCGTCGCGGTGCCAATAGCGCCGCCAGCGCCCGTAATGGCCACGATTTGCCGCGCCAGCGGTTTTTCCGCACCCTTGCCAAGCTTGGCCTGTTCCAGAGACCAGTATTCGATATCGAACATGTCCGCCTCGGAGACGCATTCATATGTCCCGATCGCTTCCGCGTCGGTAATCGTGTTCACCGTGTTCTCGGCGAGATCGGCGGCGACGGCAGCCGATTTCGGACTATCGCCGATCCCGAACAGGCCGAGTCCCGGCACCAGGGCTACCCGGGGAACCGGATCGAGCTGGGTTTTGGGCGTTTCCTGCCGTGAATTGTGTCGTGCGAAGTAATCGCTGTACGCGTTCGCGTACGCATCGAACACCACCTTGGCGGCTTTTTGGAAATCTCCGAGCTTATCCGCCACTGGCGCCGGCAGGAGCACGGGTGTATTTTTGATACGGATATTGTGGTCCGGGGTAACGACGCCAACCTGGCTGTAACAGCCGACTTCCGCCCCGTTGACATAGTTCAGTATTTCCGGACACGTACGGAAGTCGAGAACCATGCGCCGCCACTTTCCTTCGCCTTCGTCCGTGGCCGCCAGACCGCGCAAAACCGGTGCGACCTCGGATACCGATGCAATTTCACTGGGAAGGTCGCCGGAAACGAAGACCGATTTACGGCCAATCTGCAACCGATTTTCCGCCAAACTGACGGCATCGATCATCCGCTCGTACGCTTCTTGCGCGGAGTCGCCGAACGTAAATATGCCATGCTTGTGCAAGATCAAGCCGCCGACATCCGATGACGTGCGAAAGATCGCCGCCGCGCTCTTCGCAAGCGCAAAACCCGGCATGATGTAGGGCACCGACCCCATACTGCCGCCGAACACGTCCTCGCAGATTGCCTCGCCGTCGGGCTGATCGCTGATGCTGAGAATTGCCGTGGAATGGGTATGGTCGATGAATTTATGCGGCAGGAAGGCGTGCAACAGCGTCTCAACGGACGGATTCGGCGACATGCTGTCGAGCAAATTGCCGCGTTGAGCGTTGACCATGTCCTCGTCGCTTAACGTGTCGAGCGCTTCGAGCCGCAACAGCGGCTCGAGCCGCACCGCCGGCAAACCCGCCGGTTCGATGTCGCCGAGATCCCAGCCGCTGCCCTTGACGCACAGCACGTTGGCGTCGTCGCCGAGAATATCCGTCCGCTGCGTCTTAACTGACGTATTGCCGCCGCCATGCAGCACCAACCGCGGGTCGCCGCCGAGCAGGCGGCTGGTATAGACCCTAAGCGCCAAATCACGATTTACGCCGTCACCGGCATAGCGCGCGACGTATTCTTCCGCTTCGCGGTCCGACCACAGACTATCCATGCGGCATACTCATCGTCTTTCAGGAAACAATTCGAGCAGCCCCTCGCGGCTCGCGGTGGCGATGCCTCGTTCGGTTATCAGGCCGCTAACCAGTCGCGCCGGCGTCACGTCGAAGGCGTAGTTTGCGACGCCGCTGCCGTCGGGCGTGATCTTGACGGTTTCGATACGCCCGTCGCCGGTGCGCCCCGTCATCTCTGATATCTCCGCACCGTCACGCTGTTCGATTGGAATTTCGGCGACACCGTCGGACAGGGTCCAATCGATCGTTGGGGAAGGCAGACCGATATAGAACGGCACATTGTTGTCGTACGCGGCGAGCGCTTTCAGATAGGTCCCGATCTTGTTGCAGACGTCGCCCGTCGCGGTCGTACGGTCGGTGCCGATGATGCACAGATCGACCTCGCCACGCTGCATCAAGTGCCCACCTGCACTGTCGACGATAACGGTATGCGGCACGCCGTGATGTCCCAACTCCCAGGCGGTCAAACTGGCGCCTTGATTACGCGGACGCGTTTCGTCGACCCAGACATGTATGGGAATGCCCGCGTCATGCGCCCGGTAGATCGGGGCCGTCGCGGTGCCCCAGTCGACGGTGGCGAGCCATCCCGCATTGCAGTGAGTCAAAACGTTGACTGTCTCACCACCCTTCATTTTCGACGCGGCGCGGATCAAATCGATACCGTGACCGCCAATTCCTTCATTGATACCGACATCCTCGTCGCATATTTCCGCCGCCCGCCGGTACGCCGCATCCCGGCGTTCCGCCTCGGGCAAAGGCCGCAGCAACGCGTTCATCTCATCCAATGCCCAGCGCAGGTTAACCGCCGTCGGCCGCGTCGTCGCCAGCAGCTCGCATCCCGCCTCCAACGCAGTATCGTCGGCGCCCGCATGCATCGCCAGCGCGACGCCATAGGC
>Ga0315338_1003943_pt1 | contig 12271 bp, 11 predicted proteins | sample ASW8metaG_FD_204518 | JGI IMG/M metagenome (GOLD analysis project Ga0315338, IMG submission 204518) | Ammonia-oxidizing marine archaeal communities from Monterey Bay, California, United States - ASW #8 | ecosystem: Environmental > Aquatic > Marine > Coastal | place: USA: California | collected...
TACAGCGCAAGCGTTTGCTCTTTTATAATTAAATTTTTTAATAACAGAATGTTCTGAGATAATTGGATAAATATTAGAAATACCTAACTCCGTGATTTTTTCTATTAAATAATAATTTCTATGACCTTTAATTGGGACATAAATAATATTTATTAAATTGTCTTCTTCCTGTTTTTTTATTTGTTTATCAATTAAGATTAAACCTTTTTTCTTATTTAAACTTTTTATAATTCCTTCCCATTCCCCTTGAAAACCATTAAAAATCGAAAGTTTTTGTTTTTCTCTCATTCTTAATACATTTGATATATAATGTGTATTTGAAACTGATAGATTAATTAAAGATTTCTCTTTAAATTCAGTCTTTATAAATAATCTTTTTAATGGCAGAATATCTTTCAAATTTTTATGTTTAAATATATTTTATATTACTTAAAAAATTTTCTCATTCTAATAAGAATAAATAAACCAACTGGAATAATGTTATTAATGTTTCCAGCAATTTGGTCAATTTTAATTGTATTAAAAGAAGAAATCGATATTTATCTAATTTTATTATTTGCATATGGCTCTTTTATAATGAGATCAGCAGGATGTATTATAAATGATATAATCGATAGAAAATTTGATAAAAATGTTAAAAGAACCAAGTTTCGCCCATTAGCGTCTGAAAATTTAGAAATTACTGATGCAATTATCTTATTTATTATTTTTTTATCTATTGGTCTTTCAATATTATTAACTTTAAATCTTACCTGCATTTTGCTTGGTTTTATTGCTTTCCCATTAGTTTTATTTTACCCACTCATGAAAAGATATACATATTTTCCTCAGCTTTTCCTGGCAATTGTTTTTAATTTTAGCATTTTAATTTCTTGGACAGCTGCTAAAGGAATATTTGATAATCAGAGTTTATTATTGTACTTGGCCTGTATTTTCTGGACTTTAGGATATGATACAATTTACGCATATCAGGATAAGGAAGATGATAAAAAAATTGGAGTTAAGTCATTAGCAATATACTTAGAACAAAATATTAAATTTTGGATAGCATTATTTTATTTATGCTTTATAGGAATTTTTTCTTTCCTTGCAATATTAAACAATATTAATTTTATTTTCTTTATTGTTCTTGTGTTATTTGGTTTAAAAATTTTGTATGAGTTTTTTAAAATTCAAAAATTAAAATCTAAAAATTTTATGAAAATTTTTCAAATGAATTCTTGGTACGGTTTTTTTATAACAATTAGTTTATTTTTAAACTATATATAATATTTATATAATTTAAAAAAATGAATAAAATTCAAATAAATGAAAAAGCTGATTTTTTAATTAAAAAATCAAAAAAATCGGGCGCTGATAGCGTTGATGTTGTATGCGTTGAAAATACAAATATTGATGTTGGTTGTAGATTTAAAAAAATTGAAAAATTAGAAAGATCTGAGAGTAAAGACTTAGGTTTGCGTTTTATAAAAAATAAAAAACAAGTTATTGTTTCTTCAAATGATCTGACTAAAAAAAATTTAGAAGACCTAGTTTATAAAGCTTCAAAAATGGTTGGAGCTGTTCCCAAAGATCCATATTGCTCCATTGCAAAAAAAAAAGATTTAATAAAAAAAATTCCAAATTTAGAGATTTTTGATAGTAAAGAACCAACAATTAAATCGTTAAAAGATAAGGTTATTGAAGCCGAAAATGCTGGGCTAAACATTAAAGGTGTAACTAATTCAGAAGGAGCTGAAATTGGATGGAATAAATCAAAAATATATTTATTTAATAGCAATGGATTAAATGTTAGCTATCAATCATCAAGCTATGATGTTTATGCAATTTTAATCGCTGGGCGTGGCACCTCAATGGAAAGAGAATATGAATTTGCAAGTAGTGTTTTCGAAAAAGATTTAACAAAAACTTCATTAGTTGGAAAAAGAGCTGGTGAACTAGCAGTTAAAAAACTCAATCCAAAAAAAATAAAAACATCAAAAATTCCGGTTATTTTCTCACCAAGAATTGCAAATAGTTTTTTAAAACATCTTTCAAGTGCTATAAATGGAAATTCTATAACTAGAGGAACAAGTTTTTTAAAAAAAAAGTTAAATAAAAAAATATTTTCATCTGATATTAATATCATTGATGATCCTTTAAAGAAAAGAGGTTTGCAATCTAAACCTTTTGATGGAGAAGGTTTGAAAACTAAAAAAACACAAATAATTAAGAATGGTAAATTAAAAACATGGTTTTTAGACTTAGCCACAGCTAATCAACTAAAACTAAAATCAACAGCACACGCCTCAAGAAATACTTCAAGTCCACCCACTCCTAATCCAACTAATCTTTACTTTGAGCCAGGTAATATTTCTCCAAAAAATTTAATTGGAAATATTAAAAAAGGTGTCTATCTAACAGAGTTAATGGGTTCAAGTGTCAATTTAATAAATGGTGATTATAGTAGAGGTGGTTCCGGCTTTTGGATAGATAAAGGAGAAATTACATACCCTATTAATGGAATTACAATTGCAGATAATCTAAATGAGATGTTTAAAAAAGCAATTTTAGCAAATGATCTTGAATTTAAACAAGGATTAAATTCTCCAACTATGTTAATTGAAGATATGATAGTAGCTGGATAATTTTTATGGAACAAAAAAGCGAAAGAAGTATCAAGCTTGTAAAAAGATTAATTAAGGAACATGTAAGGCCTTATTTTGGAAAAATATTCCTCGCAGCAATATGTATGGCTATAGTAGCTGCTGCAACTGCAACAAATGCTTGGTTAATGCAACCGGTGCTTGATGAGGTTTTTTTAAATAAAAATACCCAATTATTACTTTTAGTACCAATTGCAGTTATGACAATAGCAATTGTAAAAGGTGTAGCGTCATATGGTGAGTCTATTTTTATGGAATACTCAGGAGAAAGAATTATTTCCGATGTAAGATATAGATTATTTTCTCATCTAATGAATGCGGATTTAAATTTTTTTCATAAAAATTCTTCAGGAAAACTAATATCCCGTTTTACTTTTGATGTTGGATTACTTCGAGCATCTGTATCCACAGCGCTTACAGGAATAGCTAAAGACTCAATGACATTAATTTTTTTGCTTGCTTTAATGTTTTATCAGGATTGGTTTCTAGCTATTGTTGCTTTTTTCGTATTTCCAGCTGCGGTTCTCCCAATACTTTATATTGGTAGGAGAATAAGAAAAATTTCAACGTCTACTCAAACCGGAATAGGATCTTTCGCTAGTCTGCTAAGTCAAATTTTCCAAAGTGCAAGATATGTCAAAGCATATACAATGCAAAAATATGAAAAGAGAAGAGCAAAAAAAATTATAGAGGATTTATTTAATTTAATTTATAAATCTGTAAGAATTAGATCAAGAACTAGACCTATCCTTGAAAGTCTAGGTGGTATTGCAATTGCTCTTGTTATTTTTTATGGAGGTTCAAAAGTTATAAGTGGCACCACAACTCCTGGTACTTTCTTTTCGTTTATAACAGCATTACTAATGGCTTATCAACCATTAAAAAGATTAGCAAATTTTAATGTAAATATACAAGATGGCTTAGCAGCAGCTGATAGGATATTTAATTTACTTGATCAAAAACCAGAAATTACTGACTTACCAAATGCAAAGGAGTACTTTCATAAAAAAGGAGAAATAGAATTTAAAAAAGTTAAGTTCTCTTATGGTTCTAAAACTTCTCATGCATTATATGAAATTAATTTAAAAATTCCAGGAGGAAAAACTGTTGCATTAGTTGGTAAGACAGGTGCAGGAAAATCAACTATTCTTAATTTAATTCCAAGGTTCTATGATACACAAAGTGGTGAAGTTATAATTGATAAAAAAAATATAAAAAATTATAAAGTTCACACTTTAAGAAAAAAAATGGCTTTAGTTAGCCAAGAAGTTACATTATTTGATGATACTATTAAAGCTAATATTGCTTACGGTAATCCAAATTGTACTGAAAAACAATTATATGAAGCTGCAAAAAAAGCCGATGCTCATGAATTTATTACATCTTTTCAACATGGATATAAATCTGTAGTTGGAGAACATGGTATACAATTATCAGGTGGACAAAGACAAAAAATAGCAATTGCTAGAGCTATTTTGAAAAATGCTCCAATTTTATTATTAGATGAGGCAACTTCATCTTTAGATTCAGGTTCAGAAAAAGACATACAAAAAAGTCTTAAAAAATTAATGAAAAATAAAACAACTTTAGTAATTGCACATAGGCTTTCAACAATTTTAGATGCGGATTTAATATATGTTATAGATAATGGAAGAGTTTTAGAAAAAGGAAGTCATAAAACTTTAATGAAAAACAAAGGTTTGTATTCTAAATTATATAAACTTCAATTTGCAGCACAGAAAAGTTCAATAAATAAAATCGTAAATTTAGAAGATTACGTAGGTAAAAAAATTTAGTTTAAACGGGTGTTAAGCTATAAAAAAATTCTCAGAACAAAACTAGCATATAGTGTTATATGTTGGGTAGGAGCAAAGTATATAAAATTTGTTTCATTTACTAATAGCTGGTCTTTTATAAATAAAAAGTATGTTGAAAATTTATGGAAAAAAAACGAAGCCTTTATACTTTGTTTTTGGCATGGAAGATTATTAATGATGCCATTAAGCTGGAATAAAGAAAAGAAAATTAATGTTTTAATTAGTGCTCATTCAGATGGTCAATTACTCTCTAAAACTGTGAAACATTTTAATATAGAAACAATAACAGGTTCGTCTTCAAAAGGTGGCTCAGAAGCTATTAGAAATATTATCAAATCACTTAAGTCGGGGATTTCTATTGGAATGACTCCGGATGGACCAAGAGGTCCAAGAATGAAAGTAAATTCAACAATTATTAAAATTGCAAGTTTAACAGGACACAAAATTGTTCCTTTATCATATTCTGTGAAAAAAAAATTTTTTTTAAATAGTTGGGACAAGTTTTTAATTGCTCTACCATTTGGAAAAGGATGTTTTATTTGGGGAAAACCAATAAAAATTAAAAAAAATATTTCAACTAATGAAGACTTAAAATTATCTAAAAGATTAGAAAATAATCTTTTAAAATTAACTAAAAAAGCAGACAACTATTGTAATTAAAAAAAATTACCAGATTAAATTGTTACAAAAATTTTTAATATTATTTAAATTAGGTTATCCAAGTTTTTGGCAAAAAAAAAATAATTTAATAGAAAAAATTATTATTTTTATTCTATTACCATTTAGCTTCTTATATTTTTTAATTTTCAAAGTTATTAGAAAAATAAAAAAAACAAATAAAGTTGGAATACCTGTTATTTGTATAGGAAACATTAATACAGGTGGTTCTGGTAAAACACCTTTCGTTATATATTTAGCAAACTTATTAAAAAAAAGAAAAATCAATGCTCATATTGTATCTCGGGGATATCTTGGTAAGTTACGCGGACCTACTCAAGTAGATATAAAAAAACATTCTTATAGAGATGTAGGAGATGAGGCATTGTTACTTGCTGAAAAAACTAATACTTGGGTATCAAAAAATAGATTTGAAGGAGCTTTAATGGCTACTTTGCATGGAGCAGATGTAATTATTTTAGATGATGGTTTACAAAATTATTCTGTTCATCAAGATTTAAAAATTATAATTGTAGATGGAGAATTTGGTTTTGGTAATGAATTTCTTTTACCAGCAGGTCCTTTAAGAGAATCTATAAATTCTGGAACTAAAAAATCAGACATATTAATTCTTTTTAATAAAGACAAAAATGGTATAGAAAAAAAAATAAGAAATAAAATTACTGTTATTTATGGAAATTCTAAAATAAAAAAGATTACAAACTTAAAAAATAAAAAAATAATTGGTTTTTCTGGTATGGGAAGATCGGAAAAATTCTATTCTTCATTAAAAGAAAAGGAATTAAATGTTTTGAAATTTTTTTCTTATCCTGATCATTATTCTTACAGTAAAAAAGAAATAAATAATCTTATTAATTATGCAAAAAAAAATAACGCTGTACTTGTTTCAACTTTAAAAGATAAACAAAGAATAAATGTTGATCAAAGAAAAAAAATTTCTTTTCTAGATTTAAAAATTGAAATAAAAGAAGAAAAGAATTTAATTAATTTTTTAAAAAAAAAAAAAATTGTATAAATTAAAAAAAAAAATTATTTATTTTATAGAAGGCGTTGGACTGTTATTAATTTTTATTCTTTTAAGGATTTTACCATTAAATGTTTCTTCTTTTTTAATGGGAAAGTTAGCATCACTCATTGGACCTAATCTTGGGGTTACAAAAAAAGCATATAATAATATAAAAAATGTAATGCCTGAAAAAAGTGAAAACGAAATAAAAAAAATTATAAAAGATATGTGGGAAAATTTAGGAAAAGTTGTTGGTGAATATCCACATTTATCAAAATTAGATTCAAAAAAAAATAATAAAATTCAGGTTTACGGAAAAAAAAATCTTCTACTTATAAAAAAAACTAAAACGCCAGCAATATTTTTTTCAGGACACTTAGCAAATTGGGAAATTTCTCCTATTGCATCAATTAAAAATGGTGTTCCGGTTTTATCAATTTTTAGGAAACCAAATAATCCTATTGTAAATTTCCTTATAAAATATTTAAGATCAAATTTACCTATGGCACCGAAGGGTAAAGAAGGAGCGAAACAACTAATTTATTCTTTAAAAAAAGGCACAAGTATTGGATTAGTTATTGACCAAAAAATGAACGATGGAATTAAAGTGCCATTTTTTAATAAACCTGCAATGACATCTGATGCTTTAGCTCAATTATGTCTTAGAATAAAATCGTTGGTTGTGCCTGTTGAAGTAGAAAGAATAAAGAATACAAATTTTAAAATCACCTTTCATGATCCATTAAAAATCACAAAAAATGGTAAGAGTAAAACACCCGTGCAAATAATGACTGAAGTTAATTTAATAATGGAAAAATGGATTAGAAAAAATCCAGGCCAGTGGTTATGGTTACACAGAAGATGGTAAATCAAAATTCTGGTTGATCTAATAATAACAATTCAGGATCAATTGCAACGTTAAAAACATTTATTCTCCAATCTAAATGAGGGCCTGTAGATCTTCCAGTACTTCCAACTTCTGCTAATAAGTCCCCTTTTTTAATTTTTTCTCCCTCTTTTACATAAATTTTTTTTAAATGAGAATATATTGAATTCAAACCCAGGCCGTGATTTAAAATTATCATTTTTCCATTAAAAAAAGTATCTTCCATAGTCAAAATTACTTCTGCATCAGTTGGTGAAATTATTTTTGTACCAGATGCAGCCGCTATATCTAATCCATAGTGTGGCCTTCTGGTTTTACCATTTAAAATTCTTTGATTTCCATATTTACCAGTTACAATCCCTTCTACCGGCCAGATAAATCCTCTTTTATATAGAGTTTTGTTAAGGAATATACTTTTTGAGTTTTTAATTTTTTTTGACTCTTTTTTTATTCTTTTAAGTTCTTCTGCGTTTGGTGTTACTTTATTTTTTGGTAGCCCGTCAATTCTTTGTATTTCATATTTTCTTTTAGAGATTTTAATTTTATGTGTTTCTTTTTTTTTTAGCCCTTCAATTACGATTAAATTTTCCAATTTCTCATCTCTTCCTATAGCTAAAATAAAATCCCCATTTCCATTAACAAAAATTTTTTTAGTGTTAAAAAAAACTTTATTTTTAGAATTAGTTTTTCCAAATAAAAGACCTCCCTGTGTAAAACTTCCATTAAGTTCCAAAAAATCTGAAAAAACTTTAGCTAAAGAACTTTGTAAAGAACAAAAAAAAATAAATGAAAATAAAAAAAAAACTTTTAAAAAATTATTTTTTTTTTGAAATTGCTTCAATGCTTCCATCATGAAATGTAATTCTAAGATTAGTTTTATCTTTAATATTCTTAACACTTTTTATAAATAAATTATTTTTTAAATTTTTTATGTAGGCATAGCCTCTCTTTAACGTATTTTGATGGGAGCCAATATCAAATTTTCCTACTATACTTTTTAATTTATTATCTAATAAACTAAAAAAATTTTTTTTTGAATTAATAAATCTTATTTTAATTTTAGAAAAAGAATCTGTTTTAAAATTAAATAAGGCATCCGGTTTCTGCAATTTTCTAAAACAGAAATCTAAATTTTTAATTTTACTTAAAAAAAAATTAGAATAATTATTTTCAAAGCTCTTAAAAATATTTTTTACTCTCAATAATAATTCTTTTCTTTCAGGGACAACTTTTTTTGCGGCATGAGATGGTGTAGCTAAACTTATATCTGCAACATAATCTATTATATTGATATCGGGTTCGTGACCTATGGCAGAAATAATAGGAATTTTTGAATTAAAAACTGATCTTGCTAAATCTTCATTGTTAAAACACCATAGATCTTCAATACTTCCACCGCCCCTAGCAATTATTATGACATCAGCTTTCAAATTACTTTGCTGGTTATTAAAATATTTAATTCCTTCTATTATATCTTTAATAGCTTTTTTACCTTGAACTGTTGCTTTATATAATTCAATTGGGACTGAAAATCTTTCAAAAATAATTCTTTGCATATCTTTAATTACAGATCCTGATGGAGAAGTTATAATGCCTATTTTATTTGGAATATGTGGAATATCTTTTTTGTATTTAGTATCAAATAAACCCTCAATTTCTAATTTTTTACGAAGTTCTTCTTTCATTTTAAGAAGTTGTCCTTCTCCCTGTACAGATATAGAGTCAACATCAATTTGAAATTTAGAATCTCTTTTTGTATATGCGGTTATTTTACCAGTGCAAATAACTTCCAAACCATCTTCAGGTAAAAATTTTAAATGCGGGATTTTATTTCTTTTAATAATTGCGCTAATGACATTTTCTTCGTCTTTAAGAGTAAAATAAATCTCAGGATATTTATTCCCAGTTTCTCCAGAAATTTCGCCTTTTATTTTTACATAGCTATATTTATTTTCGAGTAAGTTGGTAATATCGTTTGTTATTTCTGATACACTAAATACTGGAATGTTGTCATTATCTAATTTATCTATTAATTTATTGTCAGTCATTTTATTTATAATTATGATAAATTTATTAAAAAAAATTAATATAAAAAAATTTAATTGAAAGTTTTAATTTTAGGATCTGGTGGAAGAGAACATGCGTTATGTTGGGCAATATCTAAATCACCTTTATGCGAAAAATTATTTTGCATTCCTGGAAATGCAGGGATTAAATCCGTAGCAGAATGTATAAATATTAAAATTAATAATTTTAATTCTATAAAAAAATTTATAAAAAAAAAAAAAATTAATTTTGTAATTGTTGGTCCTGAAGAACCCATTGTAAATGGAATTGTAGATAAACTTAATAAATTAAAAATAAAAATTTTTGGGCCAAATAAAAAAGCCTCAATACTCGAATCTTCAAAAAGTTTTGCTAAGGATTTTTGTAAAAGAAATAATATACTAACCGCAAATTATAAAAAATTTAAAAATTACAAAGATGCCGTTAATTATATTCAAAACATTAATTATCCAATAGTAATTAAAGCAAGTGGTTTAGCAGGTGGAAAAGGCGTGTTTATAATAAAAAGCAAATTAGAAGCCAAAAAAACTTTAAACAATCTTATGATAAAAAAAAAAATAGGCACATCTGGAAAAGAAGTAGTGATAGAAGATTATCTTGTTGGAGAAGAAATAAGTTGTTTAGCGCTAGTAGATGGAAAGAATTATAATCCTCTTTTGTTATCACAAGATCATAAAAAAATTTATGAAAACGATAAAGGGCCAAACACAGGAGGCATGGGAGCATATTGCCCTCTTCCATACTTAAAAAAAAATATTCAAAACAAAATTAATAAAGAAATAATTGAACCAACAATTAAAGCAATGAATAAAGAAAAAAGACCGTTTAGTGGCGTCCTATATGCAGGACTAATGTTAGTAAAAGGAAAAATTTATTTAATAGAGTATAACGTTCGTTTCGGCGACCCAGAATGTCAGCCTTTAATATTTTTATTAAAATCAGATTTATTAAAGATTTTAAATAATTGTGTTAATAAAAAATTAAATAAAACAAAAATTAAATGGAAAAAAGGGTACGCAATAAGTGTAGTTATGGTTAACAAAGGATATCCAGGAAAATTTAAAAAAAACAGTATTATAAAAAACCTAAATCTAATAAATGGCCATGAAACTACAAAAATTTTCCACTCAGGAACAGATTTAGATAATCAAAATAATATAATTGCAGCAGGAGGAAGGGTCTTGGCTGTTACTTCAAGAGATAAAGATTTTAATAATGCAAAAAAAAAAGCATATGATGCAGTAAAAAAAATAAAATGGAAGAATAGTTTTTTTAGAAAAGATATTGGTTTTAGAGCAAAAAAATTAAAATAGTTATCTTTTTGATTTAAAAAAATCTTTTAATAATTGAGAAAAAAACTTTTCTTCTATACCACCAATTATTTTAGGTCTAAACATTGAATTTTTTTTATCAAATATTTTAACTCCATTAGCAATAGCTCCAAATTTAGTATCGTAAGCACAAAAGAAAATCCTTTTAATTCTACAAAAAGATATAGCGCTAGCACATAACGAGCATGGTTCAAGAGAGGAATAAATATCAAATTCATCTAAAAATCTTTTTTTTGTTTTTTTCAGTGCATGATTAATAACAATCATTTCTGCATGGTTTAGTGGATTATTAGATTTATGACATGTATTATAAGCTGAGAAAATGATTTTATTTTTTTTAGCAATAATTGCTGAAATTGGAACTTCATCATTTTTTTTTGCATTTAAAGCTAATTTTTTTAATTCTTCAATTATTTTTTTATTTACTAACAAAATTTTATAAAAAAAATTATTAAACAAACTATTATAAATACATAAAGTGAAAAAAATAAAAAAATATAAAAAACCTATAATTGGAATTTCAATTGATACAGGGATGAAAAAAACTTATTCAAAATTTCCTTGGTACGCTATAAGAATTAACTACATTAATAGTGTTATAAATTCTAATGGTCTTCCTCTAATGTTGCCATCTAAACCAGAACTAGCAGATTATTACTTTGATTTAATTGACGGTATTTTAATTACTGGTGGAGATTTTGATATTGATCCAAAAATATATGGTGAAAAAAAGGATAAATCTATTGTTCGTATAGACAAACCAAGAACTAATTTTGAATTTAAAATGGCTAGACTGGCTTTAAAAAAAAATAAACCAATTTTAGGAATTTGTGGAGGCCAACAATTATTAAATGTTGCTTTAAACGGCTCTTTAATTCAAAATATTGACAAAACAAATATAAAACATGAACAATCTCAGCCAAGAAATAAATTTAGTCACAAAGTTCAAATAAATCTTAAAAGTAAATTGTATAAAATTGTCAAAAAAAAAGAGTTTAGAGTTAATAGTGCACATCATCAGGCAATTAAAAAAATAGGAAAAAACCTTAATATAAATGCTATTGCAGAAGACGGAATAATAGAGGGAATAGAATTAGATAATCACAAATTTTTTTTAGGAATTCAATGGCATCCTGAGTTTTTTATTAGCAATTACGATAAAAAAATTTTCAAAGCATTTATTAAAGCTTGCCAAAAATAATAATGTAAAGTGATAAAAACTTTTAAAGTATCAAAATTAATAGCAGACGCTGGTGTTTGTTCGAGAAGAAAAGCCGAATTATTAATCAAAAAAGGTCGGGTTAAATTGAATAACAAAATTCTTACTTCTATTCCTGAACGAGCAACTGTTAAAGATTTAATTAAAGTTGATAATAAAAAAATAAATTCAAAAAAAGAAACGAGATTATGGAAATATTATAAACCAACTGGAAAATTGACGACAAATTATGACCCGTTAGGTAGAAAAACTATTTTCGAAGATTTACCAAAGAATTTACCAAGAGTGGTGACTGTAGGAAGATTAGATTTTAATTCTGAAGGACTTTTATTACTAACTAATTCAGGTAGCTTAGCAAGATATCTTGAACTACCTAAAAATTCATTTATTAGAGAATATAAAGTTAAAGTGAAAGGAGAAATAAATATTCAAAAATTAAAAAAATTAGAAAAAGGAATAATAATCAAAGGTATAAAATATGAAAGAATAAAAATTAATATTTTAGAAAAAAATAAAGATTATGCCTGGATAAAAATGAAATTATTAGAAGGAAAAAATAGAGAAATTAGAAAAATAATAAATTTTTTTGGATGGAGTGTAAATAAATTAAAAAGAATAAGTT